>Ga0247608_10000273_pt1 | contig 89951 bp, 90 predicted proteins | sample 176DNAGHGlowgp2_FD_193490 | JGI IMG/M metagenome (GOLD analysis project Ga0247608, IMG submission 193490) | Sheep rumen microbial communities from Palmerston North, Manawatu-Wanganui, New Zealand - 1766 DNA GHGlow gp2 | ecosystem: Host-associated > Mammals > Digestive system > Stomach > Rumen ... | reverse complement strand
CAGGCCGGATACTACAGTATCCTTAACCGGTACGAGTCTCTGCACTTATGCGGTTGAACCGCCGTGTACCGAACGGTACGCACGGTGGTGTGAGAGGTCGGGGCTTATTCAGCCCCTCCTACTCGATCTCATAATATATCTGCCGATAACACGACGAAAGAATCACTTTGCCGTTTTCTTTGAGGCGACCTTCGATTCGGGGCAGTCATATTCCCAGTTCCAGGGGTCCTTGCGGATCACGCCGTCGGCAAAGGGCACAAAGATGGACAGAAGTCCGAACAGCGCGAGGATCCAGCAGTACCACATGCTGCCCACAAGCCCGGCGGCGGAGTAGACTGCGCCTGTCTCAGTGGCCTGGTTTGCGAGACTTGCTGCCACGACCAGCTGTGCACCATACGGGATGACGCCCTGAAACACGCAGGAGAAAATATCCAGCAGGGAAGCGGTGCGGCGTGGGTCGACCTTGAGTTCATGGGACACTTCGCGTGCCATATCGCCCGCCACGATGATGGCGACGGTGTTGTTGGCGGTGGCGCAGTCACAGGCGGAGACGAGCGCCGCGATGCCGAGCTGTGCGGACTTGTTGTCCTTCATGATACCGCGCAGCTTGTCGATGATCCAGTTGATGCCGCCGTTTTTGGCGATCATCTCCGACATGCCGCCGCACAGCAGCGTGAGGAAGAAGACCTCGTTCATGCCGCAAAAGCCGGTGTAGATGGCCTGAGCAAAGCCCGCAATGTCCATGGAGCCGGTCAGTATGCCGATGATCCCGGCGGAGAAAATGCCGATCAGCAGCACCAGAAAGACATTCAGCCCACACAAGGCAAGGATCAGAACCGCAAGATAGGGAATGATTTTCACAAGGCTGAAGGACAGATCCCCCAACGGTGCGGCGGTCTCCGGACGGCCGAAGATCAGCAGCAGGACAAGGGTTACGACGGCAGCAGGCAGGGCGATGAGAAAGTTCACGCGGAACTTGTCGCGCATCTCTACTCGCTGGGAGCGCGTGGCAGCGATGGTAGTGTCGGAGATCATGGAGAGGTTGTCGCCGAACATGCCCCCGCCGACAACTGCCGTGATCACAACGGTGGGGGAGAGCCCGCCCTTTTCAGCAACGCCGATGGCGATGGGGATCAGTGCGGAGATGGTGCCCATGGACGTACCGGTCGCCGTACCGAAGAAGGCGGCGATCACAAACATGCCGGCTGCCAGCAGTGAAGGCGGCACCAGCGAGAGGCCGAGATTGACGGTTGCGTCCTTTGCACCCATTTCACCGGCGACAGTGGCAAACGCCCCGGCGAGGATATAGATGATGAGCATGGTGAACACATCAACATTCGCAGCTCCCCTGGAGAAGGTCTCAAACTTTTCGTTGATCGTACCCTTACTCATGCAGAAGGCGACCAGAACGGCGATGAACATCGCAGTGACCGAGGGAAACATATAGAACGCCATGGCCTCGCCTCTGGCCTGGTAAATCAGACCCGCGCCAAGGTAGATGACGATAAACACAAGGAAAGGCAGCAGCGCAAGACCGCTCTTTTTGGTATACTTCATAGGAAGCCTCCTGTATCTCTTTATAGTATTACCATGGAATTATACTCCAACTGTCTGTATAATACAAGAGCGGGAAGCTGCGAATCTGAGCTGCGTTGTTAACGTCTGCACTGTCTGCCGGTACTGTCGATGAAGCAGTCGCCCTCCAGAAGGATCTGCGACACCGGTACGATGCGGTAGCCGTCGTTCAGCAGTGCTTCAAGAATTGCCGGCAGCGCCTCGGGCGTATGCTCGGCAGCGTTATGGAACAATACGATGCTCCCCGGCTGCACCCGATCCAGCACCCGCCGCGTGATCTGCCCGGCCGGGATTCCCTTCCAGTCGAGACTATCGCGTTCCCATATAGATGAAACCCGCATGAACACTGACTTTTTCGGGATAATAGACCATCAACAGTAAGACAAAAACAGACCCATTTCCGATACGCCGCCATTTTGACGATGTCCGTCATCATCCGGCTCGTCAAAATGCAGGATATCGGAATTGGGTCAAATTTAGAGCTGACTGTTTTCCCACTGACTGGAAAGATTTTACTTTGGAAGAAAACATCACCGGGATGCTCGGCATGAAGTGTCCCGGTGGTGTTTTTCTTTTTTGCTTCTTCAGGAACAAATTACCAACCAATTCGTCAATACTCTTGCAAGGCACTTAAAACGATCTGAAAGGATGTACAGACGTGAAACCTCGGTCACGGTCCTTTGACTATTACGGATTCCCGATATACTACCGTTTTGAAAACAGAAAAAGCGGACGCGCGGTGAGTCTCTGTCTCTATGATACGTGGAGCAATCCAAGAAATCCGAAAAAGTATGCTGATTTGCCGCTGTCCGTGCCGAAGGACTTGCAGGACGCGGAGGACGACGAGATCCTGCAGGCTGTGGTGGTGAAGTATCTCAAGCGGGTGTTCCCGGCCCCATTTCAGAAGGAGCTGACGCAGAAACAGATGGCTTTGAGAACTCTGTTCTTCCCGCGCCTGCCGCTGGGGATCATCGTGCAGTGCGATTTTGATGCGGTGTTGGACCTGAACAAATGGACCGACAGCTATCGTATCGAGATGCAAAGAGCCGCTGTGTGGCTGACGGAACATTTTGGCAGTCTGACTTTAGCGGAGGCTGTACCGGAGACCATTGCTGAGAATCTGCCGCATAAGTCGCACAGAAAAACAGAGTCTGTCGTGCGGGCCATCCGTTTTCTCTACCATTTTGAAAGCTCTTACGGTCTCCCTTTGGAGAATCCATGGATCGAATACAGCAATCAGCTGAGCAAGAGACAGAAGTCGAAAAACGCCGGGAGGCGCAACGCAGAGTATAAATCATTTTCGCCTGCCACCTATAGCAAACTTATCAATAATGCTGTTACTGATGTCTTCAAGAACAGAGATCCAAAAGTATTTGCATTGCTGCTCTTTCTTACGACACCGCTGTCGGCAGAGGAAATCTGTGCTCTGAGATACGGGGACTTTACACGGCTGAAGTACTACAGTAATTGCATGGCTGTAAATATAGAGAGATCCTATACGAAAGAGAAAAAGGCGAAGCTATACAGACTCGTCGAGATCACGGATCCTTACCGTAAGCGCCTTATTCCCCTCGCCACAAACATAGCCAAGGCGTTTGAACTGCTGCCGAAAGCAGCTCCGGAAGTGCTGTTGATTCACCACCCCAACAATCCCCGCAGACACATGCCCGCTGACAAATTCAAGGCATATGTACGCAGCTTAATCATACAGAAAGCAGAGGATAAGTTTATTGATCCAATAGAGATTGACAAGCACAAACTTATACCCATGATCAAGAGTACCGTCTTCTATCATTACGTGGAATGCGATCTTGAAGAAGACGAAATATCCTACATGCGCGGGATAAAGCCCCAGTCAACATCAGGGATACACTACTGTGATTTCACCGCAGAAGGCGAATTAAACAGGCTGGCGCTGATGCAGGACCACTGGTTGAGCAACTATATTCCGACATTGAATGGAGATAGCTTCTACACTTACTTCCATGATTATCTTCGTTACATTGAGACGGACCCCCCCACTCGATTTACTATGAAAGCAAAAGGCGATTCTGTGCTGGTCTCGTCCGAGCCGGGTGAGCTGCTGCATGCAATTGTAAAAATGAAAATTGCGCCGTACGATACCATGGAAGCCCCTTATCCGCTTAAAATCCGAATCAGCACAACACGCGGCCACAGTGCCGAAATTGATTGGGATATGGACTGTCACTGGCCTCCGAAAAAGGAAGATTTTATAATATAGGAGCCCGAAGAAGATGAGCGAAAAGGAATACAACCTGTACGACTACTGGAAAGAATTCCAAAATGATATTGCCGAAATCCGTCATTGGAAAAGATCGGAGGACACAGGGACTATACCGACAAAAGAAGCCTACGACAGCATGATGGAGACGCTGGCAAGGGTTAACCCCGAAACTATTCTTACCAAGCCCCTGGCGTCATTGAGCTTCTATGATCTCTTCAACACCCTGCTCAAGGTCAGATCCTCACGCGGTACCGGGAAAATGTACAAACCAAGCACAATGGCAAGCTATGTCAGCCTCCTGAACGACATCCAGGATTATGCGCAAATGAAAGGTCATGCTGTCAAGATACTGGACAAATACCGAAACACAGTCCTGCAGCGGACGTTCGATTTCCCGAGAGGAGGCAGTGGTCGAAAGTCATCTGACAAATCGGCAAAGACTATCCCGGATGATTCAAAGGAGGATGTCGTAAACCGGCTGAGGCAGAAAATCGAGAAAGACGCCTATCTGCGAAAATCCCTGACCATGCCGGAAATGCAATCCATTATGCGGATGATCGTCAAACATTACCGTGAGGATGGCCGTTATATCGGACTTGCGCTATCCATATACGCCGGCCTGCGGCCCGGCGAGTGCAGAGCTCTGCAATGGAAAGACCTTGATTTCATTCCGGGGGTTAGATATGCTCACCGAATGAGAATACACCATGTTCTTGACAGTGCCGGCCGTGAAAAAGACCATCCGAAATCTGCTAACGGCTTTAGGATCATACCGATCCATATGGAACTGTACGCGATCTTAAACTTGTGGTATAACTACATAGGAGAAAAGACAGGCAAGAGCGCGACAGGCTATATTGTCTGCAAGGAAAATGATTTTGGAACGCCTTGCAGCTACAAGGAATATGCGTCGTTTGCCCAAAATAAGGTCTTCTCTAAACTTGGCACAGAGCTGCGGCAATCGGGCAAACTTGAGATGACGGTCATGGAGCTGGAGAAAGATCCGGTCTTTGACCCGGATGAAAATCTTACGCTCTATGTCCTGAGACGCAATTTCTGGACCTGGCTGCAGTATGGTACACAGTGTTCAAAGCTTGAGAAGCTCTATGTGATGGGGCACAAAATGGAGCGCGATAATCGCAATATGCGTACTCACTTTTCGTCACCCAAAGCAAACCTGAAAATATGGTGTTACATGCAGCAGTTTGTCATTTTGCCCGAACTCAGAAAGGATATTACGAAGGTCATCCCGGATTCTGCACAATATGAGTCTTTCCGAGACATTGGCTTTACCGATATCACGTTTGACCCGGAGTGCTGGATAGGCGGACCAACTGTAACGCTGAAAGCTGATATCAACTGTCTTGATCCGGGAGATCAAATAACGATTGAGGCGCTTACGCCGGTCTCCGAGCATTTTCGGCTTGTATGTGATATAGAAAAATTTTACAACACATCCTCAACTGCCAGCTCACACAGGATCAACACATCCGCGTCGACGATACTTGCCATTGATAATGCCCGCAAAGATATGCGCTCGCCGATTACGTTCAAGCTTGGCATAAAACCTGCCGCAGCATCGGCTGAGAACGATACTGCGGCAGGTCGAGAGGCGGGTATGTAAGGCGGTCAGATTTTCCAGAATACCTCCACAGTATCATCGCCCACCTCGATACGCTGTATAAACTGGGCTGCGACCAGCTTTTTAGCCTCAAAGGAGAGCTGATCAAAAACGACCTTCTGCGGAAGGGAGGGGCGATTGATGCTGCGTTTGCGAGCCTTCAGTATTTCTTGACGCTCCTGCTCCAGCCGAGCCAGAGCGCGCTGCAGATAGGCAGGGGGCATGTCCGCGCTTTCCGAAAAGGCATCGATCAGGCGATCCACACGGCGGTCAATTTCGTCAAGCTGGGCTGAATAATTGTCCTTTGGCGCTTCAACAAGCTCTTGCGGCGCTTCTTGCAGCATGCTCTGGATCTTTGCGGCGAGCTCAAGCTCCAGAGCGTCCAGATCCGCTTTGATGCTTGCGCCGCACTTTGCAACATTATACTTACCGCTGCACTGCAGGTAGCGCTTGCCGCTGTCCTTGTAGGCGATCTTAAGCGCATATCCGCAGCTTGCGCATTTCAGAAGACCTGAAAGCCATGTGTGCAACCCTTTGCTGCTGTTGCCGATCTGCGCGTTTCTTGCCAGCTTGTCCTGACATTGAAGCCAAAGATCGGACGGGATAAAGCCCTCACTGTTAAGAACCGAAATGCTGTGGTTTTTTACGTCTGTATACTTTCGCGCAGCGCGATCCCGTTTGCCTACAGCCATAGCACCGTGGACTCCGTCAAAGTCCTCCGGCGGGGAAGCAATGACGGCACCCAGTGCCTGGTAGTGCAATCTCACTTGCTCGTCCGCCCGGACGTAGCACGGCGTGTGCAGCAGACGCGAGAGGGAGACATTATCCCAGGTCTCTCTCTTCGGCCCGGCGATCCCGTTTGCATTGAGCATTTTGGCGACGGAGCCGAGGGTGGCGTCCGGAGTGGCATAGGTCTCAAAAATCCGTCTGACAATCTCGGCTTTGTCGGGATCGGCAATCAGCGTCGGGACGGCCCGGCCGGTCTTGTCCGTACAGCGCCCAATCGTAAAACCGTAGGGAGCCATCCCGCCGGGCCAGGAGCCGAGACCTGCACGGCGATAGTAGTTATCCTTGACTCTTTCTGCTGTCGTCTCGCGTTCCAGCTGCGCAAAGACCATGATAATATGCAGCATGGCGCGGCCCATGGGCGTGGAGGTGTCAAAGTTTTCGTTGATGCTGACAAACTCCACGTTGTGCGCCCGAAGGATCTCCCAGAGTCGTCCAAAGTCCGCGACAGATCTGGAAAAGCGATCCAGTCGGTAAACATACAGCCGCTCGATCCTGTCATTTTGAATGTCCTTCAATAGCCGCTGAAAATCTGGACGCTGGGTGTTTTTGCCGGAGTAGCCGCGGTCAAGATAAGTGCTGAGTTCCTGACCGGCGGCCTTCCGACAAAACTCGATCTGACTCTCGATCGAGATGCTGTTCTTCTTCTCGACGGATTGCCTTGCGTATGCGGCCCACGCCATCAGCCTGCCCTCTTCTCAGGAGGTTCTGTCTGCAGCTGCTTCAGGCAGAGTTTTTTTATGTCCTTCAGGCGGTCAAGCCTCTCCTCATCGGTAATTTCCGGGTGCGTATGTTTAACCGTCATAGCTTCCCCTCCCTTGACAAAGCTATGATTGCAAGGGGAGGAACATTCATCAGACGAAAGCGGGAAGGGGATAATCATCGGATCGTTCATGCGGACACCTCCTGTCTGCGTTTGATCAACCAGGCACAATAGAGTACATATTGATAATTCATCTCTTCGTCGTCGTAGATATAGACCCGCCTGCTGTCAACGACCAGCCATTTGCGTTCTTTTGTCAGATATATGCCGCTTTCGGACATACGCTTGATCACAAACTCATAGACCCCGTCGTCCGCCAGAAAAAATACAAGGCTGTCCCAGCGGGCGTTGCTTTTGCAATACCTCTCAACAAAAGAGCGGGAAAGATAATAATCAGGGTGGGGACCGGTAATTCTGGCCATATAAGTGATCGTTTTGACCCCGGAGCGATGATAAGCGCGGCAGCGCAGGAGCAGCAGATCCTGATCCCATTCAAGCGTGATCTTCATGCGCACATATCCTCATCAACGGCATAGCGGCGCATAAACTCCTCTTCGCTGATGCCCTCAAACCCGATCAGGCGCTTCAGCATCTTCGGGGAGGCATCGGACTTGTCACAGATCCTGCGTGCCCATTCTCTTGAGGTGACGCCCATGCGGTCAGCAAGCTGCTGCAGGGACAGGTTCTCTTCCCACCGGTAAACGGCGATCACATTGCCCGCAGGCTTTGGCTTTCGTCCGTAGGCGTGCCGGTCGCCATCCTTGAGCAGAGCGGGATCATAATCGTCCAGAAGTTCGTCCAATGTGACATTGAGTGCCTCCGCCAGGCGGAAATAGATGGACAGGGGACTTTGCGGATTGATTTTGGTTTCCAGAGTATGGATCGTGGCAGCAGAGACATGACTCAGATTCTGCAGCTCATATACAGCCAACTTATTCTTTCTTCTATAAAAACCGATTCCGTTCATTTGTTGTTCTCCTTTTTAACAAGATATTCGTGCGGCATAAAGGTAAAATGCCGCAGTTCTTCCAGCGTGTAAATGACACGCTTGGGCTGATTGTCAATGTCGTAAATGCGGTGTAATTCATAGTGCCGTCCGGTATCAGCGCAAAATTCCATGAAGCTTTTTTCTGCGGCACTCATGAAGAACGGGACATTTCGGCTGTCAGATGTACTTTTGACCTCTATGTACAACAGCTCTCCCCTTGGGGTAAATGACAGGAGGTCAAAACCAAAAGAGGAATCAAAAGCATAATGAAGATCGACCGCATTTGCATAAGGCGTGCCCGCAAGCTTCTGCCGTTCCTGTTCATAGACCAGATCTTCACCGTGCAGACCCGTATCCAGACGCTTCAGCTGCATACTGCGCAGCTTGAGCTTTGTGTCCTGGTCTACTTCGCACGGAGCTCGCAGATTGGCAAGCGCCAGATCCAGCCGATCGTGGACGATGGTGTCCAGCGAGATACGGAAAAAGGCTGCCAGCGTTTGAAGCTTGCAGAGCTGGAGCTTGTAATCTTTGCGCTCCATCTTGCCCACATCTATCACTGTAAGGCCGCAGGCGTCTGCAAGCTGCTGCTGTGTCAAGCCATTGCGCATTCGCAGGACTGTGATGACGTTCTCCGCCGGGGGAATCAGGCGATCTTTTTTAGGCCGCGCCATCCGGTGTCACCCCTGTCGGAAGAGATAGAATGTCGCCTGACTTTTTCACTGCCTTAGGCGAATAAGGGAGGCGAACGATGATAGCCTTTCTTTTCAAGGGTGTGTTTCCCTTACCTGTATAATGCTTCGGATAAGGAATGATGCCATGATGGGGAGGACAACTGCTGGTTTTGTTTTTCATGCTGAGCTTCCTTTCTGAATGAAAATCAGCAAAAAGCGCTATGCAGGTTGGACCCGCATAGCGCAAAAACAAAACCAAAGATCAGAACATATTTGAACGGACAGCTCTTGCAAAACGGTGCAAATATAGGTATACTGATCTTGTAGCGTAGTTTTTCTACTGTGCATGGTGCCACATCACCTGCGCAGGCACGCGGGAGCCGGAACCTCTCGCGTGCTGCTACTCTTTCGCTGTGGTTATAGTATACACTTATGTGGGAACATAGTCAAGGAATATATGTTCCCACATAATCGAATTTACAGTCTATTCATTAATTGGAGAGGTTATATGGCAGGAAAAACATCGGATTCTCAATTACGCGCATCAAAAAAGTATTTGTCCCAATTCAAGGAAATCCGTATTCGTACGCTACCCGAAGAACATGAAGCCATCGTTGCACACGCCAAGGCGATGGGTGACAAAAGCACAGTAGCTTTTATTGCGCGCGCTATCCACGAAACGATGGAACGCGATCTGGAAAATCGCGGATAATTCATTGGTGCAGAGCTTGATATCGTGTTTCCAAAGCACAAAATCGCCATTGAGCCGGGAGCGTGGTATTATCTTCAAGACAAGCTGGAGCGCGATCAGCGGAAACGAGAGGCATGTGAAAAATCGGGATCCCTCTAATCACGGTTTATTATGGTGCCAATGGCGAATACAAGTCAGATGAGCGGGATGTACTGCTGATAGATTCTGTCTGCGTCACAGAGAAAGATAAAGAAGCAATGGGACAGCGGCTAATAGAAAAGTTCGGGATCCTCGACAGCTTGATGGCATTATGAGAAGTACAAGACATCATATAAATGGTAAGCAATAAACGGGCATCGGAACTGATCCGATGCCCGTTTATTCGTGGAAAAGGCGAAAATGAAAATAAGATTATGGAATAATGGAATGAATTTGAGGCTTATAATAATATATGAATACCGCATCATGCGGCAAGAGCAGATTCCGAGAAAATTCGGGTTCTGATGATGGCACGTTTTCGCAGCTGTACTTTGTGTACCTCAAGAAAAAAGTGACAAAATCAGGGCACAAATTTTTTGGAAGATGCCGCAGGCGTATTGTGCGGTGTTGCCCTAAAGTAAATATGAGACAGACATGAAACGAAGATAGAGCGCCGGGGCTGACCCGACGCTCTTTTCTGTATTACAGATTCAGCCATTTGCTATTTGAGCGCGGGACAGCTCGATGAGTCCAGAGCATCAAAAAGGTGTTGAGTGAATGACCATTTCAAGCAAATTGTTCAAAATATATCATTCACAACCCGCCGGAGACCCATATTTTGTATTGTAAACTTTCAATAAATATGGTACAATGCCAAAAGTGAAAAAGGGCTTAATATTTTCGTTTTATGTAAACTTGGCATTTTTGATGTGAATATTATAATGCTGCCTGATCCCGGGAGGAGTTATATCGATTTCGGTTCTAAGTGAATCATGAGTTTCACTAGCACGGATGCAGCCTGGGTCGCGGATTACGAGAAGGAAACCGGCGAATCGGTCAGCTTCTTCTGATTGGCAGAGGACAGGAGAAAACTGAATGTACAATTTCAAATCTGATCCCCGATTCGCTGCTATTACACGTTTTATCATAAAGCTTGGCTGTCCTCACCTACAATGCATGGGGATGAAGCGAAATACATGATGGAAGCGTATGAGACCAACTGGATGAGCACCGTTGGCCAGAATATCTGCGGTCAGGCCTTGGCCTTCGGCAGATTGTTGACTGGATAAAGGAGCGGAAAAACGCGATGATCTGGCCGATCAGGATCATGGGGATCGGGGGCAAAGCCGGGATAAACCCGGCTTTTGCCGACTGAAATTCAGTCACTTTGTTTTTTTGGGCAATAAACTCACCCTGTTCTGTCTTCCTCATCTCATAAATCTTTCCGTCGCTGGCGGGGAAAAGGCAAATGATCTTGTCCGACTGCCGGGCCTCCTCAGCACTGCCGAAAACGCCCTTATAGGCCGCTGTCCCCTTGGACTTCATGGTGACCTTGGGTTTCACGAAGCAGTCCGGGTTCTTGTCCTTGGACTTCCTCAGCATCTCAAGAAACTCGCGGGAACGCTCCACGCTCTCCTTCATGGAGACGATGGTGGTGCCCTCCGGGTCCTTGACCTCCTTGCGGATGGTGCCGTACTCGATACTCCAGGAGACATACTTGCCCGCCTCCAGATCCGTGAAATCCTCGGACTTGCGGATGCGGAGCTCCTCAAAGGTCATGGAGGTGTCCTCAATGGTCTCCTTCGCGCCCTTGTGGTAGAAGATGGGCAGCTTGTCATAGAGCCCTTTCTGGCTGTTTTCCTGGGCCTTGCTCTCGACAGCGGCGGAGGTCGGTTCAGCCGGTTCCCCGGCTTTCTTCTCTTCCTTCCCTGTCGCGGTCTTTTTCTCCGGGGCGGGCGAAGGCGTTTCCTCTGCTTTCTGCTCCGCCGGGGTTTCCTGCTTCTGATCGGGTTCCGGGGTTTCAAATGGATTCTCCGTGCTCGCGGTTTCGCCGCCGAAGATGGACTCAATGTCGAGGCCGTCGTCTTCAAGCTCGGTGAAAATGCTGCGGTTCTCGCTCATGGTCATTCCTCTTTCCAGACAAAAAAAGACCGCAACTGCTTTCAGCAATTACGATCTTCTTTGTCCTCTATTATTTTTCAGTTCGTCTTGTTGAGCGGAGGCGCAATACACCTCCTCATAGACAGTCTTTGATCCTTACCTGCTCCGCCCTAACAACCATCTCCCTGAAATACAAGCTGATTGTAGCACGGGGCCGAGATTTTGCGTAGGTGTAAATGCTACACCTGGTTTTATGATTATATCACTGACAAGGAGGGAAAACCTGCTCCTGTCCCATGCGGACGAGACTTCTTAAATAGTCTTCAACCTGCCGCTCAGAATTCATCGGTTGGCCGTCCTCATCTTCCAGTTTAATCAAGGCTTTCGCTAGAAGGGCATACTCAAACTGTACAGTCGTATCAAAAACGCCGGGATTGTCCGTGTTGACGGAGACATGAAGCTGTGGCATGGAGGAAAGACCGTTTAAACCAGCATTGTTGAAGACCAGAATGGGGTGATCTATGTATTTTTTGAATGTGCCGATCAAAACATTGGACGAAGGATTGCATTCAATGCTGATTCCTCGCTGATTAACAAGATTTCGCATGGCCTGCTGCAGTTGGTTCATCAATTTGATATACGCGGAATCCACCATCCAACTGTCCATTTCCGCACCGCGGTGTCTGACCTTGTAATCATAGTGGTAGCGGTAATACAGGCGACTGACCGTCTTGTTTTTGCGGTATTCCTCTAGACAGTGTAACTGATCTGAGACTGTGTTTTCACAGTAACAGTCAAACATGTCATAGAGGGTAATGGCATGATATTCTCCTGTGCTGTAACAACGAGGATCGTCTCCGCGCAAATACATGCTCTGGTAGTACTCATACAGCGGATCGCAGGACGACGTCTCGATCTTCGAATCGTGTGCCTCACTTTCATACACATATCGGAACAAGAGATATGCACGTGCGTTCAGCTGCTGAAAAAGCGGATTTGGAATCTCAATGCCTAATTCCGGACTTCGAAAACAAACCCAGACAAGATCGTCCAGAAGCTCCTGCTTAGATAAAACAGACTGCTTGTGCTTGAATAAATAATGTTGTTTAGGATCGACGCCCAATACGAGCGCGTGACCGAAGCGGTCTCCGTAACGGAGATCCAGGAAGCGAATTGCCTCGTCAACCGCACGCAGGCCGTCCGCAATATCCAGAAAGTCCTCCCCAACATGATAACTTGCTCCCAGCCTTGGCCGCCCCATACGGTACATATGCTTCCAGTAATCTTCGGAACGGTAGGATCGCAGAAAGCGGAAAAGCGGGCCAAAGATTTCGGGCCGACAGACAATTTCATGAGAACAAGCGTCGATCCCGCGAATCCGTTCACATAGATACGGGCAGTTTGCCAAGGCGTCAGCAAGCGCGATTCCATCCCGCCGAATCTGCTTGCGCAACCGGTCATGGCGACAGTGAAGTACTTCCCAGGGATTCTCCGGAATCGGATCGTCCTTCTCCTTCGGAAAATGAAAAACGAAGAAGTTTTTTCGCTCTTTAGCTTCATTTTCCATAAAAAAGGAGCTTGTCCAACAGTTGACACTCTCTTTTCCGAAAGAATCAGCATCGTAAAAAATGGCTGCCCGGTCAAGCTTGTGGATAAAGGCAATGTCCTCATCACTTGTTTCTTTCGGGCAGACCCGCCCCTCAAGAGCTGATAATCTTTGTTCTTTCAGATGCGCGTTGACGGACTGGCGGATATCCTCGTTCAGATACTCTTCGTAGGGCTTCCAGATGAGCTTCTTCCGCCGATCATATTTATAGAAATTTGCGAAGCCTATCTGTTGGTTGACCTGTACAAGTTCGTTTCGAAGTTGCGCCTTTAATAGAAGGTAGATATAGAAGAGCCATTGATCTCCTTCGGAAAGCTCGCCTAAGAACACTTTTTCAAAGATTGAAAACAGCAAGTAACGCTCGGAAGCCAGCAGACGAGAATTGGAATCCGCGTCTCCGTTCAGCTTCGCTGTGAACGCATAATCCAGACATACGGATCCACGGAAGTCTGGCTGCTCAAACGCTAATCCGTACTGAAAGCGGAGTATTTCAATCTCTTTTTCAAGGTCTTCGCTAACTGTTCTCTCGTCGGTATAGAGCTTATGAAAAGAGCACAGTTGACTCATAAGCGGAGTTTTGTCCCCCTGGAGGCGTAGGAAAAGGCATTCCCGCAGTTTGGCAGCATAAAGCATTTTTCTCTTCATGGGCCAGAGATTACCCGAAACCCCTTTTATGCTGCGCGACTGGAGCAGATCCTCAAGAGTGTCAATGTCTGGAACACTCTTTGGATGATTCATCAGACAGGCCCAAGACAGGGAAAACACGGAAGCTCCGGCGTACAAGTGCATGTGGTTTTCGGCTGCGCCCGCAGTAATCCTGGCGAGAATCCGATTCTCGCTCGGAATAACAGCCGGCCATGCGAAGGAGGGCAGCGACGAATGTGTTTTTGACTGCGCAGCCAGCCAGGAGCATGTAAAGATATCCTGACCCAGCAAAAAATACGCATCTCGCCAGTTGATGATCTCCGCAAATTTACATTCCGGTCCAACGTTCCCGCGTATCAAAAGCTTGTCCGCAACCTGAAAAAGCGCGTGAAATGGGAGAATCACGGATTTGGGGAAGGTGTTCGCTTTCAGGGAGGTCTGGAGAAGCGCATAGACGTTTTCCTGTTCGTTAATGGAATAACCGTGCAGGGACTCAGCGGCATAGCGCAGGAAGAGACCTCGGTACAGTTCCTTATCAATCAACTTTCTCTCGCGCTCGAGACCGTGAATGATCTCCTCCACGGAAATGCGGCGAAACATAATATCAAGCGCCTTTGTATTCAAAATCATAGCAGGTTTCCTCAATTTATCGGCGTACAAAAGCGCCGTTTGGGCATGCTTCAAATTATATCTGAACCGCCCATAGAGAGCGTATCTATATCCTCGTTGGATTTACTTTCTTGTTTTGCAGTACCGGATCCCGTCCTTGCAGAAAGCGAGTTCTTTTTGATCTCCTCAATAAACGATTTTACGCCGTTCAGGTTTCCGAGATCGGGGTCGTTAAGCGGCCCGTTATTCTTATTTATCACGCCATTATACTCTTTAATATCTTCCAGCTCATCGACCAGATACCGCCTTAATACATCTGGATTTGCGAGAATCCGGAAAGCGGCGTCCTGGAGGTTCGCAATACTCAGATTTCGAACAAGCAAGGGGTCAGCAATATCCTCTTTAGATTCGCTGAAGCTCCTCTCAGTGTTGAAACCAGTGCCCATGCTCTCGCCGTTTGCATATATAGCACGATCAGGCGTTGACGCTCTACTCTGTTTCTTCCCGCGTATCGCTTCTGTATATTTCTTAAAGAGCAGATAGTACAGGTTGGATATATAGAGTCGTGTCTTTTCATCAAGTCCAGTTTCTGTATCATAGCCGCAATGATTGTCAACGCTGTTGTTTTTCGTCTTGTTTTTGGCAACTGCTGGTGCCTTTTCAACGCTGTCGGACAATTCTCTTTCAATCGTTACTAGCGACTTTGGTATCTTTTCTTTTGGCATCTCCTTGTCACAATTTACAAAAGCCGCAACCCGAGAATAATCAAGGGGCGTGAGAACACCATTGTCAGCTTCCTCATATGTGTTGGATCTGTCGTTCTGGCTTCTATCTCTCAGGTAAGCCAGTTTCTCAGAGAGATAAATCTTGTGCATTTGAATGGCGATATGGGTGCGGACGGCGAAAATCAGCAAAAAGTCGCGCATATCCCCGGCTTTATCTTCGTGCTTCAGCAGATAATTAACCAGATCCACATAGGAATAATCCTCAATTGTATTGCTTTCCTTCGTGTCGCTAAACCGTTCTTTCAGTAGGTTCATGATAATGCGCAGCTTTGGGGCAACGTGCGTCTGACTGATTTTCCACAGGATTTCCTGGTCACGGCTGTCGAGACTATTGTAGCACCAGTCGTTGCGGAAGTAATCCTCAAAAACGATCAGGTTCCGCTGATACAATTCAAGACTGGTGCGATACCTTTTTATCATTTTCTGTCTTTCCTGCGGCGATGAAAACGCCGTATGGCGAGGAATATTTTCCGGGCTTTCCATTTTTCTGAGCAGCTTATACAGGTGAGACAAGCCGCGCAGGGTGGTGGGCAGGATGTTGTTGACATAGGTGCGGTGGGGCATAAAGCGCAGACCGGTTTTCTCCTCGATCAGTTCGAAAAACGCTTTCTCAAAGTCTTTGTTCTTTTGAATGTTGATATCTTCAAAATCGCCGATTTTGATTTTTCCATTGAGATCCTTGCGATAGCGGAAAGAATTGAGGTGAATTATCTGAGGTGCCGGAATCAGCTTGTCAATGTACTGCGCTGCCATCTGCATGTAATCCGCGACAGGGTAGGGGTCGTCCTCCTTAAGCCTGAGCGCGTCCTCAAAGTGTTTGGCTACAAGGATGCGAAGCTGACGCAGATAGGTGGCCATCAGGACGACGGTTTGGGGGAGAGCCAGATATTTTCGGATATCCTCAAGCACGTTGTACGCGTTGACCATGTCCATATCCGTGTCGTCGAGCTGAATGATCAGATAACTGTTCTTGCCCTGAGCTTTTTTCATGCGAAAGTACTCGGTGATAATATGATATAAGTATTTCCGCACTTCCAGAATATTGCTGGACTGCATAAAGTCAGAAAGCTCCTGCTCCTTGCAACTGCTGGCCTGTCTGGCAAGACAGTCCCGGCATTTTTGAAAAAGTTTCAAGAGAGCTGTATGCCGCTGGCTGTTTTCCGGGGTCATGTTCTCGCACGTATCCCGCCAGTTGTCCTCCATCTGCCGGAACAGCGACGTGATGATCAGATTGATTACGCTTTCATGCGGGGCCAACAGGGTCGGATCGATCGGCGGCAGAACGAAAAATCTGCTGCATTCTGGTATGCTGTCCAAAGGAGGGTTGAATGCTTTTCCCGTACCGCTCTCCAAAGCGTGGGAGAATGAGAGCATCGCGCTTGTTTTGCCGTGACCACGCGCCCCGCAAAACGCAATGACGTTGCTGCCGTAGCCATAAAATTTTTCCACATTTGTTAGTTCTTTGTCGTTGTACCACGCGTCTGAAGCGCTGATGATACTCTTCAGCGCGGCTGTTGCGGATATGTAGCTTTGGTACATGAGCGTGTTGGGATTGGTAATATCCTGGCAATCCAGCAATTCATTGACTTGGCGTTCAAAAATCTCTATGTAGAGGCTACTGTCCATGCAAATGACTCCTTTTCATCTTGAAGGTATGTTTTGATCAAATTATTTTTTTACAATAATAAATATATCATTCTTTCGGCAAGATTGCAACATAAATCTCGTATCTTTTTCCTTTTTTGATCGTCTTCTTCGTTCGATTGATTTCACAAAAAATCGCATGGCTCAGATTTGAACCATGCGATTGGGGAGAAAAGCCGTTATTCATAAAAAAACTGACGCGCTTTGTTTAGATAATACTCGCTCTGCTCACGCTCATACTGGCGATAATCCTGAATGGTCATGCTGTCGAATCGGTCGCGTTCCTGCGATGCCCAAGGTTTTCCGTTCCATTCCTGAATACCTCGTATCTGGTTTTCGGAACTCGGGCAGTCCAGCCATACCGGATCCAAGCCCTCCCACTGGGACAGTAAAAATCCGCTGTTATAAATCGGTTCAACGAAACCAGAATATACCTTCTGCATTTCCGTTTCGGGGCTTTGAGTATCCATATCCGCGCAAAAACGCTGAACCCATCTCTGCGGGGTAAGCTGATTTGCGAGGCAAATCTGCTCCACTTCTATCAGAGCGGGCAGAAAGCGGGACACCGTGATCGCTTTGGCGGTTCGGGTATCCTCGCCGACCTTGAGATACAGTTCCGTACACACATTACTGTACCTCCTCATTGAAAGCGGTGTTGCGTCTGTGCTTTCTCGAACTTCATGCTGATGAATTTTCAAGCTCACCGCGCCCCATTGCAGAAGCACCAGAAGTGCCCCAAGTTTCCTTTCAAGCGAATAATAGGAGGTAGGAAACGAATTCAAATAGGCGGACAGATAACAACTATCTTCATAGAAGAGAGACTGACTGTTAAAGACAATTTGTTTTTTCCTGCGATATTGCAGCTTCTTCTGCTGTTCAGAGTCCTGAGCAAACAGGTAATTTACAGCTGCCACCAGATAATAATCGCGTCCGTGCGTAACATCTGCTTTGTCCTTATAGGCGATGGGCTGCCCCTTCGCAAGAAGATATTCCCGCAACTGCTTCCATAGCAGCTCACGCAGCTGCCGAGAATGCGGATCCCCCGAGTCTGCTAAATGGGCGAATTCCGCATAAACGCTGTCAATCGTTCCGTAGCATTCTGAGATTTTTTCAAGATCACTCATTTCGATCCCAGCGAATGGCTTCTCGCTACTTTCAGTTCCATCCTTCAGGAAAACGAAAAGCGCCAGAACAGAGGAAATTGTCATCAGCAGCTGTGCTCGGATAGTGCTGGTATACGCCTTTCTGCTGAGCAGGATTGAGGCCAGGGCGGAAAGCCCGTAGCTTTCCAGTGTGTGCCCGACAGCCGTGTACAGCTGCTCTGCGTCTTCGTCTTGAAGCGGTTTCCAAAACACATATGGCGTGAGAACAATACGCTCCGTCGTAGTATCGAAGCTGCAACGTATGCATAACTGCATTAAAACTGTATAATAGCCGTCCTCTATACTCTTTTGCCATATAACCGTAGGCCTGTTCCTGTATTGCCAGCGTTCTCTCGACCAATTTTGAGCCAGACGCATCGAGGATTGTAGCCGCTTGCAAAGAGCACTGTAAAAATCACCACGCAAATGAAAGCTCGGCGTAAAGGCTGTATTCTGCGTAAAGGGGGAAAAGGAGAGCATCGTGGAAATGTTATTGAGGAAAACATGCCAATTCTTTTGCGGCTTTCGTTCACAGGGCATGATTCGGTCAGAAATGCTCCGGTCAAGCAAGAGCTCAGCGCCGTTCGCCATATCGGCACACGTATAGGAATAGAAATCAATGGATTTCAAAAGGCTAGAGTACAGAAGTGTTTGCTCGCTATTTGTCAAAACAGAGCCGTGTAGCAGAAACTCTAAGACAATCGCGCGGTAGAGGCTACCGACTGTCTCGGCAAAATCACGTCCCGAAATCAACAGCTCGTCGCACATAAGAATAGGGGGAAAGCAGGAATGCTGAATATAATACTCTGCTAAAACGGGAGCCTTTAAAAACAATCCGCTTTGCGTCAAAAAGGTTTCCCTCCGCAATTTGAGCAAAGCGTCTTTCTCATCGGCAGAAGCGTTTTCCAGCGCAATCTGGAAGAAATGCTCGTTAAGACTTGCGCATTTTCTTGAATAATACGTTCTGAATAAATATGCGCCGCTTTTGGAAGAAGTTTCCCATGTTTTTTTAAAAAAAGCGTACAACGAATCATACTCACCGCTTAAAAAGATGTGAGCGACGTCAGGTATTTTCTTCAAATGAGTCCCTCCTTGCAAACTGCTAAACTGGTAAAATTTTCATACATGTTTCATGCTGACGGCCTTAGTGGTTCACAGATGTGAAGAGCGCTCTCAACAATATAAGATATAGCATGGAGGGAAGAGAATTCCCCACGAGAAAAACTCTTTCATGATACTACCTAAGAGTGTGTCCCCTTCCAAAATCGGCACATTTCACAAAAAAGCAAGACTCGTTTCTATTATGAAACGTATTTAGTATATCATACGAAGTTTAATTCTTCAAGCATTTTTTTGGTATTATAATTCTAAAGTTTTCTGAAGTTTTCTGCGCATATATGTTATTACTATACGCTTTTCATTCTGAAAATATGCATGTAGCATTTTCAGACAAATCTGATAGTAAATTAAGCAAGACCATCCATCTTGGGAGATGAAAGAAAACGGCCTCGAACATAGAATAGTTTTACTATTCAGGCGCGATTCCTTCGAAGTCCAAGTAAACAGTAATAATTTTATTATACATTTTTGTCATTAGCAATAAAATATAGCTTGGCTATAAATCACAAAAAACAGCCGTTCGCAGCGGAAACCGTACAATAACCGTATCCACTTAATTAACACCCGGTTACGAAAATGTTCCCCAGCCATGTCGTAGACCGGGGTACTTAGTTCTCAAGATCATTCACGTTCTTGAGCACAGAGTTTCAAGAAATCCGCAAACTCAACTATGTAGCCGAGGCTTTTCCCTATTTGTCCAGGGCATATTCGAGATAAGCAAACGATCCCTCATCATTAGCCTTGGTGGTTTCACCAAAGAATACACAGTCGCGCTGGCATGTTAAAACCTCTTGTCTTTTGAAAGCTTCCAATAGTGCAGCCCAAGCGCAGTCAGCTTGCAGGCTTTGGGAGAACCGTCTCCGTTGGCCGCAATCAAACTTGCCACGGCAATTGCGTCATTGTCACACCAATCGAGGCTGCACCCTGGGTATTTGTTGAGGCCGACAACGAGGGCTTTTTTCATTTTTGTACCTCCTAAATGTTTTCTTGTTACGTCCGAAATGCAATTGCTGTCGATTACAATATACACCAGTCACCATTATTAATCAATAATTTATTTGTAGAATAATAATTTAACAGCTAATTGCCCAAACTTACACTCCGGAAACTGGCAGTTATGCGAAAAAGTTGACGCTCACTGATTAAACAGCTATAATTTTATCGTTAAATAATATAAATAGAGCTGTATGATTATGGGCAAGAAAAAACAATCTGCTAGCCAAAACGGTGACGCGCAAAGCTATAGGACGCCGATGCGGGTAACCGCGGTGCGGCGCTACCCGGATTGCCCACAGTTGTTTACCTATCCTATCTGCCCAAGATGCGGGAGCACAATGGATCGGGAGTATCAGGCGTATTGTGACCGCTGCGGTCAAGCGCTTGACTGGAAATACTTCTCCAAGGCTGTAGTGATTAAAACTTAAAACGCAAAAGAAACCGACTCACGGGAAAAAGTGAGCCGGTTATAATATCGTTTTAAGCCTTTACCGCTGGCCAAGCGAAAAGTAGAAACTGCGATTTATGTGGCAGAAAGCATCCTATATGTACTCATTGCACGAGAATCAGTCATTCCAGTTATTTGATCTACTACCAATCTGAGCTTATTATAGATCAGGAGTTCGTCTTCAGTGACATTTTTATTGCTATTATTACAAATAAATCGATAGTTTTCCGAAAAACAGCTATATATTATGTTGTTAAAAGTATCTTTCTCATGATCTTGGTTCCTGTTATAGTTTAGAATTGCCGGTACATAATAATCTAGCATTTTACTGATAATTACAGTTGAACGCATTTTACCTTTTATTATTTCCGGGCAATAGTGGATTTTCTCTTTTTCTAATTCACGTAGTGCCCTAGTAAGAACACATGCATTAGAATTATCTAGTAATTCTGTTTCGCATTTTCCTGACATAATATCCGAGTATGAGTCTTTAAATGCAGTTGCCATTGCGTTTGCCATTTGCCCTTTGATGTATACCCGTAATCTATGCATAATATAATCATCATTGTTAGGATACCCCAAGTTCTGCGCTTCTTTTTGATATATCTTGCGAGCACTTTTAATTTTGTTGGCGAATGGATCCTTTTCTGCATATAAATCAAGGTATAGGATAATATCATCTATTGAAATAATTCCTTTGTGATGAGCATCTTCTATGTCCGCTGTTAAATAAGCGATATCATCTGCTGCTTCAAGCAAAAAGGCAAGTGGATGGCGGCAATAACCCAAATCGGTTTTTAAGCCCAAAGTATTACCAATATCTTCAAATAATTCCTTCTCCGAATCAAAATAACCTGTTTTTTTCTTAGATAGAATATTTTCCTTAATTTCTTCTGATGAGCACGGGTATTTAACGATAGTTGCCATTAATGGGTATGTCAGATTCATTCCTTTTTCGTCAACCACGAAATTGAGCTTGGAAACAAGACGTAATAACTGCGCATTACCATCAAAATGCGTTAAGTCTGCACGATGCCTGTCTGACAGAACATGGAATAGCGTATTGGCAGAGGCATCTACATACCCATATTTCCCTTCACTAGTTTTGTATTCATAATGTTTTAACTTATCTTCAAACCAGTCATTTATTGTTTTTTCGCCAAGATGGCCAAACGGTGGATTGCCCATATCATGGAGCAAAGCCGCGCCCATAAGAATAGTAGGAATATAATCAATACTTTTTCTGACTTCATTTATCATACTTTGGCTTCTATCGTTATCCGGTTCAATAAGATACGCTTGGTTTTGGCGGCTGTAAATTGTATGCATTGCCTGAATTCCGAGACTCTCAGCAATCGACATTACTTCAATAGAGTGTGTAAGTCTTGTTCTTGCATAATCTTCTTCTTCCAGGGGAAACACTTGCGCTTTGTCTTGTAGTCTTCGCAATATAGTGCTGTTACATATCGTATCAAAATCTTTTTTAAAGGGTGAGCGATAATCATTACTGGCCCGTTGCGCAGATGGTTTTGCTCGCTCTCTTTTAGGATCTAATAGTCTGTTCCAATAAAGCATTTTTTCACCTTTTTCTATGATATAGTATTTTAGCTTAGGAGTTCGGCCTAACTAGGCACAGTATTTGCGATTAAAATGAGGAAGACACAGATCGTATCTTCCTCATTATCATTTTTCAAACTAATTCAGGGGTCAATGACATAGCCAACGGTAATCCAGTCGCTTAGCCAGTAACCGTAGGTAAGCGACCAAAGTCGCTTTTGAATTAAGCCGCTTTCGGTTGTGCGGTAGAACCACATGGTCTCCTCGGGTCGACCAGGATCTCCGGGATTCTTCCCGGGAGAGGTGATCTCAGTTTGTGTAGGGACGTTCACGAAATCAGCAAAAGCAGGCGCGCAGAGGGAAACGAACAGAACCAAGGATAAAACCAGACTGATGAGCTTTTTCATGCTATTCTCCTCCTATTATTGGTATTGTGCTGTCGGGTATTTCAGTCACTTTCTCTTCGAACACAGCTCCGACAAGTTTGTCGCCAATATACAAATGATACTCTCCATCTTCAAAGACTATCTGAGGGTCATCTGATAGGATAGTTACAGTATCATCAATTTTTGTATCTCTATCCGCAAAAGCAGAAACGGTGTTATCCGTATAATCAATAAACAAATCGTCTGTCGGAAATCTTATCGGCTGTATGACGACAAAATAAGAAAGCACAAATACCACTACTAAGAGCACGACCATTATGTACCGGGGGCGGCGATTATCCTGCGGCTGGAGCAGGGTCGTGATGCGCTGCTTCATCTGCGTTTCCTCGCCAACCAAGGCGGATACCGGGGCGGGCGTTCTGCGGGGATCATGGATATCCATCAGCTTTTTCAGCAGCGCCGCGTACTCACAGCACTCCCGCTCATCCATCTCCGCCGTGACCTTCGCGTCACAGCGCAGTTCCAACAGTGTGCTGACCTCATCCCCGGAAAAATGCGCCAGCGGGTTCCACCAGAACACCGTCTCCACCAGGAGGAAGAACAGCTTCTTCAAATTGTCGCGCGAGCAGATATGCGTGACCTCGTGTCGAAATATCATGCGCCACTCGTCGTCGCTCAGATCCAAATCCGGCAAATAGATCACAGGGTGCAGAATCCCGCTTGTGTAAGAGTCACGCAGCTGGGGCGAAATGAGCACGGCAAAATTTCCGCCGAATTCGCCGGCGATTTCCAGAACCCGAGGTTTGTCTACAAAGTCCATTCTGCCCAAGCTGTGATCAAACTTGCGCCTGACGCGCAGTTTCCTGATCAGCGTCACAACGCTGCCCGTAAGCCAGACGAGCAAAAGCAACGCGCCGGGAGTCAAAGCCCCAAGCAGCGGGCGTCTCAGAAAATCCTCAATCGCGGGGATGATCTTATAAGAACGTACAACATACGCCGCGTCTAAATCAATCGGCAGAATCAGTCGAAGAACGCCCAGCACAGTAACAAACGCAAGCAGCGAAACCGCATGCTTCGCCCGGAAGCCCAGACTGCGGCGCAGAATGAAGACGGCGATCAGCGCGAGGTTATAGAAGACAATGGAGATAGCCAGCGAATATACCGTAATCCCCATCGGTCAATCACCCCAGCTCCTGTCTGCGCTTCTGGAGCAGCTTGTCAAGCTCATCCAGCAGCTCTGGCGTCACTTCGTCGCTGTTGATCATCGCGGAGAAGAGCAGCGGATATTCCTTGCCGCTTGTCTGCGAGAAGAGATTTTCGGAATAATACTCCGCGACCGTGACATTCGGTTCGTACTCGCGGGCCCATACTTTGCCGCTCCTGGCAAAGCCGACAGGCTTGATCGCGTTCTTCTTCAGCATCCCGTTAAGAAGGATATGGATAGAGTTATCCTGCCAAGTCTTATCTGTGGACAATTCGAGGATGTCACTGCGCGTCAGGGGGCGTCCAGCTCGCCACAGCACATTCATGATCTCCATCTCGCTTTTGGTAAGTCTCATTGTTTCCTCCGATCATACACATGTGAGCCATAAAACATCATTAAGAGTTTTATTATTATATCACAGGTGGATCGTTAAAACAATTGTTTTTGAATAATTATGTTTGGATTAACAAAAAACACCCAAAAGCGGAAAAACATGGTATAATTAATAAATATGGAATCATTCCGGCAGTAAGGAAATAAAGATATTTATATCATTTAAAATAATATTTTTGACAATATATAAATAGCACACATTTGCTCGCTTGTCAAGGACTTCCATCGAAATTTTTCATCTTTTTTTGGAGGCTGTCATGAAGAGAAACAGAACGGCATATTTTGTAAGACGCCCGCGCGTATATCAGGATTTGCTATCGCCGGACATCCCGAAGCGGAGGGAATCTTTCCGCGTTGCCGAAACGATTATCCTGAACGCTATCGATTATGAGAATTTTATTACGGACATGCTGGCAGATCGGCAATTTATAGAAGATTTTGCTTCTGATTGTTCAAAAGGTGATGTATGGTCGTGCCTCCTCGTTCGACAGCGAGGAGCGCATACCGGCATTTTGGTCATGCCGGAGCAAGCGTGTTATGTCGGATATGCGGCATGCTGGGCCGACGAGGTAAGTACAGGCTCCGAGTCGAGAGAACGCTGAGCATAAAACAATTATCCGGATAAAAAAAGAACGCAACCACCTGCAGGCAATTACGATCTTCTTTGTTCTGTTATTTTGTTATGCTTTGTCTCTGCCAAGCAGCCAATCAACCGAGACCTCCAAGATGTCCGCCAAGGCGTTCAGCTCTATATCCGAGACCGGCCTCTTCTGCCCCTCAAGCAGGGAGAGGGCAGGCGTACTGATCTCGATGCCGGCGGTTTGCAGCTTCGCAAGCAGGTCCTTCTGCTTCAGTCCTTTGCTGAGGCGCGCCTGCGTCACACGCGAGCCGACAATGTTCCTTGTACCAAGCTCCAGCTTTCTTGTTTTCACGAATATCCCCTCCCAGATAAGCAAAGTATATGTTTATCCGAGCTTGCCTAATTTGGTATAACCAAATATAATAAAAATATTTACGGACGCCAAATATAGACAGAGGTGTGGGATATGGACAAAAGAAACTGCTGCGCGGTTTTCGGTGAGCCGCCGATGTGCTATCAGTGGGGCTTCGACGAAGAGGATCAGCGGTGCGTCGCCGCGAAGCTCCTTCTTCTGAACAGGATTTCTTATCTTCAAACGAAAGGCGTACGGCATTTTTTCGTGCCGATTGACGCCGGGATCGGGATGTATGTCTCTGAGATCATTCTCTCCCTGCGCGGCAATGATCCGCTGCTGCGCCTCAATACGCTGATACCGTATGAGGATCAGGCGAGCAAATGGTCGCCCAATTTGCGAGATCGGTATTATGAGGTGCTGGAAAAGTGTTCCGAGTCGGCGCCGGTTTCGCTGTACGAGTCTCCGACCTGTGAGCTCGACGCCATGCTGGAGGCGATAGACGCTTCCGCCACGGTGCTCGTCATGAAAAGCGCAGAAAAGCCGCAGAGCAAAGCCTTCACTGTTGCGCTCCGGTATGCGGAGAAGATGGGGAAAGAAATGATGATCCTGAATGCGCCGACATTATAGTACGGAAAGAGATGGGGCTTGGTTCATTTTTTGGTATTCACAGTTTTTTCAAGGGTATGAAACAAAATAATCTTGTAAAGTACGGCTTGATGTCATAAAATACTCATAAGAAAGTTGTGGAGTATATATGGATGCTAACCGTTAGGAATAGGAGGATGAAATCATGTGTCAGGTAACAATCAATGTTCCCAACGAAGTACTTTTTGACACACACATGAACAATGCGGAAGCTACAGCGTTTGCAAGAAAAATGGTTGCTTTGGGTTACTATACGCGCAATAATGTTTCTATCGGTTATTGCGCTGAGATAGCCGGTTTAACAGAAGAAGAATTTATCGTTCTTGTTGGCAGGAATAAGATCGACATTTTTCAATTTGAAGACGATGCAGAGCTTCTGAGGGACATTGCCAATGCGTAAAGTGATTGTGAATTCAACGCCGCTTATCGCGTTGAGCAAGGAACAAGAATGCACTACGCCAAAAAATACGTGACAGGTTCGAGTTGCCGGTACCATACAGCGCCGGCTTTTCCCTACAAAATGTTGCTTCCGTTGTTGGATAGCGAGATATTGCGGTCAAGTTCGGGGATTCATTATGGAAATGCCTATAGTTGTCAATATCATGCAAGAAGACAGGATACAGCCCGAGAAGGAGTCCACTTCGTCAAATTTGTACGGTCCGCCTGAACGTATTGCAAATCTCAGCTCAGAAGAAAAAACAGCGCGGGCAACGCACGCTGTCATAAGCAGAGATACAGTACCGCAGGTGAAGGATCAGCGCGGATATGTTATGTCTTTTGATCTGGAGTCTGGGCATCCTGTTCGCATTTATCGCGGCGGACATAGAGAGCTAAGGGAGTAAGCCCCAACGGGTGGTCAAAAGTACAAGTTTGCCGATCCAGCCGCGCTGATAAGCTATTCTTCTTAAAACCGGCCGGTACCGCATCATGCAGTACCGGCCCAAATTATATTTCGTTCACTTCTCCCTTCGTCAGTACGTCCAGCATGATCCGGACCCCGAGCTTGAAACCTGTGATATAGGTCTCGCAGTCGGTAACCAGCGCGAGCGTATTCCGGCTTTTCCGGTATTCCTCAAAAAGCGCCAGCTGTTCCTCGCTGAGAGACGCCTCAAAAACCTTCTCACTCTCGGTGGAATCCTCCAGCGCCTCCTTGTACTGGCGGTTGTGGATGTACGGTTTCTCGTTCTGCATATCGTTGGCCCAAAGCTGTTCCAGTACCTGCATTTTCATCCTCCATAAATCTTGTTACACGGCAAATTCACTGATCACGCTGCGGACAACGTCCTCGCCGCAGAGCTGGCTGGTGCGGTAGATCTTCCGGCAGAAGGGCGTCAGGCTGAACTCCATACCCGGACTGCCCACATCGAGCAGGATGCCGGTCACGGTGAAATTTTTCTCCGTCTGCTTCTGCCGAAAACTTTCCGCGAAATCATCGGGCAGCGCGCATTCGCCGTCCGTGAGAAAGACAATATCGGCGTTTTCAAAGCCGCGCTCTTCCATCAGGGCCAGCGCCTCCGTCAGCGGACGCTCGAAGTTCGTGCCGCCGCCGAGAAAGGTCTCAGCAGCGCGCAGCTTGTCCTCCTGACCGTATTCTCCTGGGAGAAATACATCGACCTTGGCGTTGGAACGGGAGGCAAAGTGGATCAGCGCAAATTTGCGCTTGCCCTCCTCCGCAATCTCCAGCAGCGTCATGGCCAGAGCCTTCCCCCAGGCAGCGGCGTCGCCCTCGGTGGACGCGGATTCGTCCAGACAGCAGATGATGTCGCCCATGCCCCTGGTGACGGGCTCGCGGTGGCGGTACTGCTTGATCTGCTTTTGCTGGTATTTCCGCAGAAACAGAGGAATGGTCTGCGGCATGGCCAGCATGGAAAGCTCCGAGGTGAGCGCCCGGCCCATGTCGTTGCCGAGCTCCAGCGAGTAGGTCTCGCCCCGTCCGTAGACATAGCCGTTCTTTTTTCCCTGAGCCAAAAGCTCCCGAAAGCGGCCGAGGTACTGCGAGACATCCCGCAGGGCCGGACTCTGCCGTACTCTTTTCAGCAGCTCCATGTTCATCGGCGTACGCTTGCAATCCGTCGGATCGTCGCTCCAGGAAGAGAGGATCACGTTGACCTCCTCCGCCCGCTCCTTTGCCGAGTGAACAGCGTCGGACAGTGCGGCGGAGAGTTCATCCTTTTTCTGCAGGATGCTGTTTTCCACGATCCTTGACACGGCCTCGACCTGACGCTCCTTTCGGGCAAGGGCATTTGCCGCCGAAAGGATTTCTTTTTTCAGCGGCTCGGAGGGCGTCGAAAATGAATCTGCCTGATCCAGCAGCTCGCGCAGCTTTTCGGCCGCTTTCTCTTCATCGTTTTCCAGCTTGTCCAGCGTGTTCATGGAACCCTTGTTCCCACCGAGATCGGCGAGAAGACTGTCCAGATTTCCGGCGGTGCGGGAGACAAATTCACTCGCCGCCTCGTAGGCCAGCAGCTCACGCCCCTCGCACACGTTCTTCAGCGTCGCGTAGTCCTCCTGCTCGGTAACACCGTCCAGCAGGCGGGTGTTGAATTCTCTCGCCGCCGGTGAGAGTTTTTCCTCCGGGGTTCTCCGCTGCGTCAGGGAATAGAAGCTCTGAAAGATGTCTCTCGACAGCGCCGGAAAAGATTTGAGCTTCTCCGCGGCCGCTGTCTCGATTGCATCCAGCGCCTCATCCTCCTGCCTCATGTCCTTATAGATGCTGTCATCCAGTCTGGTGGACCGAAGCACCCGGTCCGTCTTTTCCTCTTTCCGTTGGATCAGAGCGGTCAATCTGTCCCAGGGGGACGCCATGACTGCCTCAAAGCTCCGAAAAGGATTGATCATTTTTGCCCTCCAATTTCATGCGGCGGGAAGGCCGAAGCCTTCCCGCCATAATTCTTTTGCTTATTCAAAGACGCCGGGGTTAAAGTCCTCCGGGATGTCAAAACTGTCAGAGCCGCCCTTCTTGCTGTCGGGCTTGGAATCGCCGAAGTACATATTCTCCACGACAATCTCCGTACTGTAGCGTTTGTTCCCGTCGCGATCCGTCCAGGGACGGATCTGGAGGCGGCCGCTGACGACAGCCATGCGGCCCTTTGCAAAGTATTTTGCGGCAAAGTCCGCGGGCCACGCAGTCGATGAAGTCCGTCTCTTTCTCGCCGTCCCTGCCGCCGAAGTCGCGGTCACAGGCCAGCGTGAACGAGGCGACAGAGACATCGGACTGCGTCGTACGCAGCTCCACGTCGCGGGTAAGCCTTCCCATCAGAACAATGTGATTCAACATATTATTTCCTCCTGGATTTTTTGTTTTTCATTACTGTAATGCTTCCAGCTGCGCCAGCGGCGCATAGGTAAAGCCCGCGGCTTCGTGCGCTTTTCTGCTGATCTGCTCCAGCCCGTCCAAAAGCGAGGCCGTGATCGCCGTCTCGCTGTCGCTCTGTGCGCCGCCTGCCAGCTCCTGCTGGGCGCGGTAGAGACGGATCAGCTCCGCGCGGAGCTTGATGAGCGCCTTGTTGGTGGTGCCGGGCGTCCCGGCGGACGCTCTTGCGTCATTGAAGTCCTTTTCGGCGTCCAGAGCCATCTTCGCAAGCTCCTCCGCCTTGGCCTGCATCGGATTGACGCAGAGCCGGTTGAGAACAGCGTCCACGGCTGTCCTGTCGCCGGGCTTCTGCCAGAGATAGTTTCGCAGCACCAGCATATCCTGTGCCTGCACCTTCCCATGACCCTCCAGCCAGGCTTTCGCCTGCGCCAGCGGCGCGTAGTTCAGATATTTGCGGTCGGAGACGGTGATGCCGCCCCGGCGCAGCTCGCAGAGAATGTCGTCGGCCAGCTCGTTGATGCTGTCGGGCACCTCGACGGCTTTGACCTCACGCTGCATGGCGATCAGCTCATCCAGCGTGATCGTGGCTCGGATCAAGCCTGTACTCCCGCTCTGCTTTTTTCGGAGAAGAGCAAGGCGGTTCCCGCGATCCTCAATGTCCGCGGTGACGACCTTGATCTGCAGGCGGTCATACAGCGCCTCCAGGCTTTTCTCCTGTGGATCGGCAAAGTTCGGAATCTCGTTCGACGCCGTGAAGAAGGAGATCACAGGAAAGATATGCTCCTTCAGTTCGCCCTTGGCGGGATCATAGCTGTCAACCGCCTGCACCAGACGGAGGGCAAGCTGCTGATACACATCCTCGCGCTCCATTTTTCTCCGTCTTGTCGTTCACAGCAACAGCTCTCCTTCCTCAAAAAAACAAGAATCCTTCTATCGCGCGGCAGCGCTGTGCTTGCTCTCCGTTTTCCATTGCATTCCGATCGCACTCAGCGCTGCGATCTGCCCCTCGCTCAGGCGATCCTGCTCACGCTTCATTCTGCATAACCAGGGATTGAGCTTATGTCCGTTTGCGGTCTTGTACGCGCGCGGCACCTTCAAATTCCCGTTGGCATTGAAATAAGCCTGGGCTTCTTCGTAAAACTCCTGCCAGCGCTCAGCATGAGCATCCCAGCGCATACCGATTTTTTCGAGATCACAAATTTGCTCATCAGACAGTGTGCCCTTGTTGTACTGTCGCCTCTTTAACTGAATCCATAACCCCAGGCGGAATCCGTCCGGCGTTTCGTAAGAAAAGGGGACGTCAAGATTTCCCTTCACGCGGCTGTAATTCAGCGCCGCCTCATAGCCGATGCGCCAGCGCTCTTCGTCCGCGTCCCAGGCCATCCCGATCAGATTCAGGCGTTCGATCTGCTCTTTCGTCAGATACTCTTTGCCGTCCCGCTTATCCTGCCGCAGATGTGCGATCCAATACCCAAGCTTGATGCCGCTTTCTGTCACATAACGCGCCGGTACGAGCAAATTTCCGTGCTGGCGGTAATACATGGCAGCCTCCAGGTAATTGCGCTCCCATTGATCGCTGAGCACATTCCAGATCATGCCGATCTCATCGAGCCGTTTGATCCGCTCCTCGGTGACGATACTGAAACGCCGATTCGCCCGCGCCTGCCGCATCATGGTGATCCACATGCCCAGGGGAAAGCCGGTCTCTGTTACATACTTCACCGGAACTCTCAGGTCGTGGAAATGTTCGTAATACGCTTTCGCTTCCAGAAAGCTCTGCTCCCAGACCAGGTTGTGGTAGTTGTCCCAGACGATGTTCAGAGCGTCGAGCTTTTCGATCTGTTCTTCCGTGAGAAAGCCCTCGGCCTTGCCGTTGTAGATTTTTCGCTGGATATTCAGCCAGTTGCCGAGAGAGAGGCCGGACGCCGTCTTATATTTTGCAGGCACCATCAGATCGCTGTGCTCTTGAAAATACTTCCTGGCTTCCGCATAGAATACGTCCCAGGAGCAGTTGAGCCGCCGCTCCAGCTCCGCAAACAGGCGCCTGCAGTCCTGCGTCTCGTCGATCACCTGAAAGCGTTCATTGATGATGTTTTCGTACTGCCCGAGATAGCGGTAATAGGTGATCGCCGCCCGCATCTCCTCCTGGATGCTGCCGATGCTGTACAGGTTTTCAATGTTCAGAACGATGTCGAAGATGACGGCGTCCTTTTTCGCGCCGGCGGCCAGAGCGCGGCCGATTTGCTGTTTATATACAATAGGAGAGATGGTCGGGCGCAGAAGGATGACCCCGCTCACATCATCCACATGGATGCCCTCATTGAGCATGTCGATGCAGAACAGGAGCTTGAGATGCTCGCTGCTGTCGGCCTTGAATTTTGCAAACGCTCTGCTCGTTTCGGGATCGTCGGCGTAGGCGCGGTAAATATGCGGCCTCGAATCGACTTTGGAAAACCATTCCGGCGCTTTGGCGATCATCTCATCCATGTGCTCAACGTTCGAGCAGAACACCAGATACTTGCCGGTCTTGTCCGTCATGTGCCGGGCAAAGACTTCATCCAGACCCTCGGCGTTTTCAAGCGCGCGGCGCAGCTTCTCAAAGTATTCCTCCGCCGCCTGCTGCGACGCTTTGCTTTTTGCCTTTCCGATACGGCGCTGGTATTTCTCCAACTCCTGCTGATAGGAGAAAACGGAAAGGACATAGCGCGGCGGATTCAGGATACCGCGGACAACCGCTTCACCCAGCGTCATCTCAGAGGCGACGGTCAGATCAAAGGTCGCCGTCGTATCCTTCTGCCCGTCCAGATAGCGGATGTGGGTCGCCGTCAGGCCGATCACGACGGGATTCTGCGAAAGCAGGGTCTGCACCGGTTTTTCCCATGTCGGGGCGGCGGCACGGTGCATCTCGTCCAGAATGACGACATCGGGGCGCAGGGCGTCCAGCTCTGCCTGCTCCAGCATCGACAGCTTGGCGTAGGTCATGAAGCAGATATTGCCCGGTATCTCCGCGCCGGTGGCAAGAAGGCCCTCACACTGGGTTTTGAAGATGTATTCCGAAGGAGAGAGCCACAATACTGACTGTGTTGGGTGATCCTCGCAGTATTTGAAACCGATAAAGCTCTTGCCCGTGCCGGTGGGATGGATAATACAGGCCCTTTGATCCGTTTCGAGCGTGGTCAGAAGAGCCTCATACGCTGTTTGATTGTGGGGGAAAAGCGATATGGACATTTCACTCTGCTCTTTCATCGTCGAAGGATATCCGAATAAACATGACTCCCCGGCACCCCGGCCTCCAGAAGCTTTGTCAAATAACTGTTTTCGTTTTGCTCCTTCGGAGACAAGCGGAAGTAACCATAGACTTTTTTCATATGCTTTTCTTTCCAAAACGATCTCATCTGGTAAAAAACAAACACCTAATCCAAACGTTCCATTTGGGTCAGGTGTTTGTTCGAAAGCGTGCAAAGAAGTAGAGAATTATGCACAATTTGTCTTGAATAACGGGTTCACTTTTGCTATATTACATTTGTATTAATGTGCTCATTTGAAACAAATCAAGATTTCCGTTTGGGTGTTATCGAAAGTCTACTTCTTTAGACATCATTTTTTAAGCAGTAGTCCTCGTGTGTCCATTTTAAAAATGTGTTTGGCGCAACATTGAGTGCTTTTGCAGCCTGTCTGGCAGATTTTTCCCCTGTCAGCCAGGCCTTTTTTATCATGGCATATTCATCCGGCCTGTCCATTGCCCGCCGGCCGAAATGCCCGCCTCGCGCTTTTGCTGCCGCAATACCCTCTGCCTGTCGCTGTCGTATAAACTCCCGCTCTGTCTGGGCGACATAGCTGAGAAGCTGGAGCACAATGTCGGCAATCAGCGTCCCGGTCAGATCGCGCCCCTGCCGTGTGTCCAGCAGAGGCATGTCCAGCACCACAATAGCGGTATTCTTCTCTTTCGTAATGATCCGCCACTGTTCCAGAATCTCATGATAATTTCTGCCAAGCCGGTCGATGCTCTTGATGACGAGCGTATCGCCCGGCTTGATTCTTTTGATGAGGCTCCGATAGACCGGACGCTCAAAGTCTTTGCCTGACAGCTTTTCCCGGAAGATATGCGCTGCTGGGACGCCAAATTCTTGAAGAGCCGTTATCTGGCGATCAAGGTTTTGCTCTTTTGTGGATACGCGGACATATCCATAGACTGTTTCGTTCATGTTTGTTTCCTCCGATCATGTAATTAAAAGATCATCATATCAGAGGAAATCTTGATTTGTTGAGGCTCGCATTAAAGTTTTCAGGCTCGATGATTCGCGCCTTTTATGTCGTATTTGCAGACCTCCTCGCATTCTCAAATTTGGTATTAACAAATTTCTTTTATTATAATGGGTATTACCAAATATAGCAAGCCTGGATGAATCTATAATTTGTTTCATCCGGGAGGCGATTCGATTGAAAACGAGGAAGCTGGAGTTGGGAGAGCGTAATCTTGTCGGCGCGCGTGTGACGAGGCTACGCCTTGAAATGCGAATGAAGCAAAACGAGCTGCTTGCAAGATTGCAGACCGAAGGGATAGAAATCAGTTCGCCGGCGCTGTCTCTGCTGGAGGGACAGAAGCGCCCGGTCACGGATTTCGAGCTGAACGCGCTGGCGGATATTCTGGACGTATCTGTGGACTGTCTGCTCGGACGCGAGGAAGGGCAAGCTCCATAAAACAGTTTAAAATGGATACGCGGCCGGAGACATTTCGCCTCCGGCCGCTGAATATGCTGGCTGATTCGTATTGACTTCTGTTTTACGTCGGTACAAGCACAGAAAGCTGACCGGTCAAATCGTTGTACCAGTGGAGCTTCCCATCCTGCAGATAAAGGCTGCCGGTTCCGTCAAAGGACTCAGAAGAGGCGGAAAAGTTGGAACCGTCCATACAGGTCTCGATCCAGAAATGACTGCTGTCATAGACCATGATCCCATCCTTGTAAACATAGGCCATCATCTGCCAGCGCGAACGCGACCACGCGGAGTTTGCCCAACTCACATCCACATTCACGCTTCCCTCGGTGCAATAGGATATGTTGATCCGACAGCTTCCCGTGGCCTCATCCACCCAAGAGCCAATAAAGCCCTGATGCTGTGCTGTCGGCGTGGTATATGCCTGGGAAGATGTGACCGTTATCAGCGCGGGCGCGGAATTGACGGAACCCGCGCTGTTGCTGAACTTACAGTAGACCTTGCATCCGTTGATCATCTCAGGGATACCATTCAACGTCAGTTCATTGGTGCTGCCGCCAATGACTGTCAGATCCGGGAACTGCCTCTGCACCGCCTGGCAGTCAACATCCAGAGAACCGTCAGGGCTTAAAAAATGCCACTCGGCACATGATGCGTTTTCGCACTGCGCAATAAACAGACAGCTGCCGTTGCCGTATCGTACCGCACACAGCCGTTGTCCAGCCGGATGTTGTTGACCATGTACGGCAGGTTCTTGATGACCGCCTCCATCTGGTTCTCCGTGAGTGTGTATTCCTCCGTCTTGAATGCGTCGCGCGTCAGAATATAAAGCTGATCGCGACGGATGCAGCCGAGCTTGTCCAGGACATCGACAACATATCGCTGTTTCAGCGACAAAAGCATTTCGTTTCCTCCTTATGGCGAGGCGCGGAGCCTGTTCAGATACGGATCGACCAGGAGATCGCTTTCACTTTCCGCGATGGAATTGAAGATCAGCGACATGAGATAGGCCGTCGTGTTTCGGATCGGCCTCTCGGTGTTCTCCGCCATCTTCTGCTCTACGTCCCGTAAAATCATTTCATTCAACAGATGCAGCCGGGAGCGAACACGGGCCTGCGGAAGGACCGCCTTGCCTACACGAAAGGTCTCCGAGTAGAAAAGCCTCTCGATCGCGTTTTCAAACACCCGCGCTGTATCCTCCGGGAAATAATCGAGCTCACAGGAGTCCAAAATCTCCGTGAGCTCTTTTTCGTCAGCGGCTGTCAGTCCGTCCTCCCTCGCGCGCGGGATAGACTGACTGACTTCTTTCTGACTCCGGTAAGTTTTGTTACTTTCTTTCTTACTTGGCGGCGCTTTCGGCGGCTCCGGAACGGTGGGCTCGACTTCTCTGGAACCGCCGTTTTGACGGTTCCGGAACCGCGGATCTGACGCTTCCGGAAGCGCCGAATCGACGGGGCCTGAACCGCCGGTGTTCCCCTGCATGAAAGGAGCGCACTCGTAATCGGGATCATCCTCCGGCTGAACGAGGGCAAGATAGATCTGATTGGCCGCACAGAGGCCGCAGCGCTTCTCCCAGATCAGGCCATGCTCAGCAAGCTCCTTGAATGCCGCGGTTACACGCTTCTCTCCCACACGCAGTTCTTTTGCCATCTCTCTACGGGGAAAGACGACGAAGACCTCTCCAAACTCATTTACCCATCCGTTCATACGGCTGAGCTGGAAGCGGTTGAGAAGAAAAGTGTAGGCGACCTTTGCGTCCAGACTCATCTCGCAGTAGCGCAGATCAGAGAAGAGCCAGCGCGGCATCTGCATATGGTATACGCTTTGAATATCCGTCTGCTTCATCAGGGAGAAGCATGGCCTGGTCTCCATTTTCGCAGCCTTCATAATGATTATCGTCCTTTCGTCAGGATTGTTCTGGGCTTTCTATCATTCGCTCGCAGTACACGAGATAGCGGAACCTCCCGCCTGTGTTCGGCGGATGGCAGGTCATAAGCGTGACCATGTCCTTGCCGGGCTGGATCAGGATCGCGTCGATGTCATCCGGGTACACGATGCGGATCGTCTTCACTTGGTAGGTCAGTTCCTCCCACACATTCTTGATGTACACGAGATCGCCGACCTGCAGCTTTTCAATGTCCAGGAAGTACGGATAGCCGTTCCAGCCCCTGTGTCCCGCGATGACAGAATTGGTGTTTTCTCCGCCGATGGGGATGCTGGTCTGGGTCAGCACCGCCGCGCCGTTGGCCAGATTGTCGTAGTTGGCCCCGAGGTAGATCGGCATCTCCAAATCCATAGCTGGAATGCGCAGGACGCCGAACACCTCGTCCGGAAGTCCGTAGTCCGTCATGGTGATCGGGACAATCTCCGTGGATACCCGGTTGGTCAGATTGCCCTGGCTGATCGTCACCAGCCATTCGTTGTAGGTCTGGATGGAACGAAACAGCTCCTCATACGGCATGGGTTCTTCTTTCTGCTCAGAAACCTCCTTGATCTCCTCGACACTCCGGCTGAACTGCCTGACATCGTGCTTGATCTGCCGCGTCCTTTCGGCCCTGTAAACCAGAGGATTAAGTGCAAGCGCGGCGGAGGCCATGGCGGCGGTGACCAGCACGACCATCCAAAAGAGATCCCACGGGAACTTACCTTTTTTCATGCGCGCCTCGCCTCCTTCCAGAATCATAGGAGACATTCGCAGATATTTTCATGGGATATGCCGGAGCGATCTCACGGTTCGGTTTGCTCAGAAGGAAACGAATTGTCAGGACGATTGCCGTCAGCAAAATGATGCCGACACAGCCCAGCCCGATGCCCTTCAGGTACTCCTGCGTCCAGGTGGATGCGGGCGGAGACTCCTGCGTGTCCGCGTCCTCGACCAGCCGCTCCGCCATGCTGGTTTCGATGCGTTCACCGCGTACCAGCAGACGGTGGGTGTTGACGCCGAAGGGCGTGCAGGTCACCAGCGTTACGCTCTCCCGATCCGGGTCGACCGTCAGCTTGCTCGTGTCCTCCGGCAGCACCGTGTTGATGTCCAGGATCATATAGGCGTGGGTTTCGTCCAGCACCTTCAGATAGAACACGTCGCCTTTTTTGAGCTGATCGAGGTCGGAAAACATGCGCGTCCCGGCAAGGCCGGAATGGCCGGTCAGAACACAATGCGTCCCAATCCCGCCGACCGGCAGGGACGTGCCGAGCAGATGCCCGACGCCTTTATCCAGCGTCTCCTCGGCGGTGCCGTGGTAAATGGGCAGCTCCACGCCGATCTTCGGGATCTGAACATATCCCATGATCCCGTCGCCGCGCACATTCAGCAAGCGCGAATAGCTTTGCTCAGCCTGAGCCAGCGTTTCACGGGAGAAAGCATTTTCGGTTCTGCCCTGCAGGGTTCTGTTGTACAAGACAGCTTCTTCCTTCTCTGCGATCAATTCCATGGTGTTCAGCTTTTCCACAGCCTTGTCATACCGGGTTTCCACCATGCTTCGGTACTTCTCCCCGGCCACATTGCTGATGAGAGGATACAGGGTAATGACGAGAGCGAGGATCATGCAGACAGCGCAGATCAGAATAATTATTCTTCTTTTCATTCAACCTCCCGAAAATAGAAGAGAGTGACCGTTTCAGTCACTCTCTTCTGCGTCTTATTTCGTTTAAGGGTTTCCAACAGGTTGAAATTCAATTTTGACGCGCATCCCCATCCCTGCGGCCAGGCGCTGCAGGGTTTTGACGGAGGGATTTCCGTTTCCGCTCTCCAGCTTGCTGATATCCGCCTGGGCGATCCCGGTACGTTCGGAAAGCTGTTTTTGCGTAAGTCCGCTTTCTTTCCGCGCATCGATCAATGCCTGGACAATGGAGAACTCAGGCTCCAGAGCATCCCACTCCTGCTTGAACGCAGGGTCGGACATTTGCTCTTTCAGGTATTCTTTGAAGTTTGTCATCTCAATGCTCCTTTCGACTGAGGTACTCCACACGGTATCGTTTGGCCAGTTCTTTTTCGCCTGTCGGAGTCTTTGTGCTTTTTTGATGAAGCCGTTGGTCAGAATCACCCTGCGCCCGATAACGAAGAAATACAGCACACGGGAGATGTCTGAGCCGACCTTGGCCCTCAATTCAAAGATGCCGTCCTCCAGAGGCTTTGAGTACGGCTCCCGGAGCTCCGTCCCGTTTACCGCCAGCAGTTGGATCGTGCGGAGCATCTTGGCCCGCATTTTCACATCCAGCGAATCAAGAAACTCCCTTACCGGTTCGGTTCCGTCCGGCTTGTCATAAAACAGAATTTCAAATTCCTGCATTTATCTTTCCCTCGTTGATAGGATTTATCCCATACTCATTATATGGGGTAAATCCTATATTGTCAACTGTTTTCTCTCGGTTTCTTAGCCATGATCACGATCCCGGTCACGCAGGCGGCCAGCATGACGAGCCCGATCACGGGGAACATCCAGTTGCCCGTGCCGCCGGTCTGGGGCAGGTCGAAGCCGCGGGTGTTGATGACGCTGAACGGGACCAGGGCGTGGTTGGAGCTCCCGGCCACGCTCATGTTGACCGCGTTGCCGTCCACCGTAGCCGAGACGGTCGTGCCGCTCTTGCTGATGACTACCTGCACGGGAGCCTTGAGCAGCGTATAGGCGGCGTCGGTCTTGACCTCGGTGAGCGTATAGGCATCGTCCTCCACGCCCTTGACCGTGAGCTTGCCAGCCGCAGTCGGAACAAAGTGGGTAGCGCTATTTGCGTCCGCGGTGACGCCGGTCACATACCACACGCCCTCGGAGGCATTGAGCGCGCCCGTCAGATAGTGGTTGTCCGTGCTGTTCTGGATCAGGAACTCAACCTTGGTCGCATCGCCCCTGCCGTCCGAGAAGTTCTTCGTCGCATTCAGCCCGAAGCTGTAGACGATGGCGGTATCCGTCAGCGTATCGTAGAAGGCAGCGTTGCTGCGTTTCCAGGTCAGGGTGACAGTGTTCGGATTGCCGGTATCGCCCAGGTCAAGGGAGCTGTCCGAATCCAAGGTCGCAGCGTAGGTGATGTGCAGGGTGCAGTCGCTGTAGCCGCTGTTGACTGAGGACGCCTCCGTGTAGACGGCGCTGCTGGTGTTGATCTCGGTGAGCCCCGCCGCGGTCATGGAAATGGTCATGATGCTCTCACCGTTCGCGCCGCTGGTATAGGCGACGGTGAATTTCTCGCTGTCGGCATTCCAGGTGGCGATCTTGTTTGTGCAGGCCGCCTCGCGGTAGAACTCCAGCACCACGTCGTTTCTGGCGTAGGTCAGCCCGGCGGGAAGGGTATCCACAAAGCTGTACTGCGACAGGTAAGAAGCGCCGGAGGTAATGCTGGGCAGCGTGCTGATAATCTGATACTGGACGGTATCTCCCGCGGAGGCGGTGGCAGATTCCGCATAACCGTCCGAGATGGCAGCCGTGCCGTTGTTCTTGCCGGTAGATGTTTTGGCCTCACGGACCGTCTTATCCAGCGTGGGCAGGCCCGTCAGGTTTCAGAAGCTCATACCAGTCCGCAATGACCGGCATGGTGCGGAAGCGCCCGAAAGCATCCACGATGCTCGCGTTGTCGAAGGTGATGCCGTAGCGCCGGTAGCACTCCACGAGGGAGCTGTCCAGATTGTTCTTGTCCTCATCGGAGAGGTCGCGCTTTTGCAGCGAGTACCAGATGATGAGGTGGGAAATTTTCTCGGCGAGAACGGAATCGTCGCGGGCAGCAAGGTTCTTCAGACCAGCGTAGGAGTCCAGAGACTTGCGGCGGATGGCCATGATGTTCGGGCAGCCTTTTGAGGACGGCGACATGCGCAGATAGAGTCCGCCGAGCTGTTCGCAGAGCGGTCGGAACTCATGGCCCTTCTTGGGAATGATGTAGATGACGCGCTTGCCCTGCTGCCGGAGGCGATTGCCCAGACATTGCAGCGTGAAGGATTTGCCCGCACCGGAGCTGCCGCCGAGCCAGATGTTGCCGTTGGTGTACTTGTAATCGTTGTACGGGTCCAGAAAGGCCGGCGAGCGGTTATACATATTCAGCCCCAGAAAGATGCCGTTGCGATCGCTGAGCTCATAGGAGGCGAAGGGGAAAGCGGCCGCGACGCCGCTGGTGAGCACGTTGCGGCGGGATTTGCGCTCGAAGTCCGGGTCCATGCCAAGAACGGGCAGGGCGGACAGAAACGCCTGTTCCGCTTTGTGGTCGAAGCGCCGCGTCAGCATGTCCACCGAGAGGCAGAGCTTTTCGACCGCCGTGACCCGCTGCTCCAGCGTCTCCGCGTCCTCTGCCGTGATCTCGATCAAGGTGTGCATGTAGTAGAAATCCTCGCCCTGGCGGTTCATGGCGTCCTTGAGGTACATGCCGGAGGCTATGGCGCTGTCCAGCTCCTCAAAGTCCTGGCGGGTGTCGCCGATCTCGCGCATACGGCTGCGGTTCATCATGGTGGTCTTGGAGATCTTGTTGAGGATCTTCTCGCGCGGCTGGCGCTTTACGGTGAAGACGATGTTCACGCCCTCGCCGGCCTCGACCAGCGGGGCCAGCCAGCACGCGCCGACCGTGGTGGAATACCCGTAGCCGGTGATATATAAATAGGTATGAAAAATGCCGTCCACCACGATGGTGTCACGGCCTGTTGTGTCCACCGCTGTCGGGGACAGGATATCCATGATGGTGGTTGCACCCGCTTCCAGAATCGAAAGATCGGGCTTGTCCTCACCGAAGAGCAGCCGCTTGAGAAATGGCGTGCGCTTTTTCTTCGCCTTCTTTTGGGGAGGTTCCCGCGCCGTCTGCTTCTTCGGCGGCGTGCCGCCGACCTCATGCTTGCCCGGTGTCTTTTTCTTGCTCAATTCATCCCTCCTCGTAAATCCCGTGGACGGTGGTGATCATGTCAAATACGCCCTCGGGCAGCCGCATGCGCTGGCTGGTTTTCTTGTTGATGATCTCGTAGAGCAGACTCAGGATGAAGTTGTCCATATACCGCGGCTCCAGAACCTCAAGCTCACACGCGGCGAGATAGCTCCGCGCGGTGTTGGCCTCCTCGTTCAGCCGCTCGATAATGTTCTGGACGGTGTTGCGCTTGGCCTTCATCCGCGCCTCATACTGGAAGACCAGATAGAGGCGGTGACAGATCGCCTCGCTCGCGATACCGAGGCCGATCTCCCGGATGTTGTCCTCGATCATCTCCCGGCAGTATTCGTTTTCTTCTTCCTCGGCGAAGCGCCGCATCTGCTCCACATAGTTGCCGGTATCCGCCTTCATGGTCCGCACCTGGATCTGAAGATCGTCCGGCGCTATTTTAAGATAGGAGGCGAAAGCGGAGATAATATTCTGCCGGTCGTTCGGGGATTTCAGGTAGATGTTAACCGGCAGCACCTCGACGATCTTAATGAAGCGGTTGTTGTGCGTGACCACCACGCCGTTGATGACATTTCGGATCGGCAGCCATGCCTGGGTGCTGCCCGTGTACTCGCCGATCACAACTGTGTCGTCCTCGACGCTTTTGCCGAAAAGAAGCTCCTTCAGGCTCATTTGCTTTTCACCTCCCCGCGGTAATAGATGTGTTGTCTGGCCCTGCGCCAGTGCCACAAGCTTCCGAGCCAGCGCGTGAGACTGTCGTCGCCGATCCCGATGAGGCCGAAGCCGCCGACCGGGACCGCAACGATGAGCGCCACGACGACCCTGACCGTCAGCTCGAAAGGCAGGAGCTTGAAGCAGGCCAGCAGGAGCGGCAGCGTCAGCACCAGCGTCTCGATGAGATTGCGGGGCTCGAACAGGCCGAACACGCGCCCGGCGTCCGTGAAGTTGGTGGGGATATAATAGATTTCCTCATTCATGTTCGTTTTCCTCCATGTGTTGAAGCAGACACCCGTTGTGGGTTTTGCAGTAGTACCGAATCCGGAACATCTCGCGTATCCTCCGGTCGATCAGGCGGAGCAGGGCTTTGCGCAGCGCTTCCTCGTGCCGGGGCGTCGCCGGGATATCCAGGAGCTCCATGCGGCTTATATGCTGCTGGGACAGCCCGGCAAAGCGGCCCAGATCCAGCGCGGAGATCCCGCAGCGGGTGCGGATGTACTGGAGCCTCGTCATTCCAGATAGCTGATGAAGGGGATCTTGCACCAGCCCTCCCAGCCGCGGCCGGCCACCTCGGTACGGACGACGCCGTACATGGTGCCCATGGCCTCAATGACGTAGCCTCCGCCGATATAGACGCCGATGTGTCCACTTTTCCAGACGGCAAGGCCCTCGATCTCAGGCATACTGTCCATGGAGCCGCTTTCGGAGGCGGCGTAGAACATCTGATCCGCGCCGAGGTCGGACATGCCGTTTGAGGCATAGTCCATCATCCCGTTGTCGGGGTTGTACCAGCCGTAGGCTTTGATGAGTCCCACGCAGTCTACCGTGCGGCGGCCCAGCCAGTTTTCCCGGATGAAGCTCTCAAAATTGCCGACGCCCTCCGGGTATTGCTCCAGCTTGTAAGAAAGCAGAGAAGAAGTCAGGACATTTCCGAAGGTGCCCCACACATATCCCCAGTTGTTCTCCCATGCCTGTGTCGCAAAAACCGCGAGGTCGTGGTTGTTCTTATTATAGGGATTCAGAAAGCGGGAATTGTTGATCTCATTCCGGAAGCTCCCGCCGTGGTCGACCGGGCCTGTGTAGGAGGTGGAGGTATCTCCGCCGTAGCTGAGCTGCGCGGGCTTGTAATAGGATGCGTACTTGTGTAGCGCGTCGCTCTTTTTGAGAATGTCGTGCAATGCCCTTCTGCCCCTCGTTTTCATACTCGTTTACAATGCCGGTGACAACGGCGTCCACCTGGGTGCTCTCAAAAGCCTCCAGGCTCATGTACGCGCCGCCGACAGCCATGGCCTTCCGCGTCATATCCAACACCTTCGCGTCGTCGGAGCTGCCGAAACCGAAGAACATATTGGGCAGTCCGGTGAAGACAATCATGGGGATCAGGATCACGGCGATGATGAGACCGATCACAAGCTTGATGAGAGTCGGCGCGGCCTCGGCTGCCGCCGCGACAGCCGAGCCTTTGATTCCGCTGACAGAAGCGGCCTTTGCGATCCGATGGGCGGCTTTTGCTTTTCGGGCTGCGTCAACGGCGGTTTGCAGCTTGTCATTCCTCTGGTTGTCCGCTGTCCTCGCCTCCCTTCAGGTTCAGGATGTCCTCCGGCCCGACCGGCACGATACCGCTGTCCCGCGCGCTTGCCCGTGCGGGCGCGTCCTCCGTTTTGCCGGGAGATTTCGCTGTCGGCGGGGTGATTCCTGCGGCGCCGTGGTGCAAAGTGGGGCTCGATGCAGGTGGCTGGCGGTCTTTCTGCTGTGCCGTGAAGGACTGCGCCGGCCTCATCAGATCTGCCATGCTCGGCGGAGAGACATTCCTGCCGTACCGTACCGGACTCGCTGCCTTCGAGGGAGCTGCCGTACCGGACGAAGTGGGATTCCTGCCCTGCCGTGCTGAGGCGCGGGTTTCTGTTTTGCTTCTGGATGCTGACGACGGGGCAGGCGACTTGACAGTCGGGGACTGTCCCATATCACGCGACGTATAGTGCGCGTTTGTCGGATTCTGCGATACAGACGAGACGGAATTGGATACGCGGGCGGCTCCGATCGTGACATTGTTCTGCTCGGAACCTGGCGTGATTCCTGCCGTGCCGTGATTGGCTCGGTTCGCAATGCCGGGGCTGCCTGCGTCACGCTGAGAATAGCGTGCGCCGCCGGGCGGCGTCTGCTGCGTTGTCGGCCGGGTTCCTGCCGACGCCGTGCCGGGCGTGCGTTGGGCATTGACCGCGCTGCCGCTCTGTTCGATGCGTCCCGCGTTCTGTACAACATGTTCGCCTGAAGCGGCTGGGGTTCCTGCCGTGCCGTGCGTAGCGGTCTTGCCCTGCGTGGGCTTGTCTGCCTTGCCGACGGGGCTTTGCTGTGCGGCGGGTCGGATATGGCTCGGCGCTCTGCGCGTGCCGAGAGGCACCGCGCTTTTGTGCGCGCCGGTAAAGGGATTCGACCAGCGGCTGTCGGCTGCGTTTGCAGAAAAGTTTTCGTTGACGCTGGTCTGCTGCGCGCCTGTCTGCACGTTCTGGCTCTGTTGGGCAGCGGAGCTCTGGGTGTTGCTCATGTTCACGTTGCCCATGCTCCTGCCGCCGGCGCTGTCCGGCCTTGGCAGATTCGGTCCCGGCGGGATCGTCCCGGAGCCGGGGGCTACAGCGCCCGGATTCCTGCGGCTGTTCTGCGCGCTTCCACGCCCCGCGCTGTGCAGGACGCTGCCCGCCAGCGAGCGCACCACCATATAGGTCAGCGCGCCGGGGAGCCTGCCCAGAGAGTCGCCGGTCATGGCCGGGTTCAGCCCGATCCGCGCGACGATGGAATCCGCCTTTTTGGCGACCTTCACCACCGTCAGCACCAGCACCATCCAGGGCAGCACGTCCACGCCGCTCGGGTAAAAGGAGAGCACCGACAAAAGCATTTTGACGAACATCACGTTCAGAATTGTCAGCAGACACATGGAGCCGTACATCCGGCACCAGCCGGAGAAGATGTCCGACGTGCTGCGGCTGCCGCCCATCCCAAAGGCGAGCGGCGAGGTGACGGTCAGAACGGCAAGGATAAAGTACCGCTCCGCCATTTCCAGAATCAGCTTGAGGGACTGGAACATCACGATGACGCCGCAGATCACGACCAGAAGCCATGAGGCGCTCAGGCCCGTGAAGCTGGCCTCGTCCGCGAACTTGATGTCCACCGCGTCCGGCACCTCCAGAATGGAAATGACCGTGGAGGTCATGTTCAGCGCGATGTTGCAGATCTGCGGGCTTGCCACAAGCAGGAAGGAAAAGACAAACGTGTGCGAGAAAAGCAGTTTGGGGTCTTCCGCCTCGAAGCCGAGACCGGTCATCATGCCTCTCACGGCCTGAAACACCAGATTCCCGATGAGCAGCGCCCAGCCCAGGGCCAGCATGGTCTGCATGATCGGCTGGATGACCGGCATACGCTCCTTCAAATACGCGAAATCCATGCTCATGACGTTTAAGAGCATGGATGAAAAATACTCCCAGCACTCCAGAATCAGGCCGTAGGTCCATTCGATGAAGCCCTGAAAGATAAGCTCAAGCAAGCTGCAGCCCTCCTCTCTGCCCGGGCTCTGACATTACGCATCAGGGACTGATGGTAGCCAGCCCGCTGAACAGAGGCGCAACGTAGGCGATGAAGGCGCCGATGCCATTGATGATAGCCCAGGCGATCCAGATGCGTTTGAGCCAGTCCCAGGCCTGATCGACCTTGTGCTGGTTGTTGGAGAGCTTGGCGCCGATGACCGCGACGGCGGACATGAGGCCGGCCAGCACCGTGCTGATTCCTGCGATATGGGTGTAGACGTCCACGATGATCCTGTTGGCGACTGTCCACATGTCCTCCACCGCATAAGCGGGGACGGTAAGCAGCGCCGTCAGCATCAGACAGGTCAGCAGACCGAGGTAGAGTTTGAAGATTTTTCTCGTAAGCATTCCTCCTCATAATTCAGATTGTTTTGGGCATTGCCCCGTACTGACGAAGGGGCAGAAGCGCCCCTCCGTCCGCGGCAGGACAAGGCGGCAAAGGTCGGGCGCGCTGTTAACGCTGCCATGACCGGGCCGCCTTATCCTGCCTCTTCCGAGGCAGAGCGTCCGTAAACACCCTGCCTCGGGCTCATGAGTCAGTTTTTGCTACATAGGCATCCCTCCTCGTTTCAGGCTTTTATTCGATCAGGCTGCTACATACCACCACCTCCTTCGTGGTAATCTTCCTTTGCGCAGAGCTCATTTAAGTGATGAACGAAACCCCGCACAAAGGGCGCAAGCAAAGCGTCGTTCCCGGAAATCCACCAGATGACCTCCGGGATAGGCTTTGCGATCGCGTCGTACTGGACGGAGATGATCAGCAGCACCTGCCGGTCAGTGTCTTGTGCTACCTGCGCGGTAATGCGGCGGCAGACCTTGATAGTGCCCTCCCAATCTCCGCAGGAGTCGAAAATCTGAGAGAAGAGCAGACCCGCCTGCACAACGCTGATCGCCTCAACAGCGCTGTTATTGACTTGATGATCCTCAGTGAGAAGCCCCATCCGCCGCAGACGGATCGAGGCAGCGGGGTCAAAGGGACTTATGATTTGCGGCGCCATGTGTGTTCCTCCTTCCTGGCAATAAGAAAGGCCCGGCACTTTCGTGTCGAGCCTGTAATATTTCATTTCATTGTGAGAGTTGTTCTGTGAAGTTTTTGATGTTTTTGGGAAATACATCATTCATATTGCGGAAAACATGAAATTAGATGTTGATTTATTGCGTAGTTTGCGTATAATAGGGTTAGAAGGGGGGCTGAGTGAATGCTGATCCAATTCAATTTTAAGAATTTCAAGTCGTTTCGGGATGAAGCATCCCTGGACATGACCGCCACAAAAATATCGGAGCATCCCTCCCATGTGACTGAGATCGGGGGCGATAAGCTTCTTTCTGTGGCCGCTATTTATGGGGCAAATGCCAGCGGTAAGTCAAATGTCTATGGTGCTTTTGACTTTATGAAGGACTATGTTGTGAATTCTTTTTACTTTGGCGGGGACAGCGCCCGGAAAAACAGCGAGAATCCAAAGGCCACTCCGTATTTGTTTGACCGCGAGAGCAGGAATGAACCATCAGAGTTTGAGGTGTTCTATGTAGATAACGCAGACGGACGGGAAAAGACCTACCAGTATGGTTTCGTAATCCGGGGAACGGAAGTTCTGGAGGAATGGCTGTATGCCAAGGCCAAAACCTCGAGGACGGATTACCGTACGATTTTTTATCGCAAGAAGGACGAAGAACTGGAGGCGGACGGATTACCCAGAAAAGCCGTTGAGAATCTGAAGCAGGCTTTGATGAAAGAGACGCTGATTGTCTCTCTCGGGGCAAAGCTGAATATTCCGCGTCTTGCCGCCGTCTACGATTGGTTTTTGAATGCCGAAGCAGTTCATTTGTCAACGCTGGGGGAAGAGTTCTCCAGAGCGAGCGATCTCCCGGAAAACTTTGTCACGGACCGAGCGGTGCAGGAGGATGTACTGCGATATATCTCCTCCTTTGACGAATCCATTGTGGACTTTGAGATTGAAGAAATCAAAAAGTCTGATGAGGAACTGCTGGGTAAGACATATGTGATCCACACAATTCACAAGCTGGCAAATGACAACAGCTTGCAGAGTATCCTGCTCGGAAACGAGTCCGGCGGTACGAGGAAGATGTTGGCCCTGTATAGGCCCCTGAAGTATGCGCTGGATCACGGCAGCGTCATTTTCATTGATGAGCTGAATGACGGGCTGCATCCTCTCCTGGTGCGAAATATTATTCTGACATTTCTGACGCCGGAGATCAATGTCAATCATGCGCAGCTGATCATGACAAGTCACGATATTTGGCAATTTTCCAACGATCTGCTTCGGAGGGATGAGCTTTGGGTTACGGACAAGGATCAGAATGGTGTTTCCACCCTGTATTCCGTCGCGGATTTCAAGGATGAGGACGGGAAGAAAATCCGCCGGAATGAGGCTCTTGCCAAGAATTATCTCGTTGGGAATTACGGCGGAATCCCCGCACTGAAGCCGCTGCTCATGGCTGAAAGGAGCGGCAGAGATGGGGAGTAACGAACAAAGCAGCAGGGGCAGGGCGGGAAAGCGGAAGGATCGGCGCGCCCGATTTGCCACCCGTGAGCCGAAGCTCGGCTATTACCTGATCGTAACGGATACCGAAGAGACAGAAAAGAATTATTTTGAAGGTCTCCGAAACAGTCTGCCTGCAGAGACCAGAGACCGTATCGTAATCAAGGTTGAGAAGGCGAAAACGACCTACAATCTGATCGACCGGGCTCTGGAGCTGTCCAGCGCACAAGCGCAACAACGGATCATATGGATCGTTTTTGACCGGGATGAAGTAAAAACCTTTGATGGCATGATTGAAGCGTCCCAACGAAACGACATCCATACCGGGTGGTCGAACCCTTGCTTTGAGATATGGATGCTTGCCTATTTCGGAGAAATGCCGAATATCGCCGATTCTGTGACCTGCTGCAGCCGGTTTGCGGAGCGCTTCGAGAAAGCCACCGGTCAGGCATACAGAAAAAACGACGCGAATATTTACAATAAGCTGGCACAGGTTGGAGACTTCCGTGCTGCATATCGACTGGCAGAAAGAAATCTGAGGCAGGCGGAGTCGGAAGGCAAGAAGCCGTCCGCTTCTTATCCCGCGTGTACCGTTCACCTTCTGGTCAAGGAAATCCTCGATAAGGCTGAAGGACGGAAGCCAAAGGAATAAACATACGCCCTCACTGGAAACTGATGCATCCGTCGGGGGCGCTTTTCTGGCTAAAAACCGGAGGCATATAACAGAATCCAGGCGACAAAAAAGGCCCGGCGCTTTCGTACCGAACCTGTTGCTTTGAAGAGGACGTCGGGCGTGTCCGCTGGCAAAACAAGCGTATTGTAGTTGTATTGGACTCCGTGCGGCGTATCCGTTCTACGCCATTTTTACGCCAAGCCTCCATAAAACCTTGTGAAACTGCATGGAGCTATGTGAACTTTCAAAAGCGAAAAATCAAGCAATCATGCGGCTTTGCGGGTTTTTATGAAGTTTCGTGGAGATACGAAAAAGGGCTCGTATATATCTACAACATGATTGGAGGAAATAAACATGAATGAAAACTTATACGGCTATGTCCGTGTATCTACAAAAGATCAGAATCTGGACCGCCAGATACTGGCTCTGCGGGAGTTTGGAGTTCCTGAGAAACAAATCTACTGTGAGAAGATGTCCGGCAAAGACTTTGAGCGTCCTGTGTACAAGCGTCTTATGAAAAAACTCAAGCCGGGCGACACACTTGTGATCAAGAGCATCGACCGGCTTGGCAGAAATTATGATGAGATTTTAGACCAGTGGAGAATCATTACGAAAGAGAAAAGAGCCGATATTGTGGTGCTGGACATGCCCTTGCTGGACACCAGGCAGGGGCGGGATTTAACGGGAACGCTGATCGCGGATATCGTCCTGCAGTAGCTCCGCTATATAGCTCAGACAGAGCGCGAATTCATTCGTCAGCGCCAAGCGGAGGGGATCGCCGCTGCCAAGGCGAGAGGTGTACAGTTCGGAAGGCGTCCAAGAGAAAAGCCAGAAAACTACAAAGCCGTCCTGGCGCAATGGCAGGAAGGAGTGATCACTGCACATAGAGCCGCACTTTTTCTGGGTGTAGACAGAAAGACGTTTCTCAAATGGGCAAGCTGCTAAAGGGGAACATACGGTAAATCAAGATAAATGAACACTCTGATCCTAATTTTAATATTGAAGATTTTTGCCTTATATGGTATACTATATTGAAAAAATCTGAAGAAAACACATTAAGATTTCCTCCCGAATTTATTAAAATAACAAGATCTGGCAAACGGGATCAGAGTATGAGAAGAAATTGATTTCGTCTCGCGGTGCAGCTGAACGCTTGAATGTGGCACCTTCAACATTCCTCAAATGGTACAAGAACGAAAGCATACAGGCGTAACCAACGAAAGGGGGAAAAGTGAATATGTCCATATCGCTTTTCCCACATAATCAGAAGGCCTACGAATCGCTGCTGGAAACGCTGAAAACAGAACGCCGGGCCTGTATCATCCACCCGACCGGCACTGGCAAGAGCTTCATCGGTTTCAAATACTGCGAAGACCACCCGGAGCAGTCGGTACTGTGGCTCTCCCCCTCGTAATACATCTTCAAAACCCAGTGCGAAAGCCTTGCCGCCACCGGCACGCATATGTCGAAAAACATCACCTTCATGACCTATGCAAAGCTCTCGATGCTGGAGTCGGAGGAACTGGACAGTCTGCATCCTGATGTGGTGATTCTGGATGAGATGCATCGTGCGGCTGCTCCTACGTGGGAGCAGCCGGTGCAGTTGCTGATCGCACACAAGCCGGAGCCGGTCGTTATTGGCCTGACTGCAACACACATACGCTATTTGGATGGCCAGAAGGACACTACAGAGACTTTTAATCTGAACATTGCTTCCGAGATGACTCTGGGCGAAGCGATAGCCCTTGGCATTCTGACCCCGCCACGCTATGTCCTCTCAGTGTATTCCTATCAAGACGAGCTTGAAGCGTATGAAAAACGCATTCGCCGCGCCAAAAGCAAAATCGTGCGCGATGAGGCAAATGAATATTTTGAAGCTCTTCGACGTGCAATCCAGATGGCTGAGGGACTGGATGCAATATTTGCCAAACATATGAAAACCGGAACCGGGAAATATCTTGTCTTTTGTGCAAATATCGAGCATTTGGACGAGATGATCGAAAAGGCTCCAGAGTGGTTCCGTAAAGTTGATCGTGCACCGCATATTTACCGCGCTTATTCGGATGATCCGGGTACGAGCAAAGCTTTCGCGGCATTCAAGGCAGATCACAGCGATCATCTGAAACTCTTATATTGCATCGACATGCTCAATGAGGGAGTTCATGTAGACGATGTGGACGGCGTGATCCTACTTCGCCCAACCATTTCTCCAATTGTTTACAAGCAACAGATTGGCCGCGCCCTTTCTGCCAGCAAAAAGAAAGACGCTGTCATCTTCGACATTGTAAATAACATTGACAACCTGTATTCCATTGGCGTGCTTCAGCAGGAAATCAAGCTGGTAGTCAGCTACTATCGCTCACTCGGCGAAGGAGCAGAGATTATCAATGACAGCTTCCAGATCATAGACGAAGTGGGCAATGTGCGGGAGCTTTTTGAACGGTTGAACGATACGTTGACAGCTTCCTTTGACCTCATGTACAGCCATGCTGTCGATTATTTTCGTGAGAACGGCAATCTGGAAATACCCCGTCGTTATAAAACACCAGATGGATATTCGCTCGGTCAGTGGATCTTCACGCAACGCAAAATATACAACGGTGAGCAATACGGAAACCTCAATGATGAGCGCATACAAAAACTGGAGGAGATCGGCATGGTGTGGGACAGCATGCGCGATCTTTCATGGAACCGCTATTTCGCGGAGGCTGAGGCATATTACTGGGAGCATGGCGATCTGCGTGTCCTGATAGATTATGTTACGGAATCCGGACTCCCACTCGGAAGATGGATCTCAAATCTGCGAATAAAGCGGAGAAGCAATATTCAAACAGCAAGTCTATCGCAGGAACGAATCGAAGCACTCGACCGAATCGGCATGGTTTGGGATGTCCCGGATTATTTCTGGACACAAAACTATGCGCTGCTGGTTGAATACCACAGAGAACATGGAAACATTCAGGTTACGAATGGCTATATCACGGAAAACGGCATATGCTTGGGCACTTGGGTGGCAAGACTACGCAGAAGATATAACGGCAGCGCAAATGAAAGCCCATTAAGCGAAGAGCAAATCAGACAGCTGAACGAATTAGGAATGGTTTGGGACCCATATTCACAAAAATGGGATGAGGCGTTTGCACATGCTGAGGACTATTTCAACGGACATCATGATCTGAATGTCCCAGCTACATATAAATGTTCGGATGGATTTGCACTTAGAGCGTGGTTGGATCGGCAAAGAGAGTCATACGCAGAAGGAAAACTGCAAACAGAAAGAACAAAAAAGCTTAATTCCCTTGGCATTGTATGGAAAAAGACCGACCCTTGGGAGAAACGATATGAGCTTGTAAGTGCCTATTATGCCGAGCATGGAGATCTCTGCATGCCGCCAGACTATAAAGCTGAAGGAATATGGCTGGCCAAATGGCTCAATGAACAGAGGCAAATATATATTGGAAATCGCCCTGGAAAACAATTAACAGAAGAGCAAATCCAGCGACTAAACGAGATTGGGATGGAATGGGAAAACCGGGTACAGCTGCGTCAGAAACAAATGTGGGATGAGCAGTATGCAGAAGCCAAGCGCTTTTTTGAAGAAAACGGCCATTTGAATGTTCCGGCGGGATATCGGCCTTCCTCGTCAAAAAATTTAGATGCATGGATTAATCGGCAGCGATCTGCCAGAGGAAGAGCTAAACTCTCTGACTCGCAAAAGAAGCAGCTTGAAGCAATTGGCTTTCAGTGGTAATTTGATGACCCATTGACAACGGCTCAATCGAAAAAGTGGAGACATTGGTCACGAGAATGCTTCAGCAGTACACACGGCGATAAAACAACACACAAAAAGCGAGTGGATTGAATGAACACAAGGAAAAGACATGTTGGCAACGAGAACTCCTATCGGCTTCGATTGATCAAATATGTGCATTGGCTGGTAACAGTAGCAATATTCTTTGTGTTCTGGCTGAGATTTCGTTATCCGAACGGAAACTGGCATGTGACGCGCGCTTTTCGATATGACATTTTTATCTTTCTGGGGTATGCAGCACTGCTGGTCTGGTTTAACAAGACATTCAATTCGTATGTGCTGGGATATTTTCGCATCCGGTCGCTGACATTTTCACAGTTTTTATCTGACTTCTTCAGCGTAATCATTATTTACGTCGCTGTTTCTATAGCATGGCTTAAGATCCACAATCCTCTGCCATTTCTCCCGATGCTTTTCATTCAAGCTATATGGAATTCAGCATGGAGTTACTTCGCTACATATTTCTATTATCGTGTTGCCAGCCGCTACCATACCGTGGTCATCTACCGCAGTCGCAATGATCTTGTCCGTTTCGGCGACATCAGCGGCAAACCGATCGAACGCCTTTTTAACGTAGAAAAGTTCATCCAATACGATGGCACAGATTTCTTTAAGATTAAGGACGAACTGGCACCGTATGATGCGCTGTTTGCCGCCGGGGTAAACCCGACGCTGATGAACGCGCTGTGCAAATACTGTGCAGAGGAGAATGTCCGCGGTTTCTTCCTGCCGCACATAGGCGATGTAATCATGAGCGGCGCGGAACATATCAAGTCTTTTACCACGCCGGTACTGTCGGTGCGAAGAGCAACGAAAGCCTTTGAATATCTTTTCGTCAAACGAGCATTTGACATTTTTGCGTCCGGTTTGGGCCTAATCATTCTCAGCCCCTTCATGCTGTTGACCGCGATTCTGATCAAAGCCTATGACGGGGGGCCGGTGTTCTATAAGCAGGTGCGGCTGACCAAGGACGGCAGGGAATTTAAAATTATCAAGTTCCGCTCCATGCGGATGGACGCGGAGAAGGATGGGATAGCCCGACTGTCCACCGGGGAAAAGGATCCCCGCATTACCCCTGTAGGCCACGTCATCAGGGCGTGCCGGCTTGATGAGCTGCCCCAGCTCTGGAATATTCTGACAGGCGATATGTCCGTGGTTGGCCCCCGGCCCGAGCGCCCGGAGATCGCCCGTGAATACGAAAAATATCTGCCGGGCTTCAACCTCAGACTGCAGGTGAAGGGCGGGCTAACAGGGTATGCCCAGGTCTACGGCAAATACAGCACCAACCCCTATGAGAAACTGGAATTTGACTTGCTCTATATCAACAAGATGAACATCATCACCGACCTGGAGCTCATCTTCAACACCTTCCGCATCCTCATCTCCAAGGAGAGCACCGAAGGGGTCGAGAGCCTTACCGGCTGGATAGAGGACGAGGAGCAAGCCGTTCAGTCGGGCGAGACGCTTTGAAAGGGATATCTATGGATTATAAGGTTCAGGACAACAGCTTCGGTATCGCGGATTTTCAGACGGAGCTGCTGCTTATTCTCCACGAATTTGAAAAAATCTGTGACCGCTATGGCCTGCGATGGTGGACTACCGGCGGCACAAGCATCGGCGCGCTGCGCCATCGGGGCTTTATCCCGTGGGACGATGACCTGGATGTCGTTATGCCAAGACCGGACTATGAAAGGCTGTGGGCACTGCAGGACGAAATCAACCGTGACAGCAGATTCATCCTTACCCGGACAGGGGAGGAAAAGAACTATCACCACCGGGTGATGCAGCTCGTGGATACCGAAACAACCTTTATCCATGCCAGAAGCGCCCAGGAGGATTTGGAGCACGGCGTGTATATTGACATCATCCCGCTGGACGCCCGTGCGCCGGGGAAGCTGGGCTATGCGCGCCAGGTGCTAAATGCCATGGCCTTCTCTGTATACAACATTCAGTGCCTGCCCGAATACAAAAGCGGCAGGACTGTGGCGCGATTGACGGCGCTTGCACTTTGGCTCGTGAAAAACAAGAAACTGCGCTGGCGTATATGGCGGCACTGTGAAAAAGAGATGACGAAATACGACTGGGACGGGGCAAAGCAAATCGTAAACCTTGTGTGCGACACGAAATCCATGTTGCGTCCCTACGACGCGGCCGCGTTCCGGGATACGCAAAAGCAAGCCTTTGAAGATATGGAGGTAAACCTCCCGGTAGGCGCGCAGGAAATTTTGCGAGACTATTTCGGTGACTTCATGCAGCTGCCGCCGGAGAAGGATCGCCACCCCGTGCACAATACCAGGCTGATCGATCTGGAGCATCCGTATACAGCGTATAAGGGAAAATACTACTGCGTCGGAAAAGAGACAGGGGCCGAATAAGCTATCGTGTGCGCTTTTCCGATAAGGGCGGCTGCAAAACATAAAAACAGGGTATGAGAGTATATGCGGGAATATGATATCTCGGTCATCGTACCGGTTTACAACGCGGGGCTTTATCTGAAACAGTGTGTGGATTCCATCCTGAGTCAGACAAAGGATAGCATCGAAATCATCCTGGTGGACGATGGCTCCACCGATGGCTGCGGAAAAATTGTAGATGACTATGCCGCAGCGAACGACAACGTGCTGGCCATCCATCAGGAAAACGGCGGTGTTGCCAAGGCCCGCGTTACAGGACTTCAAAATGCCCACGGCAAGACAATAGGCTGGGTGGACGCGGATGATTTTATCGCGCCGGACATGTATGAAAAGCTCTACGGCTTTCTTCTGGAGCGAGATGCGGACTATGTCTATTGCGACTATAGCTTTTACCCAGAGAAGGTATGGGGAAAGGAAAAGTGGTTCAAGCAGTATCATGGCCGCGTGGACTGGGATTATATCGAGCGCAACAACCAGGAATGGAATTCGCTGACCCGGCGGGAACTGCTCGACGAGCTCGGCATCGAGAGGCTTTTTCCCGTATTTGGAGAATACGCCTGGATTGCGGTGCTGCTGTTTGCCAAAAAGCCTGCCGTGCTGGAGGAAAAGCTTTATTTCTATCGTGTCGGCATTGCCAGCGCGAGCGGCGGCAGTTACAAAGGGAAGGTGCAGCAGTTTCGCCACATGGTGGACGTTACCGCCCGGATGCATGAGCTGATTGACGCAACGCCATATGAGAAGTCCCTGAGCGACTATTTTGATTACCGACAGATATACACGCTGCTGCAGCTTTGCATTGTAGCGGCTGTAAATGGCGACCGGAGCAGTTACCGTTACGCGCGCCAGAGTCTGCGGGAGAAGCGCTATAAAAAGAATCCGCTTGTAAAAACCATTTTGGATCATAATCACGGAAAGAAAAAATCCTTTGTCCTCAGAAACATTATCCCTCTGGGTTATCCGGCTGCGCGGGCCGTCACGCGGGTGGTCTACCGGGGGTGAGGATGGGATGCGAGAACTGACACCCTTCGCTGGTCAGACATCGGATAAAAGCGGCGGGGCTGACTGTGGGATATTGTTATGGATGTAAAACGGCTCCTGAACAAAAAGAAAGATGTAAAGCTGACGGACTGTCTGTCGGTATTCCCAATGGCTGCAGGACTGATCCTGGTTCCCTTTTACAAAAGAAAATATCAGGACGTGTGGGGAATCTGCGAAAGGCCGGATGAAGCGCGCGACAATGGTTACCACTTTTTCAGGTATCTTGCCGAAAACCATCCGGAACAGCAATGCGTCTATGCCATTGATAAAAAATGCAGCGATTATCAGAATGTCAAAGACATTGGCGAAACTGTTCAGTTCGGCTCGGTAAAGCATTGGAGCCTTTACTTCTGCTGTAAATATCTGGTGAGCTCTCAGCGCTTTACGCCCAATGGCTATCTGTGTACCTTCCTGGAACGGGCAGGTTTTTTTCAGCCGGCGCATGTGTTTCTTCAGCATGGCATTACGATCAACAAGCCAGAATATCTGATGGCCGACAGAAGAAAAGTCGTCCTGTTTATTGCGGCAGTGCAGCAGGAGGCAGAATTTGTTGTGCGTGAGCTGGGATACAAGCCTGAACAGGTTGCGTGTACCGGATTTTCGCGCTTCGATGCTCTCCATTCTTTTCAGGTGAAGAAAAACCGAATCCTGATCATGCCTACCTGGCGCAAGTGGCTGCGGCTCAGATCAGAGGGGCATAGCGATACAGAGGGGAACGTTCTTTCCTCGCAATACTTCAAGGCATGGAAAGAACTGCTCAACGCACCGGGAATTGAGGCTCTCGCGGAAACATATGGTCTGGAGATCGTTTTTGTTCCGCATTCCAATATGAAGGGCCTTTTTGATGCCAGACAGATGGCGGGGCCGCATATACAGATTGCTGATCTGGACTCGGTTAATCTTCAGGAACTGATGAAGTCCTCTGAAATGCTCATTACGGATTACTCCAGTATTTTTTTTGACATGGTATACATGAAAAAACCTGTCATTTTCTATCAATTTGATGAGGATAAATTCCGGAAGTACCACTATGAAGAGGGATGGTTCCGCTATCGGGACTCAAAGCTGGGAACGGTGTGTACCACCGGGGAAGAGGTCACGGCGGCATTGGCCAGGGTGATCCGTGCGGATTATCAGGCGGACGAAGCCTTCCTGGAGGAACACCGTCAGATTTTCCAGAAATATGACGGAAATAATTCCCAAAGAATCTATAATGCTATCAAAAGCCTGTAAATACAAGTTTAGCCGTTGGAGGAAAAAAGAATGCTCAGAGAGAAATTAAAACGCTTTGCCCTGAAGCATGAACGAATCCTGTCTGTTTATAGAAACAGCTTTGGCAAACTAAAGACAAAATATTACTTCAATATGCAGCGTAAAAGCCTCCAGAGCGACGGATATGATATTATCCGGAAGTTGGATACCGTACTGAGCAATGCTGATGCACAGTATTTTGTTGACTGCGGAACTCTGCTCGGCATGTTCCGGGACGGAAGACTGATCGCCTACGATCTGGACATGGACTTTGGCATCTGGTTTACCCCTCGTTTCGGCGCCAAAGAGCTGGATCAGGTCATGAATAGTCTGGGTTACGGGAAAAAAAGGGCCGCCTTCTTCCGTGGGGAAGTCAGAGAGATCACCTATACGAAGGGGTTTTTGCATATCGATTTCTTCGTACATGAGGAGATCGGGTCGGAAAGTCGGCTGTACGTTTTCTATCGAAACCCGGAGAAGCAGTACCCGGATAACAGTCACTATTCTGTTATCATTCAAAAACGCGCGCACATCACGGGGCTAAAGCGCGTCTCGATCCAGGGCATCGAAATGAATATTCCGGAGAATACAGAGGAATATCTTGCCAGCGCCTATACAGAGAACTGGCGTATACCGGATCCCGACTGGCGTTATACAATGGAACCCGGCTGCACCTACGTGACGGATGAATACGGTGTTGAAAAGCACTTTTAATAAAAGTACTGACAGATGATAAGCTATTGTTTGGCCTCGGCATTTCTGGTAACGCCGTTTGGTCTTCTGCTGCTGACGATCCTGATTTGCTGGAAGCCGGAGCACAATCGAAAGTATGTGCTTTTTATCGCCCTTGTGTTCGGCCTGCTCGGTTACAGTATGTATCCTAATCGAGAAATTGATATTTCCCGATATTTTTTGCAGCTGGACAAAATCAGAAATTATCCATTCACTGAGGCATATAACTGGAATAACGATGGTCTTGTGATCAAAAACATTGGATTCTGGTTTATTGCAAAGCTGAATAACAATCAACTGCTCCCCTTTGTGAGCATGTTCATCGTTTATTACTGCGTAGCCTGGCTCATCAGCAGAGGCGTCAAAGAGAATACGCGGCTTTTCGGCATTGTGCTGACGCTGGAAATCATGATGCTTCCGTTCATAAACATTTTCAGCAATGTCAGAAATGTTGTTGCCTTTGCAATTGCGTCCATTGCAGTCTACAGAGAACTGTACGAGGGAAAGCGGGATGCTGTCACAGCCCTGCTGTATTTGATTCCCTGCTTTATCCACATGACCGGCATCGTCATTTTTGTGTTTCGGCTTTTTATCATCGTTGTCAGCCGCCTCTCTCATATCGGCACCTGGCTCGTGCTCAGCGTTCCGGCCTTTATCCTATACCTGTATCCCTATTTCAGAGGGATACGTCTGCCGGGCAGTGTGGGTCTCATTGTGCAACGCCTGATCTGGAAAAGCTATTCCAGTATTACCAAATCATCCGAATATGCGCTGAGTATGCAGGAGAGCGGCAGCTTTCTGGCGGGAAGATTGATCACGGTCTGTTTTACAGCGGCGTTATATGTGGTGCTGCTTCAGTATCAGCGGGACGCAAAACGAAAGACCAGCCGGGAATACGCTTTGTATGTGGAGACGATCCTCATCTTCAGTGCGATTTTGGCCGTTATCGGCGTTGTAAAATACTGGATATTCGCATTCGTTCTGCTTATTGCCCCGACGCCGATATACGCTTACTGCGTCAGAAAAGCCAAAAGACGAAACCATGTGGCCGTGTTCTGCCTCATGGCTATGTTTGGAGCGGCTTGCATGAGCCTGATTCTGCAATTTCGGGGGCTGTATCTGAACATAATGATCCCGGAACTCATTTCCGGCTTTATGCTGACGGATTACCTCATGGTTTTCGCTCAGATCCTCCGGGGGATTTTTGCCATGTGACTCTGTTCGCTGAAAAAACACATCATGCTCACGATGAGACATCGTGTGGAAGCAGGCTGCCGGCTTGTGCCGAAAGGGAACAAAATACATCTCATACAGACACTCTATCACCTGCGGGACTGAAAAAGCTTGTAATATGTTTTGTGCGTGTCTGGTGTGAAAAAAACGGAAAAGAACAGTCTCCGTGTTCTGAAAACGAGGATGATGTGTTCATCTTTTTCCGGAAAAGCGCTAAACTGAATCAAAGGAACAATCGAATGAAACGTGTGATAACATATGGTACTTTCGACCTGCTGCATTACGGACATATTAACCTTCTGCGCAGGGCGAAGGCCCAGGGGGACTATCTGATCGTTGCCCTGTCAACGGACGAGTTTAACTGGAAGGAAAAGCAAAAAAAATGCTATTTCTCTTATGAGCAGCGCAAGACCCTTCTGGAGGCCATTCGCTATGTGGATCTGGTGATCCCGGAGGAGAACTGGGAGCAGAAAAAAAGTGATATGCATGAATACCATATCCATACCTTCGTTATGGGTAATGACTGGGAGGGAAAATTCGACTTCCTGCGTGACGAGGGGGTGGAGGTCGTCTATCTGCCCAGAACGCCTGAAATCAGCACTACCCAGATCAAGCATGATCTCAATGGGGAAAACGGAAATCAACAGCCGCGGGAAGCCTGATCAATTACAGCTGCAGCCCGGAACGGGTGCCGGAAATGGAGCATGCGGGCCGTCAATGGAGAATCTGAACGGATGATACAGAAGCTGAGAAAAAAATATACGGACTTGCCGATCCAGTTGAGAGCCTCATTCTGGTTCCTGATCTGCTCCTTTCTGCAGAAGGGCATTTCCACGATCACTACGCCGATTTTCACAAGACTCATGACTACAGCGGAATACGGCATGTACAATGTATTCTGTTCTTGGCTTTCGATTGTCATGATCTTTGTCACGTTGAATTTGTTCGCTGCAATTTTTGGCGCTGGTCTTATCAAGTTCAATGAGGAGCGGGCGCTTTTCGCCTCATCCTTACAGGGACTAAACCTTATACTCTGCGCAGGATGGACAGTTGTCTATCTGCTGTTCAGAACTAACTGGAACCAGCTGTTGAGCCTGACCACGGTTCAAATGCTGGCCATGCTGGTTATGATTTGGGCATCTGCTGCTTTCAGCTATTGGGCTGCAGAGCAAAGAGTTGAATATAAATATCGTAAATTGGTTCTGGTAACGCTGTTAGTGTCTTTTCTAAAGCCTGCGGTGGGAATCGTCTTCGTCATGTTTGCAGATGACAAGGTGACTGCCAGGATTCTCGGCCTTGCTTTAGTTGAAATCATAGGATATACAGGACTTTTCATAGCCCAGATGCATAGGGGACATGTATTTTACTCAAAAAAATATTGGAAATATGCACTCCGCTTCGGCTTGCCATTGCTGCCGCATTATCTGTCGCAAACCGTTCTCAACAGCTCTGATCGAATCATGATCTCAGAAATGGTTGGCGCCAGCCAGGCAGGAATTTACAGCATTGCCTACAGCATTTCGCAGATTATGAAGCTTTTCAACACCTCCTTGACAAATACCATTGGTCCCTGGATATACCAGAAAATCAGAGATAAAGATCTGAAGCCCATAGGAGGGGTCACATATTTGGGGTTGATTGTCATTGCAGCGGTAAACCTGTTACTGATTACGCTGTCTCCTGAAGTTGTATCGCTGTTTGCCCCAAAGGAATACCACGAGGCAATATGGATTATTCCGCCCGTAGCGATGAGCACATATTTGATTTTGCTTTATGACTTCTTCTCACGCTTTGAAGTGTACTATGAAAAGCCTGCCTTTATGATGTATGCAAGTATCGTAGGAGCGGTTCTGAATATTGTGCTGAATTATATTTTTATCCCGATATTTGGATACATGGCTGCCGGGTATACTACTCTCATTTGCTATGGAATCTATGTGATTTGTCACTACATGGCGATGCGGAAAATCTGCAAGGATTATCTGGACGGGGAAAATGCTTATGAAGTGAAGAAAATTATTATGCTGAGCCTTGTCTTTTTTGCATTTGGTTTTCTGTTGATGCTGACCTATAAACTCCCGGTGCTGCGCTACTGCTTTGTGACGGCTGGGCTTGCGGGCTGCTTCGTCAAGCGCGCATATCTGAAAACGCAGGTCATGAAGATCCTGAACGTCAGAAAGAAGAAAACGTAAAGCCGGGAGGAATGACACTTTGAATATACGTCTGAATATCCCAGAGGAATTTTTCCGAGAAGAGGAAAAATGCGGAATACGGTATCTGCCGAAATGAAAAAGGTCTGGGCTGTCGCACTGGATTTGCTCAACGAATTTGACAAGGTTTGCCGTGAAAATAATTTCAACTATTTCATCGCATACGGTACGCTGCTCGGCGCAATCCGACATGGAGGCTTTATTCCCTGGGATGACGATGTCGATCTTGTAATGTCACGGAATGATTATGATCGGCTTTGCGCTATGGCAGATGAGAACTCTCGTCCGCCATATTTCTTCCAGACGGAGAAAACAGACCCGGGTTTTTCAAGACCTTTTGCCAGGCTGCGGAACAGCGAAACCACCGCGTTTCAGAAAATCGAGGATTATAAAAAGATTTCTTACAATCAGGGAATCTTTATCGATATTTTCCCCATGGACAGCTTTCCGGACGCAGAATCGGATCAGGAACGCTTCAAAGAAGAGTTGATGAAGGCCAAACGCAGGATGCTTCGATTCAGCCGATTTACCACAAGATCCAAAAGACAGGAAGCTCACAGCGTTGGCGATCATATGAAAAACATGGTAAAAGGCTGTTCTTCTCTCCTGACACGACGGTTACTTCGGACGTTCAGAATTGGAAACCCATTTGTAGCTGAGTTTGAGAAACTGGAACAGCGCTACCGCGGAACTATGACTGACTCATGCTGTGTGCCCTTTTTCTTCAACCCGCAAAGACAGATTATATGGAAGAAAAGTTGTTTCAACGGGACAGTTTCTGTTGCTTTTGAGATGTTGACAGTTCCGGCTCCATCTGGATATGAGGAAATATTGAGCACGTGTTACGGGAACTGGCAGGTACCAGAGAGGAAAAACACCGTTCATGGCGATGTGTTTTTCGATGCAGATCATTCATACAGGGATTACCTCAATGCATTAAGAAAACCAAGCTTCTGATAACGGGCGCTTTGGCGGAATATCTATATTTTTTGAAAGGACGTGACCGTTTGATGCAGGCAATTATTCTGGCTGCCGGAATGGGAAAAAGGCTGAAAGAGCTTACCCAGGACAATACAAAGTGCATGGTGAAGGTGAACGGTGTTACGCTCATCGAGCGGATGCTTCGGCAGATCGAAAGACTGCATCTGTCCCGCATCGTGATCGTTATCGGTTATGAAGGGCAGAAGCTGGTAGATTACATCGAAACCCTGCATATCCAGACGCCCACTGTGTATGTCAATAACCCGATCTATGATAAGACCAACAATATTTATTCCCTGGCTCTGGCCAAGGACTGGCTGCTGAAGGAGGACACGCTGCTCTTTGAGTCGGATCTCATTTTTGAGGACGCAGTCTTGGAGCTTCTGGTCAACGACCCGCGGGATACACTCGCCCTGGTGGACAAGTACGAGTCCTGGATGGACGGCACCTGCGTAAAGCTGGGGGAGGACGACAGCATTGAGGCCTTTATCCCCGGAAAGAGTTTTCGCTACGATGAGATCAAATCCTACTATAAGACTGTAAATATATACAAATTCAGCCGTCAGTTTTCCGAAACGCATTATGTACCTTTTTTGGAGGCTTATCAATCGGCTCTGGGACAAAACGAGTACTATGAGCAGGTGCTGCGCGTCATCACCATGCTCGATGAACCGCTCATTCGTGCAAAGCGTCTGAACGGGCAGCGCTGGTATGAGATCGACGATATCCAGGACCTCAACATCGCTGAGTCTATCTTTATCCCGGATGAGAACAAACGCGTGTTATTGATGCAGGAGCGTTTCGGCGGCTATTGGCGCTATCCCAAGCTGCTGGATTTCAGCTACCTGGTCAACCCCTATTTTCCCCCTGTCAGAATGAAAGAGGAGATAAAGGCAAGCTTTGACGTGCTTCTTACACAATACCCCAGTGGCATGCATATCAACAGCCTTCTCGCGGCCAAAAACTTTGGCGTTCATGAGGAAAATATCATTGTCGGAAACGGCGCGGCCGAGCTCATAAAGAGTCTCATGGGCATGCTTGAGGGCAAAACCGGCTTCATCCGGCCAACCTTTGAAGAGTATCCCAATCGTTACACGGCTGAAGAGTCCGTGGTGTTTATCCCACAAAACAGGGACTTTTCCTATACTGCTGATGATGTAATCGGCTTTTTCAACGATATAAACATTAGGGCTCTCGTTCTCATCAACCCAGACAATCCCAGCGGCAATTACCTGCCAAAAAAGGATTTGCTGCGTCTTGCGGACTGGGCGGAGGAGAAGGGGATACGCCTGATCGTGGACGAATCCTTTTCCGACTTTGCCGATGAGCCGGACAACAGCCTGATCTGCCAACCGGTGTTGAACCAGTATCCCCATCTCTATGTGATGAAGAGTATCTCAAAGTCCTATGGCGTGCCGGGAATCCGTCTGGGTGTCCTAGCATCTGGTGATACGAAGACTATAGCGCTCATGAAGCGGGATGTAGCCATCTGGAACATTAACTCTTTCGGAGAATTCTACCTGCAGATAGAAGAAAAATACAAAAAAGACTATACTGCTGCATTGGCGCATTTCAGATCGGAAAGAGCCCGCTTCCAGGCTGAGCTTTCCAAGCTGGAGCAGGTACGCGTGATCCCGTCTCAGGCAAACTACATTATGGTGGAACTGACTGAGGGCGTGTCCTCGGAGCTGCTGCTCAAGAGACTGCTGCTGAAACACAATATCCTCATCAAAAACCTGTCAGGTAAGACCGGCGGCAGATATCTGCGCCTTGCGGTCAGAAATACGCAGGATAATAACACCCTTCTTGCTGCAATGCGCAGCGAATTGCGGGAAATTACATCCGAAAAAGGCAAAGGAGCTTTCACAACGTGAAGAGATTATTGATTCTTGGCGCACCTGTTTTCCAGATTGAGGTCATCCAAAAGGCCAGGCAGATTGGCTGCCATGTGGGGGTTGTGGACATCAACCCGGATGCCCCTGCCTTTCCCTATGCGGATGAGTTCTTTATTGCCAGTATAACGGATGCTGAAAAAATATTGGAAATAGCGAAAACCTTCCGACCGGATGGAATTATTGCCGGCGCATGTGACACTGCTGTATTGACCGTATCAAAGATTTGTGGTAAGCTTAATTTGATAGGAATATCGTCTGAGACAGCTCTTAACGCAACGGATAAGGTGAGAATGCTGGAAGCCTTTGCACGCGCGGACGTAGCTCATCCCCGATATTTCGTTGTCAGAAAAGATGAGCTTGACGATGCAAAGATCGAAATGCATTATCCTTTGATTTCAAAACCGGTGGATTCTGCGGGAGGCCGCGGCGTCAAAATCGTCCACAAAGAGGATGAGCTGCGCGAGGCCATGCGCTACAGCTCTGCCGCCGGCAAATCGGGGGACGTGTTGCTCGAGGAGTATATGAAAGGCCCTGAGGTCAGCGTGGAGGTCGTTGTTGCCGACGGCATACCCTATGTGGCACAGGTGACGGATAAGATCACTTCCGGAGAGCCAAATTTCTATGAGATCGGTCATTCCCAACCTTCTGCACTGAAGGAGGAGACCAAGGAGAAGATCAAATCATTGGCAAAAGCGGCCGTTTTGGCAGTCGGGATCAATAACAGCCCGGCCCATGTTGAGATCATTGTCACGGAAGATGGGCCCAAAATGGTCGAGCTGGGCGCGAGACTCGGCAGCGACTGCATCACATCCTATCTGACCGACACTTCTGTATCGGGAATCAGCATGATGGAATCCGCCATAAAGCTTGCGCTGGGTGAAAAACCGGAGATCGGCACGATCCGCGACAGCGGAACCGCCTCCGCCGTTCGCTTTATCCCGGCACGGGAAGGAACGATTTGCTCTATAGGAGGCCTCGATGCTGCGCAGCAGTGCCCCGGTGTGGTGCATGCGGTCGTGATGGGTCGGGTTGGCAGACACTATGAGCGGGCCACTGATGATTCCGCAAGGTTCGGTTATGTAGTCTGCAAGGGAAAAACGACCGAGGAAGCGCTGATGATGTGTGATGCGGCAATGGAGAAAATACATATTGCTGTTGTTTAATGCAGGTCATATATAAGATTCAACTTTTAAAATATATGATTGTAATGCAATATGAATCGGAGGAGAGTCTAAATATGAAAGAAAAAGCTGTATATATTGGTTCAAATCCTGATACAGCGGAATACTTGCTGCACTGCGACTGGCTTGAATTATGCGGTATTGTCTGCGAGACTATCCACATGTCTGACGATATGCTGACCTTCTCCCTTGTCAGGGGTATCAAACTCTATGTTGTCAATAATAAGGCTGAGCTGGTTGAGGCGCTCTGCTCCTTCGGAGCTGATCATATCTACATTATACACATCTTTGGAATGCGGGTACCGATGGATCAGTTGGAGGGATTTCGGATCTTCAATATTCATCCGTCAATGCTGCCAAATTACAAGGGGCCGCATCCTACATACTGGCAAACAGTCCGCGGCGAGCTGGAGATCGGAATGTCAATTCATGAAATTACAGCCGCACTTGACGAAGGAACCCTTATTTCACAGTATAAAACGGACTACTATCTCTGGGAAAACGAGAAGGACTTGACCAAAAAACTCTGTCAGTTCATACCAAAGCTTCTTGAAGATCTACACACATATATCGTACGTGGCAAGATGGGCAATGCCCTTGTTACACCAGGTGATTACTATCCGAAGGTTACGCGCAAAGACGTTTTTATTGATCTGGAGCAGGATTCGCCAGCATTGATTTACAATAAAATTCGCGCTGAGGCGGCGTATGGAGGCGCGAAAATTCTGCTGGGGGATCAGGTTTACTGCCTGTATCATATTCGCTTCTCAAATCGCGTGATCCGGGAGACATTTACGGAGACGAATGGATTACTCATCATTCGCTATTCAGATTCAATTGTGATCACAGCTGATAAATATGAGCGACTTGAGGGCGTATTCAAGTTCAATTATGAGAAATAAAAACATTTCCTGCTGACAGAAATGTTTTAGAAGGGAGGGGGACGAATTGAAATACAGGAAAGCATTCGCTTTTCTGATAGCGATTCTTACTATGATATATATTGTCGCTCTCCCTGGACAAAAGGCGTTAGCCTGTATACAGTTGGCTAACGGTCCGCCGGGGCAGATGAAGACGTTTCCGGCATCACTCCGGATCGTCGAAGATGATGCCTTCTCGGGAACTTCGTTCAAAACCATTATTTTCAATAGCTCGCTTGTTTTCATTGGCAATGGTGCGTTTCAAGATGTGTGTACACTCACAGATGTTTACATCCCCGAAAGCACCGCTTTTATCGGCTCTGAAGCTTTTCCTTCGGATACCATAATCCACGGATCGGCAGAGAGCTATGCACAGAAATGGGCAGAGGAAAACGGCTACTGCTTCCAAAGCGAAAACGCATGGAACATTGATTATACACCGTTGCTTTCCCTTCTCCTGCTTGTGCAGGCGTGGTTGTTTGTTCCTGCTGTCGACACACAGCATGAATACAGATTCAGACGAGTAACGGCATATTTGAGGGATATGCGCCCCCAGGAAAGAAGGGAGCTGTATCCGATCAATTATAGATTTCCGTGATTTCAGGCGGCAGCTCTGAGGACAGCAGACAGAGAAAATATGTTGCTGCAAATTTGATAATAAGGAGAACTTCTGATTATGAAGTTTAAAAGAGTTTCTTGCCTGATTCTCGCACTTCTTCTCATGTGCTCTGTTATGCTCCCTGTCAATGTCTTCGCGGAAGACTGGGACCTCGTGGAAGAATTCTACGAAGGGGAGCCTTTCTTTGACTACGGCGGCTTTGATGAGAGCTACATAGAAGAGAATTACAACGAAGAGTATTTCATAGAAGAGGATTACAACGAAGAGTATTTCGATGAGAATGATTTCTATTTCGAAGAGGAGCAGTTCATCGATGACGCGTTCATCGAGGAGGAAGCACCTGTCCTGAAAGAAGAAATCATTGCTGACGAGACCAACGAGGAATACGTCGAACCTGTCGAACTAGCGGTTACCGATACCTTTGACGCCGCACCCTTTGAAATCACAGAAGACATCGGCAAGGTATACGAAGTTGCTGCCGGTGAGACCGTGAACATCAAGATTGTTGCTCCCGGCGCGACCAGCTACAAGTGGCAGTGGCGTACCGGTGAAGGCGCGGCATGGAAGACCCTGAACAACAGCACCGATACCGTGTCCTTCTCCATGCTGGCCAAGTACAGCGGCAGACAGTACCAGTGCACCGTGTCCGACGGCATCGATACCCTGACCTCCGGCGTCGCGACCGTCCAGGTTCCCAGCAGCTTTGAGATCACCGAGGATATCGGCAAGGTCTATGCAGTTGCTGCCGGTGAGACCGTGAACATCAAGATCGTAGCCCCGGGTGCAACGAGCTATTCGTGGGAATGGCGTACCGGTGAAGGAGCATCGTGGAAAGTGCTGAACAACACCACCGATACGGTCAGCTTCTCGATGCTTGAAAAGTACAGCGGGAGACAGTATCAGTGCACAGTGTCGAACGGTAGCGAGAGTCTGGTTTCCGGCGTGGCTACCGTCCAGGTTCCCAGCAGCTTTGAGATCACCGAGGATATCGGCAAGGTCTATGCAGTTGCTGCCGGTGAGACCGTGAACATCAAGATTGTTGCTCCCGGCGCGACCAGCTACAAGTGGCAGTGGCGTACCGGTGAAGGCGCGGCATGGAAGACCCTGAACAACAGCACCGATACCGTGTCCTTCTCCATGCTGGCCAAGTACAGCGGCAGACAGTACCAGTGCACCGTGTCCGACGGCATCGATACCCTGACCTCCGGCGTCGCTACCGTCCAGGTTCCGGTCGACTTGGTGATCGTCGAGGATATCGGCAATACTTACAGCGTTAAAGAGGGCGAAACCGTTCTCATCAAGATCATTGCCGCTGGTGCGACCAGCTACAAGTGGCAGTGGCGTACCGGTGAAGGCGCAGCATGGAAGACCCTGAACAACACCACCGACACCGTGTCCTTCTCCATGCTTGAAAAGTACAGCGGCAGACAGTACCAGTGCACCGTGTCCAACGGCACTGACAGCAAGACCTCCGGCATTGCTACCGTCGAACTCGCCAGCATCGACATCCAGGATGGCGATTTCATCTTCACCAAGCTCAGCGACACGACCGTCAGCTTGAAGAAGTACACTGGCAGCGACACCAACGTGAAGGTTAATGAGACAGTCGGCAATTACACGGTCGTTGAGATCGGCGAGAGCGCCTTCGAGGGCAACACCACGCTCCAGTCCATCGACCTGCCTGACACCATCACTGTCATTCGCAAGGCCGCCTTCAAGGGCTGCACCAGCCTCAGCGAAATGAAGTAATTCCAATCTCAGCACATACTCAAAGGGGGCCGAAAGGCCCTCTTTGTGCATGTTGTGCGCCCGGCGAGCGCACGTTCTAAAGGGTGAAAGTCCTGAGACCGCCCGGCAGCGGGAAAGTCATAGCCAAAACCAAGGTTGTCCGTTGTGAGGCGGAATCTGAAGGAAGGCGGCGGCAAAGCTCTGGCCCGACGAACAGAAATCATGTTAGGCCGCAAGCGAGGGTAAGACTGCAATTCAAGTTAAAGCCCAAAAGCTGCACGGGATCGCTTGCGGTAGAAATGGCGGGTATAAGAGTGAAAGAATGTGTGAGTACCCGGGGAGGTCTCACAGGTGGCAAGGGCGGGAAAAAAACGCTATCCCGGTGACAGCAATGAGCGGCTGGGAGCCGAGCCATAGTAACAACGAACTGTGAGAAGTCATAGTACCTCAAATAAAAAAATATGGGTATCGGCTTAACTCAGCAAGGTAAAAGATGTAGCGACAGCGCGTGAGAGCCTGGTAAATAGCAGACTAGGCTGAAATCTGCGATTGAATCGAAAGCAGAACTCATCCAGATAGGGCTGATAATCGCCACAGCTTCCGTGATAAGTTCCCAATAAGAAGGACTTGAAATTACCAATCGCAACGTGAACCCATTTGAGATCACCGATTTCGTATTTTGTGGCATCGACCGATACATTTTCCAACTTTGGATAACTCTTGTACTTCTACATAGCGAGTATGCGAAACACGATGAAAAGTTGGGATGAATGGCTGCGCCGCCGTTTCCGTATGTATATCTGGAAGCAGTGGAAACTTCCGAGAACAAGAGTAAAGAATTTGATGAAACTCGGACTCCCGGAATGGCGTGCTTGCGAAGTTGCTGTTATTGACAAGCTATTTTGACCATACATAGCCGACTTATCGTGTCAGGTTTGCCGAGTCTAAATTGTCGGCAATCGGAAACGCAGGAAAGAAGCTGGATTGCCGTATATCGCTCCCGGGAAACAAAAGCGATAAACCCATTTTAGAATTGCACAATGTCATAATAGCCCGGCATTAGGCTGGTTTACCGCCGGAGCTTACTGTCATCAATGTATATCACCATGAATTCCTTCGTATAAACAATTTAAATTAACGCATATCTATCCAATTTGCCATTATACGCCGTCTATTTCCCGACAAAATAAGGTGGCGGCGACAGTTGCCTATTCCCGAAAAGCCTACTGGCGCTGTGCAAAACATGCCAGCATCAATATGGCCATATCCAGCAAAAGACTCGCACAGGCCGGATACTACAGTATCCTTGAGCGGTACGAGTCTCTGCACTTATGCGATTGAACCGCCGTGTACCGAACGGTACGCACGGTGGTGTGAGAGGTCGGGGCTTATTCAGCCCCTCCTACTCGATTGGCAATTAATCCGGAGGGAGGATATTATTTGGATAAGGATAAAATTTCCCGGCGGCAGTTTTTGACCGGCGGTGCTGCTGCGGTTCTCGGTGCGGCGCTGACAAAGCTCTCGGGCAAGAGCTACGCCCAGGAGACGGTCCAAAGCCAGGACAGCGTCCAGGGCTGGGAGATGTTGCCGTTGGACATCCTTGCTGAGGCATCACTGGACGGTGATTCCGGAAGTGGCCGCTTTGGAACTGCCTTCCAAGCGGAGGGTTATAACCTTACGCAGTATATTTCCGTATTCCCAGGTCTCGCCCTTACGCTCTCTGCGGGCATCTGGGTCGGATATGACCGGAATCTCAGACCCAACGCCTCTTTGCAAGGGGCTACTGGAAGAGCAATCAAATTGAAACTCACTATACCGGAGGGCGTCTTTTATCTGCGAGGTGCCTGTCCCGAACAGAATGGAGAGCCTCAGGTCTGGACTCAAAATCTTGCGCTGTATCTTCTCCGCTGCGGTGAACCCATGCCAGAAATGTCCGCATATCTGGAAATTTCTGAGCTGCATTTTGACCAACGCTCCCGCAGAAATAGGAACGGAAGCTTCGACCCTGAAGCGATGGATTGTCCTTCTGTTGGGGATTTGTTCTTTACCTCCATTGGTACAGACATTGTGGTTTGCTTCCAAAATGCCAATATTATGCCAATCATCCGCGTCGGAGAGAACTACACCTATACCAACCGCACGGAGTTATTTACACCGCACTTTGCGCTGGGCAGCGCATGGTTCCACTGTAAAACAACCGATGTATGTGTCTCCCTCGAGGCTTGCTATGGTACTGTGGGAGGGTTTATCCGGCAGCTCACAGTGGAGGAGCTTCAGGCTGCGCAGCCCCGTGTCTTTATCCGATTTCCAAGTGAGGTAGTCAATACCGTAAACGCCGCCAGAATCCGGACTCTCGGCGTGAATAAAAACTATCTGCGAAGCTTTACGGTCGTACACCTCACGGATATCCATGGTGATATGGACAGCGCTCACGCCATCTACGCTTACGCAGACAAGATTAAGGCGGATTTTGTAGCGCTGACCGGCGATAACTGCCCCAGCCGAGCTTTTCATGGCTATGATATTCTCAATACGCTCATCCGAAACGCGCGAACTCCTACCGTGTATGCCATTGGAAACCATGACGTAGCTGACCTGCTTGACACAGAAGCATGGGAGAAGTGTATTGTCCCCATTCGAGCAAAACTGAGAGCATCGGTTGAGCATCCGTGGTACTTTCGGGACCTGTATTGGGAGGGGAAACCCGTCCGCGTCATCAGTCTTTATCCGTTCTATGACAGAGCAAAATCCCGCGTGGGCGGATTTTACAGTGAAGAACAGCTTCAATGGCTCTGTGAGACCTTAGCATCTTCCCCGAATGGAGGACATGTTTTCATCTTGCGCCATTTCAGCCATAACTTAGCGAGCCCTGGCAAGGACAGTACCATGTTTTACGACTATGATCCCAATAGTAACGAAAACTGGGTAAACCGGTGGCTCAATATGGATCGGGATCCATTGCCGGAAATCGTGGATGCTTTTAACGAGAGGAGAGCCATCAATACACACTTCATTGGCGAGCTCCTGGACGGCAGCAAGAAGATTCATGTGAATTACGACTTCTCTGACCGGAGCAGTGCGGAATTCGTTGCGTATTTTGCCGGACATACCCACAGTGACTATGTGGGCTATGTTCGCGGCTCAAGCACTACCCAGGCAGTATTGGGCTCCATGTGCGGCATAGGCTTACGTGGGTCGGCGGAATACCACTCGTATACGAGCCCTAACTGTCACAGAGATTATGGTACTGATAGTCAGATCGCCTTTAATGTCTTTACCTTCGATTTTGAAAAGAAAAAAATCTATATCGCACGAGTAGGCAATGGCGGCTTTTTGGACCGGGAAAAGACTTGGGCAGAAATGGATTACTGACTATGGGAACACGCGATAGGAAGTGGTGCACAGTACTCAATGACAACGATCATAAACCGGAACCTCTGCCGCGGCTGTTTTCCTCAAAAACAAGCCTGGCAGAGGTCCCAATTTTTTGCCTTGCTGAGCTGCATCAAATCCAGCAACCCGTTGATATCACTTGCGTTTCATTATGAAGAAAAGCCCCAAGAGCCGAAGGGCAACTTGGCTGTGCCGCCGTTCTATTATTATCGACATGGCGACCTGAACAGGATTGCAGAAGCGCTGGATAACGGCTGTGGCTACGACGCACCAGGAAGCTTCGCGGCGTGGCTGAGCGGAAAAGTCGATATGCACGCTTGGCTCATGCCCGGAAAGAGGCATGACATTGGAGATATGAAGAGTTACGAGGCGGTCAGGGACAGTTACGCGGGGCTGAGCAAGGAGTAATCATGCAGAAGATAGATTTGAATACCGTGACCAGTCCGACAGGCTTTCCATGTTCACCAACCAGTGCCTCAAGCGCGAAGCAGGGCAGGAACTGAGGGCGCAGGCCGCTTATTCTCGTTACAAGGACTGGTGCGCTGAGAACGGCTTCAAGTACGAAAATGCCGCTAATTTCCGCAAGAAGATGGAAGCGGCAGGATTCGTGTATCAGCGCCGTCGCCCGTGGAACGAGAAGAACTCCAGCCAGAGCACCATGGTGAACGATGTGGCCTTTGTTGCTGGCGAAGAGCCCGACATGGATCTTGTGCCCGAAGAATGATTGCTTGTGGCGGACATGTAACGGACATGTAGCGGACACGTAGTGACCCGAAGTGAGCCAAGAAGCCTAGCAGAGGGCGAACATACCTATATGATCTATGTCCGTAAGCAGTTCGACGGAAAGTGGAAGTATAGTGAAGGAGCAAGTGCTGAGATCACAGTAGTCAATAGTTCCTGGAGCGACGCACCGGTGATAACAGGCATTACACAGACCAGCGCCGGAACGGTGCAGATCGACTTTACTGTTGGAGAAGAAACCGGTTCCTACTGTGTGTATGAAAACAGCAAGCTGCTGAAAGTAGTAGACACACCGACAGCGATCCTGGCGAATGTAGCAGAGGGCGATCATACCTATATGATCTATGTCCGTAAGAAGTTCGACGGAAAGTGGAAGTATAGCGAGGGTGCTGAAGCAAAAATCACTGTAACGGCAGCTTTCGTAGTTGATTATGAGAATTATAGTATTACCTATGATGTTCTCGATGATTCGACCTTGGTAATCGTGGCTTATTCTGGAAACGCTGATAATGTGGTGATCCCAGAGAGCGTGGAAGGAAAGACAGTAACTAAGGTTGGAGACAGGGCTTTTGAAGGGAATACCGATCTCATCAGTATTGATCTTCCGGATAGCATAACAATTATTGGAGTAAGAGCGTTTGCCGGTTGCTCGAAACTTAGTAAAATGTCTTGATTTAATAATAACCAAATAAAGGCAAAACTATATTATCCCATAATTTGGACGAAGAATTAAAGGCCCAAAAAGATGAGTATCGTCATAAAGTGATGTCTAAAACGGCGCACATGATCATGACTAGAATATCCTGCAACCGATGTTTCACGTAACTCTGATGCCGATTGTCCGCTATCTCATTGAAATACTTCTGCATCTTGGTATCCTCCCCAAATATTTTCCTTTTTCTTGAGAATACCATATGCGTCATCATTATGTAAACTAAAATTTATGAAACGCCCGTGAGGAGACCCATATTTTGTATTGTAAACTTTCAATAAATATGGTACAATGCCAAAAGTGAAAAAGGGCTTAATATTATTCGTTTTATGTAAACTTGGCATTTTTGATGTAAATATTATAATGCTACCTGATCCCGTGAGGAGTTATATCGATTTCGGTTCTAAGTGAATCATGAGTTTCACTAGCATGGATGCAGCCTGGGTCGCGGATTACGAGAAGGAAACCGGCGAATCGGTCAGCTTCTTCTGATTGGCAGAGGACAGGAGAAAAATGAATGTACAATTTCAAATCATGATCCGAGAATCACAAAGGTCGGTGCAGTTCTACGAAAAACAAAACTTGATGAGACAGCGAACCTTATTAACATTCTCATTGGCACAATGAGCTTTATTGGTAATAGGGTAATATTTGGCGCAACCAGGAAAATCTCTGATTTTTCAATGGTTTGCGGCTGCTGAGTCGAGTCCCCTTATTCGGATTTCTTGTTGGCTGGCAAGGTAGGCGGCGGCCAACATAAGAAGATCATGTTGTCCAGGTCGCTCAGTTTTGACCCAATCAAATGAGCTAAAGTCGAATAAGGAGGTTGGACTTAGTAACCGAAGAGCTGATAAGCTCGTCGGCTATTAGTCGTGTTTAGAGGCGCAAACCTTTCCCTACGGTACAGGATACGCTGGGCAAGTTCCTCAAGAGCCATGCTCTCTGAAGGATGCTCCATGAGCTCGGCAATGAGCGCGTCATCAGGTAAGTCGCCACGGCTCATTGACTGTGTACCTTCTTGATCGTTTCCCAGGGGACACAGGCAAGGAGAACGAAGACGGCAGCAGTAATCCAGATGACATAGTGAGAGATCAACTTGTCAACCGCTGATCCGAGTCCGGGAACGGAGAATGCCTCCCTTCCGACATAGTTGATGTGACTGAGTTCCACATCCTGCGTCAGTTCATTGGCGTCTCCCTGCATAACATCGGAGAACGAAGAAGGAGCGTTCGACTCCCGGATGCCCACAAGCCTGTGTAGAACGAGCGAGTCGGCCGGAGAACGGTAAACAAGCGCATCTCCAACTTCCAGGCTGTCAAGAGAAACTCTTGTGTCCACCCAGCAGAGGCTTCCCTGCGAGTATATCGGCTCCATAGACTGGGTTTTCAGGATAAAAGGACGGAAGCCTGCTATGACGAGAATGAGGGTTGTAATGCCAAAGAGAGTTGCGATTGCGGCGCTTACGGCAACGAGGTTCTTAAGGAGCTTCGTTTTGGGTTCCTCCGATCATGCCAAATATCTGTTCGGGAGTGGAGTCGGCCTCATCAATGTTAGCCGCCTGGATTGCGTAGCCGGTGAAGGTGACGGTGTAGTTCGCGCCACCCTGAACATCTGTGGATAAAGTGATCCCGGAAAGCACATCACTTTCACTTCCGCAGCTGTAGATGTGGCGTCTTCAATAGCTAAATCAATAAAGGATCAGGAAGATAGAAAAAGAGAGATTGAAATAGAAAATCAACAGAATGCGGAGAAAACTGGAAGAGAGTAAGTAACCTGAGCGGTGGACTGTTTTCTGTCTTCTTTGAATAGCTTGTTAGGAAAAGATAAGGAGAATACTAAAATGTGGACAGAATTGCGATATTGCAGTGAGGGCGACTATATAAAAGCATGGTTTCTTGGAAATAAGGATCCTGAAGATCAGCACGATCATAATTGGCATAAAATTTATACCTTAGAGAAAAAAGAAAATGGGAAATATTACGCTGCAATTGAAGGCTGGCGAGGAGCAGAAGTAACCGGGGTTGAGGACGTCTTCAAAATGGTAGATTAATCATGTTACTAAGTGACCACAGCCCAAGGAGAATAACGACAAACTATTATCGGTATTGGCCTGCGTCGTGGACACTGATTAATGGTGAAGAATTGAGCGGATTCCTTAGCGCTTAGAGCTACTTTTCCCATCTTCTTCTCATTATTGAAGGGACGGAAAGGGCGATGGTGTAAACTGAACCCACTTTGCTGTACAGAATAGGTTAGCCTATATGAAATACCCCCGACCGAAGTCGAGGGTATAGAGGGGGATCAAAGTAGTCCTATTTCATACAGGACTTTCAGAATCGAAATCTTGAGATGAGTCAAATAATGCCGATATATCATGCGTTTTCTTGTGACCCAAGCGACGATTTGAGGTCGAAAAAGCACCGCAAGAATAATCAGCATGACAATAATGCGGATCATTTGAAACCACCCGGTTTTGTGAAACGATCATAATCGTCCCAGTAACCCTTGAAGTATCGAGCTTCATCTCTAATCGTTTCAAGGAGCATATCGCCAAAATCAGTATTTGCGTAGTCTTGAGCCTGCTTGAACGAATCAATCAGAAGATCGCGCCCTTTCGTCATCAGAGAATGCATGCCAACCATGCGCTCCTCTTCGATCACGCGACTAATTGCAACGCCAAGCTGACGGAACTGACCAGCAGAGATGAGCTTATGTTGTTTCCTTATAACGATCAGATTGCTGGAAATGTCGTACACGTTTTTGACCGCAGTAGTCAAAGAAGCGGTGGTCGTTACCAGTTCTTTCATTTGTAGAGTCCTCCAGTTCGATTTTTAATCTGCACGAGCTGGGGATACACCTGACCTTACATTCGACACACCCTATGTGGCCGGAATGCAGCCGTGCATGGCCAGGCGAAAAGGGAGTGCTTTTCCACCGAGATGTTCACCTCCTAATGGTGGCTTGTCCTTTTATTACCATTGTCAGTATATGTCGTACAACAACGAAAAGATAGTGATGCAAGGGGCAAGCGCTGGGTAAATGATGGAAGTGGCCCATGCCCAGTTTATGCCCATGCTAATGACGAAGCGGAGAAATAAGATGGAAAAAGAACAGAAAAATCATCTTGATAACTTTGATTTTTGCCTAAGAAAAACGATCGCTATCCATGTATTCAGCAAAAACAGTGATGATAACATGACAGAATTTGCTAAAGCATTAGGGACTACTCAGCCAATGCTAAGTAAATGGCTTAATCGTATTACAGAAAATGGTCGGATTACGCCTACTTTGGAAAGTCGGCATGCACCTAATACAGCACAGATAATACTGGCTTCGGCGTATCTATCTATGCCTGTTGTTGAAATGATAGATATAGCAATATCGGAAGAGAAGGCTGCTGAAGAAAAACAGTGCATGCTGATTTCACCCGGAATGCTCAATCGGATGCAGCAGCTTTCAAAAGAATTACACGAAAAAGGCGTAGCAGCTGCACCCAAACGATTTGAAAAAAGGACGGATGACTATTTAAAAAAGATCAATAAAACTGGAAATGCAAGGTACATCGGTTTTTTCCTTCAAGATGATAGAGTTGAACATCTGATTATCGAGACTTATGAGCCTTTTAAGACTGGCTCAGTACCAATGACAGCACGAATTATTGGTAAGGCGGGTAACGCATATAGAGGTAATGTGGTATCTCCTCCAGGAAATGACCATCTGTATTTCTATATTCGGCAGGAAGGTGGAAAAAACGACCGCGGCGTCATGATCTTCTATATCGATGATGATATGCAGGATCAATATAAATGCGGCTATGGTATTCTCCTTTCAACGGATAGAAGAACTGGTAAGATCCAGCTTCAATGGGTAGTAATAATTCGAGCGGAGACTAAGCCTGAGAGTACAAAGAGTGATACGATGCTTGCTTTGCGGGAAGTGCAAGAGCATGAAAAAGAAATCAATGATGCAGATCGAGAGTTCGAGCGCTCTAATAAAATCAAGATGCTTGATTCACTTCTCAGACCGCTTCTTGAAGCTGAGCTGCCCATAGCAAATGATCATTCCATTCAATTTGATGATTTGCGAAATCGTCAGAAAAAACTGTTTGATATTTATCAAACCATCTCGGAGCCAGAGATAGCAATTGCTGAAGAACGGGTAGCATTTGCAAAGGCTCAATATGAACAGGCGCTTTCTGAATTAAATGAAATAAAAAGGAATGCACCAAAGATGCAAATATAGAACTATTGGCGTATCGGAAGCAGCAAACTCCATAAATAACAGGGTAGATCAAGCTAAGTATTCCGTGATTATGTAATCGCTATTGTTATAACGGAGTTCCCATCGTAGTCGGGGAGTATTCCTCTCCCTTCATACTCTATTTGAAGATACAATCGCAGGCTGATGAACGACCAAAATGCATTGAAGAATGCAAACATGGTCGGTTGGAGGTGAGGAAGGTGCGTAAAATTAGATGGATTCACTTTTCAGATTTGCATCTGGGAAATGACGCAGCAACAGACACGCGGCTGATGAGAAAGAATCTGCCCAGATACATAGCTGGACTGAACTGCACTTTCGACTATGCCTTTTGTTCGGGAGATATTAAGGAGTGGAATGCGGACTATTCAACTGCAGCAGACTTTCTAAAGTCTCTCTGCCGAGTCTCCAACACGCCTCTTGACCACTTGTTCCTCGTTCCAGGAAATCATGATGTGAATCTAAATGCCGGTGGAAAGACGCGAAAACGGATAATATCGAGAATCACGAACTGGGAATCACCGTATTATGAGCCTAGTGAAGGTCTAATTTCAGAGAAAGACCTTAAGCTCCTCCGGTGTGGAAGAGAAGAGTTCATATCGTTTGTTAGTGATTTGCTCGGAGATGAGAGAGCAAGGTATTACGCAGAACCGCATTTTATAATTCCAACCGAGCATTTCAATATTCTTCATGTTGATTCAACTCTGACTTATGCAAAAGGGCGTGATCGAGATTTCGTCCTTGGCACAGGGCTTCTGTTGGATGCTCTGGATACCAGAAATAAGAATCTGCCAACAATTCTGTTGACGCACTATTCTTTTGATTTCCTTACCCAGAGCGAGCGAGATCACGTTGAGACTATTCTTGCAGACTATGGTGTGCAGCTTTGGCTTGCCGGTCATGAACATAGCAATCTCATACGCTGGCAAAGGGAAAAGTTCCTTGAATGCCAGTGCGGTAACCTTGCTCTTCAGAAGGGAGCCAGAGCCTGCTTTCTAACGGGAGAACTTGATCTTGATACAGGTGAGGGCGTTATAAGCGTTCATGCTTGGTTTGAAGGAAAAAACTGGGCGCAGTATCCTTTCGCGCGAACCAACTGTGAAGATAACCACATATACCCGTTTCAACTACGCCCGGCATCTGATAATCCAGTTGCCTTCGATGTATCTCCGGAGCTTGCCAATGCTCGTGAAGCTTTGGAGGCCCTGTCTTCTGCCGGAGGACTCTTTTCCGGCGTAAACCTAAACCCAGCTATATTAACAGATTTAGAGTACAACGGGAATACCTACTTTAACAACGGGCAACTGTATCCGCTGGAACAGATCATGGAAAAACTCTGGAATTCAGCGATTACTCAACCTGGACAAACTCCAAATGCACTCATCCTTGGGGACGGCGGCATGGGGAAAAGCACCATGATGTACCATGAGTGCCGGCAACTGCTGAACAAGAGACGGCTTGCCGTTTACATTTCGTTGCAGGAACGAGAAGGAACGCATGGAGGCATATTAGAATATGTATGTCAATGTCTCTATCATGCGGGAGATGAGCGAGCAAAGGATAAGTTTACAAAGCTGACCGCGTCACGACACCCTCATCCAGATTTGGTGTTGTTCATTGACGGGTTTAATGAATTATCCGGAGCAGGAGCTTTGCAATATGTAGCGGAGATTAAAGCGCTGTCAAGAATGCCTGGTGTACAGATTATTATCTCCTCGCGTCTGGATTTTCTTCGAGACTATGGTCTCAATTATTTCGGTATGATCCATACCTGCAATTTACGGGAAGATCAGATCCAATTGCTGTTTCTGGAACGGCCTGAAGAGTGGAGAAACATTCTGGCGCAGAGGAATCTCCTTGTCCTGCTGAAAAACCCAATGATGGTGTTACTATATGCAAGCACATGCCCGATTGTAGAGAGAAATGCCGGTCTGGACTATTTGGAATGGATTATCCCAATTAAAAACGCATCAGATCTCCTCTACGATTACTATATGGCACAAATTGCCTTGCTGATAAATCGCGATACTGTAGATGGAATCCGTATCTTTAACTGCCTGGTGGCCATCGATAGTGTTCTGCCGTCTTTGGCACGGAGAATGGAACACCATCGCAATACAGCTCTGCCTGATTCACAATTTGAAGAAGAATTACAGGCTGCAGTAGATGAAGTGAACGAAAATGTCTTTTCTGCGCTGCCAAAGAGACTGCAGCGAGTTAAAAGACGGTTTAGAGTTCGTTCCGAGCAAGTGAATTGCGATGATATCTACGAACTGGTCATATCAGAAATGGTTCTGCTGAGATTAGGAAATGGTAGCGTATCCTTTGCCCATCAGATTTTTCGAGATTATCTATGTGCGGTATATCTTCATAACTGCCTTCTTCGGGAGCAGTCCGTTGATGAGCTTTGGAACCGCGAGATAGTCCATGAAGGCGTTGTGCAGTATCTTCGAAATATAGGCGATGAAGCGACCTGGGGCGTGGAAGGTACTGTAAGCCGTATGCTTCTTCCGTACCGTGGAAAGGAAGCGGTAGCTGGCGACTTCTTTGTTCGCAATGTGATCAATTGCTGGCTGTCAGCAGGAGAGGGTGAGCGGGATTTATCAGGGCTGGATCTAAGAAAGCTTTCCATCGCTGACCACTTAAAGCATCCTTTCCATGGCACAATCAACATTGACAATGCGTGGGTAGCCAAGGAAACGCTGATTAATGATCGGCACCATGATCGGATTATCAGCATCAGCTTTTCCCATGATAATCGCACAATGGCTGCGCTTTCAAAAAATGGCATTGTTTCTATAACGAACCTTCTAACGCAGAGCCAAATGATAGTTGGAGAGTTTGAAACGGTTGGAGATGGAAAAGTAGGATTTGACGCAAATGATCAGTTAATCCTTAAAACGGATAATGGAGCGTATTGCTGGCCAACGATAACTTACGATCAGATCGAGGCAGGAGATGCAGAGAGCATTGTAGCTCTGCAAAGCGTTAGCCCCGATATGCAGGCAAGAAGAGATGCTCTCCGAAACAGACTGCAAGAATCTGATATGAGCGGGATTATCCAGTGCGTATCGGAGAATGGCAGATACCTGGCTGCTGGATATGAGAGTGGGTTTATTCAGGTCTGGGATGTATTTACACAGGAATGTATCGCCAGCCTCTCATTGAGTGACAGTCAGACCGCAACAGTAGCGTTTTCCAAAGACGGTTCTATTGCGGCGCTTGGTTCTGGAGGCAGAATTGTTCAGGTATGGGATTTAGAACGTGGAAAGTGTTCGAGAATCCTGCATTTTGATCAGCGTGTCAGCAAACTAAGAATCCCAACCGAGGAAAGAATCCTGGAATGTCAGTTTCCAGACGGAACATTCAAGAAGGTTCACTGGGACTCTGGCAAGATTGAACCGATGAAAAAGCCCGCAAAAAAGCAATTCATTTCCAAGACTCTTCTAAAACGCATTCCCAGAAACGAGATCATAGAAATCAAGAGCACACCAAGTGGAAATGCCATAATTATTACGAAACAAGGAAAGGCGTTCACTTGGGATGAATCACTTAAAAAATTAAGCGTATGTGAGAAACACAAAAAGGCAGTTACTGCAATTGCAATCTGCTCGTCAGATGACAGATTTGCCGCAAGCTATTCTCCAGAAATCTACACCGCAGACAGAAATGACAGAGATAGACGTTATATGCTCAACGGACAACGACTTGTGCGAGTCCGAATTGTCAGGACAGGTCAGTGTCAATTGAGAATTCCCACAAAGGGACATGCACTTACAAAGCTCCAGTTTTTCACCAGTAATCGCATTATTCTCGCCGGCTTTGCCACGAACGGAGATATCCTTCTATGGGAGTTGTTTAATCAGCTCAAATATGGCCGGGAAATCGGAGAATGGAAAACGGTTGAGATAGTCAAGAACAATGAAGCAGAACCTCTTGACTGTACGTTCCCTTCGAATCAAAAAATCTTTATTAGTGCATATGCGGACGGAACGATATTACTCAGACCATTTTCTAACGGCGCGGAAAGAACAATTATATCCACATTGCCAGGGGTAGATGCCAATGTATTACGGTGGAATAAATTGCACTGCGATGATGGATTAAAGAAGATACTAGATGGGTACAGCCATAATTAAACATCTGGTGAAAAAGAATCAACAAAGAGGTAGACCAGGGCTTAGATTTTGACTATATACAAGAATTAAACAATAACATTTCCACAATGTCAATACAACACCCAACATAAAGATCATAGAAACAATATATAAGAAAGAATAAAAACGGACAAATCAGAAGCGAAGATTTGAGGAGAGAAGACAATGGCATTCAAAGACAATGGAAGCATTAAGCCCTTTGAAAGAAAAGTTTGGCTGAGTAGCCCTACTATGCATGGGGATGAAGCTAAGTACATGATGGAGGCCTATGATACCAACTGGATGAGCACAGTAGGCAAAAATATAAATGAGATTGAAGCACAGATTGCAGACCTCATTGGAGTCAAATATGCTGTCGCACTGAGTTGTGGAACGGCTGCGCTTCATCTGGCTACAAAACTTGCGGGTGAAAGATTATACGGGCAGGCAAAACCCAACGAAGGAACATTATTCTCACGTAAAATTTTTGCCTCCGACACCACCTTCGATGCCTCAATTAACCCCATAGCTTACGAAGACGGAGATGCAGTTTTTATTGATACTGAGCCGGATACATGGAATATGGACCCGGTTGCATTGGAAAAGGCTTTTGAACTTTATCCTGACACAAAACTGGTTGTCCTCGCTCATCTATACGGTACACCTGGGAAGATGGAAGAGATCAAAGCCATCTGTGATGCGCACGGAGCTCTGATCGTAGAGGATGCTGCTGAAAGCCTTGGCGCAAGATACAAGCTCAATGGTGAATGGGTGGAAACCGGCTCTTTGGGCGACTTCAATGCAATTTCTTTTAACGGCAACAAGATCATTACTGGCTCCTGCGGCGGCATGTTCTTGACAAATTCTAAAGCTGATGTAGACAAAGTACGCAAATGGAGTACACAGTCCCGCGAGGATGCCCCGTGGTATCAGCATGAGGAAATCGGATTCAACTACCGCATGAGTAATGTAATTGCAGGCGTCGTTCGCGGACAGCTTCCTTATCTTGCTGAACATATGGATCAGAAACGGGCCATTTATGAGCGGTATAAAGAGGGCTTCAAAGATCTACCAGTACACATGAATCCCTATGATGCTGAGAAGTCTGTTCCAAACTTTTGGCTTAGCTGCATGATCATTGACGATGACTACATGTGCAAGCAGGTTCGTAGTGATCAGAAAGCACTGTACATTCCCGAAACCGGGAAGTCATGCCCGACGGAGATCTTAGAGACACTAGCCAAGTTTAATGCTGAAGGCCGACCAATCTGGAAGCCCATGCATATGCAGCCGATATACCGGACGAACCCCTTCGTCACAATTGAGGGCAACGGTCGAGGACGCACAAATGCTTACATAAAAGGCTCTGGAATCGACGTAGGAGCCGATATTTTCAGACGCGGGCTCTGTTTGCCGAGCGATAACAAGATGACGGAGGAGCAGCAGGATAGGATTATCGAGATCATTCACAGGTGCTTTTTGTGATGTTGGCTGAATGTGCATGAGGTAGTCGTATCGGTTTCGGCAGAATGTGCATTGGGTGGTCAGATAGAGCGACAACGCATCTGCTGCATATGCATTAGAGGTCAAATGTGCATCTGCTGAATATGCATTAGGTAGTCAGATTGGAAAAACCGCATCTGCCGCACATGAATGAGGGAGTCATATCAGTAACGACTGAATATGAATGAGTGGATCAGATAGGAACCGGTTCACTTGAAACTATAGATGATCTCGTTATGAAGGGTTTGGAGAAACGACAGGTATGAAACATAAACCGTACGGTCCATACGAAAAATATATAAAACGTCCTTTGGACTGTTTCTTAGCTACTTGCGCATTTGTTGTTCTCTCACCTGTACTCGGCATTACCGCATTGCTCGTTCGTAAGAAACTTGGAAGCCCCGTCCTGTTTTCTCAGGAACGGCCTGGTAAAGATGAGACAATCTTCAAACTCTTTAAGTTCCGGACGATGACCGATGAGAAGGATGAGAATGGGGAGCCGCTGCCTGATGAAGTTAGACTTACTTCGTTTGGAAAGAAGCTCCGTTCAACCTCACTTGATGAATTGCCTGAGCTGATCAACATTATCCGGGGCGATATGGCGGTAGTGGGAGATAAGGTAATATTAGGGCAAACCAAGAAAAAGCCCGTATTTATGCGGCTCTCCGTGGCTTGAGTGAGTCCCCTTGTTGCTGTAAATCTCTGCGGCGCTGGGGCGGACAGAGCAGCCTGGAAAGCTAAATCGCGGCGGTAGCTTCTTGGATTGCTCAGATTTGACCCACAAAGAGAGCTTTACAAAAGTCAATAAGGAGGTTGACTCAAGCCGGGGAACGCGAAAGCGTTTGCCGGCTATGGGTGTTTGCTAAGAAGAACGACACCCTTCCTAATTATGATCGGAGTGTACAACATGGAAATAAAGACTGTATGTCCCGCATGCGGCAGAGAGATAGCGTGGGGACCAGATCAGGATATGCTGTTTACGTATAAGGGAAAGAGCTATCTCTTCTGCGCGGATACGGGCGGTTTCAAGAAGCTTACCTATGGCGAAGGCCCCAAGACAATAACACGAAAAGGGGTCAATTGTCATGGCATAGCCATTGTAGAAGACGTCGTCACAAACGAGCCTTTATTCATTTCCGGTATCGTGAAATGTGAATGTGGTAACGAGTTTAAGAATTCGTTTTTTGTCGATCAGATGTGGCGGGTTTGTCGGGATCATGAGAAATGAGTAGTTCACTAACATGAACATATAGGAGAATTGCAATGGTAGAAATCTCTTATTTTGATCTGTTTTGCTTGTTAGTCGGATTAGTCAGTCTGATGATAACTATTATCCAATCGGTACGGAAAAGTGATTTGATCAAATCACTTGAAAACCAGTTAATCGCTATTATTGGAAATCTTGATTCGCTTTGTGTTATGCAGCAAGTGAGAGGATACTGAGGCAGCGAACAAGGCCAGGAAATGGTCAGCGCAAAGTCGTGAAAATGCAGCTTGGTATCAGCATGAAGAAATGGGATTCAACTATCGAATGAGTAACATCATTGCCGGTGTTGTCAGAGGACAAATCCCCTACTTGGAAACACATATTGCTCAGAAGAAAGCAATTTACGAGCGTTACAAAGAAGGACTGAAAGACCTTCCGGCTAAGATGAATCCTTTTGATACGGTCAACAGTGTCCCCAACTATTGGTTGTCTTGCATGACCGTTGATCCCGATGCGATGTGCGAGCAGGTACGCGGTGAAAAGGACGCGCTCTATATTCACGAACCGGGAAAGAGCTGCCCGACAGAAATACTTGAGGCGATTGCATCTATCAACGCCGAAGGTCGCCCGATCTGGAAACCTATGCACATGCAGCCTACATATAGGCTACATGGCTATATTACAAAAGACGGTTATGGCAGAGGCAGAAGCAATGCGTACATAAGAGAGCGTAAAACCGTCGATGTAGGGATGGACATTTTTGACCGGGGTCTGTGTCTGCCGAGCGACAACAAGATGACGCCGGAGCAACAAGATGTGATTATTGAAGTAATCCATCGTTGTTTCTGCGGATAAGCTATCAGGAACTGGCAAGGTACAGTGTGTTCATATTTTTCGATGTTCTTAGATAGCGGCTTGATCGGTTATATTCGCGGGCAGTCTGCGGCTTATTACCATACGAGGAAAGGATGAACTGGGAGGACAAGGGGAAATGGAGTGGATTCTAACAAACCTTCTTTTACCGACCCTTTGCTCTTTTGTAGCTACATATATCTTCTGGAACTGCTCATCAAAGCTGGTCTCAACCCGCATTAGGTTCGCTCCAAAGATTGAGAGATCAGTAAACCCGGATGATCCTTCTACACACAGGCTCAGAATAAAGCTGATCAATGTCGGTTGGGGCGATGTGTACGACGTAAATTACATGGTTCGTTTGTCATACCGACAGAAGAATGAAGATAGACCATACCGTAGTGTTAGGCTGGATCTCGGACAGCGGTCATTTGCTCCAGCTATCTATGGAAGGAAGATGCAGAGAAAAAGACGCAAGCATGTTTGCACATGGACTTTGCGATTCCACCGCACGGATGAGTTTTACACCGATTTTGCCAGGGCTAATCATAAGGATGAGATGCGAGAACGAGCCGAGGCGAAACTCCTGACTTTCGATGATGTGATAGAGGAATATAAGGACAGTATTAAGATCACCGTGTTTGCGTTCGGTGTTGATTCCTTGACCGGTGTGGAAAGATTCTTTCGGTCAAAGGATTACTTCTACGAGGACATTGTTGAAGGTCACTACAACACGTCAAGGATATGGAAGACGAAATATTCGGAGTATCTGGAGTATGTTCTTAGCATTGAGAAGCAATCACCCAAACAACGCGAAACAGAATTATATGACAGTGTGCGTGGCGGTGAAGAGGAGGAGTAGGGATGGACTTTTTTGACCGAGAACTGTGCTTGCCGTAGGACAACAAGATAACGCCGGAGCAGCAGAATAGAATTATTGATATTATTCATAGGTGTTTTGAGTGAAGGCCAGAAAGTGGGTAAACGAGATATTGTTTATTGCCTACTGCGTATTCATTGTGTGGTACACGATCCTTTCGAGAGCATCCGGCCCGAGTAAAGCAGATTTCCGACTGTTCTGGGCATACAGGGAACTTTTCGCAAGTGATCCACGCTGGAAAGCAGATGTGATTCAGAACTTAAGCAACATTCTGTTTTTTGTGCCGTTTGGTCTACTTTTTCCGGTAAAGAAGTGGCGGACTGTGTTGCTCACAAGTCTCGTGTTCTCCCTAGTTATCGAGGCTGTTCAGTATATTGGCGGCTTTGGATTATGCGAGCTGGATGATGTTATCTGCAACACATTAGGAGCAATGATCGGTTATTGGATTTTGAAGGGCGTTATGAAGATTAAGGGGAAACAGGATGCGAATTGAGAGAAAACTTGGATTCTATGAAAAGTATATAAAACGTCTCCTTGATATCGTCTGTTCACTGCTTGCCATTGTGGTTTTCTGCTGGCTGTATCTAATCATCGCGATTATTGTCCGAATCAAAATGGGCTCTCCAGTTCTATTTAAACAGCCGCGGCCTGGACTTATCGATCCGAAGTTGGGAAAAGAGCGAATCTATGATATGTACAAGTTTCGAACTATGACGGATGCAAGAGATCAGAATGGAGAATTATTACCAGATGCACAACGTTTGCCTGCGTTCGGAGCATGGCTCCGGAATACCAGCCTAGACGAGCTTCCTGAAGCCTTTTCAATACTGAAAGGTGATATGAGTGTCATAGGTCCGCGCCCACAGCTTGTTAGGGATATGGTGTTTATGTCTGATAGGCAGAGGATGAGGCATACAGCAAAGCCTGGATTGAGTGGATTGGCACAAGTGCGTGGACGTAACGCGATCACATGGGAAGAAAAGCTTGACTGGGATCTCAAGTATATAGAAAAGATTACTTTTTGGGGTGATTTGAAGCTTGTGCTTGAAACCGTCAAGACTGCGTTCATAAAGGCTGAGGGGATCACAGACGGCGAAAATGCTACGGCTCTAGATTATGGGGATGCATTACTTAAAGCAGGGAAAATTAGCCAATCGAAATACGATGCGGAAATAGCTCATGCTAGAATTTTGATTGCTGAACATAAGAAGGGATTATGACGATGGATAAAACCCCATTTTCAATAGCAATATCTGTATATAAAAACGATAATGCAGATTTCTTTGATAGGGCTTTGGATAGTATTACTGAAAAACAGACAATAATGCCTGATGAAATAGTACTTATATGCGATGGTCCACTTAATGAAAATTTGGATTCCGTAATTGAAAAATATCGAAGGAAATATCCGATTTTTAATATTATTAGGCTTCCAACGAATAACGGCTTGGGGCATGCACTAAAGCTAGCTGTCGAAGAATCGTCTAATGAATTGATTGCTCGAATGGATAGCGATGATGTGTCGGTACCAGATAGATTTGAACAACAATTGAAGTTCTTTGAGGCCCATCCAGAGATAGACATCGTTGGTGGCGATATCACAGAGTTTATAGGAGAAGAAGATAATGTAGTGGGAAAAAGAACGGTTCCTACGTCGCATTCAGAAATTAGAGAGTACATGAAAACACGGGCGGCATTTAATCATGTTTCTGTGATGTATAGGAAGTCTGCGATTCAGGCAGCGGGTGGATATTTAGATTGGTTCTGGAATGAAGATTACTACCTTTGGATACGAATGCAACTCAACAATGCTACTTTTGCGAATACAGGAACAGTACTCGTTAATGTACGTGTTGGCGAAGAAATGTATCAGCGCCGAGGTGGAAAGAAGTATTTTGAGAGTGAATATGGTCTTCAAAAATTGATGCTGGAGAAGAAGATGATAGGTTTTCCAACTTTTATTGCAAATGTTGGAAAACGAGTGATAGTACAGGTGCTTCTTCCCAATAAAATCCGTGGATGGGTGTTTAAGAAGTTTGCTAGGGATAAGAAATAATGGAAGTAATGAAAAAAATAGCAGTCATCATACCTAATTATAATGGATTTTCATATTCAGAAAGATGTTTCAAAGCACTTGAAAGCCAGACGTTTAAAGATTTTGAAGTGTGTGTGGTAGATGACTGCTCTACGGATGATTCTTTTTCTAGGCTACAGGAATACGCTGCTATGTCGCCTCTTTGCATCAAAATCATTCGGTCAGATACGAACATGGGCCCGGGACATTCGAGAAAAATAGGAATTGAGTCTACGGATAGTGAATGGATTGCATTCTGTGACATAGACGATTGGTTCGACGATGATTTTCTTGAAACACAGTTAAGGAATGCGGAGAAAAATGAAAGTGATCTTGTGATGTGTGATCACAAGTATGCATATGGAAATGGAACAACTGTCAAGTCTGGAGCGACAGACTGGTGTAGGTTACTCCCAACCTCCACAGAGACAGTTTTAGCGTATGCAAAAATGTCTCTGTGTAGGTTACTCGTCAAAAGGGATCTTTTTAAAGGGGTAACAATACCGGAAATATATTATGGAGAAGATGCACCAGTAACGATTCAGCTAATTGCAAATTCAAAGAAAACGTATGTTGACTATGAAGCACACTATAACTATCTAATTCGTAAAGGGTCAGCCTCAGCCAAGATTAATCCAAGAGCGCCTGGAGACTATATTAAAGCTTATAATGTTATTCATAAAGCTATTGCAAAGGCATACCCTGAAGAGTGTTCATTTATTGGAACGAATATGGTTCTATATGGAACGACACTTATAATGCTCAAGCTGGGTAACCGTTCGACCGAAGTTAAAAAAGTTATTTCGGAATATGAAAAAGACTTCCCTGATTGGGCGAGTAATAAATATATGAAGTTGCTGGATAGAAAAAAGAAAGCTTATCTATGGGCAGTAAGGCATAGCTTGATATCCGTGTGTAGAGCCTATGCAAATATGCATGCTTATCTGATATCAAAACAAGCGAAAGGGTAAGATATGAAGAGGATACTAGTTCTGTCTACGATGTGCTCAAAGCCGTATTATGAAAAGCTATGCGCTATGAGAACAAAACCGGCATTAGATACACAGCAAAAATTCATGACCAGTATTGTGGAAGGCTTGTCACAGCATCAGGATGTTAAGGTTGACTGCATTTCGGTAGCGCCAGTCTCCAGAAGCAATTATCCAGAGAATATTTATAAAGAAAATAGGGAAGAGATTAATGGCATCACCTATCAATATGTCGGATTCAGGAACTTCCCAATCATAAAAAACATTACAGCAGCGAAAGCTATGAAAAGAGCTGTAGAGGTATATTATAAAAAGCACAAGAAAGAAAATATATATGTTTTGGCTGATTCTTTGACCGTAGAAGTATCCGAAGCCTCGATGTGGTTAAAAAAACAAGGCATTCCTGTAACGGCGATTGTTACGGACATACCATTGATTGCGGAAACCATGGGCAGTTCCGGTGGACTGCATGGATTGTATAGCCGTTTATATGGAGAAAAGGCCAATAGACTCCTTCTGAAGTATGACAAATATATCCTGCTTTCCGATCATATGAATGAAGTTGTAAATCCCGAAAAGAAGAAACCATATATGCTCATGGAATGTATTGTGGATGAGCATTTATTTGATGGAATTGAGGATTACCCACAGCTTGAAAGACCGGCAGTTATGTATGCTGGCAAGTTTTATAGGGAGTGCGGTGTTGTTGAACTGGCAAAAGCCGCGATAGAGCTAAAAGACATTTGTGACATTTGGCTTTATGGCGGTCATGGAGATTGCATGGAAGAACTTGAAAATATAGCAAAGAAATCGACCAATTTGAAGATACATGGGATTGTGCCGCTTAGAGAGATACTACAGTTGGAGAAGAAGTGTACATTACTAATTAACCCACGATTTGCGGAGGAGGAGTTCTCAAAGTATTCCTTCCCTTCTAAAACCGCAGAATATATGCTTTCAGGAACGCCTGTGTTAATGTACGACTTACCTTCGTTGCCAACTGAATATAAGGATTATGTACACATTATTCCGTCTGGATCTATGTCGAAGTACATCAGGGATATTCTTTCCTATAATAACTATCAACTAGAAGAATACGGAAAGAAAGCAAGCGGATTTATTGCAAAATATAAAAATAATAGATATCAAACGAAGCGGATTATTGATTTTCTTTGATGCTTTAGAAAGAAAGTAATTGTCGTCGCCGAGCTATTCTGTCTTAAAATAGCCGGGCAATTCTGTCTGTAATGCCAAGCTAATATGACGAAGGTCGAACGAGAGAAAAACAGCCGAAAGAGCGATGCAGCGCATCGCTCCCGGCAA
>Ga0247608_10000272_pt1 | contig 89970 bp, 69 predicted proteins | sample 176DNAGHGlowgp2_FD_193490 | JGI IMG/M metagenome (GOLD analysis project Ga0247608, IMG submission 193490) | Sheep rumen microbial communities from Palmerston North, Manawatu-Wanganui, New Zealand - 1766 DNA GHGlow gp2 | ecosystem: Host-associated > Mammals > Digestive system > Stomach > Rumen ... | reverse complement strand
ACAAGAGCCTCATCGCAAATGATACTGTCAAGCAGCCGAGTTTCATCCATACGGTCTATGCGGTAGTTTCTGAAATCCTTTCGTTCCTGATTGTAACAACGCAGGTAATAATTGTTGTTTTCGTATATCAAAGCTATTGGATCAACAATATATCTCTTTTTATTACGTTGATAAACCCTGTTTCCATATTCATCATGCTTGAAGTACAGGAATGAGATCTGTGTCTGACTTTTGAATGATTCTTCGATAACTGCTATCGAGTCCCAGACGCAGTTATTGGTTTGTTTCCTTATATTAAATCTGATCCTGTTGTTTTGAAGAAGTTCAGCACAGTAGGGCCCGCCAAGATCAGCTATCTTTTCGGTAAGTGAGATAGTGGTTTCCTCTGGGATAACAGCAGAAGCCTGGAGCGCATCTATAATTATTTTAAGCTCTGAAATAGAAAAACTGATATGTTCCATATAAAATGCATTACTGTGACCAATCTTCACGATCCTTATGGGATAATTCATATCAATAAGCTGTGAAATATCTTTTGCAAGGGTTCTGCGTTCACATGGCACTTTATACATTGATAGCTTTTCTATCAATGCATTTGTCGTAATAGGATGATTCTTGTCTGTATTGTGCTTGAGTATCTCGATCAGCAACAGCAGCTTATTTTTTGCCATTTTTCTGCTCCTTTCCCAGCGTATAAGTTCATAGTATCACATTATTATATCAATGTCAATCAGTAACTGTCACAAAAACCGGACAGTTAATTTGTGAATATAAGCGTCATCCAACTTTTTAAACTTTTGCCAAAAAAGACTCGATCCCAGTGTTTTCACATTTCGTGAAAACCACTAAAACCGAGTCCGAAACTTTGTATACTATTTTTGGGAGACAAAATCAATATTCGCCTGTATTTCGACCTTTGGAGAGGATTGAATTTGCTTTTTTGAGAGTTCAAATCCTTACACATGGCTAAAACAGCCCAATGTCATCTATGAAAATCGAAGTAAATTTTTCGAGATTTAGGTAGCAAAAAAGCCAGATATTTCGGGCTTTTTGGGCGTGCCATCAATTTTGTTATGCCAATATGTGTATGTGGAATGATTTAGATCCGCTATGGAACGCGGAAAAAAATTCGCGGCTCAGAAAACTGAACCGCGAAACTGCGCGCGCCCGCTTGGCGCTGGTTGGGGTGGAAGGATTTGAACCCTCGAAATAACGGAGTCAGAGTCCGCTGCCTTACCACTTGGCGACACCCCAGTATGCTGATTGGATTCAGCTTCATTATTATACCACTCTGCAAATTAAAAGTCAAGCATTTGCATTAATTTTTATATTTTAACATAAATTGCAACTATTACGTTACGTAAGGGTTTGGGAAAAACTACAACTATGACGCAGCGTCATAGTTGGAACAGCAAAACAAAAAAGCCCGAACCAAGGGGAGCCCCCTTTGGCGGTTTCGCAGGATACCGAATATGTACCGTAAATTTACGGCTCGGTAGCCCACAAATTCCGCTAAGGGAAGCACTCTAAGTCGGGCTTTTTTTATCCATTCATTTTGCGGTAGCGTGCCATGAGCGACATGAGGTCGTACTTGCACATCTCGGGTTTGGTGTCCATGAGCTCCTGCTGCGTGACGATGCACGGATTGCGGCGGAGCTTATCGCTGCGCTCGCCCGCGCGCCAGCCTATCGACGCCATATAACAGCACCAGCGCCTGTGCTCGAGAGCTGCGAGCTCATAGGCGAAGCTGTCCTTTTTCAGCTTCTCGAGCAGCTCCTGCTCCGAGCCTATCATCTGCCATGCGGAACCCGTATACCGCATAAGAGAGCCGTTTCTGCCGAGGAGCTCCTCGAGCTTGTCGGCGAGCTGAACGCCGCTCTCCTCCGCGAGCTTGGGTATGATATCGTTCTTGACCTCGTCATGGTACGCGGCAGCCTTGCTCGACGAGCGGCGGAACAGCCTCAGACGGTTCCATTCCTGCTCGGGGTCGGCGTCGGAGTTGGTCTCCGAGCCCGTCTCGTCGGCGGTGATGAGGGCAATATTGTTGTAGAAGTGGTTGTACTCCTTTGCACTGCGGTCTATGGCGCGGTTGATTATCATATCGAGAGTGATGACCACGCTCCTGTCGTCGATGAGGCTGACGTTCGCGAGAGCGCTGTCCTCGGCGGAGATATAACCCGCGAGACGGCGGTCGGTATCCATTCTCATCAGTATCGGAGCCTTCAGTCCGCGCTCGGCGAAGAGCTCCTCGAGCTGCATCGCGCAGTTGACTGCAAGGTCGATATTCTCAAGTGCAATGACTGCATATGTATACGGGTCGGAATCGAGCTGTCCGCGTATAAGGTCGTAGAAGCAGCGGTGCGCGATATTCAGCTCGTGGAAGTTTATCTCGAGCAGACCGTCCGCCGCCTCGCTTTTCAGCGTCACCTTATTGTCGGTCATATCGAAGGTGTCGGGGCTGAGCTGATTGAGGAAAACAGCCTTTTTCGCCTTCATATCGCTGTCGAAGACGTCGATGACTATGCGGTTGCTCTCGTGGACGACTCCGAGGTTCATCGCCTGCAATACAGCCTGCTGACCGAGCTGACCGAAGCCTGCCGCGAGCAGGTGTACGTCCCACTTGCTGAGGGGAGTGTCCGTGCCCCTGTATACCGTGTGGAGCGGGTGGTCGGAGTACATCTTGTGTATCTGCATCTCGGGCATTCCGATGAGCTCGAGGTCGAAGTACGCGTCAGTACCCGCGGCGCTGTTGTAATACTCCGCGATGAGGCGTCCTATCCCCTCCTCCTCGCACCTGCACGACACCTTTGCGCCTGCCGCGAGGCGTATCCTGCTCTCGGAGTCACCCTCGTTGAGGCGGAAGAGCTGTAACAGCGAGAAATTGCGTATCGACGAGGTCTCGAAGAGTATGACATTCGTCGCGTCCTCGATGTGGGTCTTTGCGAGCAGAGCGGGAACCTCCGCCTCCTTTGCCTTGAGGACGTCCGCGGAATGCACCACATAGCCTGCCTTGTTCAGGCGGTAGACCTCCTCGCTGCTGACAGCCTCGTTCGTCACAATGTGAACGCAGGTCTTTTTCGGGTCGGAGCCGTTGTTCTTCAGCATTGATGCAACGTCACTGTTATAGCCGAAAACTACGATGTGTCGGCAGTTCTTGTTCCTGCGGAAGAAAATGATGAACCGCAGTATCCGCTCGAGGAACTTGTATATGAAGGATATCGTGCAGTACGGCGCTGTGAACACAGCCACGCAGTACGCATAGCCGATGCCCTTTTTCAGCGGGGACGGGTCGTTCCTGATGAAGGCGACTGTATCCTTTAGCGTCACCGTCGCCTTGAAGCCGAATGCGTTGATGCTGTTTTGCAGCACGAGCAGATACTTGAAGAACGGCTCGTAATCCTTGTAGTAGATGAATCCCTGTGCCGTCGCTATCAGGAATGACAGCACGGCAAGCAGGAATATCAGCCGCGTAGTCCTTTTGCGGCTCTTGTTATTGTTCATTTAACTGTCCTTTCACGCTTCGCCGAGTGCCGTGAGGTATTCCCTTGCGGCGTCGAGGAGCTGCTGAGTGGAGTATATCGGGAAATAGCCTGTCTTGTTGCGTCCCGAGTCACTGATGAAGACGATATCGCGGCTTGCGGGAGCTGCTGCGAAGTCCTCTATCCTGTAGCGCACGGTTATCCTTTCCTCGTCGAGCAGCCATGCCTGCGAGTCGTTCCATACTGCGTATGCCTGTGTGCTGTCCGCGAAGGGGCGTATCTCGAACTTTTCAGCGGACGAGCTGTCGGACTCGTATATCTCGTTCTCGGCGTCGTCTGCGAAGTCAAGGCGGCAGCTTCCGAGGTTTACGCCGTTTATGTCTATCACGTAGAGGCGGGAATCACGGCAGAGCACCGCGATTCTGTCCGTGTCGAGCGGAGCGACGGAGACGGGCTCCTGAGCTGTCTTGTCGAGCGGTATCGTGCTGAGCTCCTTGCCTGTCTGAGCGTCGAAGAACGATACCGTGCGGTTGCTGAAGAATACGCCGACGGTGCTCTCATTCAGCCAGAAGATGCGCTGCACCTCGAGCCTCTCGTCTGCGGAGAAGTCGAAGTCAAGCACTTTCTCGCTCTGATCTTCAAAGTCGTGGATAAGGAGAGCCTTCTTGCTTTCCTCGCCGTTGAGCTGTGCGTATATCGCCGCCTTGCTGTAACGGACGTCGAATTTGCCGTTTATTACCTCCTTGTCGAGGTTGAATGTGTCCTCGCTCTTGCCTGCAAATACCGCGCACTCGCAGTCTGCGGTGACGTATACGAGGTTGCGGTCGGAATCGGCAAGGTAGCATACGCCGCTGCCCGTCGGGACGAGGTCAACTGTCGTGCGGATAGTCTGGGGAGCACCCGTTACCTCGCGGGCAGTGCCTGCCTTGATGTCGCATAACATAGTTTTCTCGTCGCCGATAACGCCATTCTTGGCGTTGACGATGAGGGTATCGCTGCCGATGAAGGCGGCTGTCCTGATATCAAAGCCCTTGAGGTCGGTAACCTCATTCAGCTTGCCGCCATCCACGTCGTAGATGTACAGGTGTCTGACAATGTCGCTGAAGTCGCTCTTGTACTTGCCGTCGGGGTAGTAGGCAGCCGATACCGCCGCATATGCGCCGTCATCGGAGACAGCGAGCACGTCGCGGCTGTACATATACTCGCCCGCGTCGATGTCGGTGAAGTACTGATTCTGCTTGACGTACTGGATATACGCGGTATTGGAGTAGTTGTCCGCGGTGACGTACCTGTCGCGGCTGTAGCTGCACAGCGAGAGCGCCGTGTTCATTGTCTGGACTCTGTATGCGGCGTTGTCGGACTCATTGCCCGTGGTGAAGTGTCCGAGGCTGACTACATACTCCGCGCCCGCTGTCACCGTGAACATCACAAGTCCGTTGCGGGTGTACGATACGTCGATGACCTCGCCGTCAAGGGGGATGTTCTTTATCAGCTTGCCCGTCTCGTAGTCGATGAAGGAGAGCGTGTGCTTCGTCATCGCGGCGAGGACGTCGTGCTCATAGCCCGTATCTGCGGCGGGCATGAGGAATACGCTGCTTCCGCTCTGATAGTTTATCGGGAGCTCCGCGCTCCACTTTTCCTTCAGTTCCTTGTCAAAGCGCGTGAATATGGTAGTGGTGTTGAATGCGAGGACGCTTGACGAGGTCATGAGCGGGTCTCCGCCGACAAACTGCATCTCCACGTTCTGTATGCCGCCGCCGTTCGGGTCAACTACCTCCGCCTCGTTCTCAAGCTCTATCGCATGGTCTTTTATCTTGTAAGCTCTGAGGGCGTCGTCAGTGTCGCTCGACAGGTAGATAACGCCGTCATGTACGGTCTGTATCGTCAGGTCCATGAGGAAGGCAAAGGTCGTGCTCGATGCCGAGGTGACCTTCACATCGTCAGTGACCGCACCTGTTTCGCGGTCTATCAGCTCGAGATATACGTCGTTTCCGGGGAAGGAAAGTCCGTTCGGCATAACAGTCTTGTTCTGATACAGGCGTATGACGTACTCGTCATCGTAGATGATATCGTAGTAGACGTTCGCTTTCTCGGAGGGCGCCGCCTTCCACTTTATCTCGCCCGTTGCGCCGTCGAGACGCCATACCGTGCTGTCCGAGCTGCTTATGTAGACGTCGCCGCCCGTGCCCTGCTCGTCATCGTCGACGGAGTGTACGAAATCCGTGTATATCCTGCCGAATACCGAGCTCGTCTCATAGCTGATGTTGCTCGGAGTAGCCGTGGACTCGAAGTAGGTGCCTGTCTTGTCGCGGCTGACGTCGAGATATGCCTTCAGCTCGTTCGAGCTGCCGCCCTCCGCGGGTGCAAATTCGCTGTCGGAAGCCGTTATCTTCTTTATGAGCGCGCCGTTTTCCGCGTCCCAGAAGTAGATGCCAGTCGCGTCCTGTGTGACAATCGACTTGCCGCCGCCCATAAACGAGAGCTGCTCGACTGCGCTGTCGTGCCTGAGCGAGAGCTGCGGCACGAGGCGGCTGTGCGAGAACATACCAAGCTCGCGTGAGAGGGCGTACTCAGCCTCGGGCAGTATCGGCTTCTCCTCGCTGTCACTCGGCAGAGCCTCGACCGCCTTCTTTATCGCTGGTATGAGGCTGTTCTCCTTGTAGAGGTTCTCGGACTCGACCGCGAGATGACCTGCGTTCTCGACGAGCAGGTCTTTGTTTTTCTGCTCTATCTGCTCGTTCTGCTCCTTTATCTGGGAGTTCTGCTTCTTTATCTGCACGTTCTTGCCGCTTATCGTCACCGCGGAGGCTACGCTTATGAGCGTGATGAGCGAGAGTATGCCCGATACTCCGCCGAAGATGCGGCGTCTGCGGGCTGCCTCGCGGCGCTTCTCGCGCTGGAAGAGGTCGTTGAAGTCACAGCCGAGGAGCGGTGCCGCTATGCGGAGATATTCCGTGTTCAGCTTCTTCATCGACTCCTTCAGCGTGTCAGCCTTGATGTTCGCCGCGAGAGGCTCGACCTCGACCTTGACCTTGACCTCCTCGCCCTTTTCGTTGGTGGTGGTCATCTCGGTATAGGTCAGCTCCTCGGGGAAGGACTCCTGCGGCTCGCCGCTGACGAGAAGCGTGATGATGTTCTGATTCGTGTTGCCGTGGAGCTCACGGAAGCGCGTCAGCTCCTGCATACACCACTTCGACTCCGTGTACTTCGGCGAGCATATCACGATGAGGTACTCGGACGTCTCTATCGCATTCTTGATGTCCTCGCTGAGGTCGCTGCTCGACTGGAGCTCCGATACATCGCGGAAAATGCGCCAGTTCTCCTTGGTCTTGCCGAGGTTCTTCGGCGGCTTGTAGCTCTCGAGGAGCTTCTGTAAGCGCTCCGCCGCCTGCATATCGGGCTCGAGGTGGCGGTAGCTGATAAAGGCTTTGTATTTGTATTCCATATCCGATCTCCTTGCAAAAATATACATACAAAGACATTTTACCACATTTTGCGGAAAAATGCAAGTGGCGGAACGGAGCACCCTGAGCTCGCGGACATGGACGTCAGCGCTCTCCGCGCGGCATATCCGCAATGAAAAAACCGTGCCAATCGGCACGGTCCTTTCGGGGAAATTTTACTTTTGAAGAAGGCTTTGTCTCAAGAGGCAGAGGTCAAAGGTATCGACTCTGCCGTCGCCGTCGAGGTCGGCGTTCTTCCACTCCCTGAGCTCTGCGCTCTTGTCGCCGAGCAGCCACTTGTTCAGCATTACGAGGTCGGCTGCTCCGAGCTCGCCGTCACCGTTGACGTCGCCCTTGACCGCCTCGGGAGCGGCAGTGGTCGTCGTTGTGGTCTCGGCAGTGGTAGTCTCAGTAGTAGTTACTGTAGTTGTCGTTGTTTCTGTCTCACGCGGCGAGTACTCCTTGCCGCCTATCTTGAACAGCTCCTTCTGAAGCTGCTGGTCTGCGAGCTTGTACGCCTTGCGGTCGTAGTGACCCTTGATAACAGTTCCGTCGTCGGTGGTCGAGTCGGGAGTCGACCAGAGCACGGGGCAGAGCTGGCGCTCGTAAGCCGCCTTGCATACGGAGCTGATGAAAAGTCTCACGGAATCGGCTTCCTTGCCCTTTGTGGGACAGCCGTACTCGCCGACGATAACGGGTATGCCCTTGTCGACGAAGTTTGTCTTCATCATATCCATCCAGCCGTTGAGCTCCTTGTAATCGTCGTCGGTGCCCCATGTACTGCGAGCCTTAGCCCATGATTCGTCCTTGTCCTCGAGTATGCAGAAGCCTGCTGGCGTGTAGTAGTGTACCGATATCGCCATTCTGTTTGCAGGATCGTTCGGCATCTTGAAGAGCGGGTCGCAGGTGCGGTCTATTCCTGTATTATATCCCGATATCAGCAGATGACGCTTGGAGTTGTTGCCTCCCGAGGCTCTGACAACGTCCACGAATTTCTGATTGACCTCGTTGCAGAGCGCGTAGGACTCAGCCTTGCCCTCGGTGCCGCCCCACGGGTTCCATATGCTCTCCCAGCCGAGCTCCTCGTTCTGCGACTCGAACATGAGGTAGTCGTCGTAGTCCTTGAAGCTGTCGGCTATCTGCTCCCACATATGCGAGTAGCGCTTCATTGTCTCGTCCTTGTCGTCGGGTAGCTTGTTCATCCAGCCGCCGTCCCAGTGGATATTGATTATCGCGTACATACCGCTCTCGAGCGTCCAGTCAACGACCTCGTGTATGCGCGCGTCGTACTCGGAGTTGATAGTGTAGGTGCCGTCGTGCTCCATCATATTCGACCACGCAACGGGTATTCTCAGGACGCCGAAGCCCTCCTTCGCGATACCCTCTATCATTTCCTTCGTAACAACGGGGCTTCCCCACGCTGTTTCGTAGTTGTTTGGCTTGCCTTCGCTCCACTTTGCTATCCAGTCCTCGCCGTACCAGTCGGGGCACGCCTCGAAGGTGTTGCCGAGGTTGATACCGATGCCCATGTCCTTCACGAGCTCCATAGTGGTGATGTCGCGCATTTCTCCTGCGGCACTGACGGGTGCGGGTGAAGCGGAAGCGAGGCTCCCGAGCAGTGTCAGCGCTGCGGCTGCCGAAGCAATCATTCTGTTTATCCTCATAAAAATAATCCTCCCTGAATGTAATTTCACGATATCTTTCATATCTATTTTACATTCGGGGGGGATTATTATCAACCCATAAAGTTGGATAACAGTGGACAAAATCGGCACTATCCCTTGATGAGGTTCCTGTACCTCATCGCGGGGAGCCCTGTATTCGCGGCAAACTGGCGCTGGAAGTATTTGTAGTCGATGTAGCCGCACCTCTCGGAGATATCGGCTATGCCGAGCGAGGTCGTCGCAAGGTAGTATTTCGCCTTTGCGATGCGTGCATTGATGCAGTCCTGATGAAAGGCAACTCCGAAACAGCTCTTGTAGTTGCGGCGGAAGAAGTCGATGCGGTCGGTGAAGCTGTTCTCGCTGTCGGGCTCGAAGGCAGCCTCAGTCTCGGAGTATATGCGGTCGCGCACCGCGAGCATATCCGCGTAGTGCCTGTTCCTGCGGCGAGCGGCAATACGGCGCTGCTCCTCCTTTATCAGCTCCGCTGAGCGCGCGAGGAGCTCGTCGAAGCTCTCTCCCCCGCACGGTATCGCGCAGCACGCGAATGAGCTCGTCCCCGCGTAGGAGATGTATGCCTTCTCCTGCAACAGCACCGCCGTCAGCAGGTCGGAAATGACCTCGGGCTCGGCGAGGCTCTGCACAAGGCATACGAAGGTATCCTCGCTCACCCGCCCTGATATATCGTGGTTCCCGCAGAACTTCGCTATCGCCTTTGAGACTCCGAGGGTAGCCTCAGTCCTGCGGCGTATCTCCTCGTCGTTGAGCTGACGCGGGAAGAGGTCGATACGGAGCGCGACGAGATACAGCCGCTTGTTGTCGTGGACGCGCACCGCCTGAAATGCGCGGCGCAGTCCCTTTTTGTTGTTCATGCCCGTGAGGGTGTCCCTGTACTCGGAGACGTTCTGACAGCTTATCAGGTAGCGGATATCGTTCTTCAGGCGCAGGAACTCCAGTCCTATCGAAACGGACTTCAGCCAGTGGCGGTAGACGTCGTCGTAGCTCGAAGCCGAGCCGTAGAGCAGCGCCATATAGCCGAACAGCTTCTGTCCCGAGAAGAGCGGGTCGAGGTAGCAGACCGCGGCGCTGCGGTCGCGCTCGAAGAAGCCGTGAAGGTCAAGACAGTCCGTCTCGAACGGCGCAGAGCCGTCGGTGACGCTGACCGTGCGCATTATCTCCGAGCTCTCCGAGTCAGCCTCGTTCCAGTCAGAGAAGAGGCAAAGGTAGATGTTCAGCTTGTCCTGTATCATCCACTGGTGCTCGCTGATTATACGTATGAATTCGTCCATGTCACGGCAGAGCGTCAGCCTGTGCTCCATGGTGCTGAACAGGCTGAGGTCGATGAAGTTCCTGCGGCGCTCGGCGTCGCGGAGCTCCGACAGCGACTGTGCCTCGTCGGCGGTGCAGGAGCAGCTCCCGCCGAATACGAGCCTGCCGCGCGGAGGTACGAACTCGGGCGGAGTCCTGCCCTCGAGCACAGCCTGCAAATGTGTGGCTGCGGCTGCTCCGAGGGAGCGGCGGTCCTTGCGGAGGGAGGTAAGCGCGGGGGAGTAGTATATGCGGGTATCCGAGTATTCGTAGCTCACGACGGTGACCTGCTCGGGCACGCGTATGCCCGCGTCCGAGAAGCGGCGCAGCATACCGTATGCCATGATGTCATTCGCGCAGACAACTGCCTGCGGCAGGGCGAGCTCGCCGCTGATATAGCGGTTGGCGAGCTGTTCGCCCGAGGTGAACCAGAAATCGCCGTAGTATATCCTGCTCTCGTCGAAGGCTATCCCGTGCGAGCGCAGCGCGTCACGGAAGCCGTCCGCACGCAGCCGTGAGGACTCTATCTCCCGCATACCCGTGAGCAGGACGATGTCCGTGAAGCCGTGCTCCTCGATGAGGTGGGAGGTCAGCTCGGCGAGGTCGCGCCTGTCATCGGTGCTGAGGAGGGTGTAGTCGAGAGTCTCGAACTCGGCAAGGCGCGTGCCTATGCCGATTATGGGAACGTCAGTCCCGCCGAGCAGCTCCGCGATACGCGTGCGGATGTGCTCCTCGACGAAGGACTCGCACAGCAGTATCACGCCGCTGATGTCGGGCGAGCGGACGAAATCGTATATCTTCTGCTCGCACAGGAGCTCGTCGTTCTGCTGGACGATGTTGTATATGTTCGAGAAAACGACCGTATCATAGCCGTTTTTTCTGTTCTCCGAGATGATACCGCCGAGAAGCTCCTTCTCCGCGAAGCCGTTCGCGAGAGCCGTTACCACTGCGATAATGGGACGTTTTGCACTCATAGCGCCACCTCCGTGTCTTTCTCATTTGATTATACTATAAAACGAGCAGAAATGCAAGAGAATAATCCACATTTTATCCACTGAATTCACATATTATGGGTTCGACGGCACGCTGACGAGAACGTATCCGCAGCCTGACTGTCATAGATTGCGGATATTCCCCGTATCTATTGCTATTTCTGCGCAGCCGTGCTATAATAAGTGTAACATCAGGCAAAGGAGCGCTCTTATGATATATACTGTTACCTTCAATCCCGCCATAGACTACGTTATCCACACTGACGGGCTGAAAACAGGCGGTGTGAACCGCTCGTCCCGCGAGGAGATATACATCGGCGGCAAGGGCATAAACGTTTCCGCTGTGCTCGCTGAGCTCGGCGTGCAGTCGATAGTTCTCGGCTTCACTGCGGGCTTTACGGGTATCGCTATCGAGCGCGGAGTCTGTTCTATGGGCATCGAGGCAGACTTCGTCAGACTGAAAAGCGGAAGCTCGCGCATCAACGTCAAGATAAAGACCGATGCCGAGACCGAGCTCAATGGTCAGGGACCCAATGTCGACGAGCAGGCTGTTGCGGAGCTGTTCGCAAAGCTCGACCGCCTCGGCAGCGGCGACACGCTCATACTCGCAGGCAGCATCCCGAACAGCCTGCCCTCCGACATCTACGAGCGAATCCTCGGGCGGCTCGCGGACAGGGATATCCGCACCGTTGTCGACGCGACGGGCGACCTGCTGCTGAACGTGCTGAAATACCGCCCCTTCCTCATCAAGCCCAACAATTTCGAGCTTGAGGAGATGTTCGGAGTCACGCTCGCAGGGGAGGACGACGTAGTCACCTATGCGCGGAAATTGCAGGACATGGGCGCCCGCAACGTCCTCGTCTCCATGGCGGAGAAGGGAGCGCTCCTGCTCGACGAGAGCGGAAAGCTCCACAGACAGGGCGTCTGCCGCGGTGAGGTGCGCAACTCCGTCGGCGCGGGAGATTCCATGCTCGCAGGCTTCGTAGCAGGCATCGACAGGGGCTGCGAGTACGCGCTGAAACTCGGCACAGCCTGCGGCGGAGCGACAGCATTCTCCGACTGGCTGGCGAAAAAACCGTCGATAGACGAGCTCATGGCTCAGCTGTAGGAGCTCCGCACAGCAGGATACGGCAATTTTTTCCCCGCGCTTATTGCTATTTTCAGAGCTGTGTGATATAATAAAATCAATATCTTTTTGGAGCAGCAAGAATATGCAGAAATTATACTTTATTGTCAACCTCCTCGCGGGACGTGCCACTATCGGCGACAAGCTCGGCGAGATAATAGACGAATTCAACAAGGCGCACTTCGAGGTCACCGTGCATATCACGCAGAGCGGTACCGATGCCGCAGATTCCGCGCAGTATGCCTGCGAAAACGGCTTCGACCTCATCGTATGTGCGGGCGGAGACGGTACGCTCAGTCAGTGCCTGCAAGGCATGATGAAGAGCCGCAGCCGCGTCCCGATAGGCTACCTGCCTGCGGGCTCGACCAACGACTTCGCGCGCAGCCTTGGCATACCCAAAAACACCATGGACGCCGTAAAATGGATAACCGACGGCACCCCTACCCCCTGCGATATCGGCAGCTTCAACGACGACTACTTCTCGTACATCGTCGCATTCGGAGCCTTCACGAGCGTCGCATATGCGACCTCGCAGCAGATAAAGAACGTGCTCGGACACGTCTCCTACGTCCTCAACGGCATGACGCAGCTCAATACTCTGCGCTCCAAGAGGATGCGGATAGAGTACGACGGCAACGTCATAGAGGGTGACTATATCTTCGGCATGGTCACCAATTCCGCGTCCGTTGCGGGACTGCTCTCGATGAACGACTTCTACCTCGATGACGGCGTTTTCGAGGTCACGCTGATAAAAAAGCCCGCGAACATCATACAGCTCCAGCAGATTGTCCGCTCGCTGCTCAACATATCAGTCGAGATAGACAAGGACTACATCAAGTTCTTCCGCACCGACAGGATAACCTTCACCTCGCTCGGCGGCGAGGAGATAACGTGGACGCGCGACGGCGAATACGGCGGAAATGCTGCCGAGAACGTCATCTGCAACTGTCAGCGCGCGGTCTCGTTCATGATAGGCGACCGCGGTATGCCCGCCTATGATGACCCTATCGAGAATTACCTCGCTGAGGTGTGATAACACAAAAAAGGACTCCCGAAGGGGAGCCCCCTTTGGCGGAATCGCAGGTTACCAAATATGAGCCGTTACTTTACGGCTCGGTAGCCCGCTTTTTCCGTTAAGGGGAGCAGCCTAAGGAGTCCTTTTCCTTATTTATTGGATTTGTCGTATGCCTCGCGTATCGCGCGGCAGAGCTGGTCAGCGCAGGAGGTCTGACGCGGTCCGCAGGTATTGCCCTTGAGTTTCGCCTCTATCTCCTCGACCGTCATGCCGTCCACGAGCTTTGATACAGCTTTGAGGTTGCCGTTGCAGCCTCCGAGGAAGGACACGTTCGTGATGACATTTCCCTCGATATCAAAACTTATCTCGCGCGAACAGACGTCCTTTGTCTTGTAGGTATATCTCATTTTTCTCACCTTTTTCTATAGCTATCCCCGATGCCGAAGCATCGGGGATATTTCGTTTATACTATGCCGTTTCCTGCGGCTGTGGGATTGTGCTCGCCTGCTGTCTCGTTCTTTACGACCTTGACATGGCTGTAGCATTCCATACCTGTACCCGCGGGTATGAGCTTACCGATGATAACGTTCTCCTTGAGTCCGAGGAGCTTGTCGCTCTTGCCTCTGATAGCGGCATCTGTGAGAGCCTTTGTTGTCTCCTGGAAGGAAGCCGCCGACATGAAGCTGTCGGAGTTCGAGGAAGCCTTCGTGATACCCTGAAGCACGGGAGTTACCTGTACGAGCTGTACATCGTACTCGCCTGCGTCTATACGTGCCTGAAGCTCCTCGTTGATAGCGTCTATCTCCTTGCGGTCTACAAGGTTGCCGGGGAGCAGATAGCTGCTGCCCGAATCCTCTACCTTTACCTTGCGGAGCATCTGACGAACGATTACCTCGATGTGCTTATCGTTGATATCAACACCCTGTAAGCGGTAAACCTTCTGTACCTCGTTGATGATGTAGTTCTGAACATCGTGGATACCGAGGATATTGAGGATATCTGTGGGGTATACATTACCCTCTGTGAGGCGCGTGCCCTTGGTTATCTGCTCGCCATCCTGAACGCGTATCTTGAGGTTGTAAGGTATCATGTAGCTCTCGCTCTCGCCTGTCTCATCGTTGGTGACGATGATATTGCGGGTAGTCTTGACCTCCTCAATGGTTATCCTGCCCGCTATCTTGGAGAGGATAGCCGCGCCCTTGGGACGTCTGCTCTCGAAGAGCTCCTCAACACGGGGAAGACCCTGTGTGATATCCTCCGCGTCGGCAGAAGCAACGCCGCCGGTGTGGAAGGTTCTCATGGTGAGCTGTGTACCGGGCTCGCCGATTGACTGAGCGGCGATTACGCCGACAGCCTCGCCGACCGATACAACGTTGTTGAATGCGAGGTTCGCGCCGTAGCACTTAGCGCACACGCCGTTTCTTGCGCGGCAGTTGAGTACGGAGCGGATAGTTATTCTCTCAACGCCTGCGTCGATTATCTTCTTCGCGTCGGCGTCGTTGATGAGCTTGTTCTTGGAGACGATGAGCTCGCCTGCCTCATCGCGGAGGTCTTCGGAGAGGAATCTGCCCACGAGACGCTCAGCGAAGGGCTCAACTATCTCGTTGCCGTTTCTTATCTCGTATACCTCGATACCGTCGGTAGTACCGCAGTCCTCCTCGCGGATGATGACGTCCTGAGAAACGTCAACGAGACGACGGGTCAGGTAACCCGAGTCAGCGGTACGGAGAGCCGTATCGGCAAGTCCCTTACGGGCACCACGTGACGCGATGAAGTACTCCAAGATGTTAAGACCTTCACGGTAGTTAGCTCTGATAGGAATCTCGATTACGGCACCCGAGGTGTTGGCGATAAGTCCGCGCATACCTGCGAGCTGACGAATCTGCGAGATAGAACCACGGGCACCCGAGTCCGCCATCATCCAGATAGGATTGTAGCGGTCGAAGTTCGCCTTCAGTGCGGCTGTAACCTCGTCGTTGGTATTTGTCCAGAGTTCGATGACCTGCTTGGACTTCTCCTCTGCGGAGATGTAGCCGTACTCGTAGTCCTCTGTGATGCGTGCAACTTCCTCGTCAGCCTTAGCGAGTATCTCCTTCTTCTGCGGAGGAATGGAGGCGTCGCATACGGCAACGGTAAGAGCCGCTCTTGTCGAGTATTTGTAGCCGAGAGCCTTGATACGGTCAAGTACCTCGGAGGTAGTCGTCGTACCGTGAATCTTGATGCAGCGCTCGATGATGTCGGAGAGCTGCTTCTTGCCTACGAGGAATGCTACCTCGAGGTCGAACTGCTTGTCGGAGTTTGTTCTGTCAACGTATCCGAGGTTCTGCGGGATATTCTCGTTGAAAATGAGACGTCCGACTGTAGCGTCGATTATCTTGGACACCTTCTTGTCGCCGATGTCCTTGGTTATCTTTACCTTGATGTTAGCGTGGAGCGAAACGTCGTGCTCGTAGTAAGCCATGAGAGCCTCGTTCACGTCGCGGAAAACCTTGCCCTCGCCGGGCTCGCCGGGCTTATCCATTGTCAGGTAGTAGGAACCGAGTACCATATCCTGCGAAGGAACGGCAACAGGCTTACCGTCTGACGGCTTGAGGAGGTTGTTTGCGGCGAGCATGAGGAAGCGTGCCTCTGCCTGAGCCTCAGCTGAAAGCGGGAGATGCACAGCCATCTGGTCGCCGTCGAAGTCAGCGTTGAACGCCGAGCATACGAGCGGGTGGAGCTTGATAGCGCGTCCCTCTACGAGGATAGGCTCAAACGCCTGAATACCGAGACGGTGAAGCGTAGGAGCACGGTTGAGCATTACGGGGTGGTCCTTGATTACGTCCTCGAGAGCGTCCCATACCTTGTTGTCGGCGCGGTCAATGAGCTTTCTTGCGGACTTGATATTGGCGATTGCCTTCTTGTCAACGAGTCTCTTGAGTACGAAGGGCTTGAAGAGCTCGAGAGCCATTTCCTTCGGGAGACCGCACTGGTACATCTTGAGCTCAGGTCCTACGACGATAACCGAACGTCCCGAGTAGTCAACACGCTTACCGAGAAGGTTCTGACGGAAGCGTCCCTGCTTACCCTTGAGCATATCGGACAGTGATTTGAGTGCGCGGTTGCTCGGACCTGTTACGGCTCTGCCGTGTCTGCCGTTGTCGATGAGAGCGTCAACTGCTTCCTGAAGCATACGCTTCTCGTTTCTTACGATGATGTCGGGAGCGTCGAGCTCGAGCATTCTCTTCAGACGGTTGTTTCTGTTGATAACACGTCTGTAGAGGTCGTTGAGGTCAGACGTAGCGTAACGTCCGCCGTCGAGCATAATCATAGGACGGAGGTCGGGCGGGATAACGGGTACTACGTCGAGTATCATCCACTCGGGCTTGTTTCCCGAGAGACGGAATGCCTCGATTATCTGGAGTCTCTTTAAGAGCTTTACCTTCTTCTGACCCGAGGGAAGTCCAACGAGCTCGTTTTTGAGGTCGTCGGAAACTATCTCAATGTTGTTCTTCCACTCAACGTCTGTGAGCTCCGCGAACTTGCGGCACTCCTCGCACTCGCACTCGAGCGGATTGTTATAGCACTCAACTCTGCTGGAGCCGATGCTTATCTTGCCTGTTTCGATGAGGCGGTTCTTCTGTGTGTCGTATCTTGCGGGGTCGTACTCGTTGAGGAGCTTCTTTATTGCCTCGGCGCCCATTTCAGCCTTGAAATCGTCGCCGTACTTCTCAACGTATGAGAGGTACTCCTTCTCGGAGAGGAGCTGCTTCTTCACGAGCTCGGTGTTGCCGGGGTCTGTAACGATGTACTTGGTGAAGTAGAGTACCTCCTCGAGGCGCTTCTGCGATACCTCGAGCACCTGTCCGATACGAGACGGTGTGCCCTTGAAGTACCAGATATGGGATACGGGAGCTGCAAGCTCGATGTGACCCATTCTCTCGCGGCGGACTCTTGCTCTTGTTACCTCAACGCCGCATCGGTCGCAGACCTTGCCCTTGAAGCGTATCTTCTTGAACTTGCCGCAGTGGCACTCCCAGTCCTTGGTAGGTCCGAATATCCTTTCGCAGAAAAGACCGTCCCTCTCGGGCTTCTGTGTTCTGTAATTTATAGTTTCGGGTCTTTCAACAACGCCGTACGACCAGCTTCTTATCTGCTCGGGCGATGCAAGACCGATCTTTATTGATTCAAAAGTCGTGTTTTCCAAACTGCTACCTCCTGCAATTTATTGCCGATTCATTTCGTATACCGACTGTGATTAGTCCTCGTCGCCTTCCTCACCGAGGTCGAAGCTGTCGAATACATCGTCGCCTTCCTCCTCGTCGTTGAAGTCGAGGTCGTCCTCGGACTCGTCAAAGCTGAACTCGTCGTCCTTGTCGACGCTGTCGAAGTCGTCGCCGTCCTCGAAGCCGAAGCCTGCCTCGCCGAGCTCGTCGTCGGAGTAGCTTGTGCCGTCAGCGGTATCCTCGTCAGCGTAGGAATCTCTTGCAGGTATCGGATCGTCGTCGAAGTTCTGCTTGAGGTCGATCTCCTCCTGATTGCTGTCGAGCACCTTGACGTCGAGACAGAGTGACTGCATCTCCTTGATGAGTACCTTGAACGACTCGGGTATACCCGGTGTAGGAACGTTCTGTCCCTTTACGATAGCCTCGTAGGTGTTTACACGTCCTATGGTATCGTCGGACTTGACGGTGAGTATCTCCTGGAGGGTGTAAGCTGCACCGTAAGCCTCGAGAGCCCAAACTTCCATCTCACCGAAACGCTGACCGCCGAACTGAGCCTTACCGCCGAGCGGCTGCTGAGTTACGAGGGCGTAGGGTCCTACGGAACGTGCGTGTATCTTATCGTCTACGAGGTGGTGGAGCTTGAGGTAGTACATATAGCCCACCGTTACGCGGTTGTCGAACTTCTCGCCCGTGCGTCCGTCGTAGAGTGTGAACTTACAGTCGTCTGTGAATTCGAGAGCCTTGGGGTTGATGACCTTATCCATTGCGTTGAGCTCGAACATATCGTCCTTGTGCTCCTGAGCGTAGTCGTTAGCCATCTTGAAGCACTCACGGATATCGTCCTCGTGTGCGCCATCGAATACGGGGGTCATGATGTGCCAGCCGAGAGCCTTGCACGCCATGCCGAGGTGGACTTCAAGCACCTGTCCGATGTTCATTCGTGAAGGAACGCCGAGGGGGTTGAGTACGATATCGAGCGGTGTGCCGTCGGGGAGGAAAGGCATATCCTCCTCGGGAAGTATGCGCGATACGACGCCCTTGTTACCATGTCTGCCAGCCATCTTATCGCCGACCGTTATCTTACGCTTCTGAGCGATGTAGCAGATAACGCGCTTGTTTACGCCTGCGCTGAGCTCGTCGCAGTTCTCGCGGGTGAATACCTTGACGTCAACGATGACGCCTGCCTCACCGTGAGGAACCTTGAGGGAGTTGTCGCGGACCTCTCTTGCCTTCTCACCGAAGATAGCGCGGAGGAGCCTCTCCTCGGCGGTGAGCTCGGTCTCGCCCTTCGGCGTTACCTTACCTACGAGGATATCGCCCGATGTTACCTCAGAACCGATGCGGATGATACCGTTCTCATCGAGGTTCGCGAGTGCGTCGTCGCCGACGTTGGGGATATCGCGGGTTATCTCTTCGGGTCCGAGCTTGGTGTCGCGGCACTCTATCTCGTACTCTTCTATATGAACTGATGTGAATACGTCTTCTCTTACGAGACGCTCGTTAAGAAGAACGGCGTCCTCGTAGTTGTAGCCCTCCCATGTCATGAAGCCGATGAGGGCGTTCTTGCCGAGGGATATCTCTCCGTCTGCGGTAGCGGGACCGTCAGCGAGCACCTGTCCCTTCTTGACCTCTTCGCCTGCTGTGACGATAGGTCTCTGGTTTACGCAGGTACCCTGGTTCGAGCGCTTGAACTTGATGAGCTCGTACTTGTGCTCGATGCCCTCGGAGTCTATCATGTGTATCTTGTCGGCATCAACGTATGTTACCTTGCCGTCGTAGTCGGATACTACGCATACGCCCGAGTCAACAGCCGCCTTGTACTCCATACCTGTGCCGACGAACGGACGCTCGGTCTTGAGGAGCGGAACTGCCTGTCTCTGCATGTTAGAGCCCATGAGAGCACGGTTAGCGTCATCGTTCTCGAGGAAGGGTATCATGGAGGTAGCTACGGAAACGACCATCTTAGGCGATACGTCCATGTAGTCGACCTTTTCGTTGTCTATTTCGAGTATCTGCTCGCGGTATCTCGCATTAACACGCGGACGTGCGAACTTGCCGTCCTCTGTGAGGGGCTCATTAGCCTGAGCAACTACGAAGTTGTCCTCGGTGTCGGCAGTCATATATACTACCTCGTTCGTAACAACGCCCGTAGCCTTGTCTACCTTGCGGTAGGGTGCCTCTATGAAGCCGTACTCGTTTATTCTTGCGAATGTTGCGAGGTAGGAGATAAGTCCGATGTTAGGACCTTCAGGAGTCTCGATAGGACACATTCTGCCGTAGTGGCTGTAGTGAACGTCACGAACCTCGAATCCCGCACGGTCTCTTGAAAGGCCTCCGGGTCCGAGAGCGGAGAGACGTCTCTTGTGCGTGAGCTCGGCGAGGGGGTTGTTCTGGTCCATGAACTGGGACAGAGGCGATGAGCAGAAGAACTCCTTCATTGCCGAGGATATGGGTCTGATATTGATGAGAGTCTGGGGCGTGAGGGTGTTCACGTCCTGAGTCTGGATGTTCATTCTCTCGCGGATACCGCGCTCCATACGTGCATAGCCGATACGGAACTGGTTCTGGAGGAGCTCGCCGACAGAGCGGATACGTCTGTTGCCGAGGTGGTCGATATCGTCGACTGTACCTACGCCCTCGCAGAGGTTGATGAAGTAGCTGATAGTCGCGAAGATATCGTCGAGGATTATGTGCTTGGGAACGAGCTCATCGGCGCGCTTCTTGATGTTCTCCTCGAGCTCGTCAGCGTCAGCGGAGTTCTCCATGATGTCACGGAGCACCTTGAAGGAAACCTTCTCGTTGATGCCGTACTTCTCGGTATCGAAGTCAACGTAGCCCTTGATGTCTACCATGCCGTTGCCGATTATCTTGACGGTCTTCTCAACGGGGCGTATCTGAGTCTCGCCGCGGTCGTTGGTGAAGTACTCCTTGGACTCAACGGTAACGAATGCGCTGTATACGCCTGCCTGCTCTATCTCGCAAGCCTTGTCGTAGCTGACAGTCTCGCCCGCGTCAGCCATTATCTCGCCTGTCATGGGGTTGATAACGGGCTCTGCGAGTGTGTGACCCGAGAGACGCGAAGCTATGCCGAGCTTCTTGTTGTATTTGTATCTTCCGAAGCGGCAGAGGTCATATCTCTTTGCGTCGAAGAAGAGGTTGTTGAGGTGAGTTACCGCGCTCTCTACCGTCGGAGGCTCGCCGGGACGGAGCTTCTTGTACACGTCGATGAGGGCGTCGGAGTTGTTCTTTGTCTGGTCCTTCTGGAGGATAGTCTGCTTGAGTCTCTCGTCCTCGCCGAAGAACTCGAATATCTCCTCGTCGGAGCCGATGCCGAGCGCACGGATAAATGTGGTTATCGGTATCTTTCTGTTCTTGTCGATACGAACATAGACGATGTCGTTCGAGTCCATCTCGTACTCGAGCCATGCGCCGCGGTTCGGGATAACTGTGGTATTGAAAAGGTCCTTACCTGTCTTATCCTTCTCGAATGCGTAGTATACGCCGGGCGAACGTACGAGCTGTGATACGATGACACGCTCTGCGCCGTTGATGACGAAGGTTCCGCTGTCTGTCATGAGCGGGAAGTCGCCCATGTATATCTCGCTCTCGCTGACAGCTCCCGTCTCCTTGTTGCAGAGAGTAGCAGTAGCCCTCATCGCTACCTGATATGTAGCGCCTCTGGACTTGCACTCTGCAAGGCTGTACTTGGGGGTGTCGTCAAAGCGGTAGTCCTTGAAGTTGAGGACGAGGTTGCCGTTGTAGTCAGTGATCGCGGTCATATCGCGGAACACTTCTCTCAGTCCCTCTTCCCTGAACCACTTATACGAGTTCTTCTGTACCTCGATAAGGTTCGGCATCTCAAGAGGCTCGGTTATCTTACCGAAGCTCATCCTGACGTTTTTTCCCAGCTGCTTAGGTGTTACATTCACCATAGGCGGAACCTCCTTATTATTTCTACCCCGCGGGTGCATTGCACGTCGGGGCTGATATCACCTTGCGTACCCTTGATGAAAAAATTTTTGAAAAAGCTATTGACAAGAGCGCAGCATATATGCTATAATATCTTGCAGAATAGCGATACTTTTCCATACTGATACATTATATTAGTATATCACCTTCAAGCCGCGGTGTCAAGCGGTCTTGGCAAATATCAGCAATCTTGCCGAAGTTTCATCTGATACTTCGGCTTTTTTTGTAGCTATCTGCAAAGAGCCCGATTTTTGACCGATTTGCCGTGAACTGTAGGGGGCGCACATTATCCGTCCGTGTATCCTACGTATATTTACGGGCTTTTTTCTCTCACGGCTTGCTATTATTACAGATAAGTGGTATAATATATTTATTGTACATATCAGGAAAGGAGGGAGACGCTTGCACGACCCGAAATACGACGAAAAGCCCGACCACAGCCACTATGCGGCTTGTGCGGCACGCAGTAACGAGATATACGAATTTTCCCGCAATGTATTTGTCTACACGGCGGGAGTCTGCCTCGTAATGCTGTTCATCACCTACTGCGGCGCGGCAATGCCGCTCGTCTCGTGGATACCCTCGCTGCTCGGCTGCCCGACCTGCGTGCCCTTCCTCTTCTCACAGACAGCAGAGCTCATAGTCGTCGCCTTCCTGTCCTTCCTCGCCTTCGGCAAGTGGAAGGTCATACACATAGGGCTGTTCATCGGCTATATCCTCCTCGTCGCCGCCACCATTTTCTCGGGCTCGGCGATAGGCATAGTAACGTTCATCATCGGCGTTGTGGGCGTGGTGCTCACTGCCCCGTGCTTCAAGATATACTCCGACTACAACCAGCTCATGAATACCGAGGGCTGGCCGCATTTCAGCCTCCACTACATCGAGGCTATGGAGCACCCGACCTACACCTCGCGTTATATGTCCGAGTACCGCTCCGCCCCCGAGGACAAGCACATCTATGCGGACTCCCCCGCTCCCGAGAGCGTCAGCCCGCTCAGTGACGAGCCCGTCCTGCCCGAGATGACGGGCATTGAGGCTCCCGAGCCCGTAATGGAGGAGATATCTCTTGCGTCAGCGCCCGTCCCCGTGACTATGGCCGCTCCCGAGCTCCCCGACGGCGAGTCCTTCGAGCCCGATGCAGGCTTATCCGACGAGCCCTTCGATATACAATAAGGAGGTCACCATGTTTGCTAAAGTTTCAAGCCTCGGGCTTTTCGGGCTGAACGCCTTTCCCGTCGACGTCGAGATAGATATCAGCCGCGGACAGCCGTACTTCGAGATAGACGGTCTCACTGACACCGTCATCAAGGAGAGCCGCGACCGTATCCGCGCGGCTATGCGCTCCTGCGGGATAAACTTCCCCGTCGCGTCGGTCATGGTCAACCTCGCGCCCGCAGACATGAAGAAAAGCGGCTCGGTACATGATACGGCGATTTTCATGGCTATACTCCGAGCAATGCGCATGATAGACGACGTCCCCGAGGACGCCGCCTTCATCGGTGAACTCTCGCTCAACGGCGACGTCCGCCGCGTGAACGGCGTGCTGCCCATGGTCATGCTCGCACGCGAGAACGGCATAAAGAGCGTGTTCGTCCCCGAGGCTAACGCCCGCGAGGCTTCGGTCATCGCGGGGATAGACGTGTACGCAGTCCGCAGCGCCGAGCAGCTCATACTGCACTTCCGCGGCGAGGAGCCGATGACTCCCTGCGAGCACTACATACCTCCCGAAGCCGCGTACAACGAGACCCTCGACTTCGCGGACGTGCGCGGTCAGCAGTCGGCGAAGAAGGCGCTCGAGATTGCCGCCGCGGGAGGTCACAACGCCCTGCTGATAGGCGCTCCCGGAAGCGGAAAGAGTATGCTCGCAAAGCGTATGCCGTCGATACTGCCGCCCCTCACCTTCGAGGAGGCGCTCGAAACTACGAAGATACACTCGATTTCGGGTCTGCTCGACCCCGACACGCCCATTATCACGAAGCGACCGTTCCGCTCGCCGCACCATACGATATCCTCGGCGGGTCTTGCGGGCGGAGGCAGCATACCTCAGCCCGGCGAGATATCCCTCGCGCACAACGGTCTGCTCTTCCTCGACGAGCTCGCGGAGTTCGACCGCCGCACCCTCGAGATAATGCGTCAGCCCCTCGAGGACAGGAAGGTCACGATAGCACGCGCCTCGGGCACGATAACCTACCCGTGTACGATAATGCTCATCGGCGCGATGAATCCGTGTCCGTGCGGGTACTACGGTCACCCGAAGCGCAAGTGCATCTGCTCACCTAAGAAGGTCTCGGCGTACCTCTCGAAGATATCGGGTCCGCTGCTCGACCGCTTCGACCTCCATATAGATGTGGCGCCCGTCGAGTACGACGACCTCTCCGCAAAGACGAGCGAGGAGAGCTCCGCGGAGATACGCAGGCGCGTCATGGCGGCGCGGGAGATACAGGCGGAGCGCTTCCGCGGGACGGATATCACCTGCAACGCCCTCATCACGCCCGATAAGCTCCGCGAGATGTGTCCCATGGACGACGGCGCAGAGGCGATGATGAAGAGCGTGTTCGACAGCCTCGGGCTCAGCGCGAGAGCTTACGACAGGATTCTCAAGGTCGCGCGAACCATTGCCGACCTCAATAACAGCGAGGTAATCACCCGCAGACACGTCGCCGCAGCCGCGCAGTACCGCAGCCTCGACCGCAAGTATTGGCATGAATAAACCTGACGGCAATTGAGAAAGAATTGAGAATTAATGTGTCCGCTGACTCGGACGAATTTCAAATAATATCGGCGAAGCCGATACCGCGAGCTAACGGCTAACGGCTAATAGCTCAAAAAAGAAAAAGGAACAAGAAAATGGGATCAGTATTCAAAAAATTACCCGCAAACAAGCATAATATCGACCTCGGTCTGCTGTTTGCGGTCACGCTCTGCGCGAGTATCAGCTCCATACTGATATGGTCTATCGTCAAGAGCGGCATAAGCGAGAACGAGGGCGTCGGCGACAGCTACTGGCAGACTCAGCTCATATCCATGGGACTCGGCATCGTCGCCGCCTACATCATCTCCTGCATCGACTACCGCAAGCTGGTCAAGATTTGGTGGCTGTTCGTTCCGATAACGCTCATACTCGTAGCTCTGCCGTTCACGCCGCTCGGATACCAGCGCGAGGGTGCCGACGACCAGGGCTGGATACGCGTGTTCGGCGTCAGTATGCAGCCGTCCGAGGTCATGAAGATAGCCTTCATTCTCACGTTCAGCTACCACCTCTCCCGCGACGAGGAAGATATGAACAAGCCGCTGCATATGCTGCTTCTGCTCATACACGGAGCCGTGCCTATCGGCATTGTCGCCCTGCAGGGCGACTACGGCACCGCTATCATCTTCGCCGCGATATTCAGCTTCATGCTCGTCTCCGCGAAGATATCGTGGAAGTACCTCGTTGCTGCGCCGTTTGCAGCCGCGGCAGCAGTCGCCGTGATGTGGTTCAACTTCCTCAGCTCCTTCCACAAGCAGCGTATCCTCATACTCTTCCACCCAGGCACTGACCCCGAGAACATCGAGTACCAGCAGGACCTCGCGCTCGCAGCGATAAAGTCGGGCGGCATCTTCGGCAAGGGCATTTTCGACGGCAAAAAGGACTATATCTACGTCCCCGAGCTCCACAATGACTTCATCTTCGCGCACGTCGGACAGGTGTTCGGATTCATCGGCTCGGTCGGAATAATCATCGTGCTCGCGTACATCGTGCTGAAGATATTCGCCGACAGCCGCATCACCCGCGACCGCCTCGGACGCTTCATCTGCATGGGAGCCTTCGGTCTGTTCTTCACGCACTGCCTCATGAACATCGGCATGGCGCTGAAGGTCGCGCCTGTTATCGGCATCCCGCTCCCGTTCCTCAGCGGCGGCGGTACGGCTATGCTGAGTATGTACGCGGTCATCGGACTGGTCATCAGCACGTACAGTCACCGTGCCGTCGCGTACAACGTATTCTACGACGAGGACGAGGAGTGATACTGTGAAAAAGGGCCTTCTCATCGCGGGAGCTTCGCTGCTCGGAGGCGGCGGGCTCGGTATCGTCGGACTTATCGTGTGGTTCGTGTTCGCACTGCGGCGGCAGTCCGAGAGCATTGGGATAATCGGCGGGGCGGACGCTCCGACGGCGATATTCCTCACGAGCAGGCTCGAACCGCTGTTTGTCGCGGTATTCGTGCCGCTGTTCCTGTGCATTTTCGTCGGCGCGGGACTGCTCACGGCTGCAATCATAATGCATATAAGAAAAGAGCCCGAGGACTGACCTCGGGCTTTTTATTCGTAATGCGTAATTAAGGAGCGCGGCAGGCTGAGCTCTAAAAAAGACGTCCCGAGGGACGTCTTTTCCTTATTCCTGTTCGCCAAAGGCGCGTACCGCCTTTATCATTATCGCGCACTCGAGACGCTTCTTCTCGAGCTGACATGATATCTTGTGCGCCGACCTGATATCGCCCATGTACTGGTAATTGTTCGCGTTACAGCCTCCGCTGCAATAGAACTTCGCCCAGCACTTGCGGCAGTCGGGCTTCGAGTACACGTGAGCCGCCGCAAAGTCAGCCTTCATCTCCTGATTGAAGGTGCCCTCGTCGATGTTGCCCATTTTGTACTCGTCCATGCCCACGAACTGGTGACACGGGTAGATGTCGCCGTCGGGAGTTATCGCCACGTAGTCGTTTCCGCAGCCGCAGCCGCGAAGCCTCTTTATCGCGCACGGACCCTGGTCGAGGTCGAGCATGAAGTGGAAGAAGTTGAACTTTTTGCCCTGCTTCTCGTTCTCTATCAGCTTCTTCGCGAGCACCTCGTACTCCTTGAATACGGCGGGAAGCTCCTTCTCCGTGAGCGCGTACTCGTCGGAGTCGCCGACAACGGGCTCGATGCTTATCTGGTCGAATCCAGCGTCATACAGCGCAAAAACGTCGTTGGAGAAGTCGAGGTTCTTCTTGGTGAAGGTGCCGCGGACGTAATACTCCTTGTCGCCTCTGCCCGCAACGAGCTTCTTGTACTTGGGCATTATGATGTCATAGCAGCCCTGACCGTTCGGCAGCACGCGGAAGTAGTCGTTGACCTCCTTGCGTCCGTCGATGGAGAGCACGACGTTGGACATCTCACGGTTTATGAAGTCTATCTTCTCGTCGTCGAGCAGCAGACCGTTCGTCGTGATAGTAAAGCGGAACTTCTTGTTATATTCAGCCTCGCGCGAGCGTGCGTACTCTACCACCTGCTTCACGACATTCCAGTTCATGAGCGGCTCGCCGCCGAAGAAGTCGAGCTCAAGGTTCGGACGGTCGCCCGAGTTCTCGAGGAGGAAGTCGATAGCGTGCTTGCCCGTCTCGAAGGACATGAGCTTGCGTCCCTTGCCGAAGTCGCCAGTGGAAGCGAAGCAGTATTTGCATCTCAGCTGACAGTCATGCGCTATATTCAGGCACATCGCCTTGACAGGCGAGGCTACGGAGTACTTCGCATATTTCTCGTAGTCGTCGTCGGAGAAGAGAATCTTGTCGTTGTAGAGCTCGACTATCTCCTGATAGCAGGACTCGATGTCCTCGGGAGAATACGAGCGCGAGAGCTTCCCGACCACCTTCCCGGGACATTTCGCCTCAAAGGGGGGCTCTACGTTGTCGAGGAGGTCATAGGTCAGCTCGTCGACGATGTGGACGCCGCCGCTGTTGACGTCAAGAACGATGTTGAATCCGTTCAGCTTGTACTTATGTATCATAAACTATCCCTCGTTTTAAAAAATTTGAGGCAGTATAAATACTGCCTCGCGTAAGATTCGGTTGAAGCCGTGCTTATCTCTCGCACTTCTGGTTTGCTACAGTGCATGAAGTCTTGCAAGCTGACTGGCAGGAAGCCTGACACTTGCCGCAGCCGCCCTTCTTAGCGGACTCCTTGAGATTAGCCTTGTTGATAGTCTGGATGTGTTTCATGTTCTTATCCTCCTAAAGCTATGCGGTTCGCTGCCGCACTATATATATTGATGTTATTATATCACATCTCTCTGAAAATTTCAATAGGATTTAGGCGCAATTTGTAATTTTGTTGAATTTTGACAAGACAGCTGTTGATTCGATATCAAAACAGCACAAATGCATTCGTGAACATATACCCATATATGTAAATGATTATATTAGAACTTGTATGCAGGAGGCTGTATTTTGCGTGTAGGGGCGCCCTTCGGGCGTCCGTGCCTCATGCAATTGTCTGCGGCGACATATTGTAGGGGCGCATTCCGTGCGCCCGTGAACAAACGGCATTGTTATCATGCGCGGAATAATTCCGCGGGCATATCAACCGCAAATTTCTACAAAGGGACGCCCTCACTTGCAGGGCGTCCCCAGCAACAGAGTTGCATATAGCTGCGAAAGCCAAATCAAAGATTTGGTACGCAGCTTATCTCAAAAAACAGCCCACTGGGCTGTTTTTTGATTCACCCCTTGCGGAGCGCCTTCGTTTTGTTTCGCCGTTCCCTAAAAACTGTGAACGGCGACCAGAGGCGCCGCCTCTGGACTCTGCAAGCCTTTGAAAAGGCTTGAGCGAAACTTTCGGTTTTGCGCGGCAGTCTATCAGAAACGTCAGCAATCTCCGCGCAGATGGTGTACAACAACCGCTTGCTATTTCGGAAAAAATATGCTAAAATAGGGTTATATTCACTGAAAAGGAAGATTTTATGCTTGCAAGCCTCACAAATATAAATAAGTTCTACAACGGCGTACAGCTCCTCAGCAACGTCTCGCTGACCATAGACGAGACCGACAGGATAGGTCTCGTCGGCAACAACGGCTGCGGAAAGTCAACCCTGCTGAAGATACTCACAGGCTCCGTCGAGCCCGACCGCTTCACCGAGAAGGACGGCATCGTCTCCTTCGCAGGCAAGACGAGCATCGGCTACCTCGAGCAGATGGGCGGTCTCGACTCCGAGAGCACCGTCATGGACGAGATGCAGAAGGTATTCGAGCCCATGCACAATGCTATAGCCCGTCTCCGCGAGATAGAGCGCGAGATAGAGGCGGGCGACAGCTCCGCCGCGGACGAGTACCAGCAGCTCTCGTCGTGGGTCGAGGCAAACGACGGCTACAACACCGACGTGAAGATACGCACGATACTCAACGGCATGGGCTTCGGCGAGAACGAGCTCAGCCGTGTGGTTTCGGGCTTCAGCGGAGGCGAAAAGACCCGCCTCTGCATCTCGAAGCTCCTCCTCGAGGAGCCCAACCTCCTCATTCTCGACGAGCCGACCAACCACCTCGACTTCAAGACGATAATGTGGCTCGAGGACTACCTGAAAAGCTACAGAGGAGCGGTGCTCATCGTCTCGCACGACCGCTACTTCCTCGACAGGCTGTGCACGTCGATATGCGAGATAGAGCGCGGAGTCCTGCGCCGCTACAAGGGCAACTACTCGGCGTTCGTGCGTCAGCGCGACGAGGACGACGCCCGCCGCGAGAAGGAGTACGCTCAGCAGCAGAAGCAGATAGCGAAAATGGAGGACTACGTCGCACGGAACCTCGTGCGCGCGTCCACGACGAAAATGGCTCAGAGCCGCCGCAAACAGCTCGAAAAGATAGAACCAATAGAGAAGCCCTTCCACGACACGCGCCGCGCGAAGATACACTTCACCTACCCCGTTGAGCCGCCGCTCGACGTGCTCAAGGTCAAGGGCGTGGACATCTCCGTCGGCGAGGGCGCGGAGCGCAAGACCCTCGTGGACGAGGTGAGCTTCGAGGTGCGCAGAGGCGAAAAAATAGGCATTATCGGTGACAACGGCATCGGCAAGTCCACTCTGCTGAAAATCATACAGGAAAAGCTCCCTCACAAGGGCGTTGTCCGCTGGAACAGCAACATAAAAATATCCTACTTCGAGCAGGAGAGCACCAACCTCAACCGCGCGCTGACGGTCATGGAGGAGCTCCACAACCGCTATCCGTCGCTGTCCGACCTCGAGGTGCGGAATCTTCTCGCACAGGTGCGCTTCACGGGCGAGAACGTCTTCAAGGAGACGGGCGTCATCAGCGGAGGCGAGCGCGCGAAGCTCTGCTTTGCGATAATGATGCAGGAGCACGGCAACGTCCTCATTCTCGACGAGCCCACGAACCACCTCGACCTCGCGTCGAAGGAGGCTATCGAGGAGGCGCTTGCCGAGTATACGGGCACGGTTATTTTCGTCTCGCACGACCGCTACCTGCTGAGCAAGATAGCCGACAGGCTCATCGAGCTGACCGACGGCGGCTACCGCGAGCACAACTACGGCTTTGCGAAGTACCTCGACGTCCTGCGCGACGAGCAGGCGGAGGAGAAGCGCATCGCGGACGCGGCGAAGTTCGCGAAGGCTGCCGAGGCTGCAAAGGAGAAAAACGAGCGCAGCTACCGCTCGAAACAGCAGCGCAGTGCCGATGCTGCCCGCAGGAACGAGATGAAACGCCTCGAGAAAGAAATCGACGAATTACAGGCGCGTATCGACTCGCTGACCGAGGAGATAGGACGCGAGGAGGTCTACTCCGACTACGAGCTCATGAGCAGCAAGTGCTCCGAGATAGACAGCCTCAAACAGCAGATAGACGAGGATTTCGAGAAACTCATAGAGCTTGATGAGTGATAAGAACTCAGAACTCAGAAAAAGGCGGACTGTGTCCGCCTTCTTTAATTGAGAATGAATGTAGGGGCGCATTCCGTGCGCCCGCAAAATCTCAGAACTGCGGGCGAGCGGAACTCGCCCCTACACGCATATAAACGCACAAAAAGCTCTCCGTGCCTATCGGAGAGCTTTTCGTGTAGGGTAAATTATAGAATAGGGTCGTTATCTTTTTAAATGCGTCCTGTGAACGCTGTGAGACGTTTGTCTACAACTATATTATACCCTCTCTTACTACGGGTTACAATCAAATATCCTATCTAATTCAGAAGATTTTTTGAAAAGCGTGCATTTTTCTGCTGCTGCGGTATTGCTTTTTCTGCGGACTTATGATACAATAGTACATATAGAATAAAATAGCATCTTGGTCAAAACATTATTTTGACTATGTAAAATATACTTCTTTTTAAATATAAACGCTATCGTGCATAAAGGAGGCAACTGTGAGCAAACGTATCCTTATCGGCGTCATAATCACCGAATGTCAGGTCGACTTCCAGAAGGAGATACTCCGCGGCATCATATCGCAGGCTTTCAAGAGCAACTGCGACATCGCCGTACTCACTCCCCTGCACAACTTCTTCATGGATACCCCGCACAAGCAGATAGAAAAGAAAATCTTCGACCTCATACTCTCCGACCGCTTTGACGGCTTCCTCTACGGCAGGAACACCTTCTACGGCGAGGAGATAAAAGCCTACATAGACAACCTCCTCGTGCGCTCGGGCAAGCCCGTCATGCTCATGGACTCCGCCGACCACAGGAGCTTCGAGACTACCTCTATCGACGACTGCGCCGCCTTCGAGCAGATAACCGACCACCTAATCGAGGTCCACGGCTTCACCAAGATATACTGCCTGACAGGTCCGAAGAAGTCGTTTGTCTCGGAGGAGCGCCTCAAGGGCTACAAGAATTCGATGAAGAAGCACGGGCTCTACTACGACAGAAGCTGCTGCTACTACGGCGACTTCTGGCGCGAGGCTGCAAAGGACCTCGCCAAGCGCATGATACGCGGCGAGATAGAACGTCCCGAAGCTATCGTCTGCGGCAACGACTATATGGCTATATCCCTCGCCGAGGAATTTCTCGCGGCGGGCATTCGCGTCCCCGAGGACATCGCCCTCACAGGCTACGACTCCTCCGAGGACGGCTACAACTTCTCCCCCTCGATAACCAGCTTCAGCCGCCCCAACTTCCAGATGGGCGCGGAGGCTCTGCGCCGACTCTACCGCATACTCACGGGCAAAATATGCAACCGCGTCCACAACGAGAACGGCGAGCTCCGCACGGGTCAGAGCTGCGGCTGTCCCGAGGATATGCGCGTAGTACAGCGGCTCCAGCGCCAGAACAAGATAAACGCGCGCTTTGAATCAAATATGCTCATGAGCGATATGCTCTTCGATATCACCAACGTCGACAATCCCGCTGATTTCGCGGACAGGCTCGACAATTACACCTACTTCATCTACAAGCTCCGCAACGTGTCGCTCTGCCTGACGCGCAAGTACATCGACTCGCCATCGGGCGGCTTCACGGATAAGCTGACCTTCTCTGCGGGCGACGACGTGAGAATGGTGCTCTCGAAGTCGGCAGTGCGGCGTGAGGACGTCTCGGACGAGTATTTCAGCTCCTATGACCTCCTCCCCGTATTCAACAAGGAGCGCGCCTTCCCCGTGGCGTACTACATCTCGCCCCTCCACTACAACAGCAACTTCTTCGGCTACTCCGCGATATCCTTCGGAAAAGAGCCTATCAGCTTCAGCACGCTCTACCTCCAGTGGATAAACTACGTCAACGTCGCGCTTGAGCAGCTCCGCATAAAGGCAATGATGAACCGCACTATCTCCACCGCCAACCACGCCCTCCTCTACGACGAGGTGACGGGACTCCTCAACAGAAACGGCATGGAGAAGGCGATGTCCGACCGCAAGAACGCATGGGCGGCAAGCTCCGCTGACGTAGACTTCATACGCATACAGCTCACGGGACTGAACAAGACCTACTTCCAGAGCGGCGAGGACAAGTGCCGCCGTATATTTGCGGCATTCGCGCAGAAGCTCCGCGAGTGCGCCAAGCCCGACGAGATATGCGGCGCGTGGTCGAGCAATATCCTCGGCATCGTTACTGCGCGTCCCGAGCGTGCGGGTGAGCTCTTCCGCGAGCTCTCCGAGAAGGTCAAGGATTCGCAGTTCAGCGACGGCGAGAACTGCAACGTCGACTTCTCGCTCGGACAGTACAGCCAGCAGATGAGCGCGGATGTCAGCCTCGGCAACGCCATGCACAAGGCAGCGATAAACCGCCTGTTCAACTACAACATCTCCGAGAACAGCGCCAACCCGCAGTTCGAGAAGCTGTGTATGCTCCGCAGCAGGATAATGAAGAACCCAGAAAACCCGTGGAACATCAGCGAGATAGCCGAGAGCCTCTACCTGAGCAAGAGCTATCTGCAAAAGATATACAAGTCCTACTTCAACAAGAGCATCATCGAGGAAATGATACAGTTCCGCATAGAAAAGGCGAAGGAGCTGCTGACGAATACGGATATGACAGTGACGGAGATATCCAAGGAGTGCGGCTACTCGTCGTACAACTACTTCGTGCGGCAGTTCAAGATATCCGAGGGTATCTCGCCGTCGGAATACAGGACAAAGAATGGCAAATAAAAAAACGGCTGTAAGGGAAGCCCCCTTTGGCGGATTCGCAGGTTACCAAATATATGCCGTAAGTTTACAGCACGGTAGCCCGCTTTTTCCGTTAAAGAGAGCAGCCCTAAAGAGCCGTTTTTTTACACTTCAATGTCAATAATCGAGGCTTCCCAATCAACGATTTTAGGCTTCGGCGAAAAGGCTTTCGGAGAAAAAACGATAGTATAGCTGACAAGATACGCTTTCCCGTTTATCGACATCTTTTTATACAAGTGCGAATGAGGGAAAGAGCTTGTTGTACACGTATACGCGAGAAATTCCTTATTATCGGTTTGTTCCGAAAAGCATTCTGCTACATTGTATATCGAATCATCGTTTGAAAAATCAAGCTCTTCCCTTGAAATTCTTTTCTTCATATCGCCGCTGAGCATACTGTAGTCGATATAGCTTGATAAACCACCGATATCATTGCACTCGTAGCATAGCTCGTCTACATATTCATAGCAGCCAATACTTTCCAGTATATACACTACAGATATCGAGCATATCAGCAGAATGATGAGCAGAGAGAGCAGGGAAAACTTCAGTATTTTTTCTTTTTTTATGCGGCTTGAGCTCACTTGAATCCCTCCACATCATTTATAGACGATAATGAGCGGGCGCACGGAATGCGCCCCTACACAAGCTATTTGTAGGGGCGAGTTCCGCTCGCCCTGAAATCGTCGATATGTTCGCGGAACGCCGAGGGCGGCGTTCCCTACAATATGTATCGGTCACATCGCCCCCTACAGCATATTTGTGTAGGGGACGGCGTCCTCGACGTCCCTATAAGCTCATTTCCGCTTCAGCAGAAACAGCCGTCCGCTGTATGGCGGGATATCCATGTCGAGGTAGGCGCCGTCCTGACTGAACTGTGTGCTCCCGTGCGGAGTGTCGCCGCTGTAGAGCTGGTCGTCCGAGTCGAGCAGAAGCTCCGCCTCGTACTCCTCTCCAATGGTGACGTAGTAGTCGAACTGGTACCAGTCCGAGAAGTTGAGCACAGCGAGGATATCGCCCTCCGCGCTCTTGCGTCGTATCGCATACACGCACCTGTCCGTGGACTCGCAGTCCTCCCACATGAAATTGGTCGGGTCGTAGTCGTAGTGCAGGGCGTTGTATTTCAGGTATATGCGGTTGAGCTCCTTCACGTACTCGCGGAAGGAATCATGCATGGGGTAGCGGAGCATATCCCAGTCCTGCTCGCGCTTGACGTCCCACTCGCGGAGCTGTCCGAACTCACTGCCCATGAAGTTGAGCTTCTTGCCGGGGTGGGCTATCATGTACATATACAGCGCGCGCGCCTGCGGGAACTTCTCGTCGTACTGACCGTTCATCTTTTGCAGTATCGTAGCCTTGCCGTGTACGACCTCGTCGTGCGAGAGCGGCAGTATATAGCGCTCGTTGTAGAAGTAGAGCATGGAAAAGGTGAGCTTGTGGTAGTCGCGGGTGCGGTACATCGGCGCGCTCTGGAAATATTCAAGCGTGTCGTGCATCCAGCCGAGGTCCCACTTGTAGTCGAAGCCGAGCCCGCCGTCAAATACGGGGGCTGCTACCTTCGGGTGCGAGGACGAGTCCTCCGCCGCCAGTATCACCGACGGGTGACGCGCCTTGAGCCCGCTGTTCATGTCCTTGAGGAGCTGTATCGCGTAGCGGTTCTCACCGAGGTATTCGCGTCCGTTCCAGTATATCATATTGCGCACCGCGTCCATGCGCAGACCGTCGAAGTGGTACACCGACAGCCAGTAATTCGCCGCCGACTGCAAGAACGACCGCACCTCGCCCTTCGAGTGCATGAAATTGCGGCTTCCCCATTCGTTGTAGGCGGCTTCGTCGTCGGGGAACTCGTACAGCCGTGTGCCGTCGTACTCGGTGAGGGCGTAGTGGTCGACCGCGAAGTGTACGGGGACGAAGTCCATGATGACGCCTATCCCCTTCCTGTGGCAGACGTCCACGAGCTCCATGAGCTCCTTGGGAGTGCCGTAGCGCGAGGTCGGCGCGAAAAATCCTGTTATCTGATAGCCCCACGACTCGTCGCTCGGATGCTCGGCGAGAGGCATGAGCTCGATGTGGGTGTAGCCGTACTCCACGGCGTAGTCGGAAATAATATCGGCAATTTCCGCGTAGCTGTACCAGTGCTCAGCCTCGCGTATCTCCTCCGCGGACATTGCCGCCTCGTCGACTGGCGGGTCGTCCTTCTCGCGCGGGACAAATCCCGCCTTCCGCCTCCACGAGCCGAGATGCACCTCGTAGATGTTCAGCGGCTTGTCGCGGCAGTCGCTCCGCCGCGCGAGCCATTCCCCGTCGGAGAAGCTGTAGCCCTCAATGCTCCGAATGACGGAGCAAGTCCCCGGGCGCACCTCCATGCCGTAGCCGTAGGGGTCGCAGTGGTCGATGAAATTGCCCTTTTTGTCGTATATCCTGTATTTGTAGCGCATACCCTCTTTTGCGTCGGGGCATAGGAGCTCGTAGAAGCGCCCGTCCTCAACGGGCTTCATCGGCTCGTCCGTCCAGCCGTTGAAGTCGCCGACTACCGCGACCTTGCCCGCGTTCGGAGCATAGGTGCGGAACAGCGTGCCCTCGTCGGTGATATGCGCGCCGAGGTACTCGTAGGCTTCAAAGGCGTCGCCCCTGTAGAACCCATAGATGTCCATAGTATGTCACTCCTTACAAGCCGCTCTTTAGCTGTAATTCAGCGCCAATCTGAAATCGACAGCCTCCGTGAACGGGTCATAATAAATCTGCTCGTTGTCCTTGCTTGCTATGAGGTATGACTTCTTGTAGAATACGGGCACAAAGCCGTATCCCTCGATTATCCCGCGCTCTGCGGAGGTGTATGCCTCGACGAGAGCGTTAGTGTCCGCGCATTTTCTCAGCGGAGCCGTCAGCTCCTCCTCACCTGCGATGTATTGCAGGCAGGGAACGTCCTCAAACTGCGCTATCACGGACGTCCCGTAGCCAAGCTCGCCCCTGAGCGGGTAGAGCGCGATGCTGTAGTCACCGCTCTCTATGCGCGAGCGGTACTCCTCCTCGGTGACCTCGTCAATGCCGATATAGGTACCGAAAATGCTCTGCCAGTCCTGCGTGATGACGTGCAGGGCAGCCGTATCCACGGTGCCGCCGCAGACGAGGACCTTCACTCCCTCGAGCGTCTCAGCTCCGACCTCGCTCTTGCCCTGAGTGAAGCACTCCTGAGCCGTGCCGCGGTCAAAGAGGTCGAAGGAGCGGTCGGAGACGAGCTCGCGGTAGCTCCTGCCGCTGAGGTTGACAGCAGGCGGGATTATGCCGTATGCGGGCGAGAGGTCGCTGTCGAGTTCCTTCGCGAGCTTTTCGCGGTCGACCGCGAGAGCTATCGCCTTGCGCATATTCTCATTCGAGAAGAATTTGTCCTCGGGGTTGAATATCAGCCCGAGGGTAGTCGCCGCCGTTCCCTCGACGATGTACTTTTTCGGGTTGTAGGGATTGCGGTTCTGCGTGGTGAAGCACTCGGTATCCTCCGACTTGAACACCTTGCGGATATCCTCCTCACTTCGCTCAATGGAGAAGCTGAGCAGTGCGGGGTAGATGTCGTAGGTCTTGCTCCAGTCGGCGTCATTTCGCTTCATATAGAGGATATTATTCTTGCCGTAGGGGTCGTAGAACCACTGCCGCACGAAAAACGCGCCGTTCGACATGACCGACCTGTCGTCGAGCCCGTACCTGCCCTTTGTGGACTTGAAGAACTCCTCGTTGCAGGGATAGGAGGCGGGCGTGCTCATCAGGTAGAGGAACTCGGTGTTCGGCTCCTCGAGCACCACCACGAGCGTCCTGTCGTCGGGAGCGTATACCTCCGCCTCGCTCGGCTCGAGGAAGCCCCTCTCAATGAGCTTTGCACCCTTCACGCAGGAGAAATCCCGCGCATAGGGCGACTTCATTTTCGGGTCGAGCACGCGTCTCAGCGCGAACACGTAGTCCTCCGCCTTGACGGGGAAGTATTCCTCCTCCTCGATGAGGTCGTTGTCGTTCGTATCGAAGAACCAGTAGTTGTCATCGCGGAGGGTGAACGTGTATGTCGTCCCGTCCTCCGAGACGGAGTAGCTCTCCGCGTTGCAGCAGACGATGCCGCCGCCCGCGTCGACGCTCATCAGACCGCTGTACAGGTTCTTTATCACGGTATTCGAGGACGGGTCGTCCGCGAACTGGGGGTCGAGGCTCTCGGGGTTGCCGCAGAGCACCGCCTTGTACTGGTGACCCGTACCGCTTCCCTTATCCTCATTTCCGCAGCCCGTGAGCAGGGCTGCCAGTATAATAGCGCTCATAATAAGCGGTGTTTTCTTCACAATTATCTCCGTTCCGCCGCAAAAAACACATCATCGGAGCCCCGCGGCAGAGCTCCGCAAAAAGATATAATCAAAACACAGTCAGATACTTTTCCCCCGCCAACTAACGGTCAGCGGGGGAATTTTTTATTTTTTCACAGTTACTATAAATCCGTCGAAATTGTTGCCCGAAACGGTGTACTCCTTGTCCTTCGGGACAGTGACGTCGGTGTCGCCATCCTCGGAGGCGGGTACGTAATATATCAGGCTGACAACGCCGTCCACTGCGACAGTGAGCGGGTCATCCTTAGTATGAGTCTTTACCTCGGCGATATACTCCTCGAAGCAAAGTCCGTTCTCATGCATATAGGACGCGTGCGGAGCTCCGACATAGCGGTAGGTGTAGGTTCTCGCCTTTTCGCCCGTAGCCTCGTCCTTGCCCTCGGGATATCTCACAATGAAGCCGAATCGGCAGGCATTGTCCGCGAACCACGCAGCGTCGCCCTCCGCCGTGAAATAGGGAGTAGTGCCGTCGTCGTTCATGCGGAACATATCGAAGGTGCGTCCCGAGTGATAGTCGCAGTGACCAGCCTCGAATGTTCTCGACTTGCCGCTGTTGTGGCGGTCAAGCTGTTCCTGATACGTTCTGTAGCCGTCCTGCACGAATATATTTGTGGTCTCGAGCGACTGCGACTTCGCAAACGCCTCCATCATCTCATTGAGCTTTGAGAGCGTTGTTCTGTCGAGCTTTGTAACGTAGTCGCCGTTCGAGTAGTAGTCGTTTCTGTTCTGTACGAGACTGAGCAGGTCGAGGTCTCCGTCGATGAACTTGCACTCATGCTCGGCATTGATGAGTATGAGGTCGCCCATGAATATCTCGTCGTGGGTGTGAGTCTCGGCGGTGTATCCGTCGTCGACAGCCTTAGTAGCCTTCTCGCCCTCAGCCTTAGTGGTATCCGCACTTTTGCCGCCGTCAGTCGGCTTCTCCTTCTCCTTGTCCTTTTCGGGCTCGGAGGTCTGCTCGGACTGGCTCGTTTTCGGCTTGGGCTGTCTTTTTTCAGTTTTTTCGCCCTTGCCCGTCACTGCGAGCACGCACGAGGTCATCAGCAGGATGATAATGGCAAAAATGAGCACCATTATGACGATACGGTCATATCTGACGCGGTATCTTCTGCGCTGTCTGCGTCTTTCTCCCTTGTTCATATTCTGTTTTCTCCTTATCTTTCTGATTTGTTCTATATATGTCGAAAGATTCTTTTGTTGCCGCGCGATATCTGCGCACTTTACATTATAGCATAGATGTCATTGGTTGTAAATAGCTTTTTTCCTGTTTCTGTAATTTTTTTCGGGACACATTACGCCGATTTAACATTGTGTAGGGGCGAGTTCCGCTCGCCCGCGAATATGCCTGTAATGGACGCACTACAGCTCACCCGTCCGCGCCGTCGTCCGCGAGTGCTGACGCCGCCTTCAGCGCGGCACGTCTGCGGAATTCCGTCGGAGTACAGCCGCGGTGCTGTTTGAACTGCCGCATGAAGTAGGAATCGCTGTCGTAGCCGCACTGCTCCGCGACCGCATTGACAGAAAGCTCCGTCTCGGAGAGGAGCTCCTCCGCGTAGATGAGGCGGCTCTCGATGACGTCCTGCAGGAAGGTCACGCCGAACGCGGAGAGATAGATGCGGTGGAAGTACGTCCTGCTGATATCGAGCTCGGAGCAGAGCTCGTCCACCGACCACGGGCGCATGGGGTCGTCGTATATCTCCTCGCGCAGAGCCTTGAAGCGCGGGTACATCGGCACATCGCGGACGGGCTGCGGCGTTGCCTCCGAGCTGCACATATCGCCCATGCATATGAGTATCATGCGCATGGAAAGCTCCATGAACTCGCTGTTTCGCCTGCCGTTTATGCCGCTCCTGACCTTCATGCTCTTGATGACAGAGGCGATGACGAAGTCGTCGGCGATGTCGACGGGGACATCGAACGGGATATTCATGGAGGCGGCGTACTGCTTGTCGGCAGCGGAGGGCTTGAACATGACGATATCGTACTTCATGGTCTTGCCGTCCTGCGGGCGGAAATACTGGCGCTTGCCGCCTGTGAAGAGCACAGCGGAGCTGCCCGCGCACTGCATCTCGCTGCCGCCGAGATTGAAGACGACAGGGGTGCGGAAGAGGTAGAGGCAGTAGTCGTCGGACATCTCGCCGTATACCGTGCCCGAGCGCCTGCACCCGAGAACTATTTTGGTGACCTTCACGTCAGCGCCTCCTTTCTGCCGATTTTTCGGATTTTATAAGGTCTTGTAGGGGCGGATATCATCCGCCCGACGCCTTACGCTAACAACCACAATAAACGGATTATCTGTAGGGAACGCCGCCTCGGCGTTCCGCACATGAAATGTCGGTTGTTTTGTTCGCAAACAATTCACTGGATTGTTTGCGAAGGGTGGATTTATTGAAATTGTTTTTATGCCGTCCATAGGACGGCACTAAGGGCTTTGCCCTTAGAACCCACAAGGGCTCTGCCCTTGACCCGCCAGAGACGCTGTCTCTGGACTCTGCAAGCCTTTGAAAAGGCTTGAGCGAAACTTTCGGTTTCGCGCGTCAGTCTTTTCAAATCGGTGGATGCCTCCGCGCCCCATAATTACGCATTACGAATTAAAAGGGGGACGCCCTGTAATCGTATTATAGAACGTCCCCTGATAATTAATGTGTCCTCAATAACCGCATTTAGGCGGTTATTGCCCCGAACTTCGTTCGGGGAGCGCAAATTCCCTTTATTATAAAGAATTTGCGCGTCACATTAATTGATGTCATGCTCATTTTGCCCTAAAGGGCAAAACAAAGTGCAAGAAAAATTATCAATATCATAATTCTTTCTTGCACTTTGACAACAAAAAAACGGCTTTAAAAAGCAGAGAAAAGCCGTTTTTTGTTGTTGAGCAGACATTAATTATTTCTTGAGCTTGACAGCTTCCTTTGCCTTTGCGGCGATGTTGTCCGCCGACAGACCGAACTCCTTGAGGAGGTCGACTGCGGGTCCCGAGTGACCGAACTCGTCGTTCACGCCTATCTTCACTACAGGCACGGGGCAGCACTCCGTAACCGCCTCCGCTACAGCAGAGCCGAGTCCGCCGATGATGCTGTGCTCCTCGGCAGTCACGATAACGCCTGTCTCCTTCGCGCACTTGCAGATGAGCTCCCTGTCGAGGGGCTTGATAGTGTGGATATTGACAACGCGCGCGGATATGCCGTCAGCTGCGAGAGCCTCCGCCGCCTGCATTGCCTCGTTGACCATAAGTCCCGTAGCAACAATGGTGAGGTCGCTGCCGTCGCGCATGGTCACGCCCTTGCCGAGCTCGAACTTGTAGGTCGCCGCGTCGTTTATCACGGGCACTGCAAGACGTCCGAAGCGCATATACACTGGTCCGTTGAAGTCGAGCGCAGCCTTTACTGCGGCTCTTGCCTCGACGTCGTCGCAGGGATTGATGATAGTCATGCCGGGGATTGTGCGCATGAGCGCGATATCCTCGTTGCACTGGTGAGTAGCGCCGTCCTCGCCGACGGATATGCCCGCGTGAGTTGCGCCTATTTTAACGTTGAGGTGGGGGTAGCCGATAGAGTTGCGGACTATCTCGAACGCACGTCCAGCCGCGAACATCGCGAACGTGGAGGCGAACGGTATCTTGCCGCAGGCTGCAAGTCCCGCAGCAACACCCATCATATTAGCCTCCGCGATACCGCAGTCGAAGAAGCGGTCGGGGTAAGCCTTCTTGAAAATACCTGTCTTTGTAGCGGCAGCAAGGTCAGCGTCGAGGACAACGAGCTGCGGATACTCCTCTGCGAGGTCTCTGAGCGCCTCGCCGTAGCTCTCTCTGGTAGCTTTTTTGATAACATCTGCCATAGTCTTAGTCCTCCAATTCCTTTAACTGCGCGCCGAGCTCTGCCATGGCCTGCTCGTACTGCTCCTTGTTGGGAGCTGTACCGTGCCAGCCGACCTGATTCTCCATGAACGAAACACCCTTGCCCTTTGTGGACTTCTGCACGATAACAACGGGCTTGCCTGTAACTGCGGAAGCCTCGCTGAAAGCACGGTCGATGTCGTCGAAGTCGTGAGCGTCCATAGTGATGACGTGCCAGCCGAATGCCGCAAACTTATCTGTGATAGGCTCGGGCGAGCAGACCTCGCTGATAGGTCCGTCTATCTGGAGACCGTTGTTGTCAACGACAGCAACGAGGTTGTCGAGCTTCTTGTGAGCGGCGAACATAGCCGCCTCCCAGACCTGACCCTCCTCTATCTCGCCGTCGCCGAGGATAGTGTAGACCTTGTAGGACTTGCCGTCGAGCTTGCCTGCGAGTGCCATACCGCAAGCCGCAGATATGCCCTGTCCGAGCGAGCCGCTCGACATATCAACGCCGGGGATATGGATACAGGGGTGACCCTGTAAAAGCGCGCCGATGTGACGGAGGGACTTTATCTCCTCCTCGGGGAAGAAGCCCTTGAGTGCGAGCACGGAGTACAGCGCGGGAGCTGTGTGCCCCTTAGAGAGCACGAAGCGGTCTCTGTCGGGGCTTTCGGGGTTCTTGGGGTCAACGTTCATCTTGTCATAGTAGAGATAGGTCAGTGTGTCGCATATCGAGAGCGAGCCGCCGGGATGACCCGACTTTGCGTTAAAGGTACCCTCGATAACGCCCATTCTCGCCTTGCAGGCGAGCTTCTGCAATTCTTTTTTCTTTGCTGAATCCATAATTACCTCCGTTTATTTTTCTGCCGACCGCTCACGCAAGTCCGCATTTATTTATTATGATATCAATGAGCTCCGCTACAGCGCCCTCGTCGTTGGTGCGGGTCAGTATCAGGTCAGCCGCCGCCTTCACGCAGTCCTCCGCGTTGGCGGGACAGGCTCCGAAGTCCGCCGCCTGTACCATTTCGAGGTCGTTGTCGAAGTCACCTATCGACACGAATGTGAAGCCCTCGAAGCCCGCGAGCTTCCTGTACTCCGTCAAAGCCGAGCCCTTGCTCACTCCGAGCGGGAGCATCTCAAGGAATATATCCGCCGAGCGCACGAAGTCCGCCCTCTTGTCGAAGCCGAGCTGACGCGTGAGCACCTCCATGTGCGGGACATCCTCGGGCGCGAGCGAAAACAGCACCTTCAGCCAGCCTCCCTCCGCGATATCGGGGAGGTCGACATACTCGGGGACTATATTGCACAGCCGCGTGTGGAGCTGTTGGTACTCGGTGTTGCTGAACACGTATGTGCCGTCGGTGCGGAGCACCTCTCCGCCCGCCTCGGGCATCGCTTTCAGCAGTTCTATCGCCATTTTCCTGCACTCGGGCGGGAGCGGGTGAGTGTAGAGCGTCTCGCCGCGGGTGTAGTCGTGAATCGCCGCGCCGTTGTACATGATGACGGGCGAGCGCAGGTCGAGCACCTTCAGGAACTGCTCGAACGACTGTATCGTGCGTCCCGTCGCGACGGTGAACCGCCCTCCGAGAGCCGTGAACCGCTCGATAGCGGCGCGGTCGGTGTCGCTTATCTCCTTTTTCGAGGTGAGGAGCGTACCGTCCATATCGCTGAGCAGTATCACCTTTGATATATCTTCAAACAAATTATCACATCTTTTCGAGCTTGTTCAGCACCGAGACGAAGTAGTCGGGGAGCTCGCTGGTGAACTCCATATACTCGCCCGTCGTCGGGTGGATAAAGCCTATTTTTCGGGCGTGAAGGCACTGACCCTCTATGCCCTTGAAGGGCTTGCCGTAGACCGCGTCGCCGAGGACGGGATGTCCGATGTAGGCAAGGTGAACGCGTATCTGGTGGGTGCGACCCGTCTCGAGCCGCAGTCTCACGTGCGCGTAGCCGCCGTACTGCTTTATCACGCTGTAGTGCGTGACGGCATTGCGGCTGTTCTCGGTGATGACGCACATCTTCTTGCGGTCGGTCTTGTGCCGACCTATCGGCGCGTCGACCGTGCCCTCCGTCTCCTTGAATGCCCCGCACGCGACCGCCTCGTACTCGCGCGTGAAGCTGTGCGCCTTTATCTGCTCCGCGAGGTGCAGGTGGGAGGCGTCGTTCTTCGCGACGATGAGCAGTCCGCTCGTGTCCTTGTCGATACGGTGGACGATACCCGGGCGGATAACGCCGTTTATCCCCGAGAGGCTGTCGCCGCAGTGGTGCAGGAGCGCGTTGACGAGCGTGCCCGTGTAGTTGCCGTGCGCGGGGTGGACTACCATGCCCTTTGGCTTGTTGACCACGAGCAGGTCGGCGTCCTCATAGACGATATCGAGCGGGATATCCTCCGCGACCGCGTCCATCGGCTCGGGCTCGGGTATCTCGACCTCGACAGTCTCGCCGCCTCGGAGCTTGTAGTTCTTGCTGACGGGCTTGCCGTCCGCGAGGACGAGCCCCTCCGCGATGAGTCCCTGCACAGCGGAGCGTGTGAGCTCCGCAATATTGTCCGAAATATACTTGTCGATTCTCGCTCCCGCGGATTCGGCTCCGCAGGCGAGCGTGACCCTGTCACTCATTTTTGCTCTCCGTTTTTTCGGCTTCGAGCTTCGCCGCCTTCTTCGCCTTCTCGATTTTCGGGTCGATGAACACCATATACACAAGCACGAAGATGAACGCGAACGTAACGCAGATGTCCGCGACGTTGAATATCGCGAAGTGGAAGGGCTTGAACTCGAACATATCCACGACGTAGCCGTAGCGGAAGCGGTCGATGAAGTTGCCGAGGCCTCCCGCGACGAAGAGCATTATCGAAAAAGCAAGGAATTTCGAGCGTTTGAGCGCCCAGAACATACCAACACAGCCGAGCACTATTATCAGCATGGTGAACCCGATGAGGAACCATCTCTGCCCCGACATACTGCCGAAAATGGCGCCGTCGTTCTCGAGGTAGGTCAGGTCGAAGAGCTCGAAGTCGCCGAAGCGTATGAAGTCCATACTGCCGACGGGCTTGAGCGATGTGACCGCCCAGTGCTTGACGAGCTGGTCTGCCGCAACGAGTGCGGCGATGAGTACAACGAGTAATATCGTCATATTTATCCTTTCGCAAACATTGCCTGCCGCACAAAATACGGCAGGCAATATCGTTCTAATTTATACTTCAACAGCAACCGCGCATCTCTCGCAGAGAGTGGGGTGCGCGTTGTTCTTGCCGACTGTGCAGGAGTAGCACCAGCAGCGCTCGCACTTCTCGCCGTCAGCCTTAGCGACCTCGAATACGGTCTCACCGTCGCCCTTTACAGCTTCAACGCCCGAAACGATGAGGATATCCTTGAGGCTGTCCGCAAGAGCCGCATATCTGTCGTAGTCAGCCTCGGAGGACCTGATGATTATCTTCGCCTCGAGCGACTTGCCGATAGTCTTTGCGTTTCTTGCCTCCTCGAGAGCCTTGTTAGCTCCGAGGCGGGTGTTGTAGATGAAGTCCCACTTGTCAGCAAACTCCGCGCTGAACTCGATGCCGCTCTTTTCGGGCATCTGATTGAGGAACACGCTCTCCTTGTCGTCAGCAGAGGTGTGCGGCATGAACTGCCATATCTCCTCAGCTGTGAACGAGATGATAGGAGCCGCAAGTCTTGCAAGTGCGCTGAGTATGCGGTACATGACCGTCTGAGCGGCACGTCTGAGCTCGCTGTTCTCCTTCTCGCAGTAGAGCCTGTCCTTGATGATGTCGAGGTAGAAGTTCGACATATCAACAACGCAGAAGTTGTGGATAGCATGGAAGGCGATATGGAAATCATACCTCTCATAGCCGCCCTTGACGTCGTCGATGAGCTTGTCGAGCTTCATGAGGGCCCATTTATCGAGCTCTGTGAGCTTGTCATCGGAAACGCAGTCCTTGTCGGGGTCGAAGCCCGCGCCGTTGCCGAGGTTTCCGAGTATGAATCTCGCGGTATTGCGTATCTTCTTGTAAGCGTCCGAGAGCTGGCTCAGAATGGGCTTGGAGATACGGATATCGCTGTGATAGTCGGAGGAAGCAACCCACAGGCGGAGGATATCCGCGCCGTACTGGTCGGTTATCTCGCTGGGATCGATACCGTTGCCGAGCGACTTGTGCATGGTCTTGCCCTCGCCGTCGACTACCCAGCCGTGGGTGCAGACTGCCTTATAGGGGGCAGTTCCCTTGTATACTACAGACGTGAGAAGCGACGACTGGAACCAGCCGCGGTACTGGTCAGCGCCCTCGAGGTAGAGGTCAGCGGGCCATGTGAGGCTGTCAAACTCGTCCATGACAGAGGTGTGCGAAACGCCGCTGTCGAACCAAACGTCCATAATGTCATATTCCTTGGTGAACTCGCCGCATCCGCACTCGCACTTGACGGAAGCGGGGATGAACTCGCTGACTTCCTTGGTCCACCATGCGTCAGAGCCCTCCTTGCGGAAGAGGTCGGCGATAGCGGTGATAGTCTCGTCGTTCACGATGGGCTTGCCGCAGTCCTTGCAGTAGATAACGGGTATCGGAACGCCCCATGTTCTCTGGCGGGAGATACACCAGTCGCTTCTGTCGCGGACCATGCCCTTGATGCGGTCCTCGCCCCACTCGGGAATCCACTTTACGGACTCGATAGCCTTGATAGCCTCGTCCTTGAAGCCGTTGACGGAGCAGAACCACTGCTCGGTCGCGCGGTAGATTATCGGGCTGTTACATCTCCAGCAGTGCGGGTACTGGTGGACTATCTTCTGAGTAGCGAGCATAGCGCCGAGCTCAGTGAGCTTAGCGGCGATAGCCTTGTTAGCCTCATCGGTGTCGAGACCTGCGAACTCGCCTGCCTCCGCAGTCTGCCTGCCCTTAGCGTCAACGCAGACGATGATGCCGATGTCATCGTAGTTCTTGCAGACCTCGAAGTCCTCGACGCCATAGCCGGGAGCAGTATGTACGCATCCGGTACCGCTTTCGAGAGTTACGTGGTCGCCGACGATTATCGGTGACGGACGGTCATAGAGCGGGTGCTTGGTCTTCATGCCCTCGAGCTCTGCGCCCGTGAAGATGTGCTCTGTGGTATAATCGGTTATACCTGCAGTCTCCATAGTCGTCTTTACGAGCTCCTCAGCCATTACGTAGTACTCGTCGCCTACGTGAACGAGGGTATAGTTGTACTCTGGTCCGAGGCAGATAGCGAGGTTGCCGGGGATAGTCCAGGTGGTAGTAGTCCAGATAACGAAGTAAACCTTTGAAAGGTCAAGACCGAGCGAGGTGAACATACCCTTGTCGTCGGTAACATTGAACTTTACATAGATAGAGTAGCAGGGGTCGTTGGAGTATTCTATCTCCGCCTCTGCGAGGGCAGTATTACAGTCGGGGCACCAGTAAACAGGCTTGAGTCCCTTGTACATATAGCCCTTCTTCGCCATAGAGCCGAAAACCTCGACCTGACGCGCCTCGTACTCGGGACGGAGCGTGAGGTAGGGGTACTCGTAGTCGCCGAGCGAGCCCATTCTCTTAAAGCCCTTCATCTGATTGGCTACCTGAGTCATGGCGTACTCGCGGCAGTGCTTTCTCAGCTCTGTCGGAGGGATAGCGCCGTCCTTGATGCCAATGGCTTTCATTGCTTTGAGCTCGATAGGGAGTCCGTGAGTGTCCCAGCCGGGTACGTAGGGCGCGCAGAAGCCCGTCATGTTCTTGTACTTGACGATGAAGTCCTTGAGGGACTTGTTAAGAGCATGACCGAGGTGTATCTCGCCGTTAGCGTAGGGAGGACCGTCATGGAGAATGAACGTGGGCTTGCCCTTGTTCTTTTCTATCATCTTGTAGTAGAGCCTCTCGCTCTCCCATTTTTCGAGTGTTTCGGGCTCTCTCTTGGGCAGATTTCCGCGCATGGGGAATTCTGTCACGGGTAAATTCAGAGTAGCATTGTAATCCTGTGCCATTGGTATCCTGAGCGTCTCCGCTTTGGAGCGCTCCTCCTTTCAAAACTTATTCGTTGACAGTAATTATTCGTTGACGCTGTTAGCGACTGCGTTAGCGATATCCTCGGCAGTCTCTGTCGTGTCGTCCTCCTCGTAGGACTCGGGCATAGAGGATATCATCTCGAGGTGAGCCTTGTACATATCGAAGAGGCTCTTCTTGAACTCTGCTACCTGACGGCGTGCGTCGATGAGAGCTTCCTTCTCCTTGGCAATTTCGGCTCTGTTCTTCTCCATAGCCTCAGCGTGCTGACGAACAGCCTCGTCCTCGAGCTGGTCAGCCTTAGCCTGAGCCTCAGCGATTATCTGCTCAGCCTTGTCGTTGGCGTCGTTGAGCACCTGATGACCCTGCTTCTGAGCGCCGAGGAGAGCGTCCTTGAGGGCGTCCTCGTCCTTCATGTACTCTCTTACCTTGTCAGCGAGTATCTGGATCTTGTTGTTAGCCTCAGCGCGCTCGCGCTCCATCTCGTCGAGCTCAGCCTCGAGCTGGGAGAGGAATTCGTCGATTTCCTCCTGCTTATAGCCAAAGGCAGCCTTCTCGAATCTTTTATTTCTTACGTCCTTTGATGTTATCATGATAATTCACCTCTAAATAAATTTTTTCAGAATTATGTGTATACGGCGCTTTTTGGTCTCGCCGCCAATACCCGAAAGAATGAATCTGCCGCAGCCTCTCACGGAGAGCACATCGCCCTCGCGCAGCTCTCGCGAGCCCGAATCTGCGGTCAGGTGGTTGACGTCCACCCTGTCCGTGCGGATAAGCTCCGCAGCCTTTTCGCGGCTGACATTTGCCGCGAGGCTGACAATGCAGTCGAGCCGCAGGGAGGCGACCGTACCGCTTATATCCTGATATTTCTGAGCCTCTGTCAGCTCAAAGGGGCGGCTGTCGGATATCTTCACTCCGACGCGTCCTATCTTCGTCACCGAAGCAGTGATAGTCTCGGCGGCGATGTCCGTCACGAAGGTCTGGGCTATCCCCTCGCCCGTGACGATATCCCCTATGACCTCGCGCCTGAGCATCTGTGCCATGAACGAGCCGAGGAAGTCCCTGTGCGTGAGCTCGTCCTCTCTGCGGAAGGTGAAGGTCAGGCACTTCATGGGGAACATCTCTCTTACGTCATCGCCGAGGTAATCGGGGTAAACAGCCAGCATTTTCCGCCTTGCGCCGTCGTATCCGCCCCACATCATAAAGCGGAGCTCTCCGACGTTCGCCCTGCACCAGAGCTCCGCCTCCGCACACTGTCTCTCGTCGAGGAAGGACGAGAACACGGGGGCATAGTCCCTGCCGCAGCGGCTCACCATATCCGCGAGCCTTGCGAAAAACAGCTTATCGGGCTGTGCGTTCATCAGATGAATACGCCGTTGTTCTCCAGCTCGCCGACGAGGTCTTCGCCGATGAAGCCGACATTATAGGGCGTGATGATGTATGTGAGGTTCGCAACGGGCTTGAGGCTGCCGCCGTTAGCGTAGGCAACGCCGACGAGGAAGTCGATGATTCTTCTCTTGTTCTCGGGAGAAGCAGTCTCAAGGTTGAGAACTACGGTCTTCTTAGCGATGAGGTGGTCAGCTATCTGCTTAGCGTCCGTGAAAGCGGAGGGCTTAACGAGGACTACCTGAAGCTGAGCGGTAGTCTGGATATTTACCACCTTGTTTCTTCTGCTTCCGAAGGTGCTTCCGCCTTCGCCTGCTGCGGCTGCAACAGCCTCCTCATGCTCGATAGCGGCAGCTGCGCGCTCGGCTCTGGGGTCTGCATGGATGGGAGTATCAGCGAAATCGCCGTCCTCGTCCTCAGCAGCAAAGAAGAAATCCTTGATATTCTCGAACAGTTTCATAATTTACTCCATTCTCCGCATATTGTTTTATATGTCTGTGACCTGCGCGCCTCATGCGGAGGGACGTACAGGCGAGTATTGCCGTTTATCATATCCGCCTTTCGGCAGTTCTGAACTGAATCTGAGCTTGGGCTCACTTTTTCGAGTAATCCCTTGCTCCGAAGAGCCCCGTGCCTATGCGCACGAGGGTCGAGCCGTGCCTTACGGCGTCGGCGTAGTCATGGGTCATGCCCATTGAGAGCACGTCCATGCTGTAGGAGTCCTTCACCTTATGGTAAAGCTCCTCCATGCGCCCGAGGAAGATGTCTCCCGAGGCGGGCGGCGGTATCGTCATGAGTCCGCGCACTCTGAGGTTCTCCATTGAAGCCGCCGCTTCAAGGAGCTCCGCAAGTCCGTCGGGAGCGATGCCGCTCTTGGAATCCTCTCCGCCGATATTGACCTCGCAGAGGATATCCATTATCTTATTATGTGCCGAAGCGAGCCTGTTTATTTCCGCGGCGAGCTTAACGCTGTCCACGGACTGTATCATGCTCATCGGCTCTATTATGTACTTGACCTTGTTGGTCTGCAAATGTCCTATGAAGTGTACCTCGGCAGACCTGTCATAAGCGTCCTGCTTCGAGAGGAATTCCTGCACCCTGTTCTCGCCGAGCAGTGTCACGCCGAGCTCTACCGCCCGATTGACTATCTCGGGAGCGACGGTCTTGGTGACCGCCATGATGCGTATCTCCTCTGTGCTTCTTCCGCATTTATCAGCCGCCTCCGCGATGCTTTCGCGAATCGCGGCGAGGTTATCGCTTACATAGCTGAGAGCGTCAGTCATCCGCGTCAACTCCTTCTATCAGGATATCGTCATACAGCGCCAGATACGAGGCATCCTCCTCATGCACCTTTGACAGCACGTAATCGCTTCCCTCGTAGATAACGTCTATCTTCTTGAAGGTTATCTGTTCGCCCTTCATGATGTAGACGCCCTTGTAGTTGACGGTCGTGGTCGCGGGCTCTGCGCCCTCCTCTGTGGGAGCGGGAGCAGTCGGGTCTGTCTCGGTCACGTCCGCGAAGCGTATGGACTCGCGCGGCACCTTCAGACCGTGGTACTCGCCCTTGATTATCTCGCACTTCTCAACGCGGTGCTTTACGAGGTCGTAGTTGAACTGGTCGCACTCGAGAATGATGATGCTTTTCGAGGCGTCGCCCTCGTCCCTGACGTCCTTTATCACAGCGCTGAACGTCTCGGCTGAGGAATCGAACTTCAGCTTGACCCAGCTTCCTATCGCGTACTCCTTGCGGGAGTTGTCGATAATGCCTGCGAGGTACCAGCCATAGCCGTCGATGAGCTTGCCGACCACCTGCGGGTCGTCGGTCTTTCGGTCGACGATGCTGTTTATCTCGGCGATAGTGAGCTCGTCCAGCTTATCGGGAGTTAACTGCTTCTCATAGCCGTCGGAATAGCTGACGAAGTAAGCCGAGCGCGGGGATTTAATGGTCTCCGTGGGCTTGGTCGATTCCGACTTGAGCAGAGCGAGCTCCGCGTTGATATCGGTTATCTGCTGATTGAAGCCGCTGACCTGCTTTGTGATTATCTGGTACGTACTCATATCGACGACCAGGTCCTCCATATTTCTTTTCAGCGTCTCATAGTCGCGGATATCGCGGCTGTAGATGAGGCTCCTGTAGCTCTCCTCTATGCTTGCGGAGAGTGTGGAAGGCTGTGCTGACTCGATAGTGCCGGGGTTCTGTATCTTTTTGAGGATATCGAGCTCCTTGGTGAGGCGTTCTATCTCGCGGTTACGGGCGATCTGCTTATCATCGGGGTAGATCTCCGCGATGACGGTGCCGTTTCCGAGCTTTCCGCCGTCGGCGACGTTATAGCTGATGATGCCGTTGCCGCTGTATAGGCGGACCTCCTCGTCCCTGATGAACACGCCGCTGAGCTCCTTGGAGGCTACAGCGTCGGACATGAGAGCAACTGCGGTCTTCTCCTGTCTGTTGCGGAAATTGTAAACGATACTGATAAAGATTATCAGAAGCAGTATTAGGACGCTGTTTCGCAGTATCTTCGAGATAATGCTGCTTTCTGATTTATTGGTATTCATTCAATCACCGCTCATTCGCTCTTCTCGGAGGTATCGAGGATAGAAACGGGTCTTGCGGGGATTATCGTTGAGATAGCGTGCTTGTACACGAGCTGCTGCTTGCCGTCGCAGTCAAAGATAGCGACATAGCTGTCGAAGCCTCTCACCATACCCTTGAACTGGAAGCCGTTGGTGAGGATAATGGTAACGACGATTTTTTCCTTTCTGCACTGGTTAAGGAAAACATCCTGTAAATTGATCGTTTTGTTCATACACATTCTCCATTCCTTTATGATTTTCGCACCCGCAGCAGTAATGGTGCTGTCCGCGAGAGGGCATACCTATCCCATAAGGATAAAAATACACACAATACATTATATCATACTCTTCCGTAATTTGCTATAGCTTTTTTGGAATTTTCTAAAATTTCATAATTTTTACTAAAATCATCGGTAACTATCCACCTGATACGTTCATTTCTTCTAAACCACGTGAGCTGTCTTTTCGCGTAACGGCGCGTTTCCTGCTTTATCTTGTCGATGCACTCGCCGAGGGACATCTCCCCCTCGAAAAAGGGAATGAGCTCCTTGTAGCCTATCGCATTTGCGGCAGTACGGAGGTTTCCCTCGCTGTAGACGGCGCGCGCCTCCTCGACGAGTCCCGCCTCCACCATAGCGTCCACGCGCTGATTTATCCGCTCGTAGAGGACAGCCCTGTCCGCGGCGTTGAGTCCCAGAATCAGCGAATCATAGGGGCTTTCCTCGGCTATGCTCTCGGCTTTGAGCTCGCTGAAGCGCCGCCCCGTGAGGTGGATGACCTCGAGTGCCCTCACCACGCGCACGGTGTTGTTCATATGTATGGACTGAGCCGCCTCGGGGTCAGCCGCGAGGAGCTCCGCATACAGCGCCTCATTGCCCTTTTCGCGGGCGAGCTCGTACAAGCTCTCGCGGTAGGCGGGGTCGCTCCTCATCTCGGAAAACTGCACATTATTGAGCAGGGAGTCCACGTAGAGCCCCGTTCCGCCGACGATTATGGGGAGCTTTCCCCTGCCGAGGATATCGGCGATGGCCTCGCGCGCCATTTTCACATAGTCCGCCGCAGAAAACGGCGTATCGCGGTCTATCGCGCTGATGAGGTGGTGGGGTATGCCCTGCATTTCCGCCTCCGTCGGCTTAGCGGAGGCGATATCCATGCCCTTGTATATCTGCATTGAGTCGGCGGAGACGACCTCGCCGCCGTACAGCTTTGCGAGCTCGACTCCGAGCCGTGTCTTGCCCGATGCGGTCGGACCGCAGACCGCGAGGACGAAGGGCTTATTTGATTTATCCATGTCAGCCTCCAAAAATAAAAGTTGCAGACGCCCAAAGGACGCCCCTACAATATGCCGCCACAGCAATCGGGCGAGCGGAACTCGCCCCTACAATCGTTTTCTCCCGAACAGATTCAAAAAGGCGCGGGCGCACATTGTGCGCCCCTACATTTGCTGTTTAGTTTTAACAAATTTGACGCGCAGAATTTGTGCGTTCCTACAAGGTTTATGCCGCGTGCTTTTCTTCCTCGTTGTCGTCGTCGACTATCTCCTCGGCGACAGTCTGCGCTACATCGCCGAAAACGTGCGTGCAGATCTCGGTCAGAGCCTTCGCGCAGACCGTAGCCGCGAGCACTCCGGGTACGAAGGCGATGCAGAATATCGCCGCCGCCCTGACAAGGCGGTTCTTGCTCCTCGCGATATGCGGCTTCCTGAAAAATATAAACGTAACAAGCACGAAAGCGACAGCGAACATCACTGCCGTCACTATCAGTTTATTGCTTACGTGGAATTCCATTTATGTCCTCCTGAACTGGTGGTCGATGTTATATTTTGTCATGGTGAACATCACGGGACGTCCGTGCGGGCAGTGCCTGATGTTCTCGTTGTAGCAGACCTGCTCCGCGAGCGACTGAAGCTCCTCGGGGGAGTTCTTGTCATTCGCCTTAATCGCCGATTTGCAGGCAACTGTGTGGAGCATATCGTCGAGCAGTCCCGACTGCGGGTCAGCCTTGTGCATACGCAGATTGTTCGCGACCTCGCAGATTATGTCCTCGATGTCCGCCTCCATGATGAACGTGGGGACAGCCGTCGCGACTATGCACGGTCTCTGCGTGAAATCGAACGTGAAGCCGAGGTCTGCAAGAAGCTCCTGCTCGCTCTCCATTGCGTCTATCTCCTCCGCCGTGAGCAGTACCTTTATCCCCGTAAGGAGGGTCTGGCTGAACTGACGGCAGTTGCGGCTTCTCAGGCGCTCGAAGATGATGCGCTCGTGAGCCGCGTGCTTGTCAATCATAATCATTTTGCCCGCGCTCTCGCAGATGACGTAGAGTCCGAACGCCTCGCCGATAACGCGGATATTCGGGAACTCCTCGTGCAGAGCGTCAACGGGCTCGGGCTTTTGCTCCTGTACGGGAGCAGAAGGCTTCGCGAACGAGCTCGCATTGATGTAGGTGAAGCCCTCTATCGGAGCCGCAGGAGCAGTCTCGGGCTCGGGCTCGGGAGCTTCAATAGGCTTAGCTTCGGGGACTATCGGCTTCGGCTCGGACTTTGCCGCCGTCACGCCGCTCTCGCCGAAGTGCTCGAACGGGCGTATGCCGACTACCTCAGCCTCGTCGCGCTCGACCTTCACAGGCGGCGTATATGCGGGCTTTTCGGGCACCGTCACAGGCTTGGGCGAGGCAAGCTCCTGCTCCTTTTTCGCTATCTGCTCCACGGGAGTGAACATCATGTCCATTTCCTGCTGGACGGGCGGCTCCTCGGGAGGCGGCGCAGTCCAGTCCGTGCGCGGCTTGAGCTCAAACTCGTAGATGAGCCCGTCGTTCATGAGGGCGTTCTTGACACCGAAGTATATCGCGTCAGAGACGCTCCGCTCGTCGGTGAAGCGCACCTCCGCCTTTGCGGGGTGGATATTGACGTCCATCGCGGACGGCGCGAGGTCTATCATCATCACGCAGGCGGGGAACTTTCCCGTCATTATCATATTCGAGTAGGCGTTTTCGAGTGCCGCCGAGCAAAGCCGCGAGCGTACATACCTGCCATTCACGAAGAAGTTCTGCAATGCCCTGTTATTACGGGAATAGAGCGGCTTTATAACGTAGCCGCTGACGTGAATGCCATGGTATTCGTAGTCACAGGGAATGAGGTCGCGGGCAAAATCGCGCCCATAGACCGCATAAACCGCCGAAAACAGTTCGCCGTCGCCCGCGGAGTTGAACTCCATGCGGTTGTCGCGTATGAGCTTGAACGCGACGGACGGGTGCGACAGTGTGATTTTTTGCATTATATTGCTTATCGCGTTAGCCTCAGTGACGTCCTTCTTCATGAACTTTGCTCTTGCGGGGACGTTGTAGAAGAGGTCGCGGATAATAATGGTCGTGCCGTCGGGACAGCCGCTCTTTTCGTGCGACTGCTCCACGCTTCCTTCAATCGTGTACAGCGTGCCGTACTCGTCCTCGCGGCGCTTTGTCATGACCTCCACCCTCGCGACTGCCGACACAGAGGCGAGAGCCTCTCCGCGGAAGCCGAGGGTGCGGATATCGTCAAGGTCATTTTTTGTAACTATCTTGCTGGTGGCGTGTCGGAGAAAAGCCGTCGGCACGTCCTCGAACGCCATGCCGCAGCCGTCGTCAGTGACGCGCATATACGTAGTGCCGCCGTTCTTTATCTCGACGGTGATATGGCTCGCGCCCGAATCTATGGAGTTCTCCACGAGCTCCTTTATTACGGAGGCGGGGCGCTCTATGACCTCGCCCGCGGCGATGAGCTCGGATATCTCCTTGCTCAGAACGTTGATATGCGGCATTGCCTTCTCCTTTCAATCAGCAGCAATTGTAGGGGCGGATACTATCCGCCCGAAATCAGGTCTATGCATATGACGTGGGCGGATAATATCGACCCTACAGGCTCAGCTCTCGATACAGCTTATCATATCCTTCAGCAGGCTGCGGCATTCCGCGTCGCTGAGCTCGTCGATGTTGGTGCGCCCGAGCATATCCAGCGCTGCCTCGCGTCCGAGACTGCCGAAGCTGATCTGTCCGCCGTCGTCGCGGACTGCTGTACGCTCCGAGGCGTGCGAGCGCTCCATTTCCTCGAGCAGCTCCTTTGCCCTCGTGACCACCTTGCTCGGAAGTCCCGCCAGCTTTGCGACGTCTACGCCGTAGCTCTCGTCGACTCCGCCGCGCACTATCTTGCGGAGGAAGCGTATCGTGCCGCCGTGCTTGTTGACGGCTATGCTGTAGTTCTTCACGCCCTCGAGCTCGTCCTCGAGCCCGATTAGCTCGTGATAATGGGTCGCGAACAGGGTCTTGCAGCCCAGCTTCTTCGACGTGCAGATGTGCTCAGCGACCGCGCGCGCTATGCTCACGCCGTCGAATGTGGAGGTGCCGCGTCCGACCTCGTCGAGGATAACGAGGCTGTCGGGGGTGGCATTCCGCAGTATATCGGACACCTCGCTCATCTCGACCATGAACGTGGACTGTCCCGCGGTGAGGTCGTCGGAGGCTCCGACGCGGGTGAATATCTTGTCAACGACCGATATCTTTGCGGAGTCCGCGGGCACGAAGCTGCCAATCTGCGCCATTAATACTATGAGCGCGACCTGACGCATATACGTCGATTTACCCGACATATTCGGTCCCGTGATTATCTCCATGCGGTCGGCTTTCTTGTCGATGTAGGCGTCGTTCGGCACGAACATCTCGTCCTCGAGCATCAGCTCCACGACGGGATGACGTCCTGCCTTGATGTCGATAGCGCCGTCTATCGCGATATCGGGCTTCACGTAGTTGTTACGCAGAGCTGTGTCCGCGAACGAGCAGAGCACGTCTACCGCCGCGACTGCCGAAGCTGTCTTCTGCACGGGCTCGAGCCGCGTCGCGAGGAAGTCACGTACCTCCGCGAAGATGTCCGCCTCGAGCTGGAGCGCCTTGTCCTTGGCGCCTAAAATGGAGTTTTCGGCGTTTTTGAGCTCCTCGGTGATGAAGCGCTCGGCGTTGGCGAGGGTCTGCTTGCGTATCCAGCCCTCGGGAATGAGGTCGTAGTACGAGCGCGTTACCTCGAGGTAGTAGCCGAACACGCGGTTATAGCCGATTTTCAGGCTCTTAATGCCCGTCTCGTCCTTCTCGCGCTGCTCTATCTCGGCGATGATGTCCTTGCCGTGGTTCATTATGTGACGGAGCGAGTCGAGCTCCTCGTTGAAGCCGTCCTTTATCACGCCGCCGTCCTTGACGGAAATGGGCGGCTCCTCCATTATCGCATTCTCCACAAGCTTCACTATCTCGTCGAGCGTGGATATCTCGGAATCAAGCCTTGCGAGCAGCTTCGAGCCGCCAAGCTGCGCGAGCTCCTTTTTCAGCGCGGGGAGCTGCATCGCCGTTGCGGAGAGCGAGCGCAGGTCGCGCGGGGTAGCCGACTTGTACATCACCTTCGTCATCAGGCGCTCGAGGTCGTACACGCGCTCGAGCAGAGCCTGCATATCCGCGAGCGAGACGCTCCTGCGGTAGAGCGCCTCCACTGCGTCGAGGCGCTCGATTATGCGGGCGGGACTTTTCAGCGGCTGTTCTATCCAGCTCCTCAGCATACGGCGTCCCATGGAGGTCTTGGTCTGGTCGAGCACCCACATCAGCGAGCCCTTTTTCTCCTTGCTGCGCATCGTCTCGGTCAGCTCGAGGTTGCGGCGCGCGTTGAGGTCGAGCCCCATGTAGGCGTCGCCCTGCATGAGCTGTATCGAGGTGAAGCGCGAAACGGTGGTCTTCTGCGTCTCGCGGATGTAGTCGAAAAGTCCGCATACGGCATAGCAGTCCGCGCCGTCCTCGGAGATGCAGAGCTCGGGCATGGACTTGACATTGAACACCTGCTTCACGTAGTCTATCCTGTCGGGAGTCTTGAAGCAGACCGTGTCGCGCAGTGTCACCGCGCATTCGAGCCTTATCTTCACGAATTCCGCGACCGTCTTCATCGAGAGGAAGTTCTCGGGGAATATCATCTCCGCGGGCTTGCAGCGTGAAAGCTCGTTTATCACATCCGCTTCCATGTCCTTGCCCTCAAACACGCAGAGGGAAGCCTCTCCCGTCGATATATCGGCAGATGCGACGCCGCAGGTCTTGTTCTCGGCATCGTAGTAGACGCTGCACAGGTAGTTGTTCGTGCCGTCGTCGAGCATTCCCGACTCGGTAAGCGTTCCAGGCGTAACTACGCGGATAACGTCGCGGACAACTATGCCCTTCGTCTCGGCGGGGTCGGTGAGCTGCTCGCAGACCGCCACCTTGAAGCCCATGTCTATGAGCCGCTTTATGTACATATCGGCAGCGTGATAAGGGACACCGCACATGGGAGCGCGCTCCTCGAGACCGCAGTCCCTGCCCGTGAGGGTCAGCTCGAGCGCCTTCGAGACGGTGATAGCGTCGTCGAAGAACATCTCGTAGAAGTCGCCGAGCCTGAAAAACAGCACGCAGTCGGCGTACTTGTCCTTGACCTCGAAATATTGCTGCATCATCGGCGATATCTTGCTTCTGTCGATATCCATTATCTTTTCTCCTTATCGTGGATTTTTCGTTGTTTTTTGTGGGACGCTGTCCCACACCCTGCCAAAGGCTCTGCCTCTGGACTCCGCAAGGGCTCTGCCCTTGACCCGCTGGGACTCTGTCCCAGACCCTGCCAAAGGGCATAGCCCTTTGGAATCCAATTTCGTTGCCGCTCGCAAGCTCGCTCACTCTGTACAAAAGACTCAGTCTGCTTTCGGCGGGTGACAATTCTTATTTGGTAAGACCCGCGGGGACAAACCAACGCTCTGCACAGGTAAGCGAGCTTGCAAGCGTCCGCGCGAACTGCGCTCCGGTCGCTTACCGGCAGCCGCCGCAGGTCGCGCAGCTGCCAGTACAGCCTGTAGAAGGCTCGCAGGTGGCAGGGTCTTCGCCGTTTGCGGACATGGTGATTATCTCCTGTATGTTGCCGACAAGCGACTCCAGCGACTTCTGTGCCGCCGCGAACACTATCATGTTCTTGTTCGACATTATCTTGTTGTACGTCGCCTTGATGTTATCGTCGAGCTCCTTTATCTTGTCAGTGTCCTTGTTCTCCTTTGTCATCTCCATGCTGAGGTCGTAGCGCATCTTCTCGAAGCTGTCTATCTGCTCCTGAAGCGCCTTGTCCTCGTCGTTTGCCTGCTTCGCAAGCATATACGCGATGTATCTGTCGTCTGTCTGGAGAGCCTTTCCGAGCTCCCTTGTCATTTCAATAATATCCATTTCTTTCTCCTTTTGTTTTTTATCTCAGCCAGCCGTTATCATAGTTGAAATCGAGGACAAGTCCGTCCTGCTCCTCTGCCTCGCTGTATGCGTAGTTGTAATACGACTTCGGCTTGCTGTCCTTATCCATATTATACGCGCTGATGTAGAATATACGCCATATTTCGTTATCCCACTCTACATCCTCATAGTCCTCGTCAGCTTTGAGCTCGTGCTCCAAGTTCTTGCGCTCGCTGAGGGTGAAGTCGTCGTTCATAGTGAACCAGCGTATGGTCATGCTGCCCATGTGTCCCTGCACGAGAACAAAGGCGCGGTTGTCGGCGTCTTCGGAATCGTCCTCGGCAAATACGGCATGACTTCCTCCGACCTCTCCGACCTTTTTCAGCTTGGCGTCGAGGTCTACCGTGTAGACCGTCACCATCATATCAGCCTCGCACGTGCCGTGATTGAAAATCAGCTCGGGAATCTTGTCGTTGTCGATGTCATAAAGCGCGTAGTCTATCATGACCGTACCGTCGTTGGCATTGTATGTCTCGTCCCACACGCGCTGTACCTCCGCCTTGTAGAGCTCCTCGTAGCTGTCGAGCCTGTCGGTGAATGTCGCCGTGCCGCCAGCAGTTTTGGTTGTAGTCGCAGAAGTTGTCGTTGTAGCGGCTGTGGTGGTCGCCTTTGTAGTTGTAGCCCTTGTAGTCGTTGCAATCGTGGTGGTCGTCTCGGGCTCTGTCGTCGCCTCCGTCATGGGGACGCGGACAGGGTCAGGCTTGCTTATCTCCTCGTTCGGCTCGTCAACTCCGCAGCCCGCGAGAAGTATCGCCGTCAAACATGAAAGTGCCAAAAACTTTTTCATAGCTATTCCTCCTGCTTATTTCTGTATCCGTCTGCCTATGACTGCCCAGTTCATCGCCTCGGTCACCTCGACCTCCACGAACTGCCCTATCAGCGAGCTGTCGCCCTCGAATTCAACGATAATGAACTCGCTGCTCTTGCCCGTGACATAGCCCTCGCGCTTCTTCGAGACGTCGTCCGCGAGCACGCGCATACGCCTGCCGATGAAGCGCTTGTAGTGCTCTGTCGATATGCCGCGCTGTACCTCGAGAAGGCGGCGCATTCGCTGTCCCTTTTCCTCCTCGGAAATACCGTCGGGCATTTCCGCTGCCTTCGTGCCCGTGCGCTTCGAGTAGATGAACGAGTAGATGTTGTCGTACCTCACTCTTTCCATTATAGCAAGAGTTGCCTCGAAATCCTCGTTTGTTTCATCAGGGAAACCGACTATTATATCCGTCGTCAGCGAGAAGTCGGGGTCGCGGCTGTATATGTCGTCCACTATCGAGAGGTACTTCTCCGCTGTGTAGCGCCTGTTCATGCGGCGCAGTATCTCGTCGCTGCCGCTCTGCACGGGCAGGTGCAGGTGCTTCGCGACCTTCTCGCAGTCGAATATCGCGTCTATCAGCTCGGTCGAGGCGTCCTTCGGGTGCGAGGACATGAAGCGTATCCAGAAGTCGCCCTCTATCGCGTTCAGCCTCCGCAAAAGCTGCGTGAAGCTCATCTCGCCGCCGAGGTCGTTCCCGTAGGAATTGACGTTCTGCCCGAGCAGCATTATCTCCTTGTAGCCGTCCCGCACAAGCCCCTCCACCTCTGAGATGATGTCCTCGGGACGGCGGCTGCGCTCTCTGCCGCGCACGTACGGCACGATGCAGTAGGTGCAGAAGTTGTTGCAGCCGAACATTATCGGCACGCTCGCTTTGAAGCTGCTCTCGCGCACCTGCTCGACCTCAGCCGAGAAGTCGTCGTACTCGGCGATATCCGCCGAGAACCGCGCTCCGTTGAGGCAGTCCAGCAGCAGCCTCGGCAGTCCGTTTATCGCGGACGTTCCGAGCACGAAGTCCACCTGCGGATACGACTTCTTTATCTTCTCCGCGACGTGACTCTGCGCCGTCATGCAGCCCGCTATGCCGATAATGAGCGAGGGTTTGAGCTCCTTCAGCTTCTTCATGCTGCCCACTATGCCGAATACCCTGTCCTCCGCGTTCTCGCGGACAGCGCAGGTGTTGAGTATGATAAGGTCGGCTGCGGATTCGTCCTCCGTGAAGCCGTAGCCCATTTTTTTCAGCAGTCCCTTCAGCTTCTCGCCGTCGGAGACGTTCAGCTGGCAGCCGAAGCTCCGCACGTAGGCGAGGTGTGGTCTGTCACCGAGAAGGCGCTTTATTTCGCCGATTATTACGGTGTTGTCGTCCATTTTAGCATTCCTCCCCGAACATTTTCCGCCAATATATCATTATAACATAAGATGTGTATTCTTGCAAGCGGCGAAATGTACAAATTTGTTTTTGCAGGGGCGAGTTCCGCTCGCCCCGCCAATACTGCATTTTTCGGGCGCATGGAGTGCGCGGCAGCAAAAAAAGAGCACCCGCAGGTGCTCTTTTATCGCTTATTTCGCAATCTCAGGCAGCTTGTCTATCGCCTTTGCGTCCAGCTTCTGTATCGCAAGCGCGTCGTTTGCAGTAACTCCGTCGCCTGTGTTATAGCAGTCCGCGTTCGCTGCTCCCTCGGGAGTCAGCGCGAATTTGTCCTTGTTCGCTATCGCCTGTAATATAGCTACCGCGTCCGCTACGCTGACCTTCTTATCGCAGTTAGCGTCGCCGAGCATTGTCACCGCGGGAGCTGTACCCGTCGCCGAAGCTGTAGTGGTCAGGACGGTCGTTGTGACCGTTGTGCTCGCCTTTGTGGTTGTCGTCGCCGCGGACGAGGTCGTGCTCGTCGGAGCCGTGCCGCCCTTGAACAGGTCAGCAGGGAGCTCGTCAAGCGTGATGCAGTAGTTGCTGTTGTACAGTGCCTTGAATTCGTCGTGGTCCTGATAGTTCTCGCCGCTTACGAAGTACGCCTGCTGTGAGTCGTACCACGGGCAGAAATACAGCCATGCGGCGTGCTCTACCGTGAGATTCTTCATGCTCGGAACGGAGTCGTTCTCCGCCATAGCTACCATTTTGTTGCCCTTGACATAGCCGTGTATCTTGTAGAAGATGCCTGCCTCGGCGTCGAGGTTGGGGCCCGAGGTCTTGCCGTCATGGCGGTTGTACTGGGTGTTGTACTTGTCGAAGGCTACGATGTCGACCCTGTCGTCGCCCGAGTACCACTCCGCGGACGAATCCGACCACGCATAGAGGTTCTGCTCCCATATGAGGTTGTGCAGTCCGTACTCGTTCTCGAGGGTGTCCTGTAAGAGCGCCCATATCTGCTTGTATACCACAGCGCCCTCCTTCGCCCACCAGAACCACGCTCCCGAGCCGTCTATCGGGTCGTCGGTGTGGCTGGGGTTGCCCTCCGCCTCGTGGAAGGGACGGAAGATAACGGGTACTCCCGCGTCCTGCAGCTTTTGGAGCTCAGCCGCGAGGTTCTTCATGCAGAGCTGGAAGTATTCGTACTCGACTGTGCCCTCTACCATGCAGTTCGCGGTCTTGAAGTCCGTCTTTTCGCTGTATGTCGTCTTGGAGAAGTCGAGCGGCTCGCCGAGGGTGTAGTCCGCCATCGTTGTGGGTACGTTCACGTGCCACGAAGCCGTGCATATGCCGCCCTTTTCGTTCGTCCACTCTATCATGCGTCCTGCGACGCCGTCGTCCCACGCGTAGCACGGGCAGTAGCTTCCGAAGTCAAAGCCCTGTATCGCGGGATATTTGCCCGTGAGCTCGTAAACGAGGTTCACGTCGAGGTCGTAGTTGTTGTAGGTGTAGTTGCGGTTCTGCGAGCTGTAGGTGTAGACCTGCCCGTCGGGACCTGTGCAGTGCCACGGGAACTTGTGTCCCTGCTCGTCCTTGTCGTAGCTGTCCTTGTCTATCTCGTACTCGACGCCGTCTTGGTCTGTACACTTGTCCGCGTTCTCGTCGTAGCGGATAGTCGTCTGCACCTGATTGCCGCCGCCGTATATCTGCTGCTGTCCCGAGAGGATATTCGTGCCGTAGACGCTGTGCAGGTACTTCATCACTGCCTTTGCCTCGTCGGTAGCCTTCGGGTCGCAGAGCTCGCTCGTCGCCTTGGAGAGGTCGGGGAAGACCGCCTCCGAAACTGTGACGGTGTCTATCGCCATGTAGCCGTACTCATTGATGAATTCTATCGTGTTCTCGCCCTTGTTCAGACGTATCATGCCGAAGTCGTAGTCGCGCCACTCTGCGGAGTATCCCGCCTGTATCGTGTACTTCACGCCGTTGACCTTCACCGCCTGCTGACGTGCGCTGCCCTCGCCGCTCAGTATCTGCGCGCCGCGTACCGTGAGCTGGTACATCGCGTCCTCGGGGACTGTCACCGTGAACGAGCCCGACGCATTGGTGAGGTACCAGAAGCCCTCGCCCGAATAGTCGGGTATCTTCGTCTCGTATATGGACGTCCAGAGGTCTGCGCCCTTGAGCTTCTCGCCCTCGATGGTGTACGGGAAGACGGTGTCCGCCGCCTTTACGGGGGCTATGTACGGTAAGCCCGCCGCTGTTACTGCCGCAGCCGATACGGCTGACAGCACCTTGCCTATGAGTTTTTTCATGTTTCTTTCCTCCTGATATCCCTCATTATTTAAAGCTGCGCCTAAACAGCTTTATTTATCAGCTTTAATTATAGTCGCGTTAAAGTAGATTTTCAATAACTTTTTATGAATAGTATAAAAAATCGTGGTATTCACCAAAATCAAGACTTAATTTTGCACGCATAAAGAAAAACTTCACTTTATTTAAGCAGAGTTTAATCAGAAAGATTTAATCATTGTTGTTCAATTATTTGCGGTTTGTCATGTAGGGGCGGATATCATCCGCCCGCAATAACCGAATCGTTTGCGGCGGCATTCTGTAGGGGGCGGCGTCCTCGACGTCCCAAACGGGAACGTCAGCTATCACGTTCGCAAACAATTCACTGGATTGTTTGCGAAGGGCGAATTATGCGAAAAATTAATTATTTCGCCGCCATAGACGGCGACTAAGGGCTTTGCCCTTAGAACCCACAAGGGCGCTGCCCTTGACCCGCCAGAGACGCTGTCTCTGGACTCTGCAAGCCTTTGAAAAGGCTTGAGCGAAACTTTCGGTTTCGCGCTGTAGTCTGTTCGGAACGGAAGCAACCTCCGCGCAGCAAAAAAAGAGAGGAGCTTACCGCTCCTCTCTCGTTATCTTATACTGCCAGCGCCTTGTCGAGCCATACCTTCGCAATGTCAAGCGCCTCGTAGAGTCCGCACTCGCGCTCCGCATTCTTCACGAACGCCTTTATCGGGTCTGTCTCATTGGTGTCCATCTGCACTACCCTCACCTTCGAGGTCACTTCCTCGCCGTTCTCGTTCTTGGTCGTGCCGAGTATCTGTATCCATATCACGTATGGGTCAGCCATGTAGCCGTAGTATATCTGGTTGCCGTTCCTCACCAGCGGATAGCCCTTGTATGTGAAAAACTTCTCGCTCATGTGTTTTCCTCCTTCTCCGATAAAGCGTTTATTTCCATGTCGTCTTGAATTCCTCGTCGGTGTCGAGTATCTGCACATTGTGCATCAGCGTCTCGACAAACGACTTCGTCACCGTGAACTTCGCCTCGCCGTTTACTGCAATGAGCGCAGTCATCGCCGACTTCTCGTAGAATTCCAGCGTTGTAGTCTCGCCAGTGTACGAATCCGTATACTTCAGCTTGACCATCGGCGCGGTCGAGGGTATCTCCTCGCCGAGCGCAAAGCTCTCAGCGTTGCCGCTGATGATGAAGCCGTAGAACTGGCGGAATCGCTCGCTGTCGTAGCTCTCGCCGTTCTTCGTGGTATTGATGTCCTCTGCCTTGTAGGAGTCCTTCTTCTCGTTCGGATTCTTCTTCGCGAGCTTGAACTCCGCCTTCTCGCCCGTGCTGCACTCGACGCTCAGGTCTGAGATGTTCCACACGTATGAGGCGATGAATATCTTCGAGGCTATATCTACAGGCATTACCGTCGTCCACGGCACCTTGTCCTCGCTGAGGATGAAGATGACGTTGCCGCCCTCGAGCATTCCGTAATAGCACTTGCCGTACTCGCTGTCGGTGAACTGCTCGCTCAGCAGGAGCACGTACTCGTTGCCGTCGTCACAGCTCATGGTCACGCGGCAGAAGGGGTCGGAGAGACCCGCCTCGGCGATGTCTGCGTCGGTGCAGTGCGCGATATACACGTCGTTCGCGTAGAGTCCGAACATACCCGTTGTAATGGCTGTCGAGCGCTCGACGGCAAGGTAAGCAGTCGTAGGCTCTACCATTATGTGTGCCGACGATGTGCCGCCCGTATAACTGCTGTCGTCCGCCTTCTCGTCGTACTTTATCACGATATCGTAGTCGATATCGCCGCGCTCTATCTTCAGCGTCTTTACTATCGGCGTCTCGTCAGGAGATTTGAGTATCGTCGTCTCGACGAGCTCCCTGACGGTGTTCCTGTAGTTCGCGAGCGCGGAGCTTCTGACGGTATAGACCGTGTTTACGCCGTCTATCATCACGTATGCGGCGTCTCCCGAGGGAGCGTCGTCGCCTACGAGCATACGGTACTTCCTGCCGCTCTCGTACTCGATATCTATCGTCAGACTCGGGTTCGCAAGTCCGTACTTTGCGATGTCGGTGCAGTTCTCGGCGATAACGTCCTCGCTCGTGAGCTCGTTTGCGTTATGCGCGAGCGTGCCGATGACGCTGTCGTTCATATTGACGTCCTGATAGCCGTCTATCGTGTAGCGCACCGTATCCTCGGGGTCGCCCTCCTGATGCGGCTTCTGAACGACGTGGAACGTCTCCTTCTCGTTCTTTACGTCAACTGTCTTGACAACGCCGTATCTTATGCTGCTGTTCGGGTCGTCGGGTCCGTCGGGAGCGGGGTCGCTGATAATGATGACCTCCTTGCCGCTCTCCGAGGTCTGCGACGATGAAGTGCTCTCGCTCTCACCGCCCTTGTCCTCGGTGAGCCTCAGGGCGGCATAACCGCCTCCGAGCAGCACCAGTACAGCGCTCAGCGCTATAAGACCCTTTGCTGTTTTATTCATCGGTTCTTTCTCCTTAACAGTACAACAAGTCCTATGCAGGCGATGAGTATCGGTATCACGAGGATTACAGTCACCTCAATGACCCTGAGTGCGGTCACGTCGGGTGAGATGTAGTTCTGCTGGAGCGACTTCTCGGGAATGATAACGCCGTTCTCCTTGCCTGACATATTGTTTACGATGTTCAGGAACACAGCTGCATTGTTGTAGGTGTTCGTGTTGGAGAGTATCGAGCTCTCGGTCATATACGGGCTGCCTATCACAAGAAGGTCGCTGCCGTATACGCTGAGTCCCGACGAGGTCTCCTTCCTTGCCTTGACTACGATGTTGTACTCGGCTCTTTCGCTCGAATCAGAGTTGTCAGTGAGCGATGAAACGTATGATGTGTCGTTGGACTTGAGCAGTTCCTTGATAACTGTCTCGTTGTTCTTGCCGACTACGCTGATAGTTCTTCCGAAGGGTGCTACTATCGGGAGCGTGTCGTTCGGGAGAGTGCCTACCTCCTCGGTATCGCTCACCTTTATCGTCGGGTAGAGCTTTCCCGAAATGGTAACACTGTTCTTGTCGTCCTTGATATAGTTCTCATCTATCTGTATCTTCCAGTCAGCGAGGAACTCGGTGATGTTGGGAAGGTTCAGCGCGTCGAGGCTGGGCATATATATCATGTCCTTCTCGTAGTTGCCGTTGTTGTAGAGGAAGTCGCTCATCTTTGCGATGACGTCCTCGGAGAAGTCGAATGCGGGACAGCAGAGAACGAGCATATCGTAGCCGCTGAGGTCGTCCGTAGCGATGTCTATCTCCGTGCAGTCATAGCCGTTCTTGTTGAGGAACTGCTCTGTGGAATATGCGATGTTGGAGCCGACGCTGTCAACCACCATGCTGCCGTTCATCATGCTGACGATTGCCGCCTTTATCGGCTTGGAATCGGCTACTGACATGATAGCGGAGGTTATCGTGCTCTCGCCGCTGAATACCATCTGTAGATTGGTGGACTGAGCACTTGCCTTTGTAGGAGCGATCATTCCGATCACTTCGTTCTGCGGGATGACCTTTACGCGGTCACCGCAGGCAAATATCATGCTCTGTGCGGCTATCTCACCGCTGTAATTTGCCTTGTATTTCGCGATGACGTCAGGGTCGCGGTTCATATCCACGTACTTGACATTTACGCTTCCCTTGCCGCTCTCTGCGTACATACTGTACTTTTCGAGCATCTCGGGGATGATCGTATACGGGAATTCCACATTCATGCCGTAGGACTGGTATATCATTGCCTTGTACTGATTTGAGAGCCCTTCAAAATCATTTTCGGGGCACGTTACAACGATGTCCACGTCCTTTTCAAGCGACTTCAGCGCGTCGATTGACTCGTCCGAGAGGTCGTATCTATTATCGCTCGTGAGGTCGAGCTTCACGGGGTAGCGCTTGACTACGAGCCCGCACATGAGGTTCAGCAGCACCACGATAGCGATAACTACTATCACTATGCCCATCGACATCGAGCCGTACTTTATCTTCTTGCCCGTGCCGCGGGTCGCCTTGGGAGCGGCTGCCTTGCTGCTCTCCTCGGCAGCAGAGGTCTCCGCTGTCTTCTTTGTTTCTTCTTTTTTGCTCATCTGTTAGCACCTTCCTTTCTCAATTAACCCCAGCGTCTCTTGTCGAGCACCCTTACCGTCAGGAAGTTGAAGATAAAGGCGACGCTGACGAAGAATACCACGCTCGTGAGGTTGAACACACCGCGCGTGAATTCGAGATATCTCGAATAGAACGAGAAAGTAAGCATTATCTTTCTGATGAAGTCTATCGACACGTTCGAGGCGAGCGAGTCGAAGAGGTAGAGCACGAAAAGTGCGAGCATACTTGCTACGGCTGCCGCCATCTGGTTCTCGGTCAGGGACGAGATGAACAGTCCCACCGCGATAAATGCGGCTCCGAGGAACAGCATAGCGAAGTAGTTGCCGAGCAGTGAGGGCCATACCACGTCGCCGAGATATGCAAGTATCAGCGAATAGATGAAAATGACGCTCTCTGCGATGACGAAAAGAGTAAGTGCCGCGAAATACTTGCCGAGAACTATCGACCACAAGCCTATCGGCGCGGTCAGGAGTCCCTGGTCTGTGCGGTTCTTCTTCTCCTCACTGAGGAGCTTCATCGTCAGTATCGGTATCAGGAACAGCACTACGATGAACATAGAGCTGAACAGCGGCGAGGTCTCGGTAGTGCCCGAGGCGATAACGCCGAAGAAAAAGAATATGCCCGAGAGCAGTGTGAACACTGTCAGGAATACGTATGCGACGCCCGAAGTAAAGAAAGCGCCCATTTCACGTCTGTATATAGCTCCCATTACTCCTCGCCTCCTTCATTTTTGTCGTCGTCCGCAAAGGACTGGTCTGCGGGAAGGTTCTCCTCGAGAACTTCCTTTGTCTCTTCCTCTACCTCGGTAGCTACAAGCTCGCCGTCCTTGATGTCAAGGTCGAACTTGGGCTTCTCGGCGGCGGGCTTTTCAGCCTGCTCCGCGCCGGGCATGACGTCGCCCATGGTTATCTTGAGGAAGATGTCCTCGAGTGTGAGGTCTGAGAGCTGGAGCATGAGGATATTCCAGCCCTTGTCGCGGCAGAGCGCGTTGATAGCGCGGCGGATATCGACCTTCTCGTCAGCCTCGACGTCGTAGTCGTATATGCCCTTCTCACGCTCCATGTCAGCGCGGACGTACTTGATGCCGTCGAGCTTTTTCAGCTCGGCAACTATCGCCTTCTTGTCCTCTGCCGTATGCGTCGAGCCCTCGATGCGTATCGTCATCTTGTGCTCGTTGGTTATCTTGGTCGCTATCTCGTCGGCAGTGCCGTCAGCCGCTACGACGCCCTTGTTTATGATGATTATCCTGTCGCAGACCGCCTGTATCTCGGGGAGTATGTGCGACGAGAGGATAACGGTGTGGTTCTTGCCGAGCTTCTTGATAAGGGTGCGTATCTCGATTATCTGGTTCGGGTCGAGTCCGACTGTGGGCTCGTCAAGAATGAGCACGGGCGGGTTGTTGATGAGTGCCTGTGCGAGTCCGACTCTCTGCTTGTAGCCCTTTGACAGGTTGCGGATAAGTCTGCCCCTGACGTTGGTTATCTTGCAGAGGTCGCATATCTCCTTCAGATGCGCCTTTCTCGGAAGCTTGCACTTCTTCAGGTCGTACATGAAGCCGAGGTATGCGTCGACCGTCATATCCACGTAAAGAGGCGGTATCTCGGGCAGATAGCCTATGTTCGACTTCGCCTTTATCGGGTCCTCGAGGATGTCCACTCCGTTAATGAGTATCTGTCCCGAGGTCGATGAGATGTAGCCCGTGAGCATATTCATCGTTGTTGATTTTCCTGCTCCGTTAGGTCCGAGGAAGCCGAGTATCTCGCCCTTTCCGACCTTGAAGCTGATATCGTTGACGGCTTGCTTGTCGCCGTAACGCTTGGTAAGGTTTCTGACCTCTATCATTTGGCAATAACCTCCTGTTTTGAGCCTTTAGCTATTAGCCTTTAGCCTTTAGCTAATGGTATCGCTGACGCGATATTTTAAATAAGTCAGCGAAGCTGACACAAAAAGCTAATGGCTAACGGCTAATGGCTTATTTATAATAATACTAATGTGTGATAACGTTGTGAAAGCAAAACGAACTTTATGTGGTACGCTGTTCCCGAGCTCTCATTATATCAGCGGCTATCTGCGCTTTCAGCTCATCAAGCGAGCCGAACTTCTTCTCGGGACGGATAAATCCCGCAAAGCTCACGTCCACGCTTTTGCCGTAAAGGTCGCCGCTGTAGCCGATTATGTGAGTCTCCGCAAGAGGTCTGCGGACGCCTCCGACTGTGGGCTTGATACCCACATTCGTGACCGACGGCAGTACCTCTCCGCCGACATTCGCGAGCGTGCTGTACACGCCGTAGCGCGGCACGAGCTGTCCCTCCGCGAAATCCTGATTTATCGTCGGGAAGTCGATAGTCCTGCCGATGTGCGCGCCGTCCGTGACCCGCGCATTGATGAAATACGCCGAGCCGAGCAGACTGTTCGCGGCGGCAATGTCGCCGCTGAGCAGAAGCTCCCTGATACGGCTCGATGAGACCGCGCTCCCGCCGTATTCGACCGCTCCCACTACCTCGACCTCAAAGCCGAAGCGCTTTCCGAAGCCGATAAGCTCCTGAGCTCCGCATGAGGCGTCCCTGCCGAATCTGAAATCGTCTCCGCAGCAGACGTGAGCTGCTCCGAGCTGCTTGCAGAGTATCTCCTCCGCGAATTCCTCGCCGCTGAGACCGCAAAGACTGTCAAACGGCGGGCTGATGATGTCGTCCACGCCTATCTGCTCCAAAAGGAGCCACTCCTTCTCAGCTCTCGTGTAGATATAGCCCGCAGAGCCGCCCGCTTTCCGCAGCACGCACTCGGGCTCAAAGGTGAAGACTGCTGACGAAAGACCGTTCCCGCGCTGAGCAAGTGCCGCGTCAATGACAGCCCTGTGCCCCAGATGCACGCCGTCAAACAGTCCGAGCGCCACCGCTCTTTTCCTGTTATCCATAGCGCTCACCCCATGTTCTTCGCCACACGGAGCACGCCGCCTTCAAAGTCCGCGAGCGCCGTTCCGATGAAGGCTCCGTCGCTGCCGTAGACCGCGTAGTCCGTCACGTCCTGCTTTATGTCACGGACGCGCGCAAGGTCGAGCTTGACGCCGTTGCGGTACATCCTCGTCTGTGCCTCGCCGAGCACTATCCTCGGGAGCTTCGCGAATACGCGCTCCGTCGGGAGTATCAGCTCCGCGAGCCTGTCCTCGTCGCGAGCCTGTTGTATCTGCTCAAATGTGAAGCAGTCCGCGAGCGTGAAGCCGCCCGAGCTCGTCCGCACGAGTGAGGTCATCACTCCGCCGCAGCCGAGCCGCTCGCCTATGTCGTTGATTATGGTGCGGATATACGTGCCCTTGCCGCAGGAGATGTCGAGCACTCCCTCGCGCGACGCCTCGTCGTAGCTGACGAGGTCGATGCCGTACACCGTTATCGGGCGCGGCTCGCGCTCGACCTCAACTCCCTTGCGGGCGAGGTCGTAAAGCCTCTGACCGTTCACCTGCACCGCCGAGTACATGGGCGGGAGCTGCATGATATCGCCGATAAACTCGGGTATCACGGCTCTCAGCGCGTCCTCGCCGACTGCCGTATCCGAGCGGGTCAGCACCTCGCCCGTGACGTCCTGCGTATCGGTCGTCTCGCCGAATCGGAAACCCGCGCGGTAGCTCTTGGTATTGTCGGGCATGATGTCGCACGCCCTCGTCGCCGTACCCACGAAAACGGGCAGAACCCCCGTAGCCATGGGGTCGAGCGTGCCGCCGTGACCGAGCCGCCGCTCGCGCAGTATGCCTCTCAGCTTCGCGACGACGTCGAACGATGTGAAGCCCGCGGGCTTGTTCACGCACAGTATGCCGTTCATCAGCCGAGCGCCTTTCTTACGGTCTCTATCAGCATTTTCTTGACCTCTTCAAGCTCGCCCTCGACCGTGCAGCCCGCAGCCTTTGCGTGACCGCCGCCGCCTATGGTCTGGCATATCGTCGACACGTTGACAGCGTCAGCCGAGCGGAACGAGCACTTGAACACGTTCGGCTCGCGCTCACGCATGAGTATGCCGACCTCGGTGTTCTCGAGCTGTATGGTCAGCGGAGCAAAGCCCTCGAGCTCGTCGGGACCTACGCCCAGCTCCTTCATCATGTCCTGTGTTACCGCAACTATCGCGAGCTTGCCGCCGAGGTGCTCCTCCATGAGCTCCGAGACCTTTGCCTCAAGCTTCATCCTGCCGAGGCTCTTGACCTCGAACATATAGCGGTTTATCTTCGCGAAATTGATATCGTAGCTGCGCTTCATCTCCGCGGCTATCTCGTGCGCGCGGGGAGTGGTGCAGTCGTAGCGGAAGCAGCCCGAATCCGTGGCTATTCCCGTGTACAGGCACATCGCGCAGTGCTTGGTGATATTCACGCCCATGTACTTGCCGAGGTCGTAGATTATCTCGCAAGCCGCCGTCGCCTTCTCGCGCAGCAGCGTCTTCTCCGCGTAGTCCTTGTTGGACTCGTGGTGGTCGATGCAGAGCTGCACTCTGTCGCCGTATATCTCGGCATATCTGCCCATGAGCTTCACGTCCGCGATATCGACCGCGATTATTGTCTTGGGCTCGAATTCCTCGCCCGCTCCGACATTCGTCATGAAATCGTATCGTGAGGGAAATTCATCGCTGCACACCACGCGGCTGCGTATGCCCAGCTCCGCGAGAATGTCCTTCAGTCCGAAGCCGGCGCCGATACAGTCGCCGTCGGGACTCTGGTGAGTGATTATGACCGCGTCCTCGCAGTTGCGCAGGAAGGTCTCTGTCTCACTGAAACCAATATACATATATGCACCTCTTTCGGTATCTGTCAGTCAAGCAGGTCTCCCAGCTTCTTGCTTATCTCAGCGCTTCTCTCGATAGAGTTGTCCGCCACGAACGTCAGCTCGGGCGATTTTCTCATCTTGAGGCGGTGGAAAAGCTCTCTCCTTATGAAGCCCGCCGCGCTTTTCAGTCCCGCGACCGACTCCTTTGTACGCTCCATGCCGTCAAGGCTCGAGACATATATCTTGCAGCTCGACATATCCCCCGACAGGTCAGCTCTCACTATGGTGAGCATCTTGTCGATGCGCGGGTCCTTGAGCTCGCGCAGGATAGCCGTCATCTCGCGCTTTATGTCCTCTGCCATACGGCTGTTCTTAAAATTAGGCATAGCTTACCTCTCTCAGATGTTTACGGTGAAGCCGCCGTCCTCGGTCTCGGCGTGCTGCTCCTCTTTCTTTTCCTCGCCGTCGAAGTATTCGCCTTCCTTGGCGTCCTCCACGTCCGACTCGACCTTGGTATAGTCGGGGAGCTCCTCGTCGCCCTCCTCATAGAATATGTCCGCGAACTTGTCATACTCGGGCTCGAGCTCGACGTCGCGCACGGGGCGCTCTACTCCCATGAGGTCGTTGGGGAAGTCCTCCTCCTGCTCCACGGGGCTGCACTGTCCGAGCAGGATCTTTTTTACGGACTCGAAAAAGAAGATGTCTATCGGTCCGAAATCCTCCCATGCCAGCGCTTCGTCGCAATACTGTATCATATCCGCATTGCTCATTCTCTCTGCATCCATTGAAGTGATCCTCCTCTCGCCGAGATAGCCTCGGCTTTCTTTTTGGTTTATCCCTATATTATTTCATTATCCTTGGTTCGTGGGACTCCGTCCCACACCCTGCCAAAGGGACACAGTCCCTTTGGGCTCCCGATATTACTCTATCGTTACTCTTTCTTAATCCTCGCGGTACTCCTCTACGGTGTATGCCTCGAAGATGTCGCCTTCCTTGACGTCGCTGAACTTCTCAAGGCTGATTCCGCACTCGTAGCCCTCCGCGACTTCCTTCGCGTCGTCCTTGAAGCGCTTCAGGCCCGATATCTTGTCGTCCGCGATGATGATACCGTCGCGCACTACTCGTATCTGACAGCCTCTTGTTACCTTGCCGCTGAGCACGTAGCTTCCCGCTACCATGCCGACGTTCGATATCTTGTATACCTGACGGACCTCCACGCGTCCGAGCTCCACATCGCGGAACTTCGGTGCGAGCATTCCCTTCATAGCGGTCGATATCTCCTCGATTGCGTCGTAGATGATGCGGTACAGACGGATATCCACGCCGTCACGCTCCGCATTCTCCGCCGCAACAGGGTCGGGACGAACGTTGAAGCCTACAATGATAGCGTTGGACGCGCTCGCGAGCATTACGTCGCTCTCCTTGACAGCGCCTACCGCTCCGTGGATGACTCTTACTCTTACCTCGTTGTTCGAGAGCTTCTCGAGCGACTGCTTTACAGCCTCGACAGAGCCCTGTACGTCCGCCTTTACGATTATCGGGAGCTCCTTTATCTCGCCCTCGGCTATCTGGCTGAACAGGTTGTCGAGCGTTACCTTGCGGTACTGGTTGAACTGCTCCTGCTTCTGCTCGTGCTTTCTCTGCTCAACGAGCTCGCGGGCAAGTCTCTCGTCCTCAACAGCGTTGAAGATGTCGCCTGCGCTCGGTACCTCCGCAAGACCTGTTATCTCGACAGGTACGGACGGACCTGCGCTCTTGACAGTTCTGCCCTTGTCGTTGGTCATCACGCGGACACGTCCTACGGCTGTACCTGCGATGAGGACGTCACCCTGCTTGAGAGTACCGTTCTGCACGAGGAGGGTCGCGATAGGACCTCTGCCCTTGTCGAGACGAGCCTCGATGACTGTACCCTTCGCAAGTCTGTCGGGGTTAGCCTTGAGCTCCTGCACCTCTGCAACGAGGAGGACGTTCTCGAGGAGCTCGTCGATGCCCTGACCTGTCTTAGCCGAAACGGGCACGCATATTACGTCGCCGCCCCAGTCCTCGCATACGAGGTCGTACTTGGTGAGCTCTTCCTTTATCTTGTCGGGGTTTGCCCCCTCTTTGTCCATTTTGTTGATAGCGACGATTATCTGTACGCCCGCGGACTTAGCGTGGTTGATGGACTCGACTGTCTGCGGCATGATACCGTCGTCTGCGGCAACTACGAGGATAGCGATATCGGTGATGTTCGCGCCTCTTGCACGCATGGAGGTGAACGCCTCGTGTCCGGGAGTATCGAGGAAGGTGATGTCCTTGCCCTGAACGTTTACCTGATAAGCACCGATGTGCTGTGTGATTCCGCCTGCCTCGCCCGCGGCAACGTGAGCGTTGCGGATACGGTCGAGGATAGAGGTCTTGCCGTGGTCAACGTGTCCCATAACAACTACTACGGGGCAGCGCGGCTGGAGGTTCGTATCGTCGTCGTCGGTGTCGTCGATGAGGCGCTCCTCAATGGTGACGATGACCTCCTTCTCTACCTTTGCGCCGAGCTCCTCAGCTACGAGGGACGCGGTATCGAAGTCTATCTCCTGATTTATCGCAGCCATTACGCCGAGTCCCATGAGCTTCTTGATTACATCTGTAGCTGTCGCCTTCAGACGGGTCGCGAGCTCGCCTACAGTTATGCTCTCGGGTATCATTACCTTGAGCTGCTGCTTTCTTGCGCGCTCGAGCTCGAGTCTCTTGAGCTTTTCTGCCTCGGACTCCTTCTTGCTGAACTGCTGGCGTGTCCTCTGCTGGGACTTCTGGTTTATCTTCTGCTTCTTCGAGCTGTAGTTCTCGTTGTGCTTGTTGGAATTTGCCATGTTGTCGTAGCGCTCGTTGTACTTGTCGAGGTCTACGTAGCTGCCTCTCGTATCAACGGTGCGGCGCTGTGTTGCCGTGGAAGCCGTCTCGGACGAGAAGCTGGTGTTGAGCTTCGAGCTCTCGCCTCTGTCGCGCGCCTTGACCTGCTCCTTCTTCTTCTCGGGCTTCTTAGGCTTGGGCGGCTCGGGAGCCTTTACGGGCTCCTTCTTTGCGGGCTCTGCGGGCTTTTCAGCCTTGGGAGCCTCAGCCTTCTTCTCGGGCTCTGCCTTCTTCTCGGGCTCTGCCTTCTTCTCGGGCTCTGCCTTCGGAGCGGGCTTTTCAGCGGGCTTCTCGGCAGGCTTTGCAGGCTTCTCGGCAGGCTTCTCAGCCTTTGCTGCTGCGGGCTTCTTCTCCGCAGCGGGCTTCTCAGCCGCAGCCTTCTTCTCCTTCTTCGGAGCAGCAGCCTTCGCCTCGTCGGACTTCTCCGCCTTCTCAGCCTTAGCCGCAGTCTTCTTCTCCGCAGCGGGCTTCTCCTCGGCGTCCTTCTTCTTGACCGTCTTCTTCTCGGGCTTGGGCTCTTCCTTGCGCTCGGGTCTCGGGTCGCTCTTGGAAGCGAAATACTCGTCGAATGACTTCACCGCGTTGAGCTTTGTGTAGTGCTCGAGGACAACGTTCATCTCGTCCTCGGTCAGACCCGTGGAAGCCTTTTTCTTGGTATCGCCCTTCTCCGCGAAGAGGTCGATTATATCCTGCGAAGCGACGTTAAGGTCCTTCGCTGCATCGCTCAGTTTTATCTTTTTTGCCATATGTTGCAGTACCTCCAATTATCGTAAAAGTGTAATCTATATCAGCACTTCTGAGGTGTTATTTCTGTATCTTCTTGATGAACCCGTCCGCAAAGCCCTTGTCGCAGACAGCTATCACTGCGGTCTCCTTGCCGCAGAGCCGTCCCATCTCGTCCTTTGCGAGCTCGGTCCGAAGGTGTACGGTCTCGTATCTGCCGCACACGAAATCCACTTCCTTGAGAGTTTTGGGTGAGGCGTCGGCGGCGGTCAGCACGCAGAATGCCTTGCCGTCCCTGACAGCGTCCATCGAGCTGTCAAAGCCCTTTACCGCCCTGCCCGCCTTGATGCATATCGTCAGCAGGTCAGCCGTTTTCCGTTTCTTTTCTGAGTTCATCAGCCATCACCTCATAAACGCTCTCGTCTATCCTGCATGAGAATGCCTTTTCGAGCCTGCGAGCCTTGCGCGCCTTCTCGAAGCACTCGGTGCTCTTGCAGATGTAAGCTCCTCTGCCGTTCTTCTTGCCGACAAAGTCGAGGCTTATATCGCCCTCGGGAGACTTCACCACGCGCATGAGCTCCTTCTTCGGCTTCATCTCGTTACAGCCGAGGCACATTCTCATGGGTATCTTCTTAGGCTTCATCATTTTCCTCAGCCGTTTCCTCTGCGGACACCTCAGCCTCTGTCTCCTCGGGGATATCCTCCTCGTATGTCTCCTTTACGGGCGGAGCATAGTCGGGGGCGAGCTCGGGAGCCTCGTCGCCCGTGAGGTTGTCGAACTGGGGCTTGATGTCTATCTTGAAGCCCGTCAGCTTAGCCGCGAGCTTTGCGTTCTGTCCCTTGTTGCCGATAGCGAGCGAAAGCTGATTGTTCGGTACGATAACGGTGCAGGTCTTCTCCTCCTCGGAGGTAACGACCGTCTTGAGCACCTGTGCGGGAGCAAGGGCTCTTGTGATGAACTCCGCAGTGTCCTCGCTCCACGGGATGATGTCTATCTTTTCGCCGCTGAGCTCGTTCACTACAGCGGTGATACGCGAGCGCTGAGGTCCTATGCACGCGCCGACAGCGTCTACGTTAGCGTCCTTGGACCATACGGCTATCTTCGTTCTCGAGCCTGCCTCACGCGATATCGACTTGACCTCTACCGTGCCGTCGTATATCTCGGGCACCTCAAGCTCGAACAGGCGCTTTACGAGGTCCTTGTGAGTACGCGATATCTTTACGATAGGCTTCTTGGTCTTGCCTACGATGCCTGTGATGTAGACCTTTACCTGCTTACCCTCCTCGAGCACCTCGCCGGGTATCTGCTCGTTCTTGAAGAGGTAGAGCTCTGTGCCCTGATACTCGACCGTGACAGTGCCTCTGCCGGGCTCTATCTGCGATACGGTAGCTATGATGCAGTCGTGCTCCTTCTGCTCGAACTTGCCGAGCATCTGCTCGCGGTTTATCTCGCGCAGGTCGCCCTTTATCGACTGCTTAGCCGAGAGAGCCGCCATTCTGCCGAGCTTGGAGATGTCTATCTCCTTGAGTATCGTTCCGCCGACCATAGCGTTCGGGTCGATAGTCTTTGCGACGTCGATGTTTATCTCGTTCTCGTCGATAGGCTCGTCGTCGATTATCTCCTGAACGATGTACATTGCGAATTTCTTCTGTGCAGGGTCTATCTCGACTCTTATCCTGTCCTCGCTGTGAGGATATGCTCTCTTGGCGGCTTTGAGCATTGCCGACTTTACCTTCTCGATGAGCAGGTCGGTCTCAACGCTGTTTTCTTCGCCGAGCATTTTAAGTGCCTCGAAAAAGTTTTCCATTGTGTTTTCCTCCGTTTATATTATATTTACGTTGAACTTGATTAATTTCCGCGGCTCAGTCAAAATCGAACCACAGCTTGACGAACGCCACGTCCTCGAGCGGTATCGTCCGCTCAGTGCCGTCCTCATTCTTCACGGTCACGCCGTTTTTGTCCGCACCCACGAGGTATGCGCATATCTCCTTCTCTCCGTCTATGCCCCGTATCAGGCGGACTCTTACCTTGTCGCCCTCGCAGACCTCAAAGTGCTCCTCCCTGAGGAGTTCCCTCTCGAGTCCCGCAGAGCCGACCTCGAGCATATACTGCTGAGGTATGGGGTCGACCTCGTCGAGGATATCGTTCACGGGAGCGTTCACGCGCTCGCAGTCCGCAATGGTTATTCCCTCGTCGCAGTCGATGAATATCCGCAGATACCACATCGCGCCCTCCTTGACGTAGTTGACGTCCCAGAGGTAGTAGCCGAGCTCGTCCGTTATCGGCTTCACGAGGTCATATACCTTCTGCTCTGTTCCTCCGAACTTTTTCAGCTTCATTCGGTATTTTTCTCCTTTCCCTTCAAGCTGTTCCAATAGCCGTCGGGAGGCTTTCTCCCGATACAATACGAAAGACCGGAAGCTTCCGGTCTTTAGTCTAACTATCATCATATAGTATTATATCACGTGAAAACGGAAAAATCAAGTGTTTTTCGCAGATTTTTCAAATTTTTCCCGTATTTATTCATTTCGGACAAAAAAATCGGTGCCGCACACTGTGTTCGGCACCGATATCGCAATTTTAAGCCAGTCCCGCATTGGCTACGGTAGTAGTCGTGGTAGCGAGCGGGTCGTCCTCGGAAGCGAGCTTGGAGGTCGTAACGACAGCGGCGTCTACTGCTCCGCCCACGTTGACCTTTATCTCTATCTCAATGTCGGGATAGTTCTTGAAGCTGAGGACAATGAATGTCTGTCCCTTTGATACGCCTGTGATGTGTCCGAGATTGTCAACGGTAGCTATCTTCGGGTCCATGGACTTCCACACCTCGTCGGACTCGCCTGTGCCCGCGTCGGGATAGCTCTGTATCACGGGAACGTCGCTTTCGCCTATATCAAGGAAAAGCTCGCGCTTCGAGAGCTTGACGTTCGACGCCTTGGGATTCACGGCGACGGTCGTGGTAGCCTCGGTTGTCTCCACGGGCGGAGCGGTCTCCGCAGTGGTAGCGACGGTAGTGGTGGTAGTCTCAGCCTTCGAGCTGCCTTCATCTCCCATATTCTTCGTACATTTTGCGAGAAGCACAACAAACATCAGCACGACGAACGCTATGACTGCAAGCGCTCCCAGCTGTCTTTGTCTGAGCACCTTACGTGTGACACGTCTTCTGTTGTCCATACTCTTTCCCATCCTTTATGTTTATATTTTAACAAAGGTATGTTCCTTTGATAACATTATAACACAAGCACTTAAAAAAGTCACGCACTTTCGGAAATTTTTACACATTGCTGTAAAAATCATCTTCGATTTGTGAGTTTTGCACAAAGAAAATGCAGAACGTCCTTTGGGCGTCTGCCAAATCACCCGTACACTCGCGGGCCGCCAAAGGCGACCCCTACAATGGTTCTTTCACAAATCCCATAAAATAAGGGCGGACACACGAGTCCGCCCCTACAGTTATCTCATTTCGTTGAAGCGCTTGACCTCTTCGTCGATGACGCCCGTCCACGAATCGCGGAGAGTCGCCCACGAATCAACGTGCGAGTCGCCCTCGAGCAGTGCCTGCGTGAGGTTGTTCATAACTCCGCGCGTCTCATAAGTGTAGTCGCCGTCGCCGTTCATCCTGTCGCCCATGCCGTATGCAAAGTCAAACATCGGAGTTACCTTGCTCGGGTCGAGGAATGTCTTGAGCGCGTCGTACTGCTCCTCGGTCACGAAGGACTTCGTCTTGCCCGCCGCAGTCTTTTCCTCCACGAGAGCCTTCTGCTTCGCTATCTTCCTGTACTCCTCCTGAGTAGCCGCCACGCGCTCGCACTTGATGTACGTCGCAACAGCCTCGCCCTTAGTCGAGTTGCGAACCAGCATCTTCGCCGCATAGTTACAGCAGAGGTAGTTCCTGTCCGCATCGGGTGACTTCGGGAACGGCACTACCATAAGGTCGGAGTCGGGATTCTTCGCGTTCGACGTGCCGAGCGCCCAGTCTCCCATAGCAAAGAACAGCGTATTGTGCGTGTCGGGGAAGTAGCCTATCCACTCGGGCTGATAGAGGTGCTTCGAGGCGATGTCCTGCATGAGGAGCTCCGCCTTCTCTATCTGCGGGTCGTCGATATTGTTCTCGAACTTTGTGCCGTCGTAGTTGATTACGGTGTGTCCAGTCGACTGGATTATAGCCTGTCCGAACCAGCCGTTGATGCCGTAGCGGGTCGTGCCCTCGGGAGCTCCCGATACGAACGACTCCATCATCTCCATGAACTTGTTCCAGTCCCACTTGCCGTCGAGGTAGAGCTCATACGGGTCGTCAAGCCCCTCCTCCTCCATCATCTTGCGGCTGTAGGTTATAACGAGCGGGTCTGATACGTCAAACGGCACGACGTAGTGCTGACCGTTGTACTCGAACATATCTATCACGTCGGACATATCGTCCCACAGTCCGTCCTCCTCCATGCCGAGCGCGCCGAAGTACGGGTCGAGAGCCTCATACTGCTCCTTGACCACGCCGTTCGGGACTGCGTCCCACTCGTAGGGGAACATATCCACCTCGTCGCCCGAGAGTATCATCGCGGCGAGCTTGGTGAACTTCTCGTTCGAGTCCGCGAGCACGAACTTCACCTTTGCGCCGTATACGTCCTCGAAGAGCGAGAGCGCTACCGAACGGTCGTTGTTGTTGGTGGGGTTGATGTCGTAGTCGGCGAGCCATACTATCTCCTGCCCGCTGATGTCGACTCCGCTCTGACCGTTGAGCTCCGCCTCATCTGCGGGGACGGTGAACTCGTCCTCCTCCTTGTAGTGGCTGTTGTTCTCGGAGGTCTCCTTGCTCTGACATGAGACGGCGGAAACTGCGAATAACGAGACAGCCGCGAGTCCTGCGAGGACTCTTTTCAGCTTGTTCATAGTAAAAAACTCCTTTCGTGCCTGTATTCTTCGGGTGCGCGAGAGGGTCACACAGCCCGATATGCCACATATATTATACTATAACAGTGTACAAAATGTCAAGTTGAATCAACTGTCAGCCTTTTCCGCTCCGCAGACACCATTCGGACAATATCGCCGTCAGTTGCTCCCGAAAGCAAACAGACCGAACGCGCTTGACAAATGTCTAAGTTTCAGCATAGAACGACGTTTTCGGCTATTCTTCATCATCGGTAAGTATATGCTAACAAATATATCTTGATTTTCTCCGCCCATATGTTAAAATAAGAATCAGAGGAGCGGAGGCTCCCGAATAATCTACGGAGGTGCTTTGATTATGGCATATAAGATTTCAGACGATTGTGTTAGCTGTGGTGCTTGTGCAGGCGAATGTCCTGTTGGCGCTATCTCGGAAGGCGACGGAAAATACGTTATCGACGCTGACGCTTGCGTAGAGTGCGGCGCTTGTGCAGGTGTTTGCCCCGTAGGCGCTCCTTCTGCAGAGTGATTCTGACACAAAACACGAAAACTAACGGCTATCCTTTCGGATAGCCGTTTTTCTTTATATTATGCGCTGTCTGCCCGCGCACTCACTTATTATCAGAAATGGTGATGATATCCTTTTCCGTAACAGCTACCTTTACTACGTCGGGCTTCTTCTGCTCGTTGTCGAGAGTCGGGAAGAAGCAGACAGTGAAGTCCTTCACGTCCTCGCTGACCGCAAAGCCTCCCACTACTCCGCTGAACTGCCCTTTCGCGGGGACACTGAAGGGGTTCGGGCTGTAGCGCGACATATTCTTCGAGGCATACAGCTGAGTGCGGACGTCGTAGTGCGCTTCGCTGCCGTCGCTGAAGAGGAGGTAGAAGTTATTGAGCGTGTTGAGCTCGTATGCCTTGTCCGTGGCGTTATCAATGGTTATGTCGAGATAGAGGTAGCGCTCGCCCTTGTCGGTACGTGTGCCGCCGTCGATGACCTTGTTGAGGGTGAAGCCTGTTTCGTTGGCGTTCGCCTTCTCGGAGACAGCTGCGCTGACCTCGTTGTCCGCGACGCCCTCGTTCTTGCCCGCTTCAACGGTCGTCCCGACCCTCGACGCAGACCTGCTGTCAGTTTTGCCGTCCGAGCAGCCGACTGCCGCCGTCACTGCCATAGCCGCGCAGAGCAGGAGCGCGGTGATTTTATATCTTCTCATAGTATGAGCCTCCGTTCAGATTATATGGGCGCATTTCACGCTTCCTTAGTATACCACAACGGAGGCTTCCATGTCAAGTATCGGGCAGCATCTGCTTCTTCGGCCTTTTCACAGACAGCAGGACGAGCGAGAGCAGGTACATAGCCGCTCCCGAAGCTATGGAGACTGCCGTCCCGAGCAGGGGAGCAGCTCCCGCGCGGGTGCATATGCCGTCCGCGAGGTAGGCTGCTCCGCCGCACATAGCTCCCGCGTAGAGCACCTTGAGCAGCGCTCCGACGGGCAGGGCTGCTCCCGAAGCGCGGACGTAGACCGTCAGCGATACCGCCAGTATCACCGCGTAGCAGACCGAGGTCGACACCGCCGCGCCGTCAGCTCCCATGAGCGGCACGAGTACGAGATTGCCCGCAAGCTTTACTGCTGTCCCCACAAGCATGACCCTGAGCGGCGCGGAGGGCTTGCCGACAGCCTGCAAAAGGCTGAATACAGGGAACGACAGGCACAGGCAGACCATTCCCGCCATGAGCAGGCGCAGCGCCGATATGCATATCTCCACCTCGTCGCTTTGCAGCGGGAACAGCAGGTGCAGCACCTCGGGCGCGAGGACTCCGAGCCCGAATGCCGACGGCACCGCTATCGCTGCCGCTGTCACGAGAGCCTGCGACGTCCCCGCCTCGAGGGCGGCTCTGTCCCGCGACGACCACGCCGCCGTCACTGCGGGGAGCGCGCCCTTCCCGAGCATATTCGTCACCGACGGCACGAGGTTGAACACCGTCAGCGCTATCCCCGCGAACGAACCGTAGACGAAGTTCGGGACGTCCTCGGGAGCGACCGCGGCGGGCACTCCCCTGCCGCAGCCAAACCGCGATATACAGGCGATGACCGTCCACATATCCACCAGCGAGGTCAGGTTCGTCACGACGGAGCTCACCCCCACGGGCAGAGCCGTCAGCGCAAGCTCGCGGGCTATCCCGCGGCGGGACTGCATATGGCTCTCGCCTCCGCGGAGAGGGCGGCGGAACAGCGCTAAAACTGCGAAAAACAGCACCGCTCCGAGCGAGGACAGCGATACGCCCAGTATGCCCGCTGCCGCCGAGAGCGCACGTATGTCGGTCACGGAGGGGAAGCGCGCCATTATCGCGCTGCCGTGGAAGTTCACAAAGCCGCACAGCCACAGCCCCGCGCCGACCTTGACCGCGCCCTCCGCCGCCTGCGAAAGCGCCGTCGGGTACATATTGCTCATGCCCTCGTAATAGCCGCGCTCCACTGCCGTCACGCACCCGAACAGCACCGCGGGAGCTATCATCATCAGTGCGGGGACTGCCTCCGCTCCGCCCGTAGACAGCAGGCTGAACGGTCTCGCAAGCAGCCATACAGCCGCGCTCCCGACGAGTCCGACTCCCGTGAATAGCAGCAGGGCGGTGCTGCGTATGCGCCTGATGTTGGCGTACATACCGAGGGCGGCGCTCTGAGCGGTCATGCGCGCGACCGCCGAGGACAAGCCCGTCACAGTCAGCGCGTACACGGGCAGAAAGAGGCTGTACGCGCAGCTGAAATAGCTCATTCCCACGCCGCCGAGCAGGTTCGTCAGCGGTATCTTGAACAGCGCGCCGAAGCCCTTCGCCACCACCGCCGATATCATCAGTATTATCGAGCCTTTCAGTATGTTCTGCTTCTTCATCGCGCGCCTCCCGTCCGTATTCCATACAGGATATGCCGCGCGGCAGCAAATTATGAGGCAAAAGGAAAACGGACGCCCGAAAACACCCCTACATTTTTTGTAGGGGCGAGTTCCGCTCGCCCGTCGTTTTATAAATCAACTGTAGCTTGATATTGGTCTGCGGGCGCTCGGATAAGCAGCACACTAAATCTTCGATTTGGATTGTGATGCTATATGCAGCTTTGCTGTAATGCGCCCCTACACAGCATACCTGTTTATTTTGCGATGAAATCCTCCATTGTGCCCGTTCCGCCCGTGGAGATGTACGAATAGTACGCCAGTATAGACGAGGCGTCCTTTGCGTCGATGAAGCTGTCCGCGTTGACGTCCGCGGCAGTCTCTATCTCAGGAGGAAGCGGCTCCGTGACTCCGTCCGTCGACCGCAGCGCGTACTCGCCGAGAACAAAGGTAGCGTCCTTCGCGTCGACCTTGCCGTCACCGTTGGGGTCGCCGAGCATGAGAGCGGGTTTGCGCTTCTCGCCCGCGATCTTTATCCAGCCGCTGTGCAGCCCCTTCGTGAACACATAGGTCATTTGCAGCCTGCCCGCTTCGCTCTGGGCGCGGTCGATGAACAGGTCTTTTCCTACGTCGTCGACCACATAGACGATACCAAAGGGGTAGACCTCGCCGCTGTCGGCGTCCTCGGGGACCACGAAGTCCACTGTGAAGATACTGCCCTTCTGAACCGATCTCTCCTCCGAGTAGGCGTAGAATTCGAGCTGCCCCTCCTCGACCATGACCGAGCCCGTCGTGAAGCCCTCGACCGAAGTACCCGCCGTAACCACCTCGCCCTTCGGGTTCTCACGCACCTTCAGGCGCGTATCATAGAAGAAATGAAAGCGCATCATATTGACAGGCTCCTCCACGCCGACCACGCTGAAATATACGCGCTGTACCTTTCCCTTCGCGTATTCGGGTTCGAGACCTATCTTATCGAGAAATAGCATTATACCGCCCTCATAGTCCCGAGGATCTATCTTGGGGGTGTTCCACTCCTTCGGCTGGACCCAGCTCGAGCCGTCGTAGAGCACCTCCTCGTCGTCCTGCTTGTTGTAGGGGTTCGGTATCGAAGACTGCGTCTGCCCGCTGCCGAGGGCGGTAAGGCTGCTGCCGCGCAGACAAGTCGGAGCTCCGCATATTATGGCGAGCGTTAACGCTGCCGATAAAAACTTTCTGGTTTTCATTGAAAAGTCTCCTTTCTCGGATTCTGTAAGTCCATTATACAACAACCGACCGCAATTGGCAATGCTTTTTGTTCTTGGTTCAGTTTGACAGGCAGCCGTTTTTCGGGAAATTTACGCCAAAGACAGCCCCAAACGTGATTTTTGACCTTTTACTGTTGATTTTTTTATTATAATATGGTATAATGTTAGGTGGCTTATTGTAAGCTATGATTATTTGAAAGGACGTAATATACATGGAATATAAATTTTCCGACAAGGTAAGCGGTCTGAAAGCCTCTGCTATACGTGAGATACTCAAGTTTACCGCAGACCCCGAGGTCATTTCCTTTGCGGCGGGCAATCCTGCTCCCGAGGCGTTCCCCAAGGAGAGGATAGCCGAGATATCGGCGGAGCTCCTGCGCGATGACCCTATCCTCGCGCTCCAGTACAGCGTTACCGAGGGCTACACTCCCCTGCGTGAGTTCCTCAAGGGCTGGATGACCGAGAAGGGCTGCTTCCACAAGGAGTTCGACGACCTCATCATCACCTCGGGCGGTCAGCAGGCAAACGAGCTCTCCTGCAAGGTGCTGCTCAACGAGGGCGATACACTGCTGTGCGAGTCTCCGAGCTTCATCGGCTCGCTCAACGCGTTCCGCTCCTACAACGTAAACCTCGTCGGCGTGGAAATGGAGGACGACGGCATCAACCTCGAAAAGCTCGAGGACGCGCTGAAAACTCAGCCGAATGTGAAGATACTCTACCTCATCCCCAACTTCCAGAACCCGACAGGACGCACAATGTCGCTCGCTAAGCGCAAGGCTGTATATGAACTCGCGTGCCGCTACGACTTCATCATCCTTGAGGACGACCCCTACGGCGAGCTCCGCTTCGCGGGCGAGAACGTCCCCACGATAAAGAGCCTCGACACCGAGGGACGCGTAATCTACTCCAGCACCTTCTCCAAGCTCATCTCTTCGGGCTTCAGAACGGGCTATGTTTCGGCTCCCGCGCCGATAATCCAGAAGATAGTTGTCTGCAAGCAGGTCGCAGACGTACACTCCAACATTTGGGCGCAGGTCGTTTCGCACCGCTTCATGACCACTGTTGACCGCGAGGCTCACTTCAACAAGCTCCGCGGCATATACAGAGAGAAGTGCGACCTGATGTGCAGCTACATCGACAACGGCTTCTCCAAGAAGATAAGCTACACAAAGCCCGAGGGCGGTCTCTTCATATGGTGCACTCTCCCCGAGAGCTGCGATATGAACGCTTTCTGCACAAAGGCTGTTCAGGAGTACAAGATAGCGGTAGTTCCCGGCAACTCGTTCAGCATCAAAGAGGACGAGGTCAGCCACTCCTTCCGCCTCAACTACTCCACTCCCACAAACGAGCAGATAAAGAAGGGCATGGATATCCTCGCCAAGATGACGAGAGATATGCTCGACTAATCATCCGAGCCGTTAGCCTTTAGCCATTAGCCGTTAGCTTATGGTGTCCGCTGACGCGGGCATATTCAGATATCATCGCCGTAAGGCGATACCGCGAGCTAAAGGCTAAAGGCTGACAGCTAACGGCTCACAAATATAACTACCAAACTGAAAGGAATCACAAATATGGCAACTACAGACAGATACCCTGTTACACAGAAATACCTGATGACAAGAGCTCAGGCTCTCAGCTTTCCCGCTAACTTCTTCGAGATGAAGTTCGGCAAGAACGACGTTTACGGCGTGGTAGTAGATATGCCCATGCCCGGCAATATCCTCACGACTATGGTCTGCTTCATCAACGGCGCTGCCAACCTCTACTTCAACAACGGCGGCGAGTACGTCGGCGCTTCCCAGCGCTACAGGAACCTCGTTCAGGCTGCGAACGCTCTCGTTGTCAACTCCGCACAGATTATCCCCAAGGCTGAAAAGACCAAGCAGTATGACCTCCCCAAGGGCAGAACGCAGTATGTGTACCTCCTCACAAAGAACGGCACATACAAGGTCGAGTTCCAGCCAGGTCTTATCCCTGAGACAGAGCCCGAAAAGCGCTCCCTCTACGTGCTCTACCAGCGCGTTCTCGCTGAGCTGAGAAACTGCCAGCTCAAGGACGATATGGAAGCCCGCAAGGCAGGCAAGTAAGGAGTACCGCATATGGACGATAAAAAGCTCATTTTCAGCGCTCTCCAGCCGACAGGCACTTTCACCCTCGGCAACTACATCGGTGCACTGAGAAACTTCGGAAAATTTCAGGAGGAATACGACTGCATCTACTGCGTCGCTGACCTCCACGCTATAACCGTTAAGCAGGAGCCCGCAAAGCTCCGCCAGAATACGCTCATATCCTATGCGCTGCTCATGGCGTGCGGTCTCGACCCCGAGAGGTCTATCCTCTTTATCCAGAGCCACGCTCACACCCACAATGACCTCAACTGGCTGCTCTGCTGCAATACGCAGTTCGGCGAGCTCTCACGCATGACCCAGTTCAAGGACAAGAGCCAGAAGCACCCTGACGACGTCAACGCGGGTCTGTTCACGTATCCTTCGCTCATGGCGGCGGATATCCTCGCGTACAACGCCGACCTCGTTCCCGTGGGCGTTGACCAGAAACAGCACCTCGAGCTCGCGAGAAATATCGCTCAGCGCTTCAATCAGCGCTACGGCGACTTCTTCAAGCTCCCCGAGCCGTACATCACCGAGGTCGGAGCGAAGATAATGTCGCTCCAGGACCCGACAAAGAAGATGTCCAAGTCCGACGAGAACCCCAACGCGTGCATCCTCATCCTCGACGACAAGGACACAATTATCCGCAAGTTCAAGCGCGCTGTCACCGACAGCGAGGCGGAGGTCGCTTTCCGCGAGGGCAAGGACGGCATCAACAACCTCATGTCCATTTACTCCTGCGTGACAGGCAAGGACTACGCCGCTATAGAGGCTGAGTTCGCAGGCAAGGGCTACGGCGACTTCAAGCTCGCAGTAGGCGAGGCTGTTGCTGACAGTCTCGAGCCCGTGCGCACCGAGTTCGACCGCCTCATCGCGGACAAGGCTTACCTCAAGGACTGCTACACCAAGGGCGCCGAAAAGGCGATGAAGATATCCAGCCGCATCGTCTCGAAAGCCTATCATAAGGTCGGTTTCGTCGACAGACCTTTCTGAAACCGCCTAAATACGTCGATTCTTTAGGCAAAACATATAAAAAAGCACCTCAAAATTCTGCAAAAAGCACAAACTTTTGCGAAATATATTGATTTTTCGCGGATTTTGGGGTATTATTAGAGGAGTGCTAATCCCATGGTCGAATATCAGCAAAAAGATAACTACTCTATCAGCGATCTGCTCGATATCGTGCGGCTCCTGAGAGGTGAGGGCGGCTGTCCCTGGGACAGGGAACAGACCCACAGCTCTATCAGAAGCGACTTCATCGAGGAGACCTGCGAGGCTGTAGAAGCTATCGATCTCGGTGATACTGCCCTGCTGAGGGAAGAGCTCGGCGACGTACTGTTGCAGGTGGTCTTCCATTGCAGGATAGAAGAAGAAGCAGGCTCGTTCAGATTCGACGACGTCTGCGACGAGATATGCAAGAAGCTCATTCTCCGTCACCCCCACGTCTTCGGCGAAGTCAAAGCCGATTCAACTGCGGAGGTGCTGAAGAACTGGGACGCCATTAAAATGGACGAAAAGGGTCAGGAGACCTACACCGATACACTGAATCAGGTCGCTAAGTCTCTCCCGTCGCTCATGAGGGCGCAGAAGGTCGGTAAACGTGCAATGCGCGCGGGTATGGACTTCCGAAGCGCCAAGGACGCTATGGCTTGCATAGACAGCGAAAAGGCGGAGCTCGAAAGAGCTGTTGCCGCAGGAGATACGCAGAATATTGACGAGGAAATGGGCGACCTGCTCTTCTCGTGCGTCAATGCCGCGCGTCACCTCGGTGTAAACGCCGAGCTCGCTCTCAAGGCTTCAACAGACAAGTTTATCAAACGGTTCTCTGTAACAGAACAGCTGGTGAGTGCGGAGGGTCTCGATATGAAGGACCTCCCTATCGAAAAACTCGATATTTACTGGGACAAGGCTAAAAAAATTATTATGGAGGAACACTCAAATGACTAAGACAGAACTCATCAATTCAATCGCTGATAAAGCAAACTGCACCAAGAAGGACGCCGGCGCTGCTCTCGAGGCTACTCTCGCAGCTATCGAGGAAGCTCTCGTAAAGGGCGACAAGGTTGCTATCACAGGCTTCGGTACATTCGAGGTTCGCAAGAGAGGCAAGAAGACCTGCATCAACCCCAGAACTAAGGAGAAGATGGTTTGCCCGCCCAGCAATGCACCCGCTTTCAAGGCAGGTAAGGGTCTCAAGGAGGCTGTCAACGCTAAGAAGGCTTCCAAGAAGAAGAAGTAATAACAAGGGGCGGAAAGGTATTCTTTCCGCCCCGTTTATTTATGGAGGGATACAATGAGACTCGACAAATACCTCAAGGTGACGCGCCTCATCAAGCGCCGCACCGTCGCGAATGAAGCCTGCGACGCCGAGAAGATAGTCGTCAACGGCAAGGCGGCGCGCGCGTCCTACGACGTGAAGGTCGGCGACATCATCGAGATAAATATGGGCACAAAGCCGCTGAAGGTGAAGGTGCTCAGCGTCACCGAGCACGCCACCAAGGAAAACGCTGCGGACAACTATACGGTGGTAGAATAAGCCGTTATACAGGCATTTTGCGGGCGGCGAAACGCCGCCCCTACATTTATAAAAATTGTCCGCGTAAGCGGACACCGCAATTATTCACTATTCTTTATTCATTATTCACTATTCACTAAAAACAGCCCTGAGTAAAACTCAGGGCTGTTTTATTACTTCGTGTTGTGTATATCCCAGCGGAAATTCGTCAGCTTCGACGCCTTTGTGGTGTCGAGCATATTGTTGTACTCGAGCTTTGCAAGGTCGAGATAGCGGTAATTGGTCTTTTCCTCCTTGCCGCCTCCGAAAAGTCCCTTCAGCTTCGTCATAGCGCCGCCGCCCGACTTCTGCACAACAGTGCCGAGGTGGTGGTTCTCACGCATGAAGGTGATGATATCGGCAGCAGTAGTCAGCAGCTTGTCGCTGATGTTGTATATGCCTGCGTCCTTCATATCATCGGCGTTCTTTACGAAGCAGAGGATGAAGTCTACCAGATTGTGTACACAGCAGAGCTGGAATCCGTACTGACCCTTGCCGTATACGAACTTTGAGCCGTCCTTGGGGTCGGTTATCTTCGCCACAAGGTTATCGGTGAAATTCAGGGTATAAACAGGAGCAACTCTCGTGATACAGCACATGACTTCCTTATGGTGCTGCATTTCGGATATGAGCGTCTTCTCCGAGTTATACTTGAGCATCGCATAATTGGTATTGGTCTTGATATCAGAATCCTCTCTGATAGGCTCGCGGGTCTTGGGGAACTCGTACACCTGATAAGTGCTCACCAGTACGACCTTGCGTACATTCTCCGTCATAGCATAGCGATAAATGAATTTATCGCACTGCTTGGCAATATCAAGCTCCTTATCGGTAACGATAGGTCCGAAATCGTTATCAACTGTGCAAGCGGCATGAATCAGAACACTTATCTCGTATTTCTCAAAGATATCGGCGTAGCCATTCTTATCTGCCTGATTGACCTGTACAAAGGTGTAATTCAGTTTTCCCTCATTATATGGGTTTGGCTCAACATCAGCACAAACCACGGCAAAGCCCTTCTTGAGCAGACCCGAGCAGATATGCTGACCGATGAGTCCGCAGCCGCCCGTTACAAGAACTGTCTCCATACTTCATACCCTCCTTTCTGACAAACATACTGTTCTAACTTAATTATTATAGCATATTTCTTATTTGTTTGCAAGTCATTTTCACAACGTTAGCAATATCTTACAAGTTTAATTCCCTATCCCCGCTGTTATTTTCCGAAGCTCATCAGCTGTTATTCGCTGATAATGGGATTCGCATTGACCTCGTCGATATATGTCTGGACTGTTGCGTATATAGCGTCGTAGGTCTCGTTCCACGGTGTACCTCTTGCAGTATTGCGGAGGTTCTGGTCGAGAAGGTCGCCGCAGTCCTTCGATACGCCC
>Ga0247608_10000271_pt1 | contig 90410 bp, 99 predicted proteins | sample 176DNAGHGlowgp2_FD_193490 | JGI IMG/M metagenome (GOLD analysis project Ga0247608, IMG submission 193490) | Sheep rumen microbial communities from Palmerston North, Manawatu-Wanganui, New Zealand - 1766 DNA GHGlow gp2 | ecosystem: Host-associated > Mammals > Digestive system > Stomach > Rumen ... | reverse complement strand
GATCAGTCCCTCCGGTCTGATGCCAACGAACACCCTGCGTTCCGCATTATCTTTGAGCCTTACCGGCAGAACCTTATCGTGACCGACATAAAGGCTTCCGTCCTTGACCTCACCACCGAGAACGTTGATAGGCGGAGTGCCAAGGAACTTTGCTACAAACAGATTTGCCGGACTGTCATAGACATCCTGCGGTTTACCTGTCTGGTATACGACGCCCTGCTTCATAACGATTATAATGTCGGAGATACTCATCGCCTCCTCCTGATCGTGCGTCACGAAGACTGTGGTGATTCCCGTCTCCTTCTGGATCCTCCTTATCTCCTCCCTGGTCTGGATCCTGAGTCTCGCATCGAGATTCGATAAAGGCTCATCAAGGAGCAGCACCCTCGGTTTCTTCACAAGCGCTCTTGCGATAGCCACACGTTGCTGCTGTCCGCCACTCATCTGCTTCGGCTTCCTGTAGAGGAGCTCATCGATCTGAACGATGCGTGCCACTTCCTCCACCTTTTTCTTCATCTCAGCCTTCGTCAGTTTCTTATCACCTTTCAGGTTCTCCAACGGGAACATTATGTTCTTCATTACAGTCAGGTGAGGATAAAGAGCATAGCTCTGGAATACCATTCCTATCCCGCGCTTCTCCGGAGGAAGATCAGTGACATCCTCTCCGTCAAAGAAGATCCACCCCTCTGTAGGTGCCTCAAGTCCGCTTATGAGGTTAAGTGCAGTGCTCTTGCCGCATCCGGAAGGCCCTAATATACTCACAAGCGAACCGTCAGGTATCTCTACTGTCATGTCACTTACGGCTACCACGAATTCATGAATCTTCCTGTCTATGTTCGGGAACTTCTTGGTTACATGTTTAAGCTCGATCTTCATTCAGCCTGCTCCTTCGTTATGAGAATCAAATAAATATAAATTTATTTTACACTAATTGCAGTTAATGTATAATAGGTATATCAATGTGTTAATAACAGATTTTGAGAGGTAACGGATATGATAGACGCTTTGACAGGTAAGGACTGGATCGAGCAGTTCAGACATTATGCAGATCCCGCTTGTGATTGTACGATAGAAGAGCTTAGGACAGCTTATCTTCAGATGACAATGAATTACATAAACGAGATCGTAAACACCCGTCAGCTCGAGGATTTTGTATCACAGCATTATGGTGAAGAGCAGGTTGAGAAGCTCTCTGTCGAGGGTGCCCTCGGCAACAGGCTTATCAGGATCCTCTGCCAGAATCCCGATGATCTCGCTGCACAGGCAGAAGCCGCTGCAACGTTTGTTGAATACAACATCTACAAATAAACCGGATAAGTATGTCTTCGAGACGTTCCACTCTTTTCCCGGGGCTTAGGCCCTCGAATATTCATGAACGCTTTATGCTCGAGGCGATCAAGGAAGCTGAGAAAGCAATCGCCAAGCAGGAATGCCCCATAGGCTGTGTCATTGTAAAGGATGACAAGATCCTTGTCAGGAGCCATAACCTGAGACTCACCCGCGGCAATGCCATCTGTCATGCAGAAGTCCTCGCCATAGACAAAGCCTGCCGCAAGATCGGTGACTTCAGACTCAATGACTGCGACATGTATGTAACGCTTGAGCCGTGCACCATGTGTGCGGGAGCGATCATACAATCACGCATAAGGAAAGTGTATTTCGGCGCGTATGAGCCCAAGAGCGGCGCTGTCTGTTCATGCAACGATATCTTCAATGTGGCCCACGGTCACAACCATCAGGTCGAATATGAGGGCGGCATACTCGAAGAACAGTGTGCCGCGATGATGAAGGATTTCTTCAGGAATATAAGGATCAGGGACAGGAAATAGTTCGTGCTCCCATATCATCTTACCTCAACAAGCAGACCGTATCTGACAAGGTAAAGGTACTTTTGCTTGACATGTATTCCGGATGCTTCAAGCGAAGCTGCATAACACCCGATCTGGAAAGAGTGAAGCTCATTTGCCTTCCTTATCACCTCAGACTCGATAATGTCACCGTAATTGTCAGTTTTATAATCAATAACGACAGCACCGTCATCCTCATAATAGACTGCGTCGATAATACCCTGCACCAGAACAAAGTCATCAGGTGATGCACCTTCATAGGCTGGAAGTGCAAACACGACAGGCTTCTCGTATTCAGCTCTTCCGTCCGTGTCAGCTTTGTTCAAAGCATCGCCGGCGGATGTATAAGCAAATTCACATATTCCGTCAGCGAATTCGGATGCCACCTTGATGACATCATCAGTATCATATCCGGCAAATACACCTGCTTCGGCTAGCTCCCGAACATTAGATATCAATTCATCCAGGCCTGACCTGTATCTGGCAGGATCAGCCCACTGCATTATGAGATGGACTATCGTTCCCTTGCCTGCTGCAGTTACCTTGCCCGACAGCTTATCAATGTATTCCTCTTTATCCCTGACATACAGATCAACGTGTGTGGACGTGGAGATATTCCAGTCATTGATCCCGGTAACAGCAACCTTGAACGGGATCTTAATACTCCTGTCATAGGAATATGAACCATATGAAGTCTTCCGGTCAGTTTTACCGCCGTCCATCGGTTCATCAGCCTTCACCTCTGTCTCAGGTACATCTGTACAAGGATTATCTGCCAATATACCTTCCAGTTCATCATTATCCACGGTCACAACTTCAAATCCGTCATAGTCTTCTATGTATTCAGGTTCCGGGAATCCTTCCCCCATGATCTGCCTCAAAGGTGATGCGCAGGAGGCCCTGAACAGAGCAGACATAAGAATGAATCCCACCCTTTTGTTGCCGCCAAGCCAGTACTCACGTGAGAAGCTTCTGCCGCCATACCTTGATGCAGCAGTTGCGGCCTGATTAAGATAAGTAACTTTGTTGTCTCCATAGTCGGCTACCGTCACCATGCTCAATTCCTGTTCGGCGCGGGTAAGGGCGACATACAAAAGGCGCATTGCTTCGGCATTCTCTGCTATCTTCCTGTCACGGTTATACATTATCCTGGATGCAGAGACAGATAGCGATATATTATCCATATCGTAATCATCTACCACGAATCCCGCCTTCTTATCGAGTGTGATTCCCGAACTCGTCTCATTCCTCTCTCCCATATCGTCGAAAGCAAATATCACAAACGGCGCTTCAAGTCCCTTACTTCCGTGTATGCTCATGCAGCGCACCGCATCTTCTTCCTGTACATTCCCTTCATACTTGATATTGCCGCTGATCTTGATCTTGATCTCCTCAAGCTTCGACGCAATAGTTCCTATGTCGGTTCCGTATCTCTTGAACGTCTTTGACAGCCAATCCTTAAGGATATCGAGCTTCTTAACACCGTGATTATCTTCGGAAATGATGTTGGCTCTTATCCCCGTCTCCTCATATATCATGTCAACCATGTCATCGATATCGCTTATCCTGCAAGACATCCTCATATCGTCCAGTACAGCCGTAAAGTTCTCAAGTCTGCTCTTCAGTTCCGAATCAGGTGCAGCATCACAATACTTCCTGATCCTGGACATCAGATTGACTCTCATATAGTCACTGTACTCTGTCTTGATAAAGGCATTGATCTGCGCCAGTTCGTCGAGTGTGAAATTCGTGAAACGGAAATTCCTGAGCATAATTGACATAAGGTATTCATCACGGTATTCGTTCCCGAGAACAATGATAAGATTAATAATGCTCTGAATGTCCATATCTTCAAATACAAGCGACTTGTTGTCGGACACCGTCGGGATCCCGTGAAGATTAAGGAAATCGGATAACATCTGACCCTTGCTGCCGTTGCGGGTAAGGATCTTAATGTCCTTACGGCTGTGACCTTCAGTGTCTAGGTATCTTCTGACTTCTCCCAGCACCCCGTAACAAAGTGCGAGATTCAGACGCTGTCCGTCAGAAGTATTCTCCTCTTCATCATCCGATTCGATCCTCTCCCTGTTACCGGATCTCAGAAAATCGGCGGATCTGTTAACGACCACAAGTCTCGGCTTCGGCGAGTGACCTGTGTGCTCTGACCATACCAGTTCCTGGTCTTCGTTATATTCGATCTCAGCGCCTTCCTTCGTCATCACCTGCCTGAAGACAAAGTTAACAAAATCCACCACTTCACAGCTGCTTCTGTGATTGCCCCTCAGGAATCTGATGCTGCCTTTGCCGGGATCATTAAGTCTTTGGATAAACAGACTCGGATCAGCATTGCGGAACTTGTAGATACTCTGCTTCACGTCACCGACGCGGAACACATTACCTTCACTCCGGGCGATCCGCGATATTATCGCATCCTGCAGTTCACTGTTATCCTGATACTCGTCTATGTAGATCTCAACGAACTTGCTGCGGTAATACTCCTGCGCTTCCTCATATGCCAGAATATCGTAAGCACCATACTCCTGATCGGCAAAATCACAGCCTCTTACCGACGACTTAAGCTCAGCATAGTTCAAGTCGATAAGCCTTATCAGTTCAGCATATGCGGAAATAGCGCCGGCACTGTCTTTCACGCATCTTAAATGGTATGCGTAATCATGTGAGAAGAATGATTTGATATCGTCACCGAACTTCAGTCCGGCTGCATGATCACCATATTTCTGTGGAGTCGTGAACTTTGTGATGAAAGGCTTGCAGAAATCGAGCAATGCAGCGATCACTCCGACCTTGACGCTGAGAATGTCGTAGACACTGTCCTCAATATTATCGTGCTTGTCAGACAGCCCTTTGAGGATCTTGGAAGCCATCACTTTGTCAATGCAGGCTGCATCACGTATAACATCATATTTGACGGAAGGATCCATATTGTCAGACCTTAATGCTTCACAAACTCTTCTTACGTAGCTTTTGAAATTATCGAAAACAAGATCATATGCTTCAGGAACAGTGACATAAGTACCGTCAGCAAGCTTTATACCGTTCTTTTTGGCATTCTGGACAGGCAGACAGTCATGTTCCATGCAGAATGACTCCAAATCTTCCAGCCGTTCCAGATAATCTGCGAATCTCACGGCAACCGTCTTCAGCAGTTCATCAAATCCGGGTATTATATCGTTCCCGGCATTTGCCCTGTATAAATCAGAATAATCCTTCACGCGGTTAACATAATCAGGAATGCTTCTCAATCTGTTGAAAGCATCAGTCAGCGAATCAATAAGATCCTTATCTGTTCTTCCGTCTCCGAAGCGCTGAGTCAGCTTGATAAATCCCGAATCTTCTTCAATGTCCGACATATACATCTTTGTCAGAGCGAGCTCGACGGCACGTCTCAGTATGATTGCGAGATCACTCTCATCAAGAATGACATTGCCGGGAGCAAAAACATCCCTGCCTTCCTCCGGAGCTGTGAGATATCCTTTCTCCTTGATCACGCGGGTACAGAAGCTGTCTATCGTCTGTATATAGGCATTCGGAAGCATATCAAGCTGAGAGGACAACCTGTCGAACAGCTCCCTGTTCCCGTTAGCCAGAGCATCATTCATCCTGTTCCTTATGGCATCCTCTATCTTCTTCTCCATGTTGGCAGCAGCATCCTTAGTGAATGTGACTACCAGAAGATGATCAATGGATAATCTCCCTTTGATTATCTCGTCAATGATCCTTCCTACAAGTACCGTCGTCTTGCCGGAGCCTGCTGCTGCGGATACAAGTGTATCAGTTATCGGAGCATCGATTATTCTTTGCTGTTCTTCGCTGTACGGATGATCACTCATCTTTGTTATCTCCCTCTTCCAATATCTTCTTCATCACGTCGTAAACCTCTTTTTTGGAACAGGTCACGTCATCCGGCCTGCATACGGGTTTGGACTGCGGATTGCCCAGCAGACCGACTAAAGTGTGATACTTTGCCGATGATCTGTCCGCACTGCAATACAAAGCATCCGCCTTGCCTGCCGCAATATCACTCAGTGCCTTCCTGATTATATAATCAGTATATTTGAGAACTGTCTCCATCTGTTCGTGCGTTATTCCCGCATTAAGAGTCTTGAATTCCAGACTTCCTTTGCCCTTCTCAGCTTTGATCGATATAGGCGAGTACCCGATATCAGCGGGGAACGATCCTTTCTTCCCCGTCATGACGGCATTTGCATAGACGGGCAACTGGATCTGTATGCCGGCCAGGAGCTTCAAGGGATCGTATTCCTTAACAAAGGTCTTATAGTCCTGAATCCTGAATGACGACGGATCGTCATATGACACATCATATCTGTCAACGAATCCCGTAAACCGGAACTTCTTCCCGTTGATATCATACGATACCGGATAGGGATCATCACCTATCCTCATCTCATAATCAGCCGGAATAAACCTTGTATCAGCACATTCCCTGAGTATAGCCGGGAACATGAATCTGAACAATCTCCTGAGCTTATTGCCGTGGTTGTTGTCACTTACCCGGACTACATCACCGTTCTCATCGAGCGTGCCGGCAACATTCTCCTCTGCAAATGATCTTCTTATGACATCCCGCGTCACACTGTCAAGCAGCACAGGATCACTCTCGAGCATGGACGCACGCTCCGCAAGCAATTCGGGAGTATTGTATTTCTCACATGTCTCCTTGAGTGCGATCTCGAACATCTTATGTGCAAGACTTCCGAAAACATTGGCCTGTATCTCACGCCTGTCTTCCCTCTGTCTTATCCTGAGCACCTTATCAAGCATAAACTCGGCATGACAATTCATGAACCTCTCAACTGCCGTAACACTCATCTTGATGTCATCATCAAGCAATATGCTTATCAGCTCCGGGGAGATAGCCGCATCGGTAAATGAATACCTCGGCTTAATTCTCTTACCCTCAACCGGAGTCTTATACACGTTCATAAGCCGGCAATCCGGAGAAGTTCTGTCCCAGAGAGCTTCGTATATCCTGCTCTTGCTCTCAGATTGTGAATGGACCATATAGAACCTGTCCGTAACAGCTCCGAAGATAAGAGATGATGTAATGAATTCTTCTCTCGATCTGACCTGTGTCTTGTCAGGCAGATTGACAGATATATTGTCAGCAAGCCTGGCCAGTTCATCTCCGCTCATAATTCCGTCTACCGTCTTGCTGTACGGATAATTATCTCTTCTGGCGCCAATGAGAAACATCACTTTGCACGGTGTATAGTAAGCATGCTCCGGTGAAGTGATCTCTATCGAGTCAACCTTCAGAGGTATCGTCCCCGATGTCTTGTTCATCATGTCAGTTCTGAACAGTTCAAGGAAATTCCTCTGGGATATCTCTACACGGTTCATCTCGTGAGTAAAAGCAGCCAGAAGAGCCATCGTCTCATCATATGCTCTTATCATCGCCTCAGCCGCATCCGACCTGCCGGCATCCAGCAGTTCATCGCGCAGCGCGGCAATATAATCCCTGATCTCATCAAGGTATTCGAGTATCAGCTCTGCCTTGGAAGCAATATCCTTCTTGCCGTAAATACGGAGTGCCGTATCACGCAATGGTATGAGATGGCGCTGCACGATATTCCTGTAAAGGAATCTCCCTGCACGACATATCTCCTGATCATAACCGAACGATGCAACAGGTTCCACATTCATAAGCATGGGATGATCGGTATCATCAAGATACCACTGCTCACTGAACATTCTCGTACTGTCAGTTATGTTCTTGGCAACGCAATAATTCTCAAAAACATCACAATACCCGGGATGCACACGAATCATTCCGCTCCGCAATACAGTAAGCACATCACCCAAAGCAAATCCCGACAATGGCAGCTTCAGAAGAGACTGAACAAAACCGGGAACGGCAGTGTTATTAAGCTCTATGCGCCTGTCAATGAAAACATCGAGTCCGAAGCCGGATGCAACCGACCTGATCCTCTTCCTCAGTTCCTCATCACAGCAGCAGATCCTTATGTCCCTGTATCTGTAGCCGTGCTCTCTCGTCAGCTTCATTACCTCGTCCAGAACATACCCGAGCACATTATCTGTTCCCGATATCTCTGCAAGGACGATATCCTCTGATCCGGTAACACTGCTTGATTCCAGCTTACCTTCCGAATAGTCACGGGTTATCTTGCTGAGATCATTACTTTGAAGATCATTTATCTCAAACTTCTCCACATTACACCCGGGAAGTCTTCCGAGTCTGTCAATGACGGCTGATGAACACTTACCGGCAGGCGTATCTCCGGACATTCCGTTGAGATACAGATCAACGCCGCATGATAACCTGTCAAGCGCCTCAACGAAAGCATATTCCCCTGGAGTGAAGTTACGCGTAACTCCAAACTGAACTATGGCAAACCTTCTGTTAAGGAGCGTGCGCAGCTGTCTGTATCTCCTATTCTTAAGCATACTGCTGTCTGTCTTATCGAGAGTTGATGCGGCAACAGCTATCGGATCATACAGGAGACCCAGCGAATACTTCGCATTCATCTCATCCAGATATTCCATCAGCAGTCTGATGTCGCACAACTTGTCCCTGTACAGTGCGCTTACCTCACTGCCGTCATCTGAACCTATAGCATCGATTGCCTTGCCTATCTCAGTTTGATCGATCCCGTATCTGGCAAAATCACCGAGAAGACTGATAAGCTTTATGATATTGTCAGCTCTGCCGGTAAGCGAATCAAAGGTCCTGAATTCATCATGGTGACTTGCAAGAACAGAATAAACTGCATTGCGGAGGATAATATCGTTGCCTGCCGACGGAATAACAGCTCCGGAGGCTCTGAGGATCCTCTCTGACAGTCTCATAAAACTGACCACATCACCGTTGACAAATGAAGCAACTACGGGAATATTCTTAGTATTACCCCTGATTGCCGCATCCGAACCGGGTGATCTTCCGATCAGGTCCCGGACAACCAACCTTTCCACCTGTGCTTTGGCGGGTTCAGGCACGATAAAAACAGTATCCTTATCCTTGTCTATTGCATGGATCAAAGCACCGGGAGTGATGCAAGTCATGCTGTCTGTTGTATATATATTCATCACAAATCTCCAATATTACTTGATAATACTCACACTATAAATATAATAACAGAAAGCGAGGTGCACAAATGAACAAGACTGTTACTGCAATTTTGTCTGTTATTATAATTGCCCTGGGCGGCTGCTCCATTCAGATGACGGGTACATCTGATACCGTTCCTTCTTCGGAAAGTCAGAACAGCTCTGTTGATACTTCCGTCTCGTCAGAATCGGATGAATCTTCAGAGGATACAACTGTCTCATCATCTGATACGTCGGAAGATACAACTGCCACCTCAGAGGAAGAGATGAATTATGATTCCCAGATCAGATATTTCCTCGATAGACCCTCTGTCTGGCGCAGCAAGATACCTCCTCAGCACGTCTCTGACAACAACGAAGTGATGTTCACTGATCTTGACGGAGACGGATACGTCGAGATGTTCGTTGCACGTCTTGGCAGGAACGGAATCGATACGACATTTGAGTTGTATGAATATGATCCCGATTCACCGGACGGATACAGATTCCTTATCGACTACACGGAAGATGTGGATACTGCCGACATTATAGCAGACAGAATGGATGCTTATTACAACGATTCAGTCGTATTCTATTCTGCCCGTGACACGGCAAGAGGCTATGGTCTCGTTGAGTATAACAACAAATACTTCATGATCTTCGAGCATGACCACATCCGCTTTGAACTTCTGGCTTCAGCCAGAACGACTACTGACGAAGGCGGTGAATTCACCGATTATTTTGACGGGCAGGAGCTTCCGATGCCGGAATCTGAATTCAATACCATATTCGATACATCCGCCTCCTCCAGAGGTAACCTGACCAAAACATCAGTAAATCTCAGCTGGTTCCCGGCAGAAGATATCGAGTCGGCAGATGCAGGGCAGCTCGCTCAAACCGTTGCTGTCAGACCCCGTTAACGTCATACATCACTATTCGTCTTCCGGAACGCCTGCAGGACAGTCATCAGGCACTTCGACATACGCTACAACTCCCTGATCTGTAACGTAGAGTATCTTGGCATTTGCAGTATCGCCTATGTGATCATATATCCTGCCTGCGCTCGAGCAACAGCCGATGACAGTCTTAACGCTGTTGGCAACATATCCTATCTTACCCATAGGCGTAAGCTCGACCCTGATGGCCTCACTGTCATATTCATTGTCAGGTTCCTTAACAAGCTTAACCTTCATGCCCTTCTCGAGGAAATCAGAGCCGTATCTCATGTTCGTTCCCGTAATCGTTATATAGCATCTTCTCATGACTTTGTCCTCCTTGAACTTTTTATCTGCCAATAGTCTATCACCAGGCATATCCCATTATTGGTACTTATCAGGCAGAATACGTGTATTGTGATAATTATACTTTTCGCCCTGTTTCTCAAAAAATGGTTGCCAATGACTCTGTGAGATTTAACCTAAGCAACTCAAAATGCCAAAATCATAAAAACTATCAGATATTTTTCAAAACATAATCTCGTGATATAATAGGACAATCCCGGAAAAGGAAGGAATATTAGATGGATAGCAAAAAACCTATAATCATTACATCAATAATACTCGGAGTGCTTATTATAGTGCTTGTTGTTGTGTTCACGGTCAGGTCCTGTAACAAGGTTGACGATCTCCTACCCACGAGCACATCAACTTCTGAGACGCAGGGAAGCGGTGATATCACTACGACCACAAGCGGAAACGGCGAGACATCTGCTGCATTGCCGGATAATACACTTCCCACATCGCCGACCGGCGGCAATAACGATCCCGATGTTGATCCGCCCTTCCCGACGGCAGATGACGGCGAGGTCATCGTGACAGAAGCCCCTGACGGCGGCAACTCAAATCCGACGTCCAAGCCCTCCAATCCGTCTTCTCCGGCATCACCTACGACCAAGGCTCCCGCCGCACCGACATCAAGCGGCCCTATCGAATTGCCGTTTGTTCCTGCTGATCAGTTGTAACAGAAGGTTAACCCTCTTGCCAACTTGCTGACAATCAAGTATAATACATCCCGTCATTCGGGCGGTTAGCTCAGCTGGTTAGAGTATCTGCTTGACATGCAGGGGGTCGCTGGTTCGAGTCCAGTATCGCCCACCAGAATGTAAGTCACGCGTTTGAACAGAACGCGTGACTTTTTCTTTGATAGCACTTATAATAAATTTACAGCAAATATATACAATCTATGTGAGGTATTAATATGAAAGGCATTATCCTGGCAGCCGGCAAAGGCACAAGACTTCACCCGATCACACTCCCTGTCTGCAAACCGCTTCTTCCGGTATATGACAAACCTCTGATCTATTATTCTATAGCAACGCTTATGCGTGCCGGCATCAGGGATATCCTTATCATAATACCTCCGGATGAACTCAAGTCTTTCGAGAGTCTTCTGGGCGACGGATCGAAGTACGGTGTCAATATCAGCTACAAGGAGCAGAAGGTACAGCGCGGTATTGCCGATGCATTCATTATCGGAGAGGAGTTCATCGGAGATGATTCCGTATGTCTTGCGCTCGGAGATAATATATTCTACGGACCTGCCTTCAGGCAGAAGCTCAGGGCAGCCGTCAAGGGACTCGCTGAAGGTGCCATTATCTTCGGCTATTACGTAAATGACCCCAGGCCATTCGGTGTTGTTGAGTTCGATAATAACGGAACGGCAATATCTATCGAGGAGAAGCCTTCCAATCCGAAGTCGAATTACATCGTGCCCGGTCTTTACTTCTACGATAACAGCGTAATCGAGATCGCTAAGAATGTTGAGCCTTCTGCACGCGGTGAGCTCGAGATAACATCTGTCAATAATGTATATCTGGATGCAGGCAAGCTCCACGTCATCACCCTTGAGAAGGAGTATTCATGGTTCGACGCAGGAACAGCTGACAGCCTCTATAATGCTGCAGGAGAGATCAGATCGGCGCAGCGAAGCGGCAAGATGATCGGGTGTCTTGAAGAGATCGCAGTCCATAATCACTGGATCAATCTCGACGAGCTGGAGGAAGCTGCCGAGAAGATGAAGCAGACCCAGTACGGCAAGTACCTGTATGGTGTTCTTAACGAACTAAGAGACGAGGTCTGATTCTTTCTTTGCCCCTGACAGCTTCAGGTCGATAAGGAATGCAAGAATCCCGACGCCGACCATGGCGATCGACCCGATCCATAGCATGTAATATCCGCAACTGTACGATATAAGATCTCTGGTAAGCCTGCTCTCCCAGCTGGTATCGGCTGTTATATCCTTTGCAAAGAACAGTGCTCTATGGAGGGCGAGGAACGCACAAACACTGCCTATTCCGAAGAATGCGTAGAACTGTTTTACCACAGCCAGGAATATTGCCAACACTCCGGCAAGGAGTATCACAATTCCCCAGAACCTTGTTCCTTCATAGATACTCACGGTCTTTGAGTTGCTCATGAATCTGATCCTGACGTATGGCACAAACGCACCTGTTATAAATATCACTGAAGATATGATTCCAAGGATCTTAACGAGACGCTCACCTGGAGCCGGTTCGCGGATATCATAATCCTGACTGAGACTGCTGTTCGACAATGACATACATTACCACCTTCTGATCACATCATTATTGCCTTTTGATAATACAACATTTTATGATATCATCACATAAAATAATTTGAGGTTATATTAGTGAATATACACACACAACTTACGCAAGTCCTCATCCTGGTTGCAGGGATGATCATTATCCTGTCTTCTGCCAGGCATATATCCGGCAAACTATGCAAAGAATGGATATTCAGGCTGACTCGCAATCTGATGTTCGTAGTATTTGCAGCAGCACTCATCTACCTGACATTCATTTACGGAGGAAGAGGCCGCCACGCCGGTATTGAGTTCGAATTCAAACCGAGCTTCTGGGAAGCAATCAAAAAATCTCATTACGGGGCCGTTGCTCACGCATCGCTTATGAATCTTCTGCTTTTTGTACCACTCGGTTATCTTCTTCCCCAGTTCAAAGAGATAAGGTTCACAAGAGAACTCAGGTGGTGGCAGACACTCATCATCGCATTTGCCGTCAGTCTGACGATTGAGTTACTTCAGTTAGTACTTCACAGAGGGACATTTCAGCTCGACGATCTCGTCCGCAACACCGAAGGAGGCGTCGTAGGATTTGTTCTCGCGAGACTTACGGGATGCAGAAGAGAATAGTTTACTTTGAGTTAAACCTGTTCTCTGCCCAGACTAAATACGATATCGAAGAATCGAATAAAAACGCATTATCACTCAATTCGACGATCAATTCCTCGATCGTGTTCGGTTTGTATCCGTATTCGCTCATCCCTTTCTCATACTTCTTAAGCTTGCCAAGTCTGAGTTCCTTAAGGAAAAGCTTGAAATCCTTGTTAGCCCGTGCCAGCTTATCTGCATATTTGCCTGCAGCACTTAAGTCATACTTCTTAAAGTACAGGATCGACAAAGGCAGCAGCATCTGAGTCTCATTATCATTATTGAATCTCGTGTGAAGAGCCAATGCGTCCTCTTCCCTCTCCGTCAGAGCATAAAGATGCATAAGTATAAATCTGACACCGAGATTATCATTGGCACAAAGCCTTAACAGGTCCTCACATTCCGAGATAGCTTTACCGATCATGCCACATCTGACAAGCGCATCAACATAAGATCTTCTCATTCTCATGTAAGGCCTTGTCTCAATGACTAACCAGAACTCGCCTTCATATTCCTTGTCCATGTAGCCCTGCTTTGTCATGACTTCATTGCCGTGCTTAACAGCTCTATCCAGCTTCTTCACAAGATCGACAGAATTTGTCGCAGACAATTCGGCCACAAGCTGCTCCGCATCAAGATTATCGGGGTCGAGTTTTATTGCTTTACGGCCGAATTTAAGTGCCTCCTGAACGGTGCCGGCTCTTTGTGCCAGTTCCAGAAAATCATCAGATGTCTTCGCATTCTTCTCGGTAATCACTTCGCGCGGAGAATTGTTATAATCCTTCATGAATTCTGCGAGAAGACTGTTAATCTGTTCTTCAGACATATCCTCTCTCATGTTATTCTCTAAAAAGTTGCGGATATCCTTCATTGCGGAGTCGTTATTCATCATTTGGTATGGTCCTCCCTGTGAGCATATGCTGATATTGTATCATACAACGCGGGTGCACGGTCTTATCGAATCAAGTTCATCTGAGATCTCACTTCTCAAACGGCGTATATCAATGTCATTCTGGATATTAAGAAAATATAGTTCAGATACGCCAAAATACTTCGCCAGCCTTAATGAAGTATCTGCTGTGATCTTCCTTCTTCCATGCAGAATGTCCTGAATGCGTGACACAGGAACAAATATCCCCTGAGCCAGCTTATATGCTGACAATCCCAATGGAATCATAAATTCTTTGCTTAGAATCTCACCAACTGAAGGTGCTTCAATAACCTTGTTCATATTGTCCTCACTTATGATAATCAACTATCTCAACATCATAATAATATGAATCATCAATCCTGAAGCATATTCGATATTGATCGTTGACCCTTATACTCCATTGTCCTTCCCTGTCACCACTAAGATGTTCAAGATGGTTTGCAGGAGGAATCCTCAGGTCATCTATACAAGCCGAATTATCTAACATTATCAGTTTCCGCAGTGCAACTCTCTGAATATTGACGGGGAGTTTGCGCGAAAAACCTTGAAAGTAGATCATCATCGTCTCTTTGTCTGCAAAACTCTTTATCCTGCCCATACTATACCTCTTATACGTGTATATGTCAATCGTGTATACAATACTAATCCCTGGTCAAACAATAAGAACTTTTGTTCTTATTGTACATCAAATTCAATCTGATAGCAAGATTACATGACATGTATAGTGGAATATACGCTTTATTTGTCCTTTCTGAACAAGAACGCGGTATATTTATTAGGGCTGATTTTACTTATATCTATCAACTCATCAAATGGTGTGAATTCCTTTCTTATAACGGAGCATTCATATGAGTAATCCAACTTTGGATATTCCTTGATCCTTCTTTCCACTTCTTCGTTCCATTCGTATAGAGATTTGCAACCTACATCCTTACATGTCTCCCATGTTTTCCACTTCAATGACGCCATAGCATCTGCCAGTATATTGATCTGATCATTCTTATCATATGGAGAAGTAACCTTGATAGGAGATCCAAAACTGATATAACATTTCTTTGCTGTATATTCCATTATTACCGGTATTATCGGAACTTCGGCAGTCCCGGCAATATCAATTATCCCCCAATACAAGGGAAGAAGCGGTTTACTGGGGGTTAGATTCCATGTCCCTTCCGGGAAGATGACAACATTATTTCCTTTACGCAGCAGTTTAATCATTTCGGCGGATGCTTTCTTTTTATCTGCTCTGTCTTTGCGATCAACCCATACAGTACCATTAAGCATAAAAGCCATTCGGTCAATTAAATTTAATGGTTGTCTTCCAATTAATACATAGCATTGCTTTCTTATTGCTTCACACACATAAGGAATGTCGTATCTGTTGGAGTGGTTTACGGCATATATAGCATTACCTTCTAACGAAGGATGTTCATTTAGAACATCAAACTGATGTTTGCGAATCATCCTGAAAATAATTAACAATAATGGATGCAGAGTCTTATGAAATACCGAAAAAACCCGTTCAATCATTCTGTTGTAAATCCCTCTAATTCTATTTTGTCATCCTCTGTTATAGTTCTGACAACACAACAAAGCACTCCGCAAGCAAACACATCGGGCGGTATATCTCTCGTCACAACACTCCCTGCTCCTATTACTGTATTATCGCCGATTGTGACACCAGGACATATTATCGTGCCCATTGCAATCCATACGTTATTACCTATTTTTACTGGTCTGTTAGTTTCTACATTTTACTATCAGTTTTGTATGGATACATGAACGGAACCACGCCCATCCATCTTCTGTTATCATTAACATATCTTTCCAGATGTGCAGAGTTTTTATAATAGATGCAGGCTGCAATTACATTGTGATTAGTAAACAGCATATCTTTAGGATTACCGGTTGATCCGCTCGTAAATAGAATCAAAGCATCGGCATTTCTTCTTGTTCTGGCACTAATACTGCCCTTATTTGTCTTAGCAATATCTTGAAGATCAGAATAGGATATATATGATTCAGAGTATCCCTGTGTGTTTGTTTTATTGCCCCAACGGGTCTTCTCGTCACCTTTATTAAGTGTAATTATATTTTTTATATTGGTTTCTTTTTTTATTTGGACATTATATTCCCGCATTTTATCGTAGTTAATCAATAAGGGCGAATCGTATTTCTTTATTTGAGCAATCAGTTCGGAATCCTGCGCAAACGGATTAAGGAATGTAACTATAGCACCAATGCGATTCGCTGCAATAAAAGAGACTATACCTTGATAAAAGTTTGGAATGGAAACAGAAATAATGTCACCTTTTCTCACTCCTAAGCCTTTAAAGGCTTTTGCTAGAACAAGCGAGTCTTTTAATAATTCCGAATGAGTGACAACCTTATCAAAGAAAATAACGGCAGGATCATTGGGACAACTCATCCATAGCAACTTCATTACATTAACTATACTCATATTAGGTATAATCGGGTGCCGTTCAAAGTACTTTGTTCCATTTAGATGGGATTTATCTATCGAAGGATAGCCAGTTAACTTCTTTTCTTCAACCATTTATCTGTTCCTCTGCGAGTTTTTCTAAGGCACGGTAGTCGACTTTATTATTGGGAGTAAGTGGCATTTTTTCAATATAGTAGTAGTAATGTGGCAAGTAATTTCTGCTAAGCTGTTCTTCACATTCTTTCTTTATTGATTCCACAGCTACATATTGCTCTAATTCAGTTTCAAAAAACACAACTGGAACATATCCACGACCATGATTATCATCAAATAGCCCGACAGCACAACACGACTTAATTCCATCAATTTTGCTAACAACTCTTTCGATTGAATATGGTGACACTTTTATTCCATCATATCGGATAATGATGCGCTTTAGTCTTCCCTCAAGATAAATATTACCATCTTCATCTATACGGCCAAGATCACCGCTATGAAGCCACATTCTCCCATCATTATGAATCCTCAGGACCTCATTTGTTTCAGAGTCATTCTTGTAATATCCTTTCATTACGGTGGGACCGGTCATACAAATCTCACCTACCTCGTTGTAGGACAATTCTTCTCCGGAATCGTTATCGTATATACAGAAGTTATTAAAACAAAAAGGAATTCCTACACTTTCATCCACAACGTGTCCTGGCATATTGCAAGATGCGGCAGATCCTATCTCAGTCATTCCATATCCTTCAAGAATCTCGACTTCACAACCTTTTTCTTTAAGCACTTTATTAATCTTTTTTCTTGCATCTGTAGATAGCGCATCACTGCCACAAATAGGGTTTATAAGGTTCATAAGTGATTTCTTTTCCAACTTGTCCGGATTCTCGAGAAAATTCCCCCAATCAGCCGGACCAGCAAGACAACAGGAAGCTTTTGTTTTTACAATGTTCTTAGCAAAGAGATCAGGACGATACTCAGGGAGCAATACCATACGCATATGTTGAACTAAAGGAAGATGCATTGAACAAAGAACGTTAAATGCCAAAAAGGGAGGAACCTGATTCATTATTCGTTTGCAACGCTCAAATCTAAGATTGCTCCACTTTCCCTGCAGTGCCATAGAATTTGCATTCAAGTTAGTACACATAACTCCCTTGGGAAATCCTGTTGTTCCGCTAGTATGAAAAATACATGCAATATCATCATTTGTTCCGTTAATATCAGAATACTCCAACGGGTCTATGTATTTGCAAAAATCTGTCCACTTAACAGCATAGCCAGGTATGTTATTAAAGGCCCTCTTCATTTTAAAAAGAGCTCTGTATGGATTCTTCATCGAGTCAAACGGAGATATAATAATTACATGTTTCACAGATGTCTGATCTATGATTTCAAATACATTTTTGCAGAATAGATCAATTACAACCGCACACTTTGATTCAGTATTCTTCAAATAATGGATCAAAGCATCACCCTTTGATCGAAGATCAATCATATCGGCAACCGCGCCTATTCTATTCAAAGCATATATGCAATAAATATTTTCAGGAATGTTAGGTAAAAGTATTGATACTATGTCTCCCTTCTTTACTCCTATTTGTTGAAAAGCTTTCGAGACACAACGAATATTATAGAATAGCTGTTCATATGAGATATTTGAATTAAAGTATGAAATTGCTATGTCATCTTGATCTTCACTATTGTTCTCAACCAGATACTGATACATGCTTCCCATAGGTAGAGCTAATCTTTCTACACTGTCTGAATAATACTTCAACCATGGTTTATCTATAGATGGATAGCCTGCCATCTTCTTCTGTTCAGCCATTTATCTGTTCCTCCGCAATCTTTTTCCGGATCTGATAATCAACTTTGTTTAAAAACATATAAGCTATTTGATCAACTATGTGAATCACTCCCAATAAAAAAGTGCAGCAACCGAAGCTACTGCACCGAAAATCGCCAGCCTCGATTGCTGCGACACAAATGATTCCAACGAGGGAACACACAAGACTGACGTTTTTACCAAACGTCACCCTCGTTGAAAACTTTTCATTTGTGTCGCAGTATGATTATACCATATTTATTAAATTTAAGGTTGTAACATAATAAACTGACAAGGTAAATAAAGCAATTCAACAGATATTGTGGCGATGGACATTAAGTAATCTTCTTCCAAATTAATAAAGACCCTGCACACCAACTAAGAAATCGCAAGGTCTAATTTACTTTTTAACGCTCTCTTTATCCCGTCAGGATACTCGCTTTGCCCTTTCAAGGATAAATCGTGTTACCTTTGGTCATAAGTAATCACTCTATCTCCACAATCCCGTTCTCAGTGAACTCTATGATCTTATCACATATCTTAAGAGCTGCAGGACGGTGTGTGACTATGATTACAGTCTTATCGGTCATTGATCTCAGATTCTCGAGAAGAAGTCTCTCAGTATTCTCATCGAGTGCGGATGTTGCTTCATCCAACAGCAGAAATGGACGGTCAGAGAATACTGCACGTGCAATAGCCAGACGCTGCATCTGCCCTTCAGACAATCCGGTACCGCGTTCTCCGAGCAACGTATCGATACCATCTTCAAGCTCTCCTATAAATTCATCCGCACATGCGATCTTCAACGCGTGATCTATAGCTTCCTGATCAGATGACCTGCTCTTATCCGCAAAGCAGACGACTTCTCTGATTGTTCCGGTCATAAGCAGGTTACCCTGAGGAACATAAGCAAACATATTGCGCACGTTATTATCAGTTCCTCTCATATTTCCTGCGCCATCCTTTATATACAGCAAACCTTTATCCAGCTTATAGATCCCCATCAAGATCTTGAGCACGGTTGACTTGCCGCATCCGGAATGACCGGTGAAAGCAACATACTGCCCTTTGCTGACTTCAAGGCTGATGCCTTCCAGAACAAGCGGCATATCCTCAGATTCGGAATAGTAAGTAAATTCCGCATCCTTGAGACCGATTGCAGTGAACCCTTTCCTGTACATATTCAGCACATCATCAAGCTTAACCTCACCCGTATCGTCAGATGAATATGACTCGATCTCCATTATTCTCTCTGCACTGGCTGTAACGGTGAAAATACGCGGAATGAGGCCCGTTATGTTCACGATAGGCCCCTGTAACTGATTTATCAGCTGTGTAATTGCCATTAGAGTACCATAAGAAATGGTACCTGCAAGGATTCCCCAGCCGCCGTAGAATATTCCGAGGAAATACATGCCGTTCATTGCAAGGCTGAATCCCGCATTGGTTGCAATTGAGAACCTGTTACGCCTCATCCTGATATTCTTATGTCTTGTTGTATGCTCATCACACTCTTCCAAAGCCTGTGCCTCGGCGGCAAATGAACGTATCATAATAAGGCTTGATATGTTCTCCTGCATGAAGATCCTTAACTTACCGTCAGCCTCCTGAACTTCTTTGTGGAGCTTCTTAAGTCTCTTGCGGAAAGCATAGGCTATAAGTCCCAGAACTGCGCCTGCAGGGGCCATAACAACAGCAATTCTCCAGTCGATCATGATTATCATGATAAGGGCGCATGTCATCCTGACGATCATACCGCAGAAAGAGGGAAGTATATCCACGACTCCGTTTGCAACCACCACGGCGTCATTTGTCATACGGTTGATCCATTCACCGGAGTGAACACTTGTTACGCGCTCATAATCCCTGCTTAATATATTGCCGAACAGGCGGCGTTTAAACTTGTTCTCTATAGTAGCCTTGGCAAGTTCGGAGAATCTGTTGATCATGACATATAACAGGATCTGCAGACAGATTAGAGAGAGTATATATACAAGGCTCTGTATGAACCCGTTCTTATTGCCTCCTACGGCATTATCGACAATGTCTCGCATGAACAGGGCATAGAATACTCCCGTTCCTCCGTAAGCAGTCTGAAGAGCCATGATAAGGCCGACATATGCCCTGCTTCTCCCGGGAACGGAGAAGATCCATCTGACGGTACTGCCCGCAACCTTTGCCGAATCGGATCCTTTTGTCATCTGCGTAGTCCTGCCCTGCGCAAAAGTTTGCCTGCCAAACGTCTTGTTCTCATGTATACATACCTGACAGGAAATATAAAGTGCCAGAATCTTGAATATATCCTGTAGCCTGTATCTTCAACTGAGACTTCCTTTCCTTTACGTATCACCTTCGAAAGGACACCGATAATATCGCTGTCGCTGATTCCATACTCCTTGTTGAGGCAATTATCACCACGTATAACGTAATCAGATTCTCTCACTTTGATTATCCTGTGAAGTATATACCTGTGGCTGTTACCGAATCTGTACAGCGGAACATCGTACTTCTTCAGCCGTCCTCCGGGCTTGACTATTACTACAAGATCACGCCCTTGTTTGATCAGGGGCATCATACTTGTTCCATGATTGGAATAGATGAGCTTTCCTTCTTTCTCAAGCTCCTCTATCATGGTCGATTCAGTCATCCAGCGCTCCAACCTGCTTAAGAGATTCGATTACTTTGCAAACGTCTGCTCTTATCCTATCTTCAGGGGCATCATATTTGTCCATCATTGCTTTTACCACGGCGTCTTCGGTCGTATCCTCTGCCAACAGATCAATGATCGCACCCATTGTTTTGTTGCCTCTTACGAGACCTGAGAATGACTCATTTCCCGTGGGTATGAGCATTGTCTCGTCATCACTGTCATGCCTGATAAATGTACTTTTGATTTTCATTACTGATCATCCTTTCATTGCGTTATACGCGATCTCTGCCGCGCTAATATCCATATTACATTTCAGCTTATAAAACTTTACGCTTTTGGTCAATTCATCAATGAGTTCCAATGTCCTGACGAAAGCCTTCCTGTCAGCCGGTCTGTAAATCTGCTGCAGCAAAACCGGATACACACGATCTTTGTCGATCTCTTCTATCACGTTATCAGCTCCACGTTCCAGAACACATATTGCCTTGAGAGGAACACTTATGTTATTTCCGAGTCTGTGTTTGCCGTTGTAAGGTGTCCCGTGAACTATTGCTGCGCCGTCTTTGATATTTACAAGGGGCTTATCGTCGTTGACCATGACGGCTCTGTCTCCAAGAAGTTTGCGCCAGAACGATGAATGAGTTGATTTGCCGGTACCGCTCTTTGCCGTGAACATATATGAGGCACCATCAACCGCCACAACAGAACCGTGCATGAGAAACGTATTATAGAAGGGCATTTTCTCGGCTATCTGACGGTATACGGCAAGTTCTTCAAGATACTTGTCTCTATATAAGGTGGATCCGTCCGATCGTGATCTCTCGAATTCAATCTCATCTCTGCCGGTTACCACCTCAATGTCGGCAACATCTGTGTCATTTATGCGGTAGTCTTTACAATATTCATGTACATCCTCATATATTGAACTGACCTTTATGATCCTATCACCAATTCTGTAATAGCCGGTATACATCTGTCACGCTCCTACGGTCACTCATCAGCAAGGATCATCTTCGTTCTGTCCGTCATCTTCATCATCTGTCTTGACGTCACTTATCTTCAGGTGTTCAAGTTCATATACTGTATCAATTACCTTACACTCATAACACCAATCGTTGGTTACAGGACAAACTGATTTCCTTGTAGCAGTACATTCGGGCAGGAAGCAGCATTTACTGCACTTATCATCAAGATATACGCCTTTCCTGAGCTTCTCATAGAGTTCCTTATCAGTCACCCCGTCAACCACATTACCCCAGTTATGGCCGGCCGGCAGATTCTCACAATTGGTGAATGAACCGTCAGGCATTATTATCACGGCACTGTCCATAGCATCATAGAAGCAATAGTTATATCTCATCCCGCCTCTTGGAATACGGGCGTCGATCAGCTTATCCTTGGGTGTTCCCGCCACAAGATCGTACAGATCCATTATCGACTGGTGAAGCGTAGTAATCGAATCCAGCTTCATCTCCTGGTGCAAAGGAGCAAGGTACATACGGACATTCTCATACTTGCCGAATCTCTCATATGCATCATCAAAAAACTCTTCCGCACCACTGATGTTACTTCTGTCGAGATTGCATCTCATTACCACCCGGACTCCGCTGTTCGCAAGCCTTGCAATGTTATCCATAACAATGTCATAGGTAAATCTCTTATCAGGATATGCTTTGCGCAGTTCATAATCGGCTCTCTTGCCGTCTACCGATACCTGCGCCCTATTAAGATGCCAGACATTGACGGCCTCTTCCACCATTTCAGCACTAATAAGACTGCCGTTCGTTACGATGGCCGAAGCAAACTCCACTCCTTTGGAAGTGAGCCGGTTACATATATATGATATTATGTCACTTGCAACTGTCGGTTCTCCTCCGAACCACTCAAGTCTGAGCTTACCGTCAGTTTTTGTCTTAATGATATAGTCCACGACCCTGTCTGCTGTCTCATATGTCATCGTCTCCGGAACAAAGCCATATTCAAAACAGTAAGCGCACCTGGCATTGCAGGCAGTGGTGGGAAGGATCGTATACTTGCTGAATCCCCTGTTCTTACCTGTCCTCATGATCCTGAGTATCGCCAATATATCGTTATAGTGATCTTTCTCAACGTAATTCTCACTGACTATGTACCTCTTATTCAGAAGTTCATCAAATCCCATACTGCAGATCTTATCTGCAGGCTGAAGGCTATCCTTGAGCGATATAAGAAGATCGTACTCTTCCTGTGTAAGTTCTATCACTTCACCCGTTAACGTGTGCTTGGCAAAGCGCTTTTTGCCGTTATCATGAAGGAAAACAAATCCTGACAGACGGCACATGCCTTCAACGTGCTTTTTGCTTATGACCTTCTCCAAATTTGCCATGCCGGGTCTTAAGATCATCATTTGCGTTTCTCTTCCCTCTCCATGATATATGAGAATATAAGGTAAGCAGTCTTGAGGGAATCGTGCCTTATCTTATCCTCTTCGATCGAGAAAATATCTCCCGTAATCACTTCAACACCGGTACTGTCGATTCCGTCGAGACTGACTACCGTCTTATTCTCCGTATCGAGATACCTCTTACGGATCCTCGGATCCACATCACCGCTGTTTGCAACGACCACATCGATCCTGCGGCCGTCGAGGTATGAATTGAGGACGTCAAGATGGTCTGCAACACTGTATCCGTCAGTCTCTCCGGGCTGTGTCACCAGATTGGATACATACATCAACGGGGCATCGGCCTCCCTGATTGCTTCAACCATCTCATCTGCAAGCAGGTGCGGAAGGATGCTTGTATACAGACTTCCGGGACTGAATATGATCAGGTCTGCCTCTTTGATCTTCTGCTTTATCTCATCACTTATGTGTACCGGCTTATCATAATGGAGACGTCCGATGTTCCTGATGTTAAGACTCACGTCTTCCTCACCGAAAAACTCGTCCTTTCCTCTCTTCGTCTCGCCGACAAGCTCCACCTTGTCTTCGGTGAGCGGCAACACTGTACCTTTGACCTTGAGGATCTTTGCCATGTACTTGGCCGCCTCAGTAAGGCTGCCCCTAGTATCTATCAGTGCCGCAAGCATTATATTCCTGACCGGGTGATTATAGAGCGTTCCCTCCTTGGAGAACCTGTATCTCAGAAGATCGACGAAAGCCTTATCCACATTGGCCATCGACAGCAATACTTTGCCAATGTCACCGACCGCCGGGATATCGAGTTCTTCTTTAAGCACACCGGTACTGCTACCGTTATCGCTTACCGCAACTACGGTAGTAACATCTATGGGAAAGAGCTTAAGCCCGGACAAAAGATTCGAGATGCCCGTTCCCCCACCGAAAACGACAACCTGACTCATAATCGCAAACGACCTCCAATATTTCTAGGCTCTATATTATATCAAGAAAAAGTTGTTTATAAAACCAAACAGTGATAGCATTAATCTATATCAGTGAGCGGAGGATGATTCCATGAATAATCATGACTATGATACATACACCGAACCTAAGTACAACAGATTGTTTGCAGTACTCGCCTACTTCGGAGTTCTGTGGATACTCGGTCTTGTGATCCATCCCGAAGCTGATGATCCTTTTGTAAAGGGGCATGTCAACAATGCGATAATCCTCACGATCCTGCAGACGCTCATGCCTTTTATCAATCTGATACCCATTCTCGGATGGCTTATCTATATCCTCTGGTGGATAGCTTTCATTGTCTTCTGGCTCGTATGCGTGATCATCGCCATCACGGGATCGTCTTTCGATATTCCGTTCCTTGGAGAGAAGTTCAGGTTTGCCAGATAAACGCATTCCTTCAGTTCCTAAGCTACTTATATTTTCTTTTGTGCATATTCCAGGAGCAATTCATGAACATATTGAAAGTGATGACTGTTGTATCCCTTCACCTTATATGAAGCCACCCCATGCGCATCAAGTCTCTCACACAAGTGACGGACTCCCTCCGTAGTGGAATCATTATCGCCATAGTATTCATCATAATCCTCGTCCTCTGCATCTCCATATGCAATAAACAACCAACCGTTGTACGTATTATTTCTATCAAAGAACCCGTATTCATTCTTATACTGCTCATAATCACTGACATCCGTAAAATAAGGTGTCCAAAAGGCAGGGCTGGCAATGACATATTCAGTAAACGGTCTATTCTCATAACGGTCATAATTAAATGCCGCATAGTGTGCAAAAACACCACCCTGAGAGTGCCCGAACAGTGTTGAAGCACTGTAATCAATCCGGTATTGCCCGCCAAGATAGGGCATCATGTTATCCGTAATAAAATCAAGGAATTCCTTTTTGTGATTGCAGAATATATTACCTCTTATCTCATTGTCCCATCCGTCAACATCATACTCAAATCCTATAGTGATCAGGTACTGAGGTTCCGCTTTTCCCTGAACCATAGAATCATATAGCGAAGTCACATCATCAAATCTCCACACGGCATCTGTCATTACAAGTGCGGGATATTGTTTACTGCTGTCATATGAAGGCGGCGTAGTCACATGCACTACAAAACCCAAATCAAGTTCTTCATCATACAAATGATACTCGTAAATGCTGTCTTTTATTGCTTCTACTGCGGCATCGTCCATCTCCCAGTAGTAACTCTCCTCATTCTGCATCCCTCTCAGATAGTAGAACTCCAAGTATTCATCGAGAAGCGTAGTGTCAATCTCAACTGTCCTGCCTTCTATCACTGCATCGTACAGTTTGATCAAACAATCATATTCCTCATCGGCAGGCTCCTTCGGATATCCGTTTGCAATACTATCATCATACTTTACCCTGAGCTTTACCTTCAGTTCATCATAATTATTGAATGATAATTCTTCGCCGGATGTATCACCTGTCTGCTGATCCACATTCATGAAAATCACAGTACCCGGTCCTCCGTCATAACCTGCCGGCGGAAGCGCATTAAACACAGGTTCCCCGTAAACGACCGCACCAATTCCCGGCACCAGGCATACCCCATCCTTAAGGCTCATGAACTTGTCATCATCCTCAGCTTCGCTGTTCATTTTGCTCTCCCACGGATGATCAAGGAGCATAAGATCAGTCTGCGACGCTCTTTGCAGTTCAGTTTGAGTCATATGGTTTGTGAGAAGCGTAAGCTGTTCGCCGTCCGCACCTGTCACATCGGTTTGGGGCGTAGTCGAGCATGAAGCTATCAATAATATTGCGCTCATCAACATTCCAATAATACGTTTGTTCATTTTGTTATTCTCAGACATTGGTATCTGTGTTCATCCTTATCCGCCGAAGGAATGACGGACCTTCCTGTATTTGTATGAGCCTATTACAAATCCCCTTGGATCGACTTTTTCCGCAAGTTCCGATGTCTTTATGAAGTCTTTTGTGATCTTTACGAGATACTGTTTCCCGCTCTTCTCAACCAGATAGCATTCCGGATTCTCTTTAGCATAATCGAGTCCCTGAACTACTCCCGGGGCAACGAGGAAATCAATGATGGCTTCGCCTCTCGACATCTTCTTAGTTCTTATCAGAGGATAGATCATGTCGGCGTCAGCAAACTTTGCAAGGCAAACGGCATCCTGTTTATTCCTGCACCTGCCTGTCTTCTCATAATCAGCCAGGTTGACCGGTTCAGTCATCTCGCCAAATTCGGGAGACTCACCGTCATCCAGAAGGTGGTCAATACTGACGTTCAGTAGTTTTGACATAACCTTCAGGTTGCCTATATCGGGGATTCCCTTGTCTGTCTCCCACTTTGCCACCGCCGATCTTGATACATTCATCTTCTCGGCAAACTGTTCCTGCGAAAGACCGGCCTTTTTCCTTGCTTCTTTTATCTTCTCACCTATGGTCATACATTCACTCCCAATACAAACACCCATACTGCCATTCCGACACAGATAACAGTATACAACACCATCGGCACATTGATAAACCATTCTTTCGGGATGGGGATTCGCGGAAGTCTCTTTCTGTTTTTTATGATGAGCATAGCCAGAATAACTGCCGATACAATTCCCAGCCCCGTTTCTATCAACCGGCCGTATCCGCCATAGACCGGTAAATGCGGCAGCAGCACGGATAACGCGTTATTTGCGAAATGAAGGAGCATAGTGACCCATATTCTCCCTGTCTTCTCGTAAACATAACAGAAGATCATACCCATTCCGAAAGCAAATATTCCCTGAAGGAAATTCTGGTGCATCAGTCCGAAACATACCGATGACAGCAACGATGCCGGCCAAAATCCCTTTTTCTTTGTCAGTCCGAAGATGACTTGTCGGAAGGCGAATTCCTCCATAACCGCCGGCATAACCGCTATGAAGAACAGGCCAAAGCCTACAGGGATTACCTCGCCATCGGAAGGAACTGACAGCTTATTAGAAGTAGCTGTATCTATGGCAGAGATAACCAGATTCCACATGACGGTCACCGCAAAGCCTCCAAGAATGAACTTAGGATCGACCTTCGTCACGCAGGTTCTCGCAAATTCCTTGCGTCTTTTAAGGTAGAATATTCCGAAGATAACAACATTTGCCAGCAAACTGCCGATGCATGAGCCGATGATCGTCGCCCTACTGCCGACGTCCGTGATAATTCCTATGAATGCCGTCACAAAGACAGCGCTCTGAAAGAATAGTTGTCCGAGAAGAAGGAGCCAGCCTATCTTTTTAACATCTTTTTCCATTACTGTTCCTCCAGACCATACATCCTTATTGCTTCTTCAAGAAGCAGGCCGAGTTTTGTGTTCTTATCTTCTTCGAGCATCCAATCGCCTGACTCCTCAGCCAACAAACCATCAACACCATAGACTGCCGAATAAGCACTCTTTGTCTCATTGTCAATGAGTGAGACAGTTATCATCGGATCGGAATAGAACTTGCCATTATCATTGAGTTTCTCGGTCTTACCGTAGGAGATCATTAGCTGATATGGGACTTCCTTAAACCCGTTGATTGATTGTGAATCATAATTGACTATGCTGACACACCCTGATTCTTCCTCTTCTTCCTCATAATCCGGATCAAGATAATATGTCTTCCCGAAATCATACTTTTTAAGTGCGGCATTCACCCTGTCCCAGTTACAATTTACAGTTACCTGCTCCGTCACGGTGGTTTCCGTCTTAGCAGAACATCCGGCAGCTGCCGATACCCCGAGACTCATTATGATGATAAGACCTGCGATGATTTTCTTAATCTTCCTGTTCATTATTGATACTTCCTTTCTGTTTGACCGGGCTTACACTGCCCTTTGACCCTATCATGCTTCAAAGGTGTGTCCAAATGCCATACACTGCCTGTGACACGGGTGTTACGCTCCGTGACACACCTAGGTTTTCTGCATTGCTTTTTGATGAATATGTAGAAAAAAGATTTCTTTGGTTACGGTATTAATTTACTATGGTAAAATTAATAATTATTTATGTGGAGGCAGTTTTTATGAAGGATTTTACAAGAGTATTTAGTTTTGCACTAAGTATTACTGTCGCCGTCTCAATGGCATCGGGAGTGATTGTCCCACAGCCTGTACTTGCAGATGAGACTGTAGCTCTCTTGGATGAGAGTTTTGAGAAGGGATCATTGCCTGAAGGCTGGTCTGTTTCCGATGAGGGAGGATTCTATGCCTGGGGGATTGGCAAAGGATGTTTTGGCCCGAATAGTGTAGATAAAGGTCATACCGGCAACAACAACGCCAAAGTGGGCGGTCAGAAGGATGGACACAATGATCATGACATTATAACGAAGACCATAGATCTCTCTGATTGTGATTCGGCAACCCTGAGTTACTGGTATGCCAACAAAGCCCAGCTCATAGAAACAGTAGATGGTGTAGAACATTATGATGTGCCCGATCAGATGTATGTCTATTACAGCATCGACGGCTCAACATGGACTCAGCTGGCACATCACGAAGGCGAATATCTGAAATGGACTAACAATACCATTACTCTTCCCGACGGTGCTTTGTCTGATAACGTCAGGTTCAAGTTTATGGTACATGGTACTGATGGAGGATGGGGTTATGCTCTCGACGATGTTGCAGTATCAGCCGATTACTCACACACCCATTCTTTCGAGTATTCCGCTTCCGGTGATACTGTTACTGCAACCTGTACAGGTGCGCATGTTTGCACCCTGACGGATAGCAAGGTCGAACTGTCAATTGTAAAGCCGGAATTGGAAACATTCGGTGAGAGTGGAGATTCTGCTGCGACACTTTCCGGCACTGACGCCTTCAACAGCGCAACAGGACTTAATATATCGGCTTCAGATATCAAATATACAGGCAGAGGTGACACTGAATATAGTGAGAGCAGCACTGCTCCGACAGCTACAGGAACTTATACAGCAAAGATCACAGTTGAAGGACAGACTGCGTCAGTTGATTACTCTATCGCCCCTATTTACTATTCTTTCGTCGGTGATGGTGACTTGACACACACATTAACAACAGACTCTACATTGGCATTTACGGCAAAACGTAATATCAGTGATGAGAAAACGATTGAGAAGTTCGAAGGAATACTCATAGATGGGGAGAAAGCTCCTGATGATGCTTATACTGCCAAGAGCGGTAGCGTAGTTGTCACATTAAGTGCAAAATATCTCAACACTTTGTCTGTTGGAGAACATACGATCTCTCTGTTATTCAGTGATGCAGATGCAATCGAGACAACATTCACTATTAAGAAGGCACCTGAGCAGTCTCCTCAGACGGGAGATTCAGCAAGTTCAGTGATTCTGCTTCTTGCCGCTATGATGCTTACTGCGGGCGTGGCTATGACCTGCAAGGCATTCAGGAAGAAAGAGGCATAAGACACAAGATTGGAGATATACCATGGCAAAGAGAGCAGCACTTTTTATAGCAGACGGATCAGAAGAAGTTGAGGCTATCACACCGGTTGATATCCTGCGCAGGGCAAAGATCGACGTTGATGTAGTATCGATAATGGAGAGCAAGAGAATCACTGCCTCCAGAGGAGTCGTTATCGAGGCTGATAAACTCCTTGATGAGATCAGCTTTGACGATTACGATATGCTCATTCTCCCCGGAGGGATCAAAGGCACAAATAACCTCAAGGAATGTGGTGTTCTTAAAGAGCAACTTGTCAGGTTCAAAAACGAAGGAAAAGGGATCGCCGCAATCTGTGCAGCACCTACTGTTTTCGGTGAGCTGGGGCTTTTGGCCGGGAACAACGCGACGTGCAATCCCGGCTTCTGGAACGAGCTCAATATGTGCGGCGCCCTTGTCGATGATGACAGCAAAGTCGTGACATGCGGCAATATAATCACGAGTCAGGCGATGGGCACTTCAGTTGACTTCGGTCTGGCAATCGTGGCATATCTGGCAGGTCAGGAAGAGGCTGATAAGCTCAAAGCAAATATCAGGTTCTGATTAAGATCTGATGCTTGAACAATAATTTGGGCAGTTGTGATGCGTACAGCTTACCGTAAGCATCTGCGGCTTCTTCACGGGTGTGCGGTTCTCCGTTCAACGGGAATTCCAATAGAATGTAATCCACACCGAAGACGCTGGCTTGAGCGCCTGTTCTGACGGCCCCGCACTTGAGATAGAATTCCAGCCTCTTCAGTCGTACTGTTGAATCCTTTACAGGCGAATGTAACGGGTCTTCCACTTCAATGAGCATGATATCGCATCTTGAGCGGATTGCCGAGGTTCCGAGACGCGACAGGAATTCCGTCCCGAGGCCCTGTCCCCGTCTGCCCCGCACAACTGCATAATAATCGAGCAGACACGTCCTGTCATCAAAGACAAAAAAGGCGTAGCCGGCCATCTCCCCGCCGTCATAAGCACCGATGCACAAATAGTCGCCGCGCCTATACGACCTCAATATAACACCAAGCGGCTTAAGCTCATCCGCAGGAAAATCCGCCTTTAAGTGTTCCTTGTATGTCTGTTTGATCTCATCAATGCTCAATTCTCTGATAATCATGCATTAATGATACACAAAAAGTTGAATATTTTGGCGTAATCATATACAATATCACGAGCATGGAGACGTATCGAAGTGGTCATAACGGGGCGCACTCGAAATGCGTTGATCCCTAACGGGATCCGTGGGTTCGAATCCCACCGTCTCCGCCACAGGATGCCTGTAAACATTGCGTTTGCGGGCATTTTCATTTTCCGAGGAAAAAGCCAATCTCACCGAAATTATTAAAAGGCTCACAAGGCTCGTTTTCTTCAGAATTCCTCGATATCCTTGTGTTTATTGGCTTTCCAGGGACTCGAGAAGTCTGAATCAGGAAGACTTAAATGTCGCTCCAAAGTCATTGAAGACGATATCTTTGCTGAGAAAAGTATTCCTCACCCAAGCGACAGAGCGTTCAAGTTGTTTGAGGGCACTTATATTTGTCCTGATGACGATCAGCAATATGTATCACTTTATAGGAAAGACGGACAGATTTATCTTGAAGTCAGATCGGCGAGCGGAACTGATGTCGAAGATAATCTTTGGAATTCTTTGGTATATAGTTATTCCGCAGACAAGACCCGGATACAGAACATGGGATCTTCAGTAGTTTACAACAAGCAGATGGGCGAAACCGCAGAGAATACGGTTGAAACCGACGAACAAGCAACAAAAGGCATCAATTTGGGGAAAGTTATCAAATAGAGATAACTTTCCCCAAATACAGAAACATAACTTGTTTATATCTGGTGAAAGTACTATAATCGCAATAACAGAACATACCGCTTTTGCTGGTGAGGATCATTATGAAAATTATAAGTAGAAAAGAAGAGAAAAAAGAGCTTGAATACTGTGAAAGGTCGAAGAAGTCAGAACTCATCTGCGTCTATGGGAGACGAAGAGTCGGAAAGACCTTTCTGGTAGAACAAACCTTTAGAGAGTTTGCTTTCAGAGCCGTAGGCTTGGAAAAAGGCACGGCAAAGCAACAACTGAAATCGTTCGGACAAAGGCTCATCGATTACGGCGATGATATAAAGAGTGCCCCCAAAGATTGGTTTGAAGCATTTTCGAGATTGGATAAAGTATTATCCAAGGATTCGGCACGCCGTTCACCAAACGGAAAAAAGATCGTATTTCTTGACGAGTTCCCGTGGTTTGCAACAAAACGGTCGGACTTCCTTGTTGCCTTTGAGGATTTTTGGAATCGCAGGGGCACTTTGGATGGAGACCTTGTTTTTATAATATGCGGTTCGGCAACTTCGTGGATCATAAAGAATGTAATAAAAGATACCGGAAATATGTTTCAGCGGGTCACAAAGAAGGTTTTTATAGAACCGTTTACTCTAGCCGAAACAGAAGCATTCTTTAAAGACAGAGAATTTGATTGGTCCAGGGAACAGATAGCCGAATGTCAGATGATTTTTGGAGGGCTTCCCTTTTTCTTTGATCTGATGAATCCATCTCACAGTCTTAACCAGAACATAAACAGATTGTTGTTCAATAAAGATGCACTTTACAGGGATGAAACGAGAAGATTGCTGGAGGCAACGCTCAGTGAATCACCTGTATATGATCAGATCCTGTCAAAGCTGGCATTTGCAAAGTACGGGATAAAGAAGGCCAAGTTGCAGGAAGAAATCGGCGCTTCCAATGGAACATACGGTAGAGCGATACAGGATCTTGTAGATTGCGGATATATAATCGAGTACAAGAAAAAATACGAAGAATACAACCCACTATATATCCAGATTATGGATCCTTTTTTGCTGTTTCATTATCATTATCTGTCGAAAGAAAGACAAAATGACAGCTATGAGGATCTGATAAGCGACATAGGAAGATATGATAACTGGCGGGGTCAGGCTTTTGAGATATTGTGTTTTAACAACACGCACAACATAAAGGCATCATTAGGGATCAGAGGTGTTAAGACTGAAGTGTATCCTTGGTATAATTCTGAGGACAATAAGAATGAGCGTGCTCAGATAGACATGGTGATCGAAAGGGCTGACAATATCACAAACCTGTGTGAAATCAAATATACCAATAGACCTTTTGAGGTTGACGCCTCTTATGAACAGCAACTTTTAAGGAAACGGGATGTTTTCAAGGCAAAAACGGGAACATCACAGGCGTTGAAGATAATTATGATTTCCGCAAAAGGACTATCCGGAACGGCATATACTTCTTTTATATCTGACGTGATAACCCTTGATGATCTGTTTGAGGGATAGCTTTGTATATTGTCAGCTGAACGCATTGCATAGTATAGGAAATCAGGATAACGGATGGATCAAGGAAGAACTGTACGTTGACAGGCTGATCGAGGTTATAAGGGCATGCGTTAATTACTACAATGAGAAGCGACCATCTTATGACATTGGTTACGATACACCGGATAACTACTATAAAAGATATATTCACGGAGAGTTGGAACACAAAGATACATTTTCGAAGAGAGTCTTAAGTCCTGAACCGAAGTTCGTTAAGAACAAGAGGACAAAGGTCGGTAAACAAAGCATTTCAGAGATGGTGTCTACCGGCAGAAAAAAGAATTAAAGAAAAATATTTTTGGTGTCCACTTTTATTGACAGGTACAAAATCGAGCGCAAATGTGAAATTTAAATTGACATCTTACGTCGCAAATGTGAAAATCATTAAAGAATATCTAATCGCGATTGTGAGGTTGCCAAATGTTTGAACGAAAAGTCTATCAGGAAATACTTAAATGGAAACGCGAATATGCACCCCAATATGCGCTGTTCCTCAAGGGTGCAAGGCGTGTTGGCAAAACGACATTGGCAGAGAAACTCGGCCGTGAGGAATATAGATCCTATATTCTCGTGCGTTTTGATCAGACGGGTGATGATATAAATCGTCTGTTTACAGATAGTCTTCGTGATCTGGATTCTTTGTTCAACACTTTGCAATTCGAGTATAATACACGGCTTTATCCAAGAGAATCTCTTATTATTCTGGATGAAATACAGCTTTTTCCGCCGGCAAGGCAGGCTCTGAAAACTCTTCTCGAAGATGGTCGCTATGATTATGTTGAAACCGGCTCATTGGCAACTATCACAAAGAAGAGCAAGGATATACTGATCCCATCGGAGGAATATCCTTTAGATGTATTGCCCATGGATTTCGAAGAATACTTATGGGCAAATGATAATGATTTGATAATGCCGGTTCTGAGAGAACACATCGAGTCTTTGAAGCCTATGGGGGGAATGCATCAGCCTATCATGAAGGCTTTCCGTGAATATATGTTAGTAGGCGGAATGCCACAGGCAGTCACAGCATTTGTTGAAAGCAAAGATTATGGTCAAGTGGATTTCGCCAAGCAACAGATAATAAATCTGTATAAACAGGACATGGAAGATCAGGAAGAAGAGAATCCGGAATATGTAACCAACTTCTTTGAACGAATCCCTTCTGAGCTTTCAAAACACGATAAGCGCTACGTTCTATCTCACATTGATCCCAATGCGCGTATACGTGACTATAAAGATCCGATCAAATGGCTGGATGAGGCTATGATCATAAATATCGCCAATAATGTGGATGATCCGAGTGCCGCATTAAACCTTTCCACCATAGAGCCTTCTTTTAAGTGTTATATGATGGATACAGGACTCTTGATATCACTGGCATATAAAGATCGCCCGTATCTTGAAAATGAACTATACAAATCCATACTACTTGACAAACTCCATGTTAATGAGGGAATGATCATAGAAAACATGGTTGCTCAATGCCTTAGGGCAAATGGACATAATGCTTTTTTCTACAAAAAGGTCAATAAAGAAACGAAAAAGACTGAGATGGAAATCGATTTTCTTATCCGCAAAAACAGCAAGGTTATTCCGATAGAAGTCAAGTCGGGCGGCCACAAAAGCATAAGTTCAATAAATAAACTGAAAGCAACTTACGAAAAGCGCATAGGAAACGGTATCATTTTGCACCATGGAGAGATTAAACAGGAAGAAAACTCATTATGGCTACCATATTATATGGCACCTGTAATATAGAATCACTTGTATACAATATCCTGAATAATATTGACAAAGGATCTCGATAACGAGGCCCTTTATCTGACAAGGATAGACAACTTATACCTTTGAAAAATGGCAAAAACAAATCGCTTTAACTTTTGAAAAATGACGAAATGTTTGGTTCTTCGCGGAATCTGTGGGAATTGGTGTTTGATGTCTACCTTGAGTTCTGCCTTGAGCAGTATACTGCGTATGCAGAGTAAAAAAGATCTATTTGCGATAGCCGATCTATACAGAACACGGAAGATGATTAAGCATATGGCCTTCTTGCAGCGGAGTAGAACTACCGGAGCTAAATGAATAAAAGAAGGTGCCCCGATGTGGAACACCTTCCTCTCACATTTCGAAAATGATATCGGAGATCAGATTGCCGTATATCCGCCGTCAACAGCGATATTCTGACCCGTAACATAAGCTGACATGGGGGAAGCCAGGAACAGTGCACATGTGTCGAGTTCGCCTTCCTTGCCGTAGCGCTCGAGCGGTACAGCTGACTTCATGTATGCCTGGAAATAATCAGAATCCAGAGTCTCCGCAGTCAGGGGTGTCCAGAAATATCCGGGGCAGATTGAGTTGACCGTAATCCCCTTATTAGCCCATTCTGCTGCGAGTGCTCTTGTCATATTGACAACACCGCCCTTTGCAGCGTGGTAAGGAGCACATGTTGCGGCCTTATTACCTACAAGACCATACATTGAAGCGATGTTGATAATCCTGCCGTAACCTGCAGGAAGCATGGCAATCTTTGCAACGGCTCTTGCTACTCTGAATGAACCAAAAAGGTCAATGTTCAGTTCATTATAGAACTGCTCGTCAGTAATATCTACTGCAGGAGCAACTGCACCGGTGCCGGCGTTGTTTACAAGGATATCGATCCTGCCGAATTTGTCGTAAACAGACTGTACCATTGCATCAACTGCTTCTGTATCCGTGATGTCACATGAGATTCCGATAGCCTCAACGCCGTATGTTGCAACGATATCTGCAGCTACTTCATCAACAAGATTCTTACGGCGGGCAACTGCAACGATGTTGCATCCTTGATTTGCATAAGCCTTTGCCATCTGTACACCAAGTCCTGTTGAGCAACCGGTAACGATAGCAACCTGTCCCTTAAGATCAAAATAATTAGTCATATGAATAACCTCCGAAATAATATACCGCACTTGGTATTCTACTATATCCGAAGTCAAAAAGACAGGGACGAAACCGTCCCTATCCAAGTTTGTCAGTTTGCATTAATTATTATTCGCATAAAGCGTGCACGTACTCATAGAATCTGTAGAATGACGGGATAACAATTTCAGCACTCTCAGGATCTTATTGCATCCTTCATGGATTTTACATATTCACCGACTACGGGAGCACTGTTACGGCCGTTTGCCGCAATGAGCTTAACGATAGCAGAACCTACTATGACACCGTCGGCAAACTGCGCCATTGAAGCTGCCTGCTCCGGCGTTGATATGCCGAATCCGATTGCACACGGCACATCAGATACAGCTTTGATCGCAGAACACACAGTTCCGATATCAGTCGTTATCTTACTTCTTACACCCGTAACTCCGAGAGAAGATACAACATAAATAAAGCCCTCTGCCTCGCCGGCTATCGTAGCAATACGGTCGTGAGAGGTAGGTGCTATAAGAGACACGAGATCCAGTCCGTAACGGCGCGTTATCTCTACGAATTCGCCCTTCTCTTCATAGGGGATATCGGGCAGTATAAGTCCGTCGATCCCTATCTCGGAACAGGTCCTGATGAACCTCTCCGAACCATATGAGAATACGACATTCGCATAAGTCATAAATACCATGGGTACCTTGACGGCATCATCTCCCGAACGCAGTGAGCGAACCATGTCGAACACTCTATCCGTCGTTGTTCCGACGCTCAGAGCCCGTATATTTGCTTCTTGTATGACCGGCCCTTCAGCAGTCGGATCCGAGAAAGGGATGCCCAGCTCGATCAAATCGGCACCGTTCTCCTCCATGGCACGAACGATTCTCGCAGTTGTCTCCAGATCGGGGTCACCGCATGTAATGAACGGGATAAAAGCTTTCCCGTTCTCAAAAGCTTTCTTTATATTACTCATTGATATTCTCTCCTCTGTATCTGGCGATGGCTGCGCAGTCCTTATCTCCACGCCCGGATATCGTTATTACGATGATCTTGTCCTTATCAAGTGTGGGAGCATATTTCCTCGCGTAAGCAACGGCATGTGCCGACTCTATCGCAGGTATTATACCTTCCGTACGGGACAGATACTCGAAAGCATCAACTGCCTCATCATCAGTAATCGCCACATATTCCGCTCTTCCAGTATCGTGAAGCATTGCATGTTCAGGTCCGATACCCGGATAATCAAGTCCGGCTGATATCGAATATACAGGAGCGATCTGACCGTACTCATCCTGACAGAAGTAAGATTTCATGCCGTGGAATATTCCGAGCTTACCCGTATTGATCGTTGCAGCAGTCTCGAAGGTATCGATGCCTCTTCCGGCCGCTTCACATCCGATCAGCTTCACGTCCTTGTCCTCGATGAAATTATAGAAGGATCCTATTGCATTGGAACCACCGCCGCAGCATGCAATGACGGCGTCCGGAAGCCTCCCTTCAGCCTCCAGCATCTGACTCTTGATCTCGCGGGAGATGACAGCCTGGAAATCCCTTACTATAGTCGGGAAAGGGTGCGGTCCCATAACCGAGCCGAGACAATAATGTGTATCATCTATCCTTGATGTCCACTCCCTCATGGCCTCCGACACAGCATCTTTGAGGGTTGCCGTACCGCTCTTAACGGGAATGACGGAAGCTCCGAGAAGCTTCATTCTGTACACGTTGAGAGCTTGCCTCTTTGTATCCTCTTCACCCATGAACACGACGCACTCCATACCCATCAGCGCGGCTGCAGTGGCTGTTGCCACACCGTGCTGGCCTGCGCCGGTCTCGGCGATGAGGCGTGTCTTGCCCATCTTTTTGGCAAGAAGAGCCTGTCCCAACACGTTATTAATCTTATGTGAGCCTGTGTGATTGAGGTCTTCCCTCTTGAGGTATATCTTTGCCCCGCCGAGATCAGCAGTCATTTTGGCCGCGTAGTACAGCAGCGAAGGGCGTCCTGCATAACCGTTGAACAGAGCCGTGAGTTCCCGGTTGAATTCAGGGTCGTTCTTGTAGTGGTTATATGCTTCCTCAAGCTCGATAACGGCATTCATCAGAGTCTCGGGGATGTACTGTCCCCCGTGTATTCCGAATCTTCCTTTAGATTGTGCCATATGTTACTCCTTTGTACCGCGGACAGCTTCGATGAATCTTCTGATCTTGTCCGCATCTTTATATCCTTCAGTCTCCACACCTGAGCTTACGTCAAGTGCATATGCTCCGGTCGACAGTGCTTTCCGGGCATTATCGGGTTCTATCCCGCCTGCAAGGAAAAACTCGCGTTTGATCCCTTCAAGGAATGACCAATCGAAAGCCTCTCCCGTTCCGCCGCTTCCCGAATCTATCAGGACCATGTCGGCCGGCGAATCGTTGATATCCACCACCTTATCCCCTTTGATCACCGAGAATGCCTTGATGACAGGGATCTGAGTCATGAACCTGACCGTTCTGATATAATCATCACTCTCCTGTCCGTGAAGCTGCACGATATCAATAATACCCGACGAGACGATCTTTGCAACATCTACGATAGGAGAATTTACAAAAACTCCAACCGTTCTGATCCTCTTATCAAGTTTGGGAGCTATCAAACGTGCCTTCTCGGGCTCGATATAGCGTTTACTTCCCTCCCAGAACATAAATCCGGCATAGTCCGGCATATAGAGATTGCATGCTTCCACATCCTCCATGCGCCTTATGCCGCAGATCTTGATCTTCGGAATCATGATCCGTACCTCAGCATGTAAAGGAATGCCCTCTTATCAGGAGCCCATAACGGACTCCCCGATAAGCACGGCATCAACCTTATTTGTGAGAAGTCTGTCGATGTCTTCATGTGTCTTTATGCCGCTCTCTGCAACGAATAAAACGTTATCGGGAACATACTCCCTGAGTCTTAAACAGTTAAGAGGATCAACGGAGAAATCACGCAGATTCCTGTTGTTTACACCTATGACCCTGGCGCCTTCACCAGATGCTATCTGCACCTCATTTTTGTCATGGGCCTCGACCAGTGCGGACATTCCGAGCTCGTCTGCTATCCTTATATACTGACCGATCTGCTTTGATGTCAGTATCGAGCAGATGAGGAGCACTGCCGATGCGCCGTTCGCCTTGGCTTCGTAGATCATGTATTCATCAACGGTAAAGTCCTTGCGAAGGCAGGGAATCTTAACCTTACGGCTGATCTCTTCAAGATACCTGATGTCGCCCTTGAACCACTGCGGCTCCGTGAGGACAGAAATGGCGGAAGCGCCTGCCGCCTCGTACTGGCCGGCTATATCAACATAGGGGAAATCCTCCGCAATGATCCCCTTGGAGGGAGATGCTTTCTTGCACTCACAGATGAAGCTCATTCCTTCACTCTTAAGTGATTTCTCGAACTCAAGGTCCCCCTTGCCTGAAGCGTATGCAAGATCTCTTATCCTGCTGTCGGAGACGATCTCTCTTGACTTCCCGACGCGTATCTTTGCCGCATCGGCGATGGTGTTCAGAATATCTGACATGTCACACCTCGTTAGAGAGCCTGATAAATCTCTCAAGCCTGTCGAGAGCAGCGCCGGAATCGATCATCGCTGCCGCCTTTTTAACGCCTTCTGCTATGGACTCAGCTGCACCGCCCGCATAAATTGCCGCGCCGGCATTCATGAGGACAACATTTCGACGTGTATCGGTGATCTTGCCTGAGAGAATGTCTCTTGTGACCTGTGCATTCTCTTCGGGGGTTCCTCCTAAGATATCCTCTTTGGTGCCGCGGAGAAGACCGAACTCCTCGGGCTTGATGTGATACTTCTTATACTCACCGTTATTGAGCTCGCAGACGAATGTCTCTTCGCTTCCGGATATCTCGTCAAGCCTGTCCATGCCGTAGACGACAAGCGCCTTCTTAACGCCGAGAGATCCCAGAACATGCGCTACTACTTCGACAAGGTATTCATCATAAACACCGAGCAGGAAGAACTCCGGCTTTGCAGGGTTGGTCAGGGGACCGAGGATATTGAACACAGTCCTGAATCCCAGCTCCTTGCGGATCGCGCCGACATACTTCATAGATGTGTGATATCTCTGTGCAAAGAAGAAGCAGAAGCCAACTTCATCGAGGAGCTTGACGCACTGTTCAGGTGTCAGGTTGATATTAGCCCCGAGAGCCTCGAGACAGTCAGCTGTACCGCTTCTGGAGGATGCAGCACGGTTGCCGTGTTTTGCAACTTTAACGCCCGCTGCAGCGATAACAAAGGCAGATGTTGTGGAGATATTAAAGCTGCTTGCCTTATCTCCTCCCGTTCCGACGATCTCGAGGACCTCCATTCCGGGATGAGGCACGGGCTCGGCATGCTCTCTCATTGCCTGGGCACAGCCGGAGATCTCGTCTATAGTCTCGGCTTTGGCGTTCTTCGTGGACAGCGCCGCGAGGAAGGCCGCATTCTGCGTGGGGGTTGTCTCTCCGTTCATGATCTCGTTCATAACGGTATACGCCTCATCATATGTGAGATCTTCTTTGTTTACGATTTTGATGATTGCCTCTTTGATCATGTTCCTGGTCTCCTTTTATAATTATTTTTTGTTGTTGCTATATCAATAAAATTGCTCAACATTGTCCTGCCGTCGGGAGTCATTATCGACTCGGGATGGAACTGAACTCCGTACATATCGTATGATTCATGTTTGACACCCATGATCTCACCGTCATCTGCGGTTGCGGTGACCTTAAGGCATTTTGGCATTGTTAACGGATCTGCCACAAGCGAATGATATCTGGCGACACGGATCTTGTTGGACATACCTCTGTATAGCTTGCATGTGGGATCTACAGTAGCGATGCTCTGCTTGCCATGCATGAGTTCCTTTGCATATGTAATCGTTGCACCGTACGCTTCGCATATTGCCTGATGTCCGAGGCACACTCCGAGCATTGGGATCTTCGGCCCCAGCTGCTTAATGACATCGATGCATACACCTGCATCCGAAGGTCTTCCCGGTCCCGGTGATACGACGATCGCATCGGGGGCAAGTTCTTCTATCTCTGATACGGTCATTGCATCGTTGCGGATTACCCTGATATCCGGATATATGCTGCCGATCATCTGGTAGAGGTTATATGAGAAGCTGTCGTAATTATCTATTATCAGTAACATTCTTCCGCCTCCTCTATTGCCTTTATTACGGCCTTAGCCTTATTGATGCATTCCTGGTATTCCTTCTCGGGAATCGAATCATAAACAATACCGGCTCCGCTCCTGACAAAGACCTTTCCGTCCTTCTTATAAGCGAGCCTTATCGCGATGCACGTGTCAAGGTTGCCGGTGAAATCGATATAACCTATAGCTCCGCCATAGATTCCCCGCTTGTTGTTCTCCAGGTCGTTGATGAGCTGGCATGCCCTGATCTTGGGAGCCCCGGACAGTGTTCCGGCAGGCAGGATCGAATCGATCGCATCGAAAGCGTCATACCCTTCCCTGATTTCTCCCCTCACAGTTGAACCTATATGCATGACATGTGAGAATCTCTCTATCGAATGGAGCTTCTCGACTTCAACGGAACCGTACTTACTGATCTTGCCGATGTCATTGCGGCCGAGGTCAACGAGCATGTTATGCTCGGCAAGTTCCTTTACATCTGACAGAAGATCTGTCTCCAGCTCTATATCCTCTTCATCGGTCTTGCCTCTCGGTCGTGTTCCGGCAAGCGGGAATGTGTACAATACACCGTCTGTAAGTTTAACGAGAGTCTCCGGGGAAGCTCCTGCCACCTCAACATCCGTACCTGCAAAATAAAACATATACGGTGACGGATTGAGTGTCCTGAGCACACGATAAACATTGAGCAGACTTCCTTCATAATCAGCCTCGAGACGGTTGCTTAAGACGATCTGGAAGATATCTCCTTCCTTGATGTGGTGCTTTGCCTTATCCACCATGCTGCAGAACTCTTCCTTACCGAAGAGCGGCCTGATATCAGACAACAGTCTTCCGGTCTCATCCTCATCTGATCTTCCGTTCCTGATAAGGTCTGCAAGTTCCTTAAGTGCTCTCTCTGCGCGTTCATATTCGCTGTCGATGTTGTCCAGCTTGATGTTGGCGATAAGCACGATCTTCTGCCTCATATTATCGAAAGCGATGACCTTATCGAACAGCATCAGGTCACAGTCTTTGAAGTGTTCACTGTCCTTTGCATCAAGTCTCAATGACGGCTCAGCATACTTGATGTAATCATATGAGAAATACCCTACAAGTCCGCCCGTAAAAGTAGGAAGATAATCGAATCTCGGACTCTTATACTCAGCCATTATCTCTCTTAAGTACCTGCCGGGTTCATTTGTTTTTATGATCCGTCTGTCGATCTTGAGTTCTCCGTTAAAGCACGTGATCTCCGACTTGGGATCAAATCCGAGGAAAGTGTATCTTCCCCATCTTTTGCTGTCCTCCACCGACTCGAGCATATATGCATGAGTCGAATTCGCCTTGAGGATCCTGAGAACTTCAATAGGTGTCTTTATGTCAGACAGTATCTCACATGATACCGGACAGATCTTGTATTCACCGCCGGCAGCAAGTTCACGGATCTCGTTTAATTCAGGTCTGATAACCATGATCGCAACTCTCCTCCTTCTTAGCTTTATGACAATAAAAAAAGTCCCCGAACAAGAATACTCTTCTTGTTCAAGGACGAATTAATCTTAAGCTAATCCGCGGTGCCACCTTGATTCACGATGCTCGCGCTCTCTGCAGGATACTGACATATCCCTCGCAACTGACGTATGCGTCACGTCACAGATACTCGGATCTGACAAGAAAGCCCTGCCCTTTGACTGTGCCCTCGGCGGCCCATTATGATGTACCGGTGTCCGCCTGATTCTCAGCATCGCAGGCTCTCTGTGGGATCGTATCCATCTTTACTTCCGCTTCAACGGTTTGAACTATTCAATTGTCAATGTTGGGGTAAGAATACCCCTGCGGATGTGTATTGTCAAGAGAAATTTACAAACGATGAGTACTGCGGGGAAAGTTCTGCAGTATACGCAGACTATTTGTGCAGGTAAAATTATTAGCGGAACATGTTTGCTGCGTACGCAGTAACTTTGTGAACAAAATCGGGTTTGCCGGAACATATTTGCTGCGTACGCAGTAACTTTGTGAATGAAATCGGGTTTACCGGAACATGTTTGCTGCGTACGCAGTAAACTTGTGAATAAAATCGCCTTTACCGGAACATATTTGCTGCGTACGCAGTAATCTTGTGAATGAAACCGGCCTTACCGGAACATATTTGCTGCGTACGCAGACATCAGGTGCGTACTGAGAACACAAGCCGGACTGCCTGTTACCTCATGCTCACTCACACCTTCCTTCACCGTTTCCGAAGAAAACAGGCATTCCTTCCGAAGAAATTTCGGAAAGATCTCAGATTATTGCGGAATCCGAAGAATTTCAGTTTTCTTCCGAATTTTCTTCGGAAAATTATTAAAATCCTTCGGAAACGGATTCAGGCGGTCGATCCGGTCACCAAAACTGCGAACAACAAACCTTCACAACCTTTCGCGAAGTTCCTGAGAAAGACTCCAAAAATCCGGCCTTACAGAGTTTTCAAATACTCCATAAAGCTCTGCTTGTTCTCGAGGCTGGTGGTGGTAGGTCTGCCGAGATCCTCCCTTGCCCCTATGGAGCATTTCGCTTCGATAAAGCTCAGTTCATTCCTTCTGCCAGCCTGTTCGAGCTCCCTGTCGAGATCTTCGAAATTATCAACGCTCACGGCATTAGGATAGCCGCACGCTTTGGCTATTGCCACAAGATCTATACCGCCGGCTACTGTAGGCATGCCGCCGACAGTCTCATGTGCTCCGTTGTTGATGACTATGTGAACAAGGTTCGCAGGCTTATTCGTTCCAACCAGAGCCATGGATCCCATGTGCATCAGCACGGCTCCGTCACCATCGATACACCATATCTTCCGACCGGGCTTATTAATAGCAACACCGAGTGCGATCGAGGAGCTGTGTCCCATTGATCCCACAGTAAGAAAATCATATTTGTGGCTCTGCCCGTTAGCGGCTCTTATCTCGAACAGCTCGCGGCTCGCCTTGCCCGTCGTGCTGATGATCGGATCCTCACCTGTGGCTTTGACAATGTGCTTTATTATATCTTCACGCACCATCGAATTACCATTCTTATACTCAACCGAAGGCGCACCTGTAAGTGCACCCTTGCGGATTACAAATGCTACGTCTTTGCCGCGTGCGAGGAGTTCTCTGAATTCCTCCATCGCTCCTTCAACTTCCTCATCTGAAGTTTCCTTACCGATTATGAACGTCCTTATATCCATATCTTCAAGCAGTTTAACCGTAACCTCGCCCTGATATATGTGCTGAGGCTCGTCATGAACACCGGGTTCGCCTCTCCATCCGACTATAAACACTGCAGGGATCGCATAGACCTTATCGTTAAGCAAAGAAGCTACGGGATTGATTATGTTGCCCTCACCGCTGTTCTGCATATAGACTACGGGGACCTTGCCCGTCGCCAGATGATAACCTGCCGCAAGTGCGGCACAATTGCCCTCGTTGGCGGCTATCACATGATGATGAGGATCAATGCCATACCTGTCCATCAGATAATTACATAATGCCTTCAATTGTGAATCCGGCACACCCGTATAGAAATCAGAACCGATTATGTCAACCAGTCTCTCAACATTCATTTCCTCATCCTCCCTAACAAATATGATCAGATCTCATCGATCAGCGTGATGATGTCTTTGATCGGCATTAACCTGTCATCGACTTCCTTGGCGCGGTGATACCTGAGGATATCCTCAGCCGTCTTCTGCATTGCAGGGAACGCAGATCTCGTCAGCTGATTGGCGTAAATAACTATATTCACTCCGTGCTCCGCAAGCTCAGCCTCGGTTATCACGTTGAAGCTCGACGGTACCACAACGATCGGTGTTGTCTTGTCTTCTTCACGGAATCTGTCACAGAATTCCAGGATCTCGGCAGGGTCCTTTTTGCGGCTGTGTATCATGATTCCGTCAGCACCTGCTCCAACGAAGGCACGTGCTCTAGTAAGCGCGTCCTCCATCCCCTTCTCAAGTATCAGGCTCTCGATCCTGGCGATGATCATGAAGTCATCTGTCAGCTGTGCCCTCTTTCCTGCTGCTATCTTGGCACTGAATTCCTCTATGGTCGCCTGTGTCTGCTTGACTTCTGTGCCGAAGAGGGAATTCTTCTTGAGCCCCTTCTTATCCTCAATGATGACGGCGCTGACGCCCATGCGCTCGAGGCTTCTGACGGTATAGACGAAGTGCTCGGTAAGTCCGCCGGTGTCGCCGTCAAATATGATCGGCTTGGTCGTGACTTCCATGATATCGTCGATCGTACGGAATCTGGATGTCATGTCAACAAGTTCGATGTCAGGCTTGCCTTTCGCCGTGGAATCACAAAGTGAACTGATCCACATTGCATCAAACTGATCGAGCTTTCCTTCGTGTTCAACAACGGTCTTCTCAACTATCAGTCCGGTCAATCCGCTGTGCGCCTCCATCGCCTTTACGATGGGCGTCATGTTGATCAGCTGACGAAGTCTCTTCCTGCGGTATTCAGGCATGGCGAGCTTCTCGCGGAGCTGGAGATCAATCTTCTTCACCTTCTCGTTGTATGTATAAGGGATATCTACCAGCTCACCGCCGTATGCACGCAGCAGTTCTTCAACATGATCATGTATTGCCTTGGCAGGACCTGTCTTCCAGTTGTCCCCGTGTACAACATAATCGGGCTGTATCAGCGTGATCACGTCGTCGTAGAACATGTCATTCTGGATGACTACTTCCTCAACGCCTTCGATGCTCCTGTAGAGCTTGATCCTTTCCTCCTGGGAGATCGTCGGGAACTTGTTGTAGCGTATCAGTGCCTCATCGGACAGACAGCCTACGATGACCCTGCCGCGCTTGCGGGCCTCCGAGATAATGTTCAGATGCCCGTCGTGAATAATATCAGTACAAAAACAAGTATATGCCGTCTTCATCATTTATCCCCCCGATCCTTGTAGACTACGGGTGTTTGAACACCGGTGGCTTCCAGCGCCTGCCTGAACACTTCAAAAAAATCCTTTATGTCGCCTTCGTCTATAGCACCGAGTGCACAGAGCCTGAATGTGTTTGTCGTGCTGATCTTGCCGGGATAAATCGTAAATCCCCTCTCATAGCAGTAATCGTGCACCTTCTCAAAGCTCCAGTTAGGATCATCCGGATAGACAGCCGAAGATACGAGACCTGCTCTCCATTCCGGCTTTATCACCTGACGGAAACCCAATTCGTCAAGTCCAGCATTGATGGCGTTGAACACGCGGGTGTGGCGCTCCCACTTAGCTTCCTCACCCTCCTGCCAATACTCTTTGAGCGCCTGAAGTGTCGCATAGATCGTCTGAACGGGCGGCGTGAAATGCATCTCTCCCGTACGCTCGAAGAAATCATATTGCATATACAGATTGCAGTAATATGAGCGCTTCGGATAATCCTTGCTCTTCTCGATGATGCTCCTGTTGCCGACGATGAAGCTCAGTCCTGTAAAAGCCATCAGTCCCTTTTGGGCGCTCGCCATGCAGAAGTCGATATTGTCCGCTTCGATGTCGATCGGACGCATCGCATATGTCGAAGTCGTATCTACCGTGAACACCGCTCCGTATTTGTGTGCAAGCGCACCAATCTCCCTTATGGGGTTAAGAATTCCTGTTCCCGTCTCATTGTGGGTCGTGTGAACAAGAGCGATATCGGGATCATCCTTGAGGGCTTGTTCCACCGCATCAAGGTCAGGTCTCTGATCGACGGGGAACTTCAGATCAATATGCGGAAGTCCATAGTACTGACATACCTCGACTGTCCTGCTGCTGTATGCGCCGTTATTGACTACAAGAACCTTCCCGCCTTCGGGCAGAAGGCTGTTGAGAACAACATCGATGTTGATCGTTCCCGAGCCGCAGAACAATACGCTCGTGTACTTGTTGAGGTCACCGTGAACGATCCTGACAAGGTCCTCGCGAAGCCCCTTCATGAGGGAACCGAACTCCTTCTCACGCGGGCAGATGTCAGGCACCACCTGAGCATATTTGACACTGTCCGTCGTGGTGGACGGACCGGGATTAAGCAGCACATTTCTCTTTATCGATTCCATTATTGGCCTCCTTCTTATTCCTCACACATCATATGATTTGTCGATTGCTTTCAACTCGCTGAAGGTATCGATCTCCACTATGTCCTCATCGTAGCATTCACGCACCTCGACCGCGTAATTCTCCTTGCGGTAGACGAGTGGGACCTGCTCCCAGTATCTCTCCTTGCCTCCGGGGCTCTGATACACATCAGCAATATCGGCCGCAAGTTTCTCACCGTCTTCCCTGTTCCAGTAGCTGATGCCAACCATCTGCCATATGTCGCTTCCCTCACCGCCGACCATCTCTTCCACGATGACACCATCTCTGACTCTGAAACACCAGTCATCGGATCTGTCCTTCTTAATGCCGAGAAAATCGGATGTGTAGTGATATTTCGTGATGATCTTAGGGTTGGAAATCAGGAGATCCGCCTCAAAGACATAGGCGTTCGACAGGAGTTTCCTCGCGATCAGTGACGAAGAAATATTATTCGCCTCATTGTACATGGGGTTCTCAAGGAAGTTCACCATGGGATACTTATAACGCAGCTGATCGAAAAGCTCCCCCAGATAGCCGCGCACTATATAGATCTCCTCAATGCCGGCTTCCAGGCAGGCATCTATGAGACGGTCGATTATCCTGACGCCGAGTACGCGCACCAGCGGTTTGGGAGTATTAAGAGTGATCGGTACAAGCCTCGAACCGAAGCCCGCCGCAATAAATATCGCTCTCTTCGCCCTATAAGGCTCAAGCGCATTAATTCCGGCATTTGTTACGCTGCCGTTCTCAATGAATCCAAGCTCACTCAGCTCCTTAACTGCACGGTTGACCGTGCCGAGACTGTGGCCGGTAGCTTTCTCAAGCTCGCGCTGGGTTAACGGCGCGCCGGATGATACCAGCGCCTCCAAGACATCAAATTGTTTACGTGTAAGATCCATCGCACGGGTCCCCTGTCATGTTCAATTACTGAATAATTATATAACACTTTGAACATTATACAATGCAGGGACCGGAAATACGGAGAATGTCATTAGGTTAAGGAAAGGTAGTATAATTGACTGCTTATTACTGCGTACGCAGTAAACTTGTGAATGAAATCAGGTTTACCGGAACATATCTGCTGCGTACGCAGACTATTTGTGCAGGTATAATTATTAGTGGAATATTTACTCTGCGTACGCAGCACCGGCACCGGCCCCAGCCCACGGCAACCGTCTCTTACAAAAAACGCACTCCGGATCTGGATGATGCTCTTACAAGCATCATTCTTAATCTAATGACACCGGAATGAATACGGCAGATGTTCAGACCCAGAACTTGTCAGTGGGGTCCTTAAGATCTATGTCCGGCTTATCCTCAAGAAGGCCGCGCTCCTCCATCATTTTGTAGATGGCGGCTGCATAATTGATGTCGTGAACGGACACTCCGATGTTGTACGCAATGATCCTCTCGTCATCACTCTCGCGTCCGGGTACCAGCCCGTTGACCACATCGCAGACTTCCGCGAACTTCCTGAACTTGTCGTAATTCTTGAAGTGATGAACATGACCTGTATCGTCAGCGAATACTTTATCGAAGAACAGATCGCAATTGGTGAATCCGAGCGTATGGATCGGCTGAACGAGGACTCCGGGCTCGAAGCAGTCGTCACTGCAGATATCGTTGGGAAGATATGTGGCTCCGGAGAGCACGACATCAGATCCCCTCACCAGTTCTTCAGTGGTGTCGACGCAGGAGAAGCTCAGATTATCATGATCTTCAAATCTCTTAATGAAGCTCTCTTCCTGGCCCTTGTAACGCAGGAGCTTGAGGTGGATCTTACGCCCGTTTATCTTCTCACACAGTATCAGGATAGTGGACCGCGATACATTACCGAGACCCAGTATTCCGATCGTCTCATAATCCTTCCTGGCAAACAGTTCAATGGAATGAGCGGCAACTGCGCCCGTCCTCATTGCCGTGATCCATGTACCGTCCATCACGGCAAGGAATTCCCCGCTGTCGGCATTCATCAGCAGTATACGGCTCTCAAGGCTCGGCACGCGGTCAGGATACCTTGTCACGACCTTAACACCACCCCAGGAATTAGTCACCCCGGGGATCATGCTCGGCATTACGTTGCAAAAGACTCCGTCACGCGGCTTGATGCTGATCTTGGGAGGCAGTAGCGCCTGCTTCTTGTTCTTTATCATGGTCTCCGCCCATTCGAAACAAAGTGCGGGCGAGATGTTAAGTGCTTTTATATCGTCAAAGGTAATTACTCTCATCTGATGCCTCCTTCTACACAGGAAAAGTTTATCATTAACCGGTATATTTGTGTAGGTATCATTGGCGCGGCCTTATAAATCGGGGATTATGAAAGGGTTTGATTCATCTGAAATTTTTGCGGCATCCGGACTTTTTTCATTTAGAACTTGTCGAAATCCGATTGAGATGATTATTTCACATCAATAGCACCACCCATGGCAATCAGCATAGGAGCAACCCCGCTTATAGAACTAAACACAAATCAGGTCCAATTGTAGCCCTGTTCTTTTATGTCAACTGACTCAAAGATGAGACTATGGTCTTAGCAGTGTGTTCGCCTACAGAAGCAGCCCACTTACGATTTCTCTCATCGTCCCATACAGTTATATTTTGGAATGCCGATGGCATATCCTCCCCCCATAAAAGTTGTTTAGGCCATAATCTTTCGTAAAGGAGAAACATGAATGATGAATGTTAATTGTGAGTACAAAATCAGAGAAGACATAGGATTTATTATTGAAGCAGATGGCATAAACAAACTGGAACTGTCAGAATCAACCGGAATTTCCAGGTCAACGCTTGATTCAATAGTGAAAAAAGGTGTTACAACAAATGAAGTCTGTGAAAAGCTGTATTCATACATATATAAAAAGAAATATAGGCTATCTACTCGTAAACAAGATCAACTATTTCAAAGTAAGGTATTTGCTTAAGATCGCAACAATATTGCTGCTACCCTTCTGATACTTAGTCTTCGATAGTTTGTCTATGCTGGCTTTCTTGATCTCGTCATTCTTTACGAATCTTATTGCGCGAGAATATTTTTCTGAATCAGGAACCGCATTCCCCAGCAAAGCTTCCTCAATATCATGACAAAACCACGCTAAGTCATAAACATTAGTACCACAGTACTTCTCGATTGACTCAAGTTCCTTCTTCTGACTCGCATCAACTTCATAATGATCTGTATCTATGCAGTACACTACGTTTACAGATTCATAACCTCTCTTCTTGCAGAGAAGAATCTCTCGTTGTACCTTGCTTGAATTGTAGTTAGATCGACCATTCATGAATATTGGTCTCCTGACAACCGTCTTATCATCAACAAACAAGGTTCTCACCAATGATTCAATATAAAGCCAGTCAACCGGTCGTTTCTTATCTGACTCAACGCATAACAATAATAGTCTCATATTACGTTTCTCCGAAAACCCCAATAAAGTCTGTCGCAAATATGTTATAGGGCATACCTTCTATCAAACCATTCTTGTAAGTGTTGACCGGGGACTTATTTCCGTTATTGATCCAACGTACTATCTCCTGATTGCTATTCAGGAAATCGATAGAGTACTTGTTATCTTTAAGCACGTTCATGATATCAATATTGTGAGACGTAAAGCACAGTTGACCTTTACCATAGAGCATCATATACTCAATCAACGTTTCCAGATAGATGCTGTTAACATTGGCATCCATCTCGTCAATAAAGACGATCCCTCCGTTAGCTGCAGACCTCAAAGCATCGTAGATCGATATCAATTTCTTAATACCTTCACTCTCGAATTCAGAGTTTATCATATAGTCACCGTAATTCATATTGAGCTGGCAAGAGTAGTATTCTCCAGCTTCCTGTCTTACAATATCGATCGACTTGAGATTAGATTTGAACAGCTTGATGAATTTCTCCATTCCATGCACTCTTCTCTCATATGATTCAAACATCGGTTTCAAGACCTTTTTTTCTTTCAACAAAGAATATGAGCCAACCACCTCATTCTGCAGTTGCTCCGGAGCTGTAGAATTGTTGGCGATAAAGTACATTGCATGTTCATCCTCATTACGAAGACTAACAAACATATGCGATGCAAAGTCTATAAGCATATATACTGAGTTAGCAACAACACCATTATCCATAAGTTCACTCTTGCCAAGCAAAAGAGAAGAGAGAGTCGACTTCGACAACAGATTAATCGTTGCTTCATTCCAAGTATCCATATCCGTTCCGGGAACAGTAGCAATCAGTTTACCCTTCTCAACAGAAAAAACAGGAGTGTATTCCGACTTTGGATTGTTACCATTTCTGATATCCAACGATTCATTTAATAACTGAAACGAAGATCCAACCAATCCGAGTCTAATATTGTGACGTAATACGCTTATCGCACCTTGTTCAATGTGAGCAAATTCACATTCAAACGAGAATTCCTTTGTCATCTTGTTGATCGTTTCCAACAGGTACTGCGGATTAGTCGCAATATAATCGGAACGTACTATAAGAGCCTGATAAATATAGAAAGCGGTTATAATCGCGGTCTTACCAAACCCGTTCTCGCCAAACACACCCTTCACTCTATATTTGTCAGGGTCAAACGATCTGTCGATAGTCCTCTTATAGAACTCCAAAAATATACGTTTGTGTATACTTTTCACCCCAGATATTTTTGCTGACAGTAAATAGTAGCTCATATGTAAGCCTCCTGCTAGTATCGTTACACCATAAAATATACATTTTGTATATTTTTCTGTCAAGAGTTTGCTGACACACTTTTATGATACAAAATAATATGCCCAGCAGGTCAATTCCTGAGAGGCAGCGATAGTCAACGGCCTTACCACACCCTCTAATCTCTTACAAAACCGAATATCTTCATCCTTCAAAAGATTCCTAAAACAAAAACCACGCCTTTCTCTCAGCGCGGCCCCCTCCACTCAACTATAACAACAAAAATCTCCGGGCTCTACCACCCAACAATCCTAATCCCCGTTCTTCTCCTCTCTCCACCTCCTGCAACAATTCCTGTACATCTCCTTCATATACACCTCAGGCTCCGGCATCGGATGCTTCTTCCCGGGCGGCGTGTCCGCCTCCTCCAACTCAAACATGTCCACGATCTTCTTCCAGTCATCCGGCCACTCTTCCTTGAACCTCTCAACGAAAAGCTCCTCGCTGACATCGGAACCGAGCTTATCGAGTAGGGAGGAAAAGTTATCTCATTTACTGGGGTGTTGGCTTCTATTGTTTAACTCTCTGTTACTGTTTTAATCCGACGCTAACAAAACAAATCGCCCTCAAGTATGCATGTGTTTTCACAGAGGCATGAGGGAGAAGTCAGCTATATACTAGCACAAACGAACAAACTGCATCACGCGTTTATTACGACATTTATTGCGACATCCAGCAGCAGGATAAACCTCATCGGCACCTGCGACAGTTCGTCGATGACCGCGCTTAAGTGGTCGAGTTCCGGCCATGACATCTCCACGAGTCTCACGCCCTCGGTCGCCAGGAGCCTTGCAACGGCCCTCACCGTGGATGACTTGCCCGTTCCCGACTCGCCGAATATCAGCACGTCGAAGAACGGCTCGCCCTTGATAAAGTTCTTTGTATTATTGATTATCAGTTCACGCTGTCCGTCGTAACCGTACAGCTTATCTATCCTCGCGCTGTCGCCGGCCTTCATCGGGACGATCTTTCCGTCCATGACCTTGAACATCATGTAATCGGCATACATGCCGTATCCCGTCCTGCCGATGTACTCGAGCATCTTGAGGTACTTGTCCTTGATATAGACCTCCATGAAAGCGTTATCGTCGTTCTTCACCGCGACCCAGATAGCTGACGCCAGGTCGCCGTCGCCCCTGATCTTATAGAGCTCATTTACGAATGCCGTGTACTTGTCGAGGACGTCATATCACGTCTCGGAGACGTCGTCCGCCACGACAAGGAAAGCGCAGAAACTCTTAAGAGGTTTACACACATCGCGGATCCCCTTGAAAATAGCGAGTGAATTTATCTTACAAAGCAATTCTGACATAGGCACAGTATATCACAAAAAGCAGATAATCGTCAGGTTATCCGAATAGCTGAGCAAACTTATTTTTACAACTTTGTTTTGAATTGGCTTTGTTGTCTTGGGGAGTTGTTGAGTGTACCGAAAGAGTTGTGATTATGCTACTCTTTGCACCCGCCGATCACCTTGAATAATCTTCTGAGGCAATGAAGAGATGCAAAGGATATCCAACGACTACTGTGGGTAAAAAAGGAAGAGAAACGAAGATAAAAGGGCCATGAACGGTATCCCAGCAACGGAATATTCCTCTTGGAAAACTCCTTCAGTTCATTGATCTTGCGTTTGTATTCTTTTCTTTCTTTAGAATTAACCTGATGCCACCGTAGCCATACATGAACAATTCCTCTAGCGGCAATTCTCACAGTATCATCGCAACTCAAGTTCAAGCTCTTAGCCTCTTGCATAACATAGTAATATTGGGCAATGTATGCATCCGCATAATCCATGATGATTTTTGCGGAAGGAGTCTTAGATATGCTGTTTGATCTAATCAGATAATGATAAAGCAGAATTGGTACAGTAGCGATGGTTCCGGCTTCTCTTATCAATTCATGCATAATAAAGATATCCTCATAATGCCTCCCTTCCGGGAAAAGAATACCGTAAGCACCATCCGTTTTTTTGAACAGGTCAGTCCTATACAGTTTATTCCATGCACAATTCTTGATATCGCCTTTCAGAAGCGCAAATAAACTATCATCACCCATATAAACTGATTCTTTAGGCTCAAAATACTCGGACGAAGGAATCATGTCATATCCACACACGCACACATTAGCATTTGTTTCCCGTATCTTGTTTAGCAGTATCATAAACATATCAGCTTCTATCCAATCATCCGAGTCAACAAAACCAATATACTCTCCTTGAGCCATCCTTATACCGAGATTCCTTGCAGCAGATAATCCATGATTCGCAGTGTGATAAACTCTTACCCGGGAATCTATACGAGAATACTCATCGCACAAAGCACCACAATTATCAGGAGAGCCGTCATCAATCAGTATCACTTCGATATCAGAATAGGTTTGCTTAAGAATAGAATCTACACATTGGCGCAGATAGGGTTCGACGTTATATACCGGAACGACAATGCTAATCATTGATAATCCAACCTCCCGCAAGACTAATAAGGGTTTCTTGTTTTGCATTATTAATATATCATAGATGCTAAAACTAGCTACATGCTGATATAATAAATAATATCTTAAAGCAAACAACAGAAAAAAGAGTGGTACAGTTCGTTATCGATAAAAAGAGTAGTAGAGGAGACAAACGACGTTGGATACAAACAGATCCGCATATTGGGATAACCTTAAAGCCGTGTTGATTTTCTTCGTGGTTTTGGGTCATATGCTCTTGCCTGCATTATCAGATGGAATCTTGATTGATTCAGTCTATTATTGGATATATCTCTTTCATATGCCTGCCTTCGTTTTTGTGTCAGGTTACTTCTCTAAGAATTATGTGAACAGACAAGATAAAGAGCACAAAATTGCCGGCTTTATTGCACTCTTTGTGTTGTTTACTTTTTTATTATTTATTTTAAAACTTATTTTTGAGCACAGTATTCATCTTGGTGCCTTTTTAAGACCAAGCGGGGCTCCATGGTATTTGTTATCAATGATCTTTTGGTATTTGTTGATTCCGTTTGTATCTCGAATTAATACTCCTGTCGCATTCATTAGTCTTTTCGTAATCGGACTTCTTTCGGGTTTATTCACGGATTGTGGAGATTTTTTGTCATTATCACGCACGATCGTGTTTTTTCCCTTTTTCTTAATTGGATTTTATTTTAATGGGAACTTATGCGATAAGATAAGGCTTTGGATGCGTATAGTATCGATCGTATTTTTACTCTTATGTGCACTAACTATATTCTATTATCACGACGCTCTGTCTTCGTTCTTTAAGGTGATTTATGGTAATTGTTCATATGAGGAAGCCGGACTGACGGTCAAACAGGGAATAATCTATCGCTCAATCTGGTATGCAGTAGCAACTATTATGACAGTCGCAATTATGTGTATTATTCCCAAAAAACGTTGGCTGTTGACTTATATCGGAGAAAGGACACTTGGTATTTATATCCTTCACCGCCTGATAAGAGATATAATCAAGTATACTGGTTTATATGACTATTGTGAATCCGAGTATGTTCTTCTATCGGTATGCTTATTATTATCTGTAATTATCACTCTTGTAACTTCAATACGACCGTTTGCATCATTATTAAGCAAGTTCCTTAAACTCAGTGGATTATTTATAAAAAAGCGTCCAAATAATATAAGCGATCAGGCTTGTGAAGTCAAATGCTCACCACAATGATAAAATGAACTCACATCTATGGAGAAACATCTGATGGATTCCGAACTGCGCATCAAATTATTAATCCTAATAAGGAATATTTTCAAAGATAATTATCTTGTTCCGAATAACTCTTTTTTTACAAAGACAGAATGTGAAGATCTTCTTCGCTTTGGTGACAAGCAATCAATTGCACCCATCATATTCCAAAGTCTAAAAACGATGAACTCTTCTGAGATCGCCAGTATTCTATCTAAATACGAAAAGTCCTTGCTCAAAGCCATATATGATGACGCTCAACGCGAAGGCTTTTTTAGGGAAATATCAACTGTATTAACAAATGCTCATATACCTTTCATTCCACTTAAGGGTATTGTCATTCGCAATCTTTATCCTGAGACATGGATGCGAACGAGCTGTGATATTGATATTCTTGTTCATGAGAAAGATCTTGACAATGCAATCAAGGAAATTGAACAGCATACTGATTTCAAATCAACAGGATATAGAAGCTTTCATGATGTTTCCCTGGTTAGTCCCAAACTTCATCTTGAACTTCATTTCAGCATTCGTGAAAATATCATTCATATAGATGAACTCCTTACAAAAGTGTGGGATTATTCATACCCGGGCAAAAATGATTATCAATATGAGATGTCCCCCGAATACCTTGTCTTTTATACGTTGGCTCATATGAATCACCACATTACCAACGGAGGAATTGGAATACGTCCGTTGCTGGACATATGGCTTATCACAAACAAACTAAGTCTTGACCAAGAGAAACTTAACAGGTTACTCGAATCTTCACACCTTGCAGTTTTCTATGAGCAGACATTAAGGCTTCTTGACACATGGATGAACGGTTCTGAATCAACCGCGACGACCTCTCTATTTGAGAAGTATTGTTTTAGTGGAGGAGTATTCGGAACAGATAAAGATTCGATCGTATCAAGGCAAAGGAATCACAAAGGAATCCGCTATTTATATCACAGACTTATTGTTCCAAAATCCTTTCTCCAGGAAGAATACCCTGAATTACGGGACAAACCTCACAAGGCATTCTATTATCAAGTTCAGCGATGGAAAAGGCTAATGGATAAAACGAAGCGTAACAAAGTCAAACAGGAGATACGATCCGTACGCGAGACGAATGATGAAGAGATAAAGGAATACGACCTATTTCTTAAGAGTCTTGGGCTGTAGAAGGCGTTTGATTTTTCTTTTAGCTCTTTTCCAAAGGCTCTTCTTGCAATATAGGTTGGTAACTTTATCAAAGTTGTCGCAGGTAACTTCTTTAAAGAACTTTGATCTGTTTTTATTGCATGCAACAGAGTGAACTGCGGCCGAATTGTACTGTTTCACCACATCGGCACACACCTCCTGCATTTTGATTGAATGACTGATTCGGCTTAACATTTCTTTTCCCTTACCGGAATGGACCATGATAAGGGATGTTCCCCTGTCGTCATCAAATTGAGGCAACTCGTTCTGTACTCCCCAAAAGTCTGCAAGTGTAATATCAGCCTGGCGGTTTATCGATTTAAAAGAACAGTTATAACAACTTGGTCTTAAGCATATATTAGACAAGAAAGCTCTCATGTATGGATCAGCGTGAAAGTCGTTAATATATTCTGAATCATTTATGAACACAATTTGCATAGAATAGGATTTCCATCCAGATCTTTTGTTCCTAAACAATACCTTCTTTATCTCAGATCCTGCACGTTGTCTATGATACTGTAAATACTTCGTCCAAATGTCAGGGCTGGGGACACCATGGCAAATAATATCCTGTGTATACAAATGATCATGGTTAGCTCCCAGAAAAGAATACAGTCCACCGATCTGACAAGGAGTTCCTGTAAACAGTACTTTCCTTCCTGAATCAAGGTATTGTTTTACCTCCTTATAGGTATCACTTATCCTTGATTGAACGTATTTAGAGCCGCGTATTCTTTCCAGTTCCTCTTTGTTATCGACACAAATGTGTTCAACCCTCAAATAATCTTCACTATATGCAGCTCCAAAGACAACACCGCCTTGTGCAATAATGTCCTCTGCCAAAAGTGTAAATATACCTCCGGAAGAACTGTTCAAGCGAATACTATCGTTCGTATTGATGGCCGCAACAACTAATGGTGGTTCTGAACTTGAAGGCGCGGACTTTTGCAGAATTGGACATTTTTGTTCACATATACCACAATCAACACAATTATCTGCATCAACCTGGGGATACCAAAAACCCTCCGGGTCAGATACAATCCTTATACAGCTCCGGGGACAACTGCTATAGCATGCATAACAACCGGAACACTTTGACTTTTCTGTTACTGTTATCATATTATCGATTTATTCTTAGAATATCCAGTCCTGTATTTCTTTTCATTATTCTGTTTTCCTCTTTATATTTCTTTAGTTCTTCGAACAAAACGCGTCAGCGGTTTTTTAACCAGCCTCTTCTCATATTCATTCATACCAAGGAGCCACATAGACAAGCAATAAACGATTGAATAAACTAATACACACAATGCAAATATGGGAACAGAATTCACGTCAATATATATAATGGCAACTACACCGATAAACACCGGAATAACTAAACCTAATGATAATCTGATAATGCTCTTCCAGAAAGCAACAATATCAATATTACATTTCTTGTGATAGTACAGGTTCATTATTAAGCCATTCGCCAGAATCAACGATACTGCAGTACCTATTGTACTTCCAATAGCTCCATACAGTTTACAAAGAATAACAGAAAGAACCAGATTGATCATAGCCATTATTAAATAAGCTATGCTTCTGAACTGGTGTTTATTCTCCGCTCTCTGGATCTCAATTCCCAGATTCTGTATCAAAGCAATTGATGCAGGTAACGTTAACAACAACATAACGTAATAGGAATTGCTATACTCATCCCCTACCCAAATATTCACAATGAAAAATTTGCCAAAGAAAACAAGACCAGATGCAATCAGTCCGAGAATAAGAAACTGTATACGACCAACCTTAATGAACAGATCCGTAATTATCTTTTTCTGTTCCTGCGGATCCTCTTTTGTATCTCTAACCATTTTATGAATCCTAGGTGTAAAGACACTTGAAACAGAAGTTGAGAACATTTGATACAGATGATATAGCGTGTAACCGGTAGAATAAACAGCTACTTCAGCAGTTCCTTTGAATCTTCCTATAACTACTTTGTCCACGTTCCAATTAATCTGATCAATGATGGTGTTAATAGCTATGAATGATGTATAGAAAAATATACTTTTAATAATCGTGTGGTCAAATCCACTGAAAATGAATTTCTCTTTCATTTTGAACAGAACAAATATAACGTATAAGATATCAGCAATCAAAGATACTAAAGACGTAACCGCAACCATAGCTATTGATCTGAATCCGAATAGAAGCAAGGGCAAAGTTACTAGTGGACCTAAAACTGTCTTTATCATTCCTATTGTTTTCAAGAACACAAATTTCTCGTGCGCAGAAATAATGTTAGAGAAGACACTTAATGGGAAGGAAACCGCAAGATTAATGGTCAGGATCAACATCAGTATTTTGGCAATATTATACTCTTCAGCAGTTAGACCCTCATCAAAAACAATCTCCAAATGAAAAGATAGAAATAATCCGCATACAAGAGCAATTAATCCGATTACTGTAAAAACAATAAGATACAATCCATTCAGTTTGTATATGGATTTGTAATCTTCTTCTTTTTTATACCTCGAATAAAACCGAATATACCCGCTCATGAATCCAAGGCTTAGGATTGAAAGCATGGAAATTGTAGAACTTACAGTATTATACAGGCCATATTCGCTATTGCCCAAAAGACGGATCATTACCGGGGTATATAGCAACCCTATAATGATGTTGATTCCCATCTGAAGATAGGAAAGTATAGAACCGGCCTTAAGCTGATTGGTCATCTTTTTCTTTTGCTTTTGCCAAAGCATTCGATAACCACTCTTGTGATAACCGGCTTTGAGATTCAAGTCTTTCATGAACACTGCTGGAATCATATCCGTTGCATTCATTTTCAGATAACCCTAATGTATTGAGTAATGTTTCTATCCTGTTGAACATTTTCTCAAATCCTGCACCGCGCCTTCTATAAACACAGAACCGTCTCGCGAACAATATGCTGAAAACGGTACAATGGAAACTGTCTGTAAAAACAATCTGTGCATGATGTATCAGCCACAGAAATTCTCCTATCGACGTGGACCAGATTGCTTTATTATTCTTGTCCATAATGTCTATTATCTCCAACGATTCTCTTGACGCACACTCTTTAACTTTGTCAAGCATCTCAGAAGAATCACCCAGCATCATCAGGAACAGATATCTGTCAGGAGTTTTGTAATGAGGAGCAGACTCAAGACGTTGCCAGTATTCAGTTCCAACACACAGTGTAGGATCCAATACTAATTCTGAATCTCTATTAACCAGACTTCTGACTAATTCACAACCGGAACGCTCTCTACACGATATAGATGACATTCCTTTCAATCCTGCTATATGTTTATTCTTGTCAGATTCAGGTACTTCATCAAACCCAAAACTTGCTGCATAAGATATTCTTTTGCATTGTGGCATAAAGGACAGATAAAAGAAATCCAGTTCATTATCGTTTTTAGACCATTTATGCCATACCTGGTCACTCCCTGTAACAGCCGCATAATAATCAGTAGATTTTATGGTTGTCATATCAAAAGACACGGCTTTCTTTGTGTACGGTTTAAGGATTCTGTCACTGGAATGTCTTAGGCTTTTGGCTCGGGTTTCTTTAAGATATCTGCCTCTAATCCTCTTAACGCCAATAAATCCAAGCAGGCGAGCAATATAGCCTTTGAGTCTATATTTTATTTGACTGTTTGAAACATTGGGAACACATTGAACATCATATCCACATTGTTCGATCATATGCTTCAGGGCAATTGCTTGGAGTCTATTTCCAAAATTGGAATAACCCCACAGGGTTATTAGCAAAACTATTTCATTTCTACGATGTTTCATAAGCTGAGCACTTGCACGGGGATCAATAAATGATCATTGAATGTCGAATCCTGCTGCATTCTATCACCTGTCATATACATCTAAACGCCAATATATTTTTTTATCAGAGGGCTGTTACAGATCTGCAAGAAATAAACTATCAGTTGCTTAACACCCCATTTAATACCCGAGAAAGAATGATTCTTGAACATCCATTTATATACCCCGGCAACATATCCTTTGCGGTATTTCTTTTTGAGTTCTTTATCATTCAGATGATAAGCTGTATGTATAGCAAACCGCTTATAATACAACACTCTTTGGAAAGAATTGTTCTCTGATCTGCTCCCCACAGAATGAAGAAGAGACGTTATGTATTCATTGGCTCTTAATGCACTGTCACAATACTTTATACTGTTATAACTATTTAGATTACTCCAGGTATTGCCATCACGCATCGTCCGATAGTTATATCCCACGCCATGCCAGAATACTATCCGTGAAGACTGTAATAAACAATGTATAAACCACACAACATCTTCACAAAAACAATATTCAGGATCAAATAACCTGATGCTTCCATCAACTTCAGTTACATGCCGACTGAACAGTTTGTCACAATTGAACAGATCGTACCTTCCCCTTCCACGTTGGGGAATACAATACGCTAAAGCTTCTTCGCTCGATACAACGTTACCTGATTCATAGGAAGACATTATATCGATAGTCGCTTTTTCTTCATGTCGCCTGTACCCGCCAAAAGCAATATCAGAATCTGTTTTCTCAATCCAGTATAATAATTGCTCATACATATCCGGCTCAATCCAGTCATCACTATCCACAAAACCAATATAATCGCCACTAGAAGCTAATAAACCGTTATTACGAGACTTACTTACTCCACAATTAACCTCATTGTGAATAACTTTGATCCTCTTATCACGTTCTGCCCATCTATCCAACTTGTCTGAAGAACCATCTGTCGAGCAATCATCAATAACTATAATTTCAAGATCCTTATATGTTTGCGAGACTACCGAATCAATACATTTATCCAGATATTCGCTGGTATTATAAACAGGGATTATCACACTGATCATCTTATCTTACAATTTCCACTAAATGTCTGTTTTTGTCTGCATCCGAAGGCGGTGTCATATAGTCACCATACATTTGAGATAAAACTGTATCGTAGTCTTCCGGACCATTTAAAAGCAGGTCTTCAAATTTGTATATCTTTCCTTCGCCGTAGGTTTTCTTATCAAATAATTCTTTAATCCCCCAGGCACCACAAAAGTTAAAAACAGAATCGGATTCGTTATAATCATACTTTTTTAGATTCTTATCCAGCTTACACCAGGCCTTACGAGTATTAATAAGTTTCTCAAGATTAAGCTTGTAAAAGGCTTTTTTAACAAAGATCTTCAAAGCTCTGAATCTCCGCCCCTTGACATCTGTGATCGAATAAAAGTACTTAAACTGAGAGAACATAAATAGCGTGTATAATCTTGAACACTTTTTGTACCATTTATCAAATACCTTGGGATCTTTGGGAACACCATCCAACGGAAAAAGGTCAATCCAAGCAGGAATAATTACAGGTTCAACAGATCTTTGCCTTCTCAACAAAACGGTTTTGTCTACAACTCTTGCATAGTAATAACTATACAACCCCTTTTGATTCATTTCAGTTTGAATCTCATAAGGCTCATCCAATTCGGATTCTAAAAAACCTAACAATCTCTCATAATCAGGTCTTGGTACTCCTATATCAATATCATCGTCCCAAGGTATAATACCCTGATGTCTGACTGCTCCAAGAAGAGTACCGCCAAGCATATAGTAATTAATTCCATGCTTCTCACATATGGCCAATACATGCTTAAGAATCCCTAATTCTGTCTGCTGAATTATGCTAATATCATTATCCATAATACCGGTAATTATGACCTCTTCCCTACTCAATTATAGTATTGTGATGATTCTTCTCAGAATCAGGAGGTGGTGTCATATAATCACCGTACATTTGAGTCAATACAAAGTCATAATTAACCGGACCTCTTAATTCAATATCTTCAAAAGGATACATAGAACCTTCACCATACACAGATTTGTTAAATAGTTCTCTCATGCGCCAGAAGCCACAGAAATTGATAAGTCTTGTAGACGTCTCATATTCATTTTTCTTCAGATTCTTATCCAGAGAGTTCCATAGCCTGTTGCCATTGAGCAATTTATTAATTCTAAGTATTAGGAATACCCTGATAAACTTGTCTTTCTTAGTCTTCCATTGCTTTTTGCTTCCGTGTATATCATACAGTTTATCAATTTGAGACAGACTAAACATCTTGGATAACAACATACACTTATTCTTCCATCTCCAAAAAGAAAACTTACCTTCAGGAACCCCATCCAAGGGGAAAATATCGATCCATGCCGGCGATTCGACTACCTTGCCTCCATAGGACCTCTTAAAGCTTACCGATTCATTTGCTATTTGAGCAAAATACACGCCAGATATGCGCCTCTTGTTCTGAAATGAATACAAATATAAAGGCGGTTTAAGTTCCTGCTCTGCAATCTTCAGAAATCGTTCATAATCAGGTCTTGGCATACCGATATCGATATCATCGTCCCAAGGGATAAAACCCTTGTGTCTGACTGCGCCGAGCAAAGTGCCTCCCAACATATAATAATCCAACTCATATTGAGAGAAAATGTTTATCAAACACTTCAGTATTTCAAGATCGGAAAGTTGAATGCTTCGTATACCATTACTCATATCACTCTACCAGTTTATTATTCATATTCAAATAACGCCCATTATAACCGCTCGGAACAAAAGCAATATAGAAGGTATACATAAAGTTGTTCATACCTATCTCAAATATTGCTACCGATTCAAAAAAAGAATAAAACAGATATGAAATAAAGATCGCTACACACATATTACACAGTTCCAGATTCATTTTTCTCAATGCAATTAACCGCTTAATAATAATTGCCGTAATAAACACATACATAAGCACCTTTGTAATTCCACCCGAGAAAAAAATATACAAATACGTATTATCAATATCAATTCCTAAACTATCAATACCAGCATATCCTACTCCAAAAAACATATATAGTGCTTTCTCACCAACGATACTTATAGCTCTTTGCATATGCACGCCTCGTCCTGCATCACCAACTTTTGACCTGACAATATATTTAAGTATAAAATCAAGAACAGATTGATTTAATAAGACTATAGTTAGGATCACCAAAGAAATGAACACAATTGAGATCCATATTTTCTTATATTTCTTTCTGTTAAACCATATATAAACATAAAACATGATAACGAACTGCAGAATAGCAGCTCTGCTAAAAGAAAATAAAACACCAGCGCTTTTTAGTATAATAAGCAAAAGACGTTTGCGGTCTTGGCATCTATTATACAAATATAAGTCAGCAATGATCGTAAGCGATACTATCGAACCATATATATTTTTGCCATAGTAAAAACCATATATATTAGCAAAATACGGATTCAGTTTACCAGAGAACACCTGAACGTAATCCGTAACACCATTCAACAAGGCGAACAAAGTTGATATAGTTCCTAATATGCTGATGAATTTGAATAATCTAATGATATCACGTTCGGTTATCATTTTTTCCTTGTACAGGTATTCGTTAATGATATAAAAAATAGGAAAGACTATAATATTAACATTTGTTCCTATTGACTTAATACTGCCTGTCATCAAATCGCTGTTTACAGCAATCGTTATCGTACAGCACACAATATAAATAATGGAATGACGCAAAGCATATTTTTGTGCGTGTCTGTAATACGGAAAAAACAAAATCAACAATCCAATCAGATTGATAATCCATACTATAGCCGATGTATTAATGATATAACTCCTGCAAAGCACACCTATAACCAAGCAAACAATATAAAGAGTTATTGTTCTGGTGAATAGTGAGTCTGATTGACTGTTGATTACTCTATTCATTTTATTTCAGTGCAACCTTAGTAACAACTCGAGCCAATGAATAGTTAGAAGGAATAACCTTCCGAACCACAAACGACTTCATTTTACCAAAATCATCATCTAGAATTTGACTGATTAGATTATTATGTTTGTATTCTTTGTACATAATCTTATAATGTTGATATGCACTCTTTTGTCTGGAGTACGATGCTGTGATCAGCACTTGTATGATCGCATACAATATTCCTGCGTCATAGTACTCTCCCCAGCTTTCAGATAGGTTCAGTTCATCAATAATCTCTCTGAAACGCTTTGCCTTGTCCACATTCAGGATATACCAAGAATAATTATCAAATGAAGTGCTTAAGCTCGAATGGCCGACACGATAATTGTAAAGAGGTTTATCAATAGATGAGATCCCGTTAGCAAAGAAGAAAAGCAAAGCATAAGAACCTTCTCCGCAAAACTCATTCCGTGATGCCATATCAATTCGATCTATCAAATCTTTGCTGACAAGTTTGTTCCAGTGAACACCGTTTCTTTCTACAAAATGCCAATCTACAACACCTTTATATGGCTTATACCACTTGCCTTTCGAACTGATTGATTCAGGATAAAAATTGTAATCACAGAGTACCAATTCAGAATGAGTAGTCTCTGCCTCATTCAACATGGTCTCAAACATTGTTTCTTCAATAAAATCATCAGCATCAACCCACCCAATATATTTCCCGGTAGCTTGACGCATCAGATACGATCTAGTCTTAACAATTCCTTCATTCTCTTTATGGTAGACCTTAATAAAATCATATTTACTCGAATAATCATCCAGTATTGACCCAGACGAATCTGTTGAACCGTCATCAGCGATGATCACTTCAATATCCTTGAATGATTGATTGACAACCGAATCCAAACACTGAGCAATAAACTTCTCAGCATTATAGACGGGTATAAGAATACTGATAACCGGTTTTGCCATTAGTTTTTAAGATTCCTGTACTTCATTATTCCTTTGAACATATAGAACACCATATAGTATAAAGATGCAAAGGCATTGAGACCAACATATCTGTAAGTATTCCAGTTCATTTTGGCACTCTTAAGTTTGTTGCTTGATTTTGAATTGCTGCTTAACCTGTATATAAGCAATGGTTCATCAATTCCATATGCCGTAACACCGGACTTAAGTATTCTTAGCCATGTTGCAAAATCTTCATGCATATCATCACCTGAAGAATAGAATTCTTCATAAAGATCTCTCTTGACAAGAGCAGAAGAATTCGAAATCAGATTCTGCTTCAGTAATTGTTTGTATGTCATTGTGGTCGGAACGTGGAGAATCCAATCTAATCCTGCTCCATTACTATCAATAAAACCCGAACCTGTATAGATCAGTTGGGCATTGGTTTTATCGTGGATCATCAACTGTTTATCCAGTTTGCATTTATCCCAGTAATCATCGCTATCCAGGATTGCTATCCAATCACCTGTACAACTATCAAGTGCTCTTTTCCTTGTATATGAGACTCCACGATTCCTGTCATTTTTAATTAATTTAATGCGTTTATCGGATCCCGCAAGTTGATTAACTATCTCAACAGTATTATCCGTCGAACAGTCATCAACGACTATTATCTCTGTATTCTTGTAAGATTGTTCCATAACTGAGTGAAGTGCCTGTTCAATAGTAGTACCAGCATTATATGCTGCCATTATTACACTTATTGAAGGAATATCACTCATATGTATACCTTACTTATGAAGATCATTCTTTATCTGCGTGGAACTGATCTCCGGTGTCCTCGGCAAATAAACTACTTCGACACCTTCGTCCTTAAGAAAATCAAACTTACCGGTCCAGTCATCCCCCATTACGAAAGTGTCCACATGATACTCATGCACATCAGAGACTTTCTGTTCCCAATTATTCTCGGGTATTACCAGATCCACATATCTTATAGCTTCTACCAGAGCCTTGCGCTGCTCATAGGTAAAGTAGCATTTCTTATGCTTCTCATTCCAGTTAAACTCATCCGTCGATACAACTACTATAAGATAGTCTCCAAGAGCTTTTGCTCTTTTTAGTATATTTATATGTCCATAGTGAAGTAGATCAAACGTTCCATATGTAATTACTCTTTTCATAATTAATTCTCCTTACCTTCTGTATCAGACGACATCGCTGTTGTCTGTCCTTCAGCAATTCCTTCTGTGCTATCAGGAACAAATAGTATCTTTACAGTTGCGAAACAGATCCTCAGATCTTCGGCAAAACTCGGATGTGCAATATACATCAGATCCATTTGAAGTTTATCATAGGGAGTAGTGTTATACTTGCCATACACTTGCGCGTAACCCGTCAGTCCGGCTTTAGCCTGAAGCCTCAGCTGGAACTCAGGCATTTCTTTCTCGTACTCGGAGGCGATCTCAGGACGTTCGGGTCTGGGACCTACTACAGACAGATTGCCCGCAAGAATGTCAATCAACTGAGGAAGCTCATCTATCCTGCACTTGCGTATGATCCTTCCTACCGGAGTGATCCTGTCATCGTTTTCACCTGTCGAGAGTCTAGCAACTCCGTCTTTCTCAGCATCAGTCCTCATACTCCTGAATTTGTGGATCATAAAACGCTTGCCATTCTTCGTAAGGCGTTCCTGCTTGTAAAATACTGGTCCCTTGTCAGTTGCTTTGATGGCAATCGCCGTAACGATAAAAACCGGTGACAACACAATAAGTGCGACAAGTGACACGACGATATCGAAGAATCTTTTGATAACAAGATAAACAGGGCTGGGATTATACCTCCCTACTCTCATCATGGGCAGATGGAATAGATGCATCTGTCTTGCGCTGCTCATGATAACATCTCCTACTCTCGGGATCATATAGACTTGTTTATCGTTATACAGACAATACTTAAGGATAATATTTCTGTCGTGACTGTGAACACCGCTTAGAAATACAACTTCCATATCATCTATGGAAGACAGATCTTCCAGGCAATTCTCAACAGGCATTGTTCTTACTACTTTGAATTTTGTATCGAGTCCGTATTCTTCGATAAGATCCTTCATTCCCCTTCGCACATCATAGATTATCATCGTCTTCTTGGCAGCAAACCAATGGAAATAAAGATTGTGTGCTATTACTGTCCAGATAATTGACAAAGAGACTTGATCGGCAAATGTAATAAGTAAAGGGATCGGGTTCGGTATGTGCTTTATCATGAGATACATAACAACATACATTATGCCATCGGCAAAAATAACCGCCAATGACTGACCGGCAACGATATCGGCAATTCGATAATGGGAGATAAGGAATGCATCATATGTCTTGCCAAACAAGCTGTAGATGACGGCGAATAGACCGATAATGGCAAAATGGCCCCAGAAATAATACGGATCGGTCAAACGTGATGCATAGTAATAAAACCATACAACCGCAAAAGCCATAGTCATGAACAGGACATTGATAAGTTTGATCAGTCTTAATCCAACATCATGTTTGAAATTCATTTTGTTCTAATGATCGCTCCAGTATAATATCTCAAAAATAACTGTTTGCTTCCGCCGTACAGGCTTCTATAGCCCGTACTTGATAGTTTTTAAACCCAAGTCCTAATGATGCGCAGCATGGCGACAACCAACGGTGCTCGAGTGAACAGACTCAAACACTATATTTTATTATTATTAATAGTAGGATGTCAAACCTCGGATGCAAAATGATATTTACAATAGATATGTTTTTTTTTTGTGAAAAGTGCATATCCTCCTCAGAAACACTTCTTCCCGTGCTTCTGATCGCAATTCGCGAGATTCGCGCACTTGTAACAGACCTCATTGATGCTCTTATCCGAATCGAAGAACTCCCTGATATTCGTGAGCGTCGTATCAGCGGACAATGGAGCGATATTATGTCACTCCTCTCCCACAGTTCATCGAGCTCCACGTACTCAATCCCCGAATCCTTCGCCGGGAACTTATCGTAAGCGATGACGTTCATGCCGAAGCCCCGGCAGATATCTATGAAGATGCGTCCGATCTTGCCTGTTCCGACGACACCCACAGTCTTGCCGTGAAGGTCGAATCCCGTAAGCCCCTCAAGACTGAAGTTAAAGCCCTTGGTCCTGATATACGCCTTATGGATACGCCTGATCGAGGTGAGCAGCAGCGCCATCGCATGCTCGGCCACCGCATACGGCGAATACGCCAGTACCCTCACGACATGGATCTTATTGTACGCGTACTCGATATCGACATTATTGTACCCCGCACACCTCAGCGCGATGAGCTTGACCCCTTCCCGCACAGCCTGTCGATCACAAATCTGTCAATATCATCATTCACGAAAACACATACAACATCACACCCCTCGGCGAGCTTGTACGTATCCTTCGTAAGCCTCGTCTCCAGGTACCTGATATCGAATTCATTATCAGCATTGGCAGCCATAAATGACTGCTTATCGTATTCCTTGGCGTCGTAGAAAGCTATCTTGATCATGTGGGTCTGTCTTTCTATTGTAATATGCTTCAGGAGCAAAGCTCAAATGCTGTCATTTGGCATCAGCTTACTCCAATCATACTTCTCCTTCAGCTTCGAACATCTACTGTAAGGTATTATACCATCATGCTGCAATCTTCCTGCAACGATACCGGGATGGATCCCAATCCTATTTGCAAAACTGATTATCTCTTCATCGGAAGTAAATCTATCCGGCGCAAACTCCCGCATTGCAGAAGAAGGTATCAGGAATTCTCTGGCAAAACAGTCAGCATCATCTTCCAGATCTCTATTAGTGGAGCTCAGTTCCTCAATGCTGCTGTTAACCAGTGTCATCGTCACTTTATGCTGAAGAACATGCCTTATCTCATGGAAGAAAGAGAACCAGAATATATCGGCATTAAGTCCTCGATTGTTCATAGCAAGCACAGCGCGTTCACCGGATACCCACTTAACAGCTCCATTAACACCTGAATTCTTCAGGTGCGGAAGTATCACGAAAGCTACACCGCATCCCGCAAGAGTCTCCCTAATACGGGGAACAAACTCTTCCGGCGCAAGCAAAGTCAGCTTGCGGAGTTCAGGAAGAACAGCGCGGAGCTTAGACGGATCATAATCTGCAGTTGTTATTGACTTCGATATATTGATCGCTGTCTGGATCCAAGCCATCGAATTCACGATATTCGTATCACTTTCCGAAGATATACTCTTCCTGAAATTAACCAGATACATAGGATTATTCAGCGTCCTTAGATCCGATACAGCAAAATATTTGCACAGTGTCGTCAGTTTGTCCCGCGAATTCCTTACGTATGGTAATCCTGCATTCGTTACAAAGAACCCATAATCTATCTCCTTCAGGAGTTCTTTCTGTTCATCAAAATCACGCGCCAGTTCAATCTCTATAAGCTTCTTATCATACTCCTTCTGAAGGTTAAGCCAGACATCAACACTCATCCCGAGCATAGTTGAGAGCTTCTTGGCAAGATCATTCGAGATATTGGCTTCACCATTAACAAGTTTGCTTAGTGTCTTAGGCGTAGTACCCATTCTCTCAGCAAACTCCGCCTGCGTAATCCCCATGTCTTCTATGATATCCGCAATGTAATACCCGGGATGAAATGCCCGGATCTCATTATACTCAACTACATTATTCATAATGATTAGACACCTCCGTTACCTTCACGATCTTTATTCCCGTGCAAATCGACAGAATATCTCCATCTGTGATCTCTTCCCTGTCGCCATTGCATGGGATAAATGTGATCCTATACCCTGTATTACCAACTCTGATACTCCATTCATCATGCCTGCTGCCGGATAACCTCTCAAGATGAAAGGGCCGATAATTGGCAATATCTGACATTGACCCTGCATTCCTGATAAAGTTCTCTGCTGCTTCCAACTTGACCTTAACCCGTTCAGGATATCTCCATTTCTTCTTATATGCAGAACTAAACTGTTCTTCCGCCTTCCTGTTCCTATAAAGAATTATCATATAAATCAAATTCCATTACCTTTTCGGTAATGATATATTAGCATGATCATGATCAGGATTCAATCATCTGGAGATTTATAATTCATCATCCCGGACTGACTTCGATCTCAACCGGCAAAAACACTCCGGCAAGAAGATGTCAGTAGATCTGTCTATGTTAGCACTTCATCGGCAGTAAAACTGTACAGGTAATCCAAATTATCTGTACTTTTACATTGACATAACTCGCTTAGAACCAGCTCTCAAGCTCTCAAACTCAAGCTCTCAGAACTCCCCTCAATCATCCATCTCCTCAATATTCACCGCCCCGGCCAGTCTCTGGTCCCAGTTGGTGAAGAACACTCTTGCAGGCAAAGTCCTCGCGATTATCAAAGCAATAACGATACTTGCCAGATAAGCCGCCAGACCGCCAAAAGAAGTAAGGAAATCCAAATGTCCGGCACCCAGCACAACGACGAGCACATAATACACAGGATTCATCAGGATATAGATCAATCCCGATACAGCAGAATCGAAGTGCACAATACGGTTACCGGAACCGATAGGTATCGAGATCGCAAGTCCGCAGACAGCCACAGCCATGATGCCGTAACCGATCATGTGACCTTCATATCTCAGGAATCCGGACCAGCCGAGTCCCAGGATCTCAAGCACAACAAGACCGCCGCCGACCATGAACGCGATAAGATACTTCCAGAAGCGTACATTCATAACAGAATCCTTTTTCTCGCGCAGCAGCCTTCCAATCAGGATATACGGAAGCGCTCTTGTAAGCCAGTTGCCGGGGATATACGGGTAGCTCAGGATATTGAACCGGATGAGCCCCGAGAACTCGCCCGTGAGCAGCATTATCAGTACGAGCACGATGAGCACTATTTTGTAATACCTCATCAGCTTCAGCTTATCCGCGATGAAGATGATGATATAAGCATAGAGCATAGCCTGGATAAACCAGATATTATCGCCTATGGGAAGCGGCCACAGGTTCAGCACGACAAAGTTGAAGATGACGCGCTTTGTGATGGCGACAGTCATGTGATTCAGTATGAACAGGCCGATATTCAAAGCCACATAGAACAGGAAAACAAAGCCGAAGCAAAGCGCCGTCCTCTTGATCTTGCGGACAGTCTTCTCCATTCTCTCTTCCCTGTCGTCACAAAGAACATAGTAACCTGAGAGAATAAAGAATGCGGGGATGGCAAAACCGCTCAGGGAATTCACGACTCCCGAAGGCTCGGGGCAGCCGAAAGCCCAGAAACACACAAACAGCATGAGTGCAAAGCGAAGATATCCCGTACAATTGAACTCTATTAACTCAATATTATCGCTCATTAAGTCTGCCACCATCCTTCTTCTTCATTACCGCCCGCCGGAGCTCCCAACTGAGGCTCCATCGGCTTCATAAGTTTATCATAATTCTCACCCTGCATGTAGGGCTCTTTCCTGTCAGTCAGGACACTCTGCATCGCCAGCGCTTCCTCAATGGTAGTCTCGGTTATGCGCCCGCCGCCGATCTTATAGATCCGGTTACACAGCCGGAGCGCCGCAGGACGGTGCGTTGACAGTATTATCAGCCTGTCCGGATGACTTGCCATTATATTATGGAGCACCTGCTCTTCCGTGTCACGGTCGAGGGCGCTCGTCGCCTCGTCGAGCAGCAGTATCGGGGCACCGCGGAGCAGCGCACGTGCAATGGATATCCTCTGGGCCTGGCCTTCAGACAGACCTCTTCCGCGCTCGCCGAGAACGCTGTTGATGCCTGCAGGCAGCGGCTCTACGAAATCCCATGCACACGCAGTCTTCAGAGCCTCGACAACCTCCTCATCGGTCGCCTCCTCGTTGACCATTCGCATATTCTCCGCGATGGTTCCCGAGAAGATCGTATTGCCCTGAGGGACATAAGCAAAGAACTTACGGAGATCGGCATTAACCGGGAATTCCTCGCCCGTTCCGCTCTGAAGCGTGACACTTCCTCCTGAGGGCTCGAGCATTCCGAGAAGCAGTCGGATAAGCGTAGTCTTGCCGCCGCCCGACTCAGCCATGACCGCCACTATCTCACCCGAAGAAGCATGAAGCTCGGTATGCTCATAGACATTGACCCTCTCGTCATAACCGAAAGTGACATCGTTGGCATGGACCTTGATGCCCTTGCCCTCACGCTCTTCCAGATATGTGACCCTGTCGGGATCGTGCTCTTCGCGGGGAAGATCCATAAGCTCCCTGACCCTGTGCGCAGACACTGCGGAATTGATCATGCCGGGGATAGTCCCGATCAGGCTGTTAAAGCGCGACGATAAAGCAGACCTCTGCTGCAGGAAGAACGTCATGTCGCCGTACATTATCTGGCCTGTCCACAGCCTGAACAGACAGTAAGCGAACGCCGCGGACGATACCAGAGTCGATACGAGCGTCAGCAGGATGTTGGACTTGATCTGGAAGTTGTTGTAGTCGAGGTTGAATTCCTTGTACTTCTGCTGCCAGCCCTTGAGCTTGCGCGAATAGAAGCCGAATATGCCGAAGGACTTTATCATCTCGAAATTATAGAACGTCTCCACCTCGAAGCTCATCATCTTGGAATTGAGCTCGAGGACGCGCTTGCGGTATTCTTTCATGCGGCGCATGATGAACCTTGACAGGCCGAGCAGGAACGGCGCGGAGATGAAGGCGATGAGCGCCATGCCGATATCCATGCGCCACAGCACGACGAGTGTCACGATGAACGTATATATGTTGATTATCAGGTTTGGGATCCAGCCGATGGCATTGGATGCGATCGTGCCTACATCGCCGTTAAAGCGGTTGAGCAGGTCGCCGCTGGGGTAACTGCTGAGTTCCTTCCACCGTGCATCCATTATCCTGTCGAAGATCCCAGCCTGCATGTCGTTGTTGACATATATGGATATGCGCGCGGATATATAACTGCTCACGCTCGACAGGAACAGTGACAGGATCAGCATGCCGACCATGGCAGCGATCAGTATCCACAGCTTGTCCTGCTGCTGACCGACGACGATATTGATGAGTATCCTCCCGACATAGGCCGTTCCGATCGACAAGGTGGATCCCAGGATACCGAGGATCGCATAGAAAACGACTATCCAGCGGTATTTCTTGGAATAGCTGAATATCCACTTCCAGTCAGCGATAAATTCCTTGAACGTACCGTCGTGCAGACTGTCGTGGAGAGTCTGCATATTATCGCTCCGGAAAAGCCTGTTAAGGCCGGTGTATTTTATCTTCTTCTCTTTGTTATCACTCATTGTCTGTTAATCTCTCAAACAGTTCTGCTGCTTAGTATTATACAACCTGATAAGGTCGCATGTTTACAGTATTTTGTCAATCTCATTGAGTGTTTTTGCGGCATTCCATTGAGTGTTTTTGTGGCATTTCATTGAGTGTTTTTGCGGTAAAGCGCCTCATAGGCAACCGTTGCAGCCGAAGGATCCATGTTGCAGTACAGACTATATAAAGGCACCGTCTTGCCAAGCCTTGTTATGAGTCTCAGCGTCTTCTCCACTCCAGCCTTGTCACGGGGTCTGTAGCTCTGCTGGACCAGCACGGGCAGCACCTGCGCCATAGTCACACGGTCGATCTTATTATCAGCACCTCTGTTCAGGAAGACTATGCCGCAGAGCTTAACGCCCACGTTCCGGTTCATGCCTTCCTTGCCTGCCCACGGAGTGCCGTAAACAGTGCATTCTTCGCCGATATGTATCAGCGGCTTATCACCGTTAACAACATAGCTTCCCGGGATATTCTCAAGCCACAGATTGATATGAGTGGTCTTGCCCGTTCCCGAGGGCGCTGTGAAGAGCCATGCCATGTCGCCGACCGCCACGACTGCGCCGTGCATCAGGATGATATCCGAATCAAGGAGCCCCGTCACTATCCTGCGGTACACGGCAAGTGTCTCCAGGTACGATGCAGGGTAATCGACCACAGCTATCCCCTCTATCTGTGCCTCTCTTACGTTGACGAGACGCTCATAATCTATGTCTTCGGGAGCCGTAACGACTTCGATGTCCGGGGCACCGTCAGTCAGATAATCGCGGCACAGCGTATAGACCTCATCATAGAGGCTCTTCACCGCAATATTGACATCTGCCAGACGGACCGTGAATTCCATATTACTTTCTCCCGTGTATGATCCTGCTTCCAATGCGCCTGAGCTTCGTGCGGATGCGCAGCACGACGAATCTGAACCTGTAGGGCTTGCACCAGAGATACTTATACAGGGCGTATCCGAAGCCCTCGAGCCTGATCGGCTTATTGCCGCGCTGAGCCGACGTTACTATACCCAGGATGTCCTCAGGCGCCACGACGTCGTAATCGGTGCAGTTGTCCCCTGCGATCAGGAACATACCATCATCTCTCCTGCCCACGATCCTGTGGAGCACATACTGCATTCCCTTGGGTCCAAGCCTGTAGAACAGCACTATATCGAGATTCTTCAGGGATGACGGCAGGCACTGCTCCACCAGTATCGCGTCTTCCGCCGTGCGAAATAAAGGGCGCATACTGACGCCCCTTATAGTAAAGACGATCTTGCCGGACTTCCTCAGTTCATCGCCATACGAAGTCGTCATCACTCTATAAGCAAACCTTCCTGCCAAAGCTTCTTGAGGAAAACCTCCGCGAACTCCGCGATCTCCTCACGCGTGGACTCAGTGTATTTGGTCTGAAGGGACGCCACAAGACTCGCGAAAGACATTCCCTTGGATATAGTCAGCAGATTGATAATGTCAGCCGCCTCCTCATTCAGGCGCAGCATCCCGTGGAACTTATCGCTGTCCTCACCCACGGCAACCGCCGTGATCTCGCCGTCCATATCCATAACCGCCATCTCGCAAGCAAGTCTCATATTCCCCTCCTTCAATCACTTCTGTCTCCACAAAAGACTTGCAACCGCGGGAAACCCACAGTTGCAAGCAACTAACATTATTATACTATATTATCCGGCACAGCGAAAAGGGGATTACTGGTGCATCCACATATTAGAGCTCTCGCTCCAAACATAATTTCCGTCACGAGCCGTTACATAAGACGACGCACCCTCTGACCAATCAACCTCACACAAGTTATCCAGAGTCTTAAGCCTATCTTCAGATGCAGTTGCTTCAATATTAAGGCCATATCCGGCAGCGGTTATTGCATTAATTAATTCTGTAGGATAAGTGCCGGATGCAGTACTATGATCTGCAGTAACATCTCTAAAAGTCATAGTACCATTAAACTTCTTACCGTCATTGAATCCGGAAAGCTTAAGAACATCTCAGCTTGCAACGATAACGTCGCTCTCACGGAAACGGACTATACCCATCTCAGGGGTTACCATCTTGCTCATATCGATTACTCCTTAAGTATTAGTGTCATTGTACCCATATACAGGCATCAATATACGCATAATTTACCTGCGGAGATTGTCTATTGTTTATCGTGATCGAGGGCAGAAAAACAGCTGCGGACGAACCGCAGCTGTGAATTGCTAATCGACTGAGATAATAAAAATCACTGTTTCTTAGTAAAGAACGAACCATTCCAGAGGTAGTCACCATCAATACCAGATGTGGATACAGGAGTATCAGCCGAATCATTATCAATCAGTGCTTGCAATGTAATAAAGCTATTCGTAGCATAATAGAACTGCAGTTGATCGGAATTCCCCATGCTACCATTATATACTACCGAACCCTGACCTTTAACATTATTGACAACATATTTATTTGTAGCCGTGTTCTTAAGATACATATTCCATCCTTGCGAATCATGAGTATTATCTAGATGATAAATTCCACTCGCCACAATAACATCACTTTCCTTGAAACGAACTACGTCCATCTCAGGCATTCTCATCTTACTCATATAAACATATCCTCCTAAAGATATAGTAACCCAATGTTCATGGTTTTATACGGTGTAATTTACCACACATCGTGTAAAATGTCTACATTTTTTCGGAATTATTCTTTCGAAGTGTCAGGTGAGCCCGGGGATTATGTTGGAACAGTATTTAGCATTATGATGATGAATACTTCTTTGAAGTGGTCGACAGGGTGATCAAGACGGTCAAGCCTTGAACAACTCAGGTTCTGTCGTCTCCGGGATCTCGACCGGAAACTTGTGATCCAGATACCGGATGCCATAGGATCCGGTGTAGATCCTCTCTGACAGCCGGCTGCTGAATAGATATTCATTGCAGTCTGATAATCAAGACGTGTTTATCAGTGAGGTGAATCATATATACTATGAACTCAAAAACACCTTTATTCATAATAATGTCACTATAACACCAGTTTATTACTATTACCTGCGCACTTCAGATAGGACCGCAGCTGCTGCGTGCGCAGACTAATTGTGCAGGTAATTCAATTTAGTGGAACATTTTGTCTGCGTGCGCAGTAAACTTGTGAATAAAATCGACTGTACCGGAACATATCTGCTGCGTGCGCAGTAAACTTGTGAATAAAATCGACTGTACCGGAACATATCTGCTGCGTACGCAGTAATCTTGTGAATAAAACTGACTTCACCGGAACATATCTGCTGCGTGCGCAGTAATCTTGTGAATAAAACCGACTGTACCGGAACATATTTGCTGCGCTCGCAGTAATCTTGTGAATAAAACCGACTTCACCGGAACATATCTGCTGCGTACGCAGTAATCTTGTGCAACTAAATCAATCCAGCTGAACATTTTGTTACCACTCATAACACCGCCTCTTGTAATTACTCAGATTTCTGTTATTATTGCACTAGACAAACACCAAAAAGCATAACACTATTGTTATTATTAATAACAATCAAAATAACACACTCAAAGGACACAAACATGACAACACTCTCACCTGCACTGCTTGCAAACGCAGTAACTACGGGCCGCAAGAACAGAAAGATCTCACAGACAAAGCTCTCCGGGCTCACGGGAATCAACCGCGCGCTGATATCGCGCATCGAATCACAGACATTCACACCATCGGTCGATCAGCTCCTGGCGCTGTCCGAAGTACTCGGCTTTGACATCAGGGATGTCATGCAGAGCGGCTCTGCATCAGCCGCCACTGCCACCTCAGGCACCGTCACTGCCACAGGCACCACAGGAACTACAGCCATCACGGCCACCAGACCCGCAACATCCGGAACATCCCGCAGCTACAATATCGCCGTCGCCGGAACGGGCTACGTCGGGCTCTCGCTGGCGGTATTGCTGGCACAGCATAACAACGTGACTGCCGTGGACATCATTCAGGAGAAGGTGGATAAACTTAATAATTACATCTCCCCTATTCAGGACGACTACATCGAGAAGTATCTGGAGGAGGCGAAGAGCGGGCAGCGCACGCTGAACCTGACGGCGACGACGGACGGGGCAAAGGCGTATAAGAACGCTGATTTCGTGATTGTGGCGGCTCCTACGAACTACGATCCGCAGAAGAACTTTTTCGATTGCTCCGCGGTGGAGAGCGTGCTTAAGCTCATAAAGGAGTCGACGGGCAAGCAGAAGAGGAAGCCGACGGTGGTGATCAAGTCAACGATTCCGGTCGGCTACACCAGACACATCAGGGAGAAGATGGGGATGGACAACATCATATTCTCGCCGGAGTTCCTGAGGGAGTCCAAGGCGCTGTACGACAATCTGTATCCGAGCCGCATCATCGTGAGCTGTGATGAAGATACCAGAGAGAGGGCGGAGGTTTTCGCGGGGCTGCTGAAGGAAGGGGCCGTCAAGGAGGACATTGAGACGCTGTTCATGGGGTACACGGAGGCCGAGGCAACGAAGCTCTTCGTCAACACATACCTGGCGCTGAGGGTCTCGTACTTCAACGAGCTTGACACGTACGCGGAGATCAAGGAACTCAACACGGCCGACATCATAAAGGGCGTGTGCCTCGATCCGAGAGTCGGCGACTACTATAACAAACCGTAATTAGGTTACGGCGGATACTGCCTGCCCAAGGACACGAAGCAGCTGCTGGCCAACTATCAGGACGTGCCGGAGAACCTGATCCAAGCCATCGTCGAGAGCAACAGGACGCGCAAGGACTTTATCGCGGACAGGGTGCTGGAGATCGCGGGCACATACGTCAACAGCGAGTCGTACTCGAAGACAAAGGAGACAAAGCAGAAGGAAGTCATCGTGGGCGTATACCGTCTCACAATGAAGTCCAACTCGGATAATTTCCGCCAGAGCTCGATCCAGGGTGTCATGAAGAGGATCAAGGCCAAGGGCGCCACAGTGATCATATACGAGCCCACCCTCGAGGACGGAAGCACTTTCTTCGGCTCGAAGGTGGTCAACGATATCAAGAAGTTCAAGAAAAAATGCGGCTGTATAATCGCCAACCGCTACGACACGATCCTGGACGACGTCGAGGAGAAGGTCTACACAAGAGATCTGTTCAGAAGAGACTAAGAAGACTGACTAATAAAGGAGATTACGACATGAAGATCACAGTTGCAGGAGTAGGATACGTAGGCTTGTCACTGGCAGTGCTGCTGGCGCAGAAGCACGAAGTAACAGCCATCACAACAACGGAGGCAAAGGCTGAGAAGCTCAACAAGTTCATCAGCCCCATCCAGGATGATGAGATCGAGAGATTCTTTGCAGAGGCAAGGGCCGGCGAGAGGAAGCTGAACCTCCACACCACAACGGACAAGGAGAGCGCCTATAAGTCAGCAGAGCTGGTCATTATCGCCACGCCCACAAACTACGATGACGAGCATCACTTCTTTGACACATCTGCCGTGGAAGACGCCATCGAGTGGACGCTGAAGGTGAATCCGGATGTGCTCATGGTCATCAAGTCAACGATCCCCGTGGGATATACCGATTCCATCCTGGCCAAATACGGAGTAAACAATATCATTTTCAGCCCCGAGTTCCTCAGGGAGTCCAAGGCGCTGTACGATAACCTCCACCCCAGCAGGATCGTCGTAGGCGCATACGATGACCACAAGGCAGAGGCCGAGATGTTCGCCAACCTCCTGCTGGAAGGCGCACGCGAGGAAGAGAAGCGTGCCGGACAGCCCGAGCAGAATATCCCTATCCTCATCGCACACCCCACCGAGGCAGAGGCGATCAAGCTCTTCGCCAACACATACCTGGCAGTGCGCGTGAGCTATTTCAACGAGCTCGACACATACGCACAGTCCAAGGGGCTCGATACACAGATGATCATTGACGGCGTCTGCATGGATCCCCGTATCGGCAGCCACTACAACAACCCGTCCTTCGGCTACGGCGGATACTGCCTGCCCAAGGACACGAAGCAGCTCCTTGCCAACTACAAGGACGTTCCCCAGACAATGATCGAAGCAGTCGTCAAGAGCAACAGCGTCCGCAAGGACTTCATCGCCGACCAGATCATCGCGAAGAACCCCAAGACAGTCGGCGTGTACCGCCTCACCATGAAGTCCAACTCCGACAACTTCAGGGCCTCCGCCATCCAGGGCGTGATGAAGCGCATCAAGGCGAAAGGCATCCCGATAATCATCTACGAGCCCACCCTCGAGAACGGCTCCGAATTCTTCCGTTCGGAAGTAGTCAACGACCTCGACAGGTTCAAGTCAGAGTCTGACGTCATCCTGGCAAACAGGTTCGACGCAGACGTCCTGGGCGACGTAGAGGATAAGGTTTACACAAGAGATCTGTTCAGGAGAGACTGATATGGGCAAGACAAAGGTAGAACTCAACGGCAAGACCATCCTCGTAACAGGCTCCCCCGGATTCATAGGGGCGAACCTGGTGATCCGCCTCCTCAAGGACATGACGTCAGGAACGGTCATCTCACTCGACAACATGAACGACTACTACGATCCGTCCCTCAAGACGTACCGTCTGTCCCTCATAGAACAGGCCGCCGTCAATTCACCCGTTGACCACATATTCATCCAAGGCTCAATCGCAAACAAAGACCTCATCGACAAGATCTTCGCGAACTACAAGCCTTCCGTCGTGGTCAACCTGGCCGCCCAGGCAGGCGTACGTTATTCTATTGATCACCCTGACGTGTACATGGAATCCAACATCATCGGGTTCTATAACATACTAGAGGCGTGCCGGCACAACGAGGTCGAGCACCTGGTATATGCATCGAGCTCCTCGGTGTACGGCGGCAACAAGAAGGTGCCCTTCAGCGTTGAAGATAAGGTGGATAATCCGGTGTCTTTGTATGCCGCTACAAAGAAGAGCAACGAGCTCATGGCCCACTGCTATTCCAAGCTGTACAACATCCCTTCAACGGGACTCCGCTTCTTCACCGTCTACGGTCCCGCAGGCAGGCCCGACATGTTCTACTATTCAGCCACGCAGAAGCTGGTGGCCGGCAAGACGATCCGGATATTCAATTACGGCAACTGCAAGCGCGACTTCACATACGTCGATGACATAGTCGAGGGCGTTCTCCGCGTCATGCAAGGCGCCCCCTCAAAAGCTTTGGGTGAAGACGGGCTGCCCGTTCCTCCCTACGCCGTCTACAACATCGGCGGCGGTCAGCCGGAGAACCTGCTGGATTATGTGTCGACGCTGCAGGAAGAGCTGGTCAGAGCAGGTGTATTGCCTTCTGATTATGATTTTGACGCACACCACGAGCTCGTCGGCATGCAGCCCGGTGACGTTCCCGTGACATATGCCGACTCATCTGCCCTGGAGCAGGACTACGGCTTTACGCCCAAGATCGGGATCAGAGAAGGATTGAGAAAGTTCGCGGAGTGGTATAAGGAATATTATAGGTAGTTCTGTGCCGCTGTTTGCGGGCTTCACAGAGGGTGGCTGTATTTCCGGCAGCTTTGATCGACAGATGACAACACCGAACAAAACGGCCTGCTGCACTGAACGGATTTCAGTGTAAAAGGCCATTTTGTTCGGTGTTATTCATATTATTGGTTTCCTCGAGAATTTAAGGTTTCTTCCGCGGAAAATGCGGAAAGATTTCTGATTCTTGCGGAATCCGCGAGATTTAAGATTTTTTCCGCATTTTTTGCGGAAGGATTGCCGTTTTTCCGCGGAAACGGTTAAGACATTTATAATAGAACTGTTTCTTTTTTGGGTTTTACATCAACAAACTCAATCTTAAGATTCTTGCCCATCCCCTCTGCAAGTCTCTTAAGTGTTCTGATTGAAGGATTGCCATTACCGTTCTCTATCTTACTAATATCTCCTTGAGCGATGCCGGTCTTCTTTGCTAATTCACTCTGCGTAAGTCCGGATGAAACCCGGGCATCGATCAGTGCCTGAATGATTGCAAATTCAGGTTCCAATGCATCCCACTCCGCTTTGAATTCAGGATCCTTAAGCTTCTCATTGAGATACTCATCAAACGTCGTTTCTTTGTTGTGCTTCTTGGTTTTCATACTACATGCCTCACTGTTGTTGTCTTAGGGTGTGCTATTTATCTTCCTTCATTATATTGGGTTCTATATCGAATTGCTCGTTCTATCTCTGATGGAGGTGTCTTCTCCGTTTTCTTAACAAAGCCGTGAGTTAGAACAGCTTTGTTTCCAACGACGTAAAAATACAACTCTCGTGATATCAGATCCTTCCTTCGCTCTTAATTCGAATACTCCGTCTCTTAGATACTTTGTATATGGTTCTCTTAAGGCATTTCCGTTATCAGCCAGCAATCTAATAAGAGCCTTAACATCTTTGCCTGCATCTTTGGCTCCAAACTATCCACAAACTCTCTGGCCGGCTCATCTCCCTTCTTTCCTCTATAGAAAACAACATCCATTCAGATGATCCTCCCCGCTAATATAGGTTTTATTCTATAAGCAATTATATAGTATATATCCTATATTGTAAAGAGATGATCATTACTCCATGCCGCATGAAGCGGAACAGCATGCCGTTCTATCGGAATCGGCATGCTGTTTTAGCGGAATTTGCAGTAATCATAAAATTATTTCAGTCTTTCAACATTCATTTAACTAATTAATTAACTTTTTGACCAAATTATTTAACTATTTAAGAAATTGTTTTTGTTTTTGTTATTTTTTTATCACTTGATCTTGGTATGGTCTTCATAGTAAGAAGGATTGCCGTTGCCGTTACCGTTCTCTATCTTACTGATATCGCCCTGTGCAATGCCTGTCTCCTTTGCTAATTCATTCTGCGTAAGGCCCGATGAAACCCGGGCATCGATCAGAGTATCCCATTCTGCTTTGAATTCAGGATCCTTAAGCTGCTCTTTAAGAAAAGATTCAAATGTAGTTTCAGTGTTGCTACGCTTGCGTTCCTTATATCGCGCGCAGCGCTTTGCATTGCTGCTCTTGTTCTCCAGATTATAAACAACGTTTAGATATGGCAGATTAACCGATACCGTTACAATACTAACGTTCAGCTCCTCAGAAATCCTTGCAACAGCAACATCGTGAGCAAGTCCCTTCCCGCCGTCATCAACAGCACGCGTATACTCCTCAAACAACTCTCCTATCTCCCTGCTGCGCTCTGTTGTCCAGCACCCGCCGGTGATCAGGATCTTACGGATCTTGGCGGTCGACAGCTTGATGCCAATAGCTTCAAGTTCCTTCCCAAAGGCAATAAGGCTCTTGTGTTTTGCAGGCTGACCCGGAACCCAATCAGCACCCGGGTCACGGTATTCAACACCCGCAGCCGGTGGTTTGCAGTCCTCGACGCGGTCATCATAAACATCGTCATACAAACTGCAGATGTATTTTATATATTCGTTTGTTGGATCAGCATTCCTCATACATACAATAATATTATGTCATTTAACACATGTCAATTAACACACATAAATCCTTAAGCCGGTCACACCGGCTCGAAGAACGTATCCGGCCTGCCGGGATCGAACACCTCATTACACGTCATGACCGTCACCAGATCCTCCGTCTCAGACAGATTGATAATGTTATGCGTCCAGCCGGGTATCATGTGGACAGCTTCGATCTTGTCGCCTGACACCTCGAACTCGACTGTCTCACCTGTATTGATATTGCGTTCCTGAATAAGGCCGTGACCGTGAACCACGATGAAGAGCTCCCACTTGGAGTTGTGCCAGTGCTGGCCCTTGGTGATCCCGGGCTTACTGATATTGATGGATACCTGGCCGCAGTCCTCCGTATGAACCAGTTCAGTGAAGGAACCACGTTGATCCACATTCATCTTCAGCGCGTACTTGAACTTTTCTGCAGGCAAGTATGACAGATACAGGCTGTACAGCTTCTTGGCGAAAGACCCTGACGGCATCTTGGGCATCATGAGGGTTACGGGCTGGGACTTGAATGACTCCAGCAGATCCACTATCTCGCCCAGCGTGACCTTGTGAGTCACGGGAACACAGCAATACCTGCCGTTATCGCACACAACTGTCTCCACTCCGTCAAACTCACAGTGAGACTCCTTGCCTTCCAGCAGATCGTACATCCCCTCCACGAGATCATCGATATACAGCAGCTCAAGCTCAGTTGACCTGTCGTTAACGGTAAATCCCTCATCGTTGGCAACTGCCCAGCAGAAAGTCGATACTGCCGAGTTGTATTTGGGACGGGAATGACCCATCAGGTTCGGGAACCTGTACACATACACAGGCACGCCGGTCTCCTCCGCATATGAGAAGAAGAGCTCTTCTCCCGCCTGCTTGCTCCTGCCGTACTCGGAATCGCCGAAGCGCCCTGACAAAGTAGCCTGAATGGATGAACTGAGCATAATAGGCGCTTTGCTGCCGTGCTTCTTAAGATTATCCAGCAGCGTTGATGCAAAGCCGAAGTTACCCTTCATGAAGTCCTCGGGATTCTCGGGGCGGTTGACGCCTGCAAGATTAAAGACAAAGTCACAGGCCGCGCAATACGCATCCAGCTCCTCTGCGGTCGAATCGATATCGTATTCGTATATCTCATCAATAACAATTCCCGGGCGGGTCTTGTTCTTGCCGTCCCTGATGTTCTTCAGATTGTTCACGAGGGCGGTTCCTACCATACCCTTAGCGCCTGTTACGAGGATGTTCATAAACAACTCCTTCTCACTATAAATGAATCAATACAAATACAGTGAATGTTATGATTATTTAATTAACAACTTTTCTATTCTCATATAGTCCCAAATATTATTGGGGAAAACGGTTATATCTTTCTTGTGCTTTCTTATAATCCTAAGCGGTTTTTCTGTAGTATTATCATATACATGAAGAATATCACATAGATCTATCAGTTCTCTTATACGTCCAAGTGATTTTTCATATCTTGCAATAATCTTATCTCTTGGTACATCGTGACCACCGGATTCCACTCTTGACTCAACTCTGGCTACATTGATCAAAGGATCTACAGTTAGTATAAAAATACACTTAATGAAGTATCCTTCCTCTTTAGCTTTCCTGATTATGCTCATGTTATACTCAGAAGACAGAACTGTCTCGAATGAGAAATCGATTTTTTTGTCTATTGCCTCATATCTCTTTTTCTCAACAAACTCAGCAGCATCTTTGATACTCATGCCAGTAGAAGCAACTACATCATCAGCATTAGTATATTCGCCTACTTTCTCAAAATACTGAGATATGGTACTTTTACCGGACCCATTTGGGCCTGCAATAACCAGAAGCATTGGCTTCTTAGCTGACATACTTCTTTTCTCCGTTAGATTGTAATAAATATGCCTTTTTCTTGCGCTGGTCGTATCTGGCTATAGGTTTATTGCAAACTTTAGCTTTTTTAATTGCTGCTTTAACAGCAGCCGTAACTCTCATGTCCATTTCTTCATCGTCTGAACTTATTACCTTCTTATCCGAAGAAACCACATTTACTGAAAGGTCACCTATTCTTTTTTTGGCGTTATCCATAATCTATTCACCATTAACTGTTGTAAACAAGCCTTCAATCAACACATATATTATAAGACCATAAAGCAATCACTGCCATATGTTGTATAACTGCATATTTTGCAATTATATTAGCTGTCCTTCCTCCACACCATCTTGTTGACCACGCCGACATAGCTCTGAATGATCTTCACAACCTTATCGGACACATTCTCGTCAACATAATCAGGTACGGGGATGCCGTTATCGCCGTTTGCCACCATCTCCACAGCCGTATCCACCGCCTGCAGCAATCCGGTCGTATCAATACCGGACAGGATAAAGCATCCCTTGTCAAGAGCTTCAGGGCGCTCAGTGGACGTACGGATGCACACAGCCGGGAACGGATTTCCAATACTCGTGAAGAACGACGACTCCTCCGGCAGAGTGCCGCTGTCGGATACGACAGCAAATGCATTCATCTGCAGACAGTTATAGTCGTGGAACCCCAAAGGCTCGTGCTGAATTACTCTCTTATCGAGCTCAAATCCGGACACCTCCAGCCTTTTCCTGGAACGGGGATGGCACGAATACAAGATCGGCATATCGTACTTCTCCGCCATCTTATTTATCGCCGTAAACAAAGACAGGAAATTCTTCTCCGTATCGATATTCTCCTCCCTGTGGGCGGACAGCAAGATGTACCTGCCCTTCTCAAGCCCGAGACGCGCATGGACATCAGAAGTCTTGATCTTCTCGAGGTTCATCCTGAGGACTTCCGCCATAGGCGAGCCCGTTACATAAGTCCTCTCCTTCGGAAGGCCGCAGTCAGCCAGGTAGCGGCGCGCATGCTCACTGTATGCCAGGTTCACGTCTGATATGATGTCAACGATACGGCGGTTCGTCTCCTCGGGCAGGCACTCGTCCTTACACCTGTTGCCGGCCTCCATATGGAAGATCGGGATATGCAGTCTCTTGGCACCGATCACAGACAGGCAGGAGTTGGTATCACCCAGCACCAGCACGGCATCCGGCTTCATCTCAACCATCAGCTGATAACTCTTGGCAATGATGTTGCCCATGGTCTCACCGAGGTCAGCGCCGACCGCCTCCATATACACTTCCGGATCATCCAATTCCAGATCCTTGAAGAACACGCCGTTCAGGTTATAGTCGTAGTTCTGCCCGGTATGCGCCAGGATCGTATCGAAATACACCCTGCACTTCTTGATCACCGCCGCCAGACGTATTATCTCGGGGCGCGTGCCCACGATTATCAGCAGCTTCAGTTTACCGTTGTTCTTCCATGTAGCCATGTGTGTCTCCTGTTATTGCTTTTTTACATAATCAACTACAATGCTTGTTTTTATCATATGGCAATATAGCTTCTTATTATTCTCCTCATAAGATCTTTTAAAATACTCAAATCCGTATGTCTCATAGAACCTTCGTAAGTTTGCATTTCCATTGTGTTCTACATAACAAATCACGCTGTTAACAAGATTATCGACATTACTTATATATCTAAAGATCAAATCCATCAATTCTTTGCCGGTAAAGCCAGTCTCAACCGAGTCATTCCTACCCAATTGTCCTATAAGAAGTGACGGAATAACAATTCCGTTTGTCTGTGATGTGCCAAAATACTTTTTCTTCTTATCTGTATTGATTTTCTCATTCAGGACAAATGATTTGATTGAGATAGAGTAGAAACCTACTATTTGGTTGTCAGCATCTTTATCAAAAATAAGGATAGTCTTGGCAAAACGTTTTTGCTCATGATCTATCGCTTTATTTCTGATGAAGTCTTGAACTTCTTTGTTTTTTTCACAAACAAACTTGGAGAGAACCGATTGGGTTCCCTCCGTTCCATAAAGTTCAATAATTGATTGTAAACTCTTCTCGATCAGTCTCATTTCTTACCAAACAGCTTATCAAGATCCTCTTTAGTTGCCTCTTCTGCCGGAGGTGTCGTTAATTTATAATCAACTTTTGCCGGCTCTTCGAGAAAATCGAGCAACTTTTCAGACTCTCGCTTGTTAAGCTTCATGCTTCTTGTGAAACTAACAGTAGCCATAAACATTACCTCCTTTGTTATTGGTGACTATATATTACCACGATTTTTGTAGATATGCTAAAAAGGAATTACAAAACTATCAACACCCAACGCAAGCTGATGTTATTTCAGGCATACTGTTCTCCAAATAATATGCCCCGACGGGGTCCGCATGCAAAAGCCTCAGCGTGTCAGGGTCTATTGTAATCATAATACCTGTATTATGCAAAAAGTCAATATGTTCCTCACCTCACGCCTCCACCGCGTGCGGCCTGCCCTCCAGCTCCTCACGTACATAATCCGTGGTCATGATCTTCTCCACAACGCCGTCAACGTCAAGCCTGTTGGTATTATGTGACGTATACGCCTCATCGCCTTCCGTCGCCACCTTGCCCTCGACATAGAACTTATCGTAGTTCAATCCGCGGGAATCCGGCATGATCCTGAAGTAATGGCCCATATCTATGCTGCGGAGCCTCTCCTCCCTGGTCATCAGCGTCTCATAGAGCTTCTCGCCGTGACGCGACCCGATTATCTTCTTCTCCGTCTCGCCGAACAGCTTCATCACGCCGTCCGCCAGATCACCGATCGTGCTCGCATCAGCCTTCTGTATAAAGAGGTCACCCGGCTCAGCGTGCTCGAAAGCAAAAGCCACAAGATCCACCGCCTCATCCAGATTCATCAGGAAGCGCGTCATACTAGGGTCAGTGATCGTGATAGGCGCCTTGCGCTTGATCTGGTCGATAAACAAAGGAATGACCGATCCCCTCGAGCACATAACATTGCCGTACCTGGTACATGACAGCACCGTGCCGCCGCGCTCATAGGCCTTCTGCGCCCTCGCCTGAACAACCTTCTCACCTACAGCCTTTGTCATACCCATGGAGTTGATCGGATATGCGGCCTTATCAGTTGACAGGAATACCACTCTCTCGACTTTATTCTCAACGGCAGCAGTAATTACATTATCCGTACCGATGATGTTGGTCTTCACCGCTTCCATCGGGAAGAATTCACATGAAGGAACTTCCTTCAGCGCAGCCGCATGAAAAACATAGTTTGCCCCAAACATGACATCCCTGACCGAGTCGATGTTCCTCACATCACCTATGTAGAACTGCACCTTCCCGCATTGCTCAGGATACTTCGCCTGAAGCACGTGCCTCATCCAGTCCTGCTTCTTCTCATCACGCGAGATGATCCTTATCTCACCTATATCAGATGTGAGAAAGTGCTTAAGCACCGTCGAACCGAATGATCCGGTTCCGCCTGTGATTACCAGTGTCTTGTCCTTAAATGCTTCTGAGATCTGCATGATAATGCTCCTTTATATGTCTTTGACTTGAATAATATACCACAATAGGAATGATGTCGCGATATAAAGAAAGATATGTTACTTGATACTATCTATCTGATTAAGAAATGAGGGCAGTTCATCAAAGATCACATCACAAATAATGCTCCAGTTAGTCCCTTCATAATCGTGAACTAATCTGTGTCTCAATCCAGAGATCAGATTCCAGGGAACGTCTTTGTATTTATTCTTAAATTCATCTGAAAGATAATAAACGTGCTCTCCAATATTATACAATGGGGTTGTTACAAGCCACTGCAGTGAGGTTGTCGTAAGAAGGTCTTCTCTGGTAACATTGTTGTCACTAATATACTTCAGCAACTCATGTCCTTTGCTGCTGATCTTCTCCAGCCTGTCGTTATCTGTATACTTCACGCTACGAGAACCTTCTCTTTCATAACGGTCTCATAAAAGCTACTGTCAATATTGATCTCACTTATCTCGAACATATCAACGTCTTTGCCAAGAGCTTACGAACTTCCTCTGCCAAAGAAAACACATAAGATCGTTTAAAGTTCTTACCACCAAACACAAGGAAATCTATATCACTATCAGCAGATGCCTCTCCTCTTGCATATGAACCAAAGACATAAATACTCTCCACTCCATATCGCGCTGCAATAGGAGCAATGATATCTTTGATGGATTCAATACTCAATATGACGTCAGGCATTTGTAAACCTCCATTCATATAAACTCATTATAAAATATGAAGCAAGCGTAGTCGATATATATTAAGCAGTAAAAATTTATCTATTATTCTCATTCATCTTATTAATAATCTCCATAACGCATGCTTCAAACGCCAGTTGCTGATTCTCTTGATCAATCTTACTGAAAGCATCACAACAATCACGAATGGCCTTCACTGCATTGCTAATCTCAATACACTGCTCATAATCATGCTGTTGCCTCTGAAGATACCGGTAGTATTCATTATTAACATATTGCGGGTTAAACATTTGAAAGTATAACGGATTCATATACACCTCTCTTGTAACGAATGTTTGTTCTATTATAACATATCATTATATGTTTTGCACTCCTTACTCCAGGAACTTGCCTTCCTGTTCCTCCACCTCTCACACCTCCTTGCATTACCGCTCTTATTCTCAAGCTTATAGACAACATTCCAGTAAGGCAGATTAACAGATACTGTCACATTACTGACTCCCAACTCTTCCGCAATCCTTGCAACAGCGACATCATGAGCAAGTCCCTTCCCGCCATCATCAACAGCTCGCGTATATTCATCGAACAGCTCCTCTATTACCCTGCTCCGCTCAGTTGTCCATCGCCCTCCGGTAATCAGGGTCTTGCGGATCTTGGAAGTTGACAACTTGATGCCTTGATCTTCCAGTTCTCTCTGAAAAGCAATAAGACTCTTGTGACCTGCAATAACTCCGGGCATCCAGTCGCGACCCGCATCACGATATGATGACCCGACTGTCGGCGGCTTGCAATCCTCGATACGGTCGTCGTAAACGGACCCGTACAAACGACAGATCGTATCGATATACTCTGAAGACGGTACTATATTGTTCATCACTCTCATTCCTCCAAATTATATGATCAATAATA
>Ga0247608_10000270_pt1 | contig 90445 bp, 76 predicted proteins | sample 176DNAGHGlowgp2_FD_193490 | JGI IMG/M metagenome (GOLD analysis project Ga0247608, IMG submission 193490) | Sheep rumen microbial communities from Palmerston North, Manawatu-Wanganui, New Zealand - 1766 DNA GHGlow gp2 | ecosystem: Host-associated > Mammals > Digestive system > Stomach > Rumen ... | reverse complement strand
GCTATATACGGTCATATCCGAGGACAGCGGACTTTCGCAGGGACAGAAGCAGCTCATCTGCATAGCTCGCGTCATGCTCATGGACCCGCCCATGCTCATTCTCGACGAGGCGACGAGCTCCATCGACCTGCGCACCGAGCACCGCATACAGCGCGCATTCATCAAGCTCATGGAGGGCAAGACGAGCTTCATCATCGCGCACCGCCTCTCCACGATAAAGAACTCCGACATCATACTCGTTATGAATCACGGCAACATTGTCGAGCAGGGCAGCCACGCCGAATTAATGGCAAAGGGCGGCTTCTACTCTGAGCTGTACAACAGCCAGTTCGCGACATAAGTAACGGCACCCGTAAGGGTGCCGTTTTCGCATTTATTTCCCGATGTACATCACGTAGACCTGACACGGATTCGCCTCGTCCCACAGCATGGGGAACACCTCAAGTTCCTTGAAGCCAAGGCTGAGGTAGAAGCGGTTCGTGATATCGTAGTCCTCATACACGCCCATTTTCACGGTCTTGACCTGCATGAAGCTGTAGCCCTTTTCGGCGGCGAAGTCACGCGCGGCAGTGAAGAGCTCCCTGCCCGCGCCGCAGCGGTGGAGCTCTCTTTTCACGCCCATTACTGCGAGCTCGACCGTATCGCGCCCCGTCTCCTTGAGGCACAGAAACCCCGCGGGCTCACCGTCGGAAAAGGCGGCGAACATCGGCTGGTCGGCGCTGTCCGAGATGTACTGCTCGCGGCTCTCGTCGACCTCGAACCAGTCGGTCAGTCCCTCGAGGATAGCGCGCGAGATGCGTTGTTTTTCGGCTTTATCGGTAACTTGTCTTATATCCATATTTCCTCCTGAATAATAACGGGGCGATGATTGTACCGCCCCGAAATAAACGCATTGAGTCAAACCTCATATTTGTGCTTGCTGAGCTTTTCCTCGAACTCCTTTACAGGCAGGGGCTTGTCGAAGAAGAAGCCCTGCGCGTAGCGGCACTTGTTCTGACGGAGAATCTCCACCTGCTGCTTTGTCTCGACGCCCTCGGCGATGCATTCGAGTCCGAGCTGCTGTGCCATAGAGACAACATGGCTGAACATTATCGACCTGTTGCTCTTTTCGTTGTCCTCCTCGAGCGGGAGGAAGCTCTTGTCGACCTTCAGTATGTCCCACGGGATATCTGTGAGCAGCTTCAATGAAGAGTAGCCCACGCCGAAGTCGTCGACCGAGGTGGAGACACCTTCCCACTGCAAGCCGCCGACGACTCTTTTCAGGTCGCGGAACTCGACATCGCTTGTGGTCTCGGTGAGCTCTATCTCGATGTAGTGGTGAGGCACGCTGTACTTGTCGATGACCTCGATGATATGCTTTTCGAGGTCGACGTCAGCCATATGCTTACGCGAGAGGTTGACGGACACGGTAACAATGTGCCTTCCCTCGTTGAGCCAGCGCTTTATATCGCGGCAGACATGGTCGAGCATATAGAAGTCGAGCTTGCATATCTCGCTGCCCTGCTCAAGGATAGGTATGAAGTCCATAGGCGGGATAACAGAGCCGTTCCTGAGCCAGCGGCACAGTGCCTCAGCGCCTGCGAGCTCGCCTGTTTCGACATCCACCTTCGGCTGATAGTAGACGAGGAACTCCTCGTTCCTGAGTGCTGCGGGGAAGAGCTGCTGTATGTGGACTATCCTCTCCTTGTTTGCGACCATTACCTCATTGAAGTAGACAATGTCGTCGTTCTGCGGCTGACGCGCAGACTGTGAGGCAGAGATTACCTTGTCGAGGATATCGCCGGGAGAGGAGAGCTCGAAGCCCTCGGGTATGATGAATACGCCTGCACAGGCTGACACCATGACCCTGTCGCCCGTATCCCTGTCGTATACGGTAGGTGCGCCCGAGAGGTACTCGAGCACGTGGTCGAATTCGGTGCGGCTGCACAGGATAATGAAGTTGTCGCCGCCCACACGGCAGACAACGCTCTCGTCGTCAAGAGCGTCGCTGAGCGTATCGTAGTAGCCCTTCATCGCGACCGAGCCGGCGTCGCGTCCTATCTGCTGATTGACGAGCGAGAAGTGCTTGAGGTTGAAGTGTATCGCGACCTTGCCGATGAGGTGGTCGTTACGGTTGAGCTCCTCGAGCTTGCTGATGAAGTAGCTGAGGTTCTTGAAGCCGTCGGCGTCATAGAAGGTGAGCATATGAGTGACCTGCTTGAGTCTGAGGCGGCTGAGGAAAGCCATAGTCGTCCTCATGACGAGAGTGATGCGCTCGCGCTCGGTGTAATCCCAGGGCTTGTCGCCCTTGGCTATTGCTATCTCGCATACGCCGACGCTGTTTATCTCGGTGACGAATCTGTCGGATATCGCGACCACTGACTCGACGCCCGTGTCATAGACGCAGGTAGAGCGTCCGTTTCCCATAGCCTCATCCTTGAGAGAGTCGTAGAAGTAGGCAGTGACCTTGGATATGCGCAGATATTTGCACAGCCCCGCAATAGACGTACCCACAGCGAGAGGGTCGGGCACGCTGAGCTTATTCAGCTTTTTGAGGTGTTCCTCAAACAAAATGTAATATTCCATATAAACTCCCCGTTCACATTTCCGAAGCGTACGCCCGAGAGGCGGGCATACAATATTATCCATTCCGTGTTTCACATTATATCACAGTTGGGAGCCGCAATGCAAGAAAAAAAGACAAACATTGACATTTTGTTCAAAGGGAAGGACGGTTTTTCGTCATATCGTCGAACATAGATATTTTTTTAACGCAGATATATGAGGCGCATATACCTTCGGGGAGCACATTTGGCAGTCCACTGGAAACGCTTCCTTTTTCTTCATCGCAATTTCTGCCTGAAAAGGGGCTGTATGTGCTGTATTTTGCTTGACAAAATGACATAATAGTAGTAAAATAATTGTCAGAGATGATCCGCGGAGAGGTCTGCTTGTACCTTTCTTCCCATTGTGTGAGCGGGAATACAGCGTTGATTTGTAGGATATGCACAATATGCGGCGGTCAAATGCGGTGAAATGCACAATTTTCTGTTATGTACAAAAAAGCCCTTTGACAAAAACTCCATTTTGTGATATACTGTACATTAGGATCATTGTTATGATAATTGCAGTGTCCGATCTGCCGTTCAAGGTATCGGATATCGGAAAGGAACCATCATCATGTCAAAGATTATTGCGGTTACATCAGGAAAAGGCGGCACAGGCAAGTCATCGGTATGTGCCGGACTCGGCTACACTCTCGCCAAGCAGGGTCACCGTACCCTCCTCATCGAGCTCGACTTCGGTCTGAGATGTCTCGATATCATGTTTGGCGTTGAGAACGAGATAAAATATGACCTCGGCGATGTTCTCGCGGGCAGAAAGACCGCTCTCGAGGCAGTACAGACAGTGCCCATGGCGAATAACCTCAGCCTCCTCTGCGCACCCAAGACGCTCACGAGCGTAAACGCGAAGCAGATAGTTGAGATCTGCCGCTCGGTAAAGAAATATTTCGAGTATATCATAATCGACACAGGTGCAGGCATCAACTCGCACGTATTCGATATCGTCGAGCAGGCTAACCTGATACTTGTTATATCTACACCCGACCCCGTATGCATAAGAGACGCGAGCCTGATGTCCGACGAGTTCTACAACCGCGGCAACAAGAGCCAGCGCCTTATCATCAACAAGATAAGCAAGAAGGTCATCGGCGAGGCTCTCGTATCCAACCTCGACGAGATAATCGACAAGGTCGGCGTACAGCTCATCGGCGTTATACCCGACGACTTCACAATGACAGTTGCAACGGGCAAGGGCAATCCCATACCGACGGATTCGTCCGCGCTCAAGGCTTTTGATGCGATATCCAAGAGACTCGGCGGAGAGTTCGTTCCGCTGACTGTAAAGACTGCATAAGATAAAAATACTTCCGCTCGGCGGGGAAAGGACAGAAAAATGAAGATCGCGATCATTGCTCATGACGCTAAAAAGGAACTTATGGTACAGTTCTGCAGTGCTTACTGCGGAATACTGTCCAAGCATACTCTTATTGCTACCAACACAACAGGAAAGCAGGTCAGCGAAGCAACGGGACTTCCTATCAAGCGCTATCTCAGCGGAAGAGGCGGTGCCGAGCAGATCCTCGCACTGCTGTCCTGCAACGAGGTAGATGTGCTTCTCTTCTTCAGAGACCCCATCAACCCCAAGTCCACAGACGTGAACGATATGAACCTCCTGAGACTGTGCGATGTGCATAACGTTCCCGTAGCCACCAATATAGCTACTGCCGAGGCGCTTATCCTCGCACTTGAGAGAGGCGACCTTGACTGGCGTGAGGTCGGCAGCCCCGGAATATGACCTATATGCGGTACCGTGTAAGGTACACGGTGCCGCTTGATTGTCCCTTTTCAGGGACAATTTTCATGTCAGGGCATTTTGCTCTATTGTATAAAATCTGATTTGAAAGGCTGAAAACTATGGCTAATAACATCAAGCGCCCCAACGGCACCGAGGACGTTCTCCCGAAGGATATACACAAGTGGTATACCGTGGAGAAGATAGCGCGAGAGACAGCTGAGAGCTACGGCTTCGGAGAGCTGCGCTTCCCCACCTTCGAGAATACCGACCTCTTCCTGCGCTCTGTCGGCGAGACGACGGACGTAGTGCAGAAGGAGATGTATACCGTAAAGGCTAAGGAGACCGAGTTCACGCTCCGTCCCGAGGGCACCGCCTGCGCTATCCGTGCAATGCTCCAGAACGGAATGCTCAACGAGGCTCTTCCGCAGAGGATATTCTACATCATCTCCTGCTTCCGCCACGAGAGACCGCAGGCGGGAAGGCTCCGCGAGTTCCACCAGTTCGGACTTGAAATGGCGGGAAGCCCCGCTCCGACCGCGGACGCTGAGGTCATCAGCATTGCCAAGAACATACTCGACAGGCTCGGACTTAAAAACATCGAGCTCCACATCAACTCTATCGGATGCCCGACCTGCCGCGCCAAGTACCACGAGGCACTGAGGGCTTACTTTGAGCCGCGCAAGGACGAGCTCTGCGACACCTGCAAGGAGCGCCTCGTCAAGAATCCGATGCGTCTCCTCGACTGCAAGAGCCCCGAGGACCGCGAGATAGCAAAGGACGCGCCCGTTATCCTCGATTATCTCTGCGAGGAGTGCAGCGACCACTTCACGAAGCTGAAAAAATACCTCGACAATGCGGGCATTGCCTACACTGTCGACCCCAAGATAGTACGCGGACTCGACTACTACACCAAGACAGTTTTCGAGTTCATCACCACCGAGATAGGCGCGCAGGGAACAGTCTGCGGCGGCGGACGCTACGACGGGCTCATTGAGCAGCTCGGCGGACAGCCGACACCCGCCCTCGGCTTCGGCATGGGCATTGAGCGACTTCTGCTCGTCATGGACAAGCAGGAGTGTGGCTTCCTGCCGCGCAAGAAGTGCGACATCTACTTCGCAACTATGGGCGATGCGGCGCTTGAAAAGGCTATGGAGCTCACGCGGGCGCTCCGCGAGTACGGCTACTTTGCCGAGTACGACCTCATGGGACGCGGTCTGAAGGCGCAGATGAAGTACGCCAACAAGATAGGCGCGGCGTTCACGATAGTCCTCGGAGACAACGAGCTCGAGGAGGGCAAGGCAAAGCTCAAGGAAATGGAAAAGGGCGAGGAAGTGACCATTTACCTCGGCGACAAGTTCGCTGCTTCGTTCGAGGAGGTCTACTTCAACAAGATGCTTGATTTTATGGACGAGGAGACAGGCGGCAACGGCTCACTCTTCGCATTCACAGGGGAGGATAAATAAATGGACAGTATGAAGGGACTCAAAAGGACGCATTACTGCGGAGAAGTCACTGAGATAGGCAAGGAAGTCGTAGTAGGCGGCTTCGTTGAGAGGATAAGAGACAAGGGCGGCGTTATATTCATCGTTCTCCGCGACAGGACGGGCGTTGTACAGCTGATGTTCAATGACAAGTCCGACCCCGCCGTATTCGAGAAGGCGTCGACCTGCAAGAGCGAGTACGTACTCATGGCAAAGGGCGAGGTCATCGAGCGCGAGAGCAAGAACGACAAGCTCAAAACAGGCAATGTCGAGATATTCGTAAGCGACCTGCGAATACTCTCAAAGGCGGAAACTACGCCGTTTGAGATAACCAACGAGACAAAGGTCAACGAGGAGCTCCGCCTCAAGTACCGCTACCTCGACCTCCGCCGCGCACCGCTCCAGCAGAACATCATCATGCGCCACGAGATTGCGAAGGTAACGCGCGAATACTTCTACGAGAACGGCTTCCTCGAGATAGAGACGCCGATGATGATGAAGTCCACACCCGAGGGCGCAAGAGACTACCTCATCCCCTCGCGAGTACACCCCGGCAAGTTCTACGCTCTGCCGCAGTCACCGCAGATATACAAGCAGCTCCTCATGATAGCGGGCTATGACCGCTATATCCAGCTCGCTCGCTGCTTCCGCGACGAGGATCTCCGCGCAGACCGCCAGCCCGAGTTCACGCAGATAGACCTCGAGATGTCATTCGTTGACGCCGAGGACATACAGGAGTGCGTCGAGGGCTTTATTCAGCGCGTATTCAAGGAGGTAATAGGAGTTGACGTACAGCTCCCGCTCCAGCGCCTCACATTTGCCGACGCGATGAACCGCTACGGCTCGGACAAGCCCGATACACGCTTCGGCTTCGAGATACAGGACATCACCGACACAGTCAAGGACATCGACTTTGTCGTATTCAAGAACGCAATAGAGGAAGGCGGTTCTGTCCGCGCTATCAACGTCAAGGAAGGCGCGGCGACCTACACCCGCAAGGAGATAGACAAGCTCGTCGAGCACGCAAAGGGCATCGGAGCAAAGGGACTTGCCTACATACGCTGGGCAGACGAGCCCAACTGCTCGTTCAAGAAGTTCCTTGCTGACGGCGACCTCGAGAAGATATGCGCCGCAGTAGACGCGCATGAGGGCGACCTTGTGCTCATCTGCGCGGACAAGACCAAGACCGTGCTCTCCACGCTCGGAGCTATCCGCCTCATCTGCGGAAAGAGGCTCGGCGTTATCCCCGAGGACAAGTACAACTTCCTGTGGATAACGGAGATGCCCTTCTTCGAGTTCGACGACGAGAGCGGCACATGGGTAGCGGCTCACCACCCCTTCACAATGCCTATGGAGGAGTGCCTCGAGTACCTCGACACCGACCCCGCGAACGTCCGTGCAAAGGCGTGGGATCTCGTCCTCAACGGCACGGAGCTCTCCAGCGGCTCTATGCGTATCACTGACTTCGAGCTCCAGCAGAGGATGTTCGAGGCTCTCGGCATGACCGACGAGGAGATAGACGCGAAGTTCGGCTTTCTCGTTGACGCCTACCGTTATGCGGCGCCTCCTCACGGCGGCATGGGCATCGGACTCGACCGCCTCGCAATGATAATGTGCGGCGCGGACAGCCTCCGCGATGTTACGGCGTTCCCGAAGGTACAGAACGCGAGCGAGCTGATGAGCGAGTGCCCGTCAGCGGTTGACAAGGCGAGCCTTGACGTGCTCGGCATAGCCGTGACAAGGACAGAAGAATAAAGCAAGAGCACCCGCAGAAGGGTGTCCCTTCAGCCTGTTTCGTGGGTCACTGAGTTCAGAACGCAAGTTCGAGGCTCGGTGACCCGCTTTTTCCGTTAAGGATAGCGCACAGAAGCGGGTGCTTTTTTGTGTCATGGCGGCACGTCTGAATGAGATTATAGAAAAAAGCTATATCCTGCGCCCTTGAAAAGGCGGTGCGCATATGCTATACTTATTGAACAGGTAGGAATTGACGCTACAGCTTGGAGCTTGCCAGACTTACGACATATGAGGCATGACCGCCCTCGATATTGTACACGTCGTAGCCGCGGTCCTCGAGTATCTCAGCGACTTCCTCGCTGAGGTTGCCGGTCCTGCACAGGATATAGACAGGCTTGTCCTTCGGGAGCTTTGAAAGCCCCGTTGATATCTCGTCAAAGGGCACATTTACCGAGCCTATGATACCGCTGTTTTCAAATTCTTCACGGCTCCTTATGTCGAGAAGGAGCACCTTTTCGGTATCGAGAGCGGAAAGCTCCGCAGCGTTTATACTTTTCATATCATTATCCTTTCGGGAGGCAAAAATGGCTTTAACAGACGAACAGCTCGAACGCTATTCGAGGCATATCACGCTGAAGGAAATAGGCGTGAGGGGACAGAAGAAGCTCCTCGCGGCAAGGGTGCTCATCATCGGCGCAGGAGGTCTCGGAGCTCCCGCCGCGATGTATCTTGCCGCCGCGGGAGTCGGCACGATAGGCATTGCCGACTGCGACAGCGTGGAGCTGTCAAACCTGCAAAGGCAGATAATCCACACCACCGACGACGTGGGCAAGCCGAAGGTGCAGTCCGCCGCGGAGACAGTAAAGGCGCTGAATCCCGACGTTACGGTCAGGACGTATCACGAGTACGTCAGCAGCAAGAACATCGCCGAGATGATAGCCGACTACGACTTCATCATCGACGGCGCGGACAACTTCCCCACGAAATTCCTCATAAATGACGCCTGTGTGCTCGGACGCAAGCCCTTCTGTCACGCAGGCATACTCCGCTTTGAGGGACAGCTTATGACCTACGTCCCCGAGCAGGGACCGTGCTACCGCTGCATATTCGGAGCTCCGCCGCCGAGGGACGCAGTACCGAGCTGCCGCGAGGCGGGAGTTATCGGCGCAATGGCGGGAGTTATCGGCTCCATGCAGGCGCTTGAAGCGGTGAAGTACATCACAGGTCAGGGCGAGCTGCTCACGGGCAGTATGCTCATATTTGACGGGCTGAAAATGGGATGGCGAAAGGTAAAGCTGCCGAAGCGCGTGCCGAGCTGTCCGATATGCGGCGACAGCCCGACGATAACAGAGCTTTTCGACGAGGAGCAGCAGGCTTGCAGCTTGTTATAATATGATTATATAGCTGCTTAGAGCAAATGTCAATAAACTATTCATAGAAATCCTATTGACAAAGTATGCGTATTATAGTATAATATAAACATAGTAAACTGGTATTCATTTATGGAGGTGCTTGTTATGCAGTTACATATGTGTAAAATGAATATTTGTACAACGAGCCCCGCGCTTTCTGTATCATAGGCAAATTCTGCCTGTAAGCAAGCAGTCTGCCGCGGAGGCAGACTGCTTTTATTTTCAGGAGGAATAACATGAAACGAATAGAAGTAATATCCCTTGACAGGGTAGGTCTGGTTGGCGAGATATCCAACGTCATCAGGCGTCTAAACGGCAATATAATCGCACATACGGCAAATGTGGTGAAAGACGAAAAGAATACGCTTGTTTCGCATTTTACTGCCGATATCCATTTCGAGACCGCTTCAGAAGACGAAGCTGTATCGCGCAGACTCCGCAGGATAAAAAACGTTCGGCAGGTAAGGATAACAGATGTCTGAAGTGATGAATACGACTGTAAGCAAATACTGTTACAGCGGAAGAATCTATCGGGTACTATTCTGACCTTCTCCGATGTACGTTTGTAATACTTTCGGAACAGCGGTGCTTTCCTATGAGAAGCGGCAGACGGCTGTTTCGGAGGTATTTTTTACTCCCGTCGGTATGATATGGGAGCATGAGCTCAAAAGCGGCGATTCCGCTGTGCACTTGCATTTTTAACAAAACTATGCTATAATGGATGAAAAGCATTCATTATAATCATCAAAATGCCCTTGCAGATGCGCAAATCGGGCAATTATAGCATACATTTTGTAAAGCGAGGACAAGCTAATGAACAGGATTCTTGACTGGGAGCACTATCTCCGCACAGCCGCAGACGTTGCGGCGGAGGGCATAGTCATGCTCCGCAACGAAAACGGCGCTCTGCCGCTGAGAAAGGACGAGACAGTCTCGGTATTCGGACGCATTCAGCTCCACTACTACAAGAGCGGCACAGGCTCGGGCGGAATGGTCAACGTGGCTAAGGTTACGGGCATAACGGACGGACTTATCGAGGCGGGCGTGAAGGTGAACGAGGAGCTCCTCGGCATCTACCGCGAGTGGGACGAGGCTAACCCCATTGAGCTCGGCAAGGGCTGGGGCGACGAGCCTTGGTCGCAGGAGGAGATGCCGCTCGACGATGAAACAGTCGCAAATGCCGCAGCAAAGGGCGAAACAGCGATAGTCATCATCGGACGAACAGCGGGCGAGGAAATGGAATCGCGCGTTGAGGCGGGCTCATTCCTGCTGACGGACAAGGAAAAGGATATGCTCGCGAAGGTGCGTGCGGGCTTCAAGAAGGTCGTAGTTCTGCTGAATGTAGGCGGGCTCATCGACCTCGAATACATCGAGAGCACGGCTCCCGACGCTCTGCTGTACGTGTGGCAGGGCGGCATGACGGGCGGTACGGGCTGCGCTGACGTGCTGACGGGCAGGATAAGCCCCTGCGGCAAGCTGCCCGACACCATCGCCTACAGCGTCGAGGACTACCCCTCGCACAAGTATTTCGGCGACCGCGAGCGCAACTGCTATGCGGAGGACATCTACGTCGGATACCGATATTTCGACACATTCTCGCCCGAGAAGGTGCGCTATCCGTTCGGATTCGGACTCTCATACACGACCTTTGACGTTTCCGTGCAGACCTGCGACGTCAGCGGACTGACCGCGAGCATATACGTGAAAGTGCGCAATACAGGCAAATACAACGGCAAGGAGGTCGTGATGATGTACCTCAGCCGTCCGCAGGGCGAGCTCGGACAGCCCGTCAAGACACTCTGCGCCTTTGAGAAAACGCGCGACCTTGCTCCGAACGAGGAGCAGACCCTCATACTGACCGCAGACCTCAGCGACAACGCCTCCTACGACGACAGCGGCGCGACGGGCAACAAGAGCTGCTTCGTGCTTGAAAAGGGCAGGTACAGCTTCTTCATCGGCGGCTGCGACAGCGAGGCTTCGGCGAACATCGAGCTCCACGAAACGGCGGTGGTACGCCGCTGCGAGCAGGCACTCGCGCCTGTGGAGGCATTCGAGCGCTTCCGTCCCGTCCCCGACGGCGACGGCTTCAAGGTCGGCTTCGAGGCAGTACCGCTCAGCGAGGTCGACGAGGACGTGCGCCGACTTGCAGGACTCCCCGCAGAGCTCGGATTTACGGGCGATAGGGGCATTCGTCTCGCCGACGTCTACCGCGGCGGACACACAATGGACGAATTCATCGCGCAGCTCACCGACAACGAGCTCGCGTGCATCATACGCGGCGAGGGCATGGGAAGTCCGCGAGTTACCGCGGGAACGGCGTCCGCATTCGGCGGCGTCACGGACAGGCTCAATGAGCTCGGTATACCTGCGGCTTGCTGCTCGGACGGACCCTCGGGAATGCGCCTCGACTGCGGAACAAAGGCGTTCAGCCTGCCGAACGGCACGATGATAGCCTCGACCTTCAACAAGGAGCTCGCCACGGAGCTTTTCCGCTGTATGGGCATGGAAATGACAGCGAACAAGGTGGACTGCCTGCTCGGACCTGGCATGAATATCCACCGCCACCCCCTCAACGGGCGAAATTTCGAGTATTTCTCGGAGGACCCCTACCTCACGGGAGCTATGGCGGCGGCGGAGCTGCGCGGACTGCACGAATCGGGCGCCGAGGGCACGATAAAGCACTTCTGCGGCAACAATCAGGAGACTAACCGCCATTTCCTCGACTCCGTCGTCTCGGAGCGCGCCCTCCGCGAGATATACCTGAAAGGCTTTGAAATAGCCGTAAAGCAGGGCGGCGGCAGGTCGATAATGACGACCTACGGCAAGGTCAACGGCTTGTGGACGGCGGGAAACTACGACCTCAACACAACCATTCTGCGCGGTGACTGGGGCTTCACGGGCTTCACGATGACGGACTGGTGGGCTAAGATAAACCGCCGCGGCACCGACCACGACGACAGCGACTTTGCGGCTATGGCGAAGGCTCAGAACGACGTGTACATGGTCTGCGCGGACGGCGACGAGAATCCCGACAACACCCTTGCGAGCCTCGCCTCGGGAGACCTCACGCGCGGTGAATTACAGCGGAATGCCGCCAATATCTGCCGCTTTATCCTCACGACGAACGCGTTCAGGCGCACGATAGGGGAGGAGGACACCGTCACGATAGAGGGGCGTCCCGCAGAGGAGCAGTCCTCGGACGAGCCCGTTATCTTCTACGACCTGACCGACGGGCTGAGCATTGACCTGAGCAGCGTAAAATCGGTAAAAGGGACGAATCACAGCTTTGCGCTGACCGTAATAGAGCCTGGCTGGTACGAGGTCTCGGTGACGGCGTCATCGCAGCAGAGCGAGCTCGCGCAGATACCGCTGACCATATTTGCCATGGGCACAGCGAGCGGCACGCTCACATGGAACGGCACGGGCGGCGCACTCGTCACGCACTCGACGAAGATACCGATGTTCTCGCGCTTCACGACTATGAGGCTGTATTTCGCGCAGAGCGGACTCGACCTCATCAGTATCGACTTCAGAAAAGCGGGAGACCTCAGCGAGCTGACCGACATCGCCGTAAAGGAGGACTGAGCGTGAATATCCAGATATTCGGGGCAAAGAAGTGCTTCGACACGAAAAAGGCAGAGCGTTGGTTCAAGGAGCGCGGCATCAGATTCCAGTCGATAGACATGAAGGAAAAGGGCATGAGCCGCGGCGAGTTCGACAACGTGAAGCGTGCCGTAAACGGCATAGAATCGCTGATAAACGAGTCCGCGAAGGACAAGGAGACCCTCACGCTGATGAAGTACCTCTCCGACAGCGACCGCGAGGAGAAGCTGTTCGAGAACCAGCAGCTCATAAAAACGCCCATAGTCCGCAACGGGAAAATGGCTACGGTAGGCTATTGTCCCGAGGTGTGGAGCGAGTGGGAGTAAGCATCCAAAACTCGGGAGCACATTTTTGTACACCCGAGTTTTTCTTATTTTTCGCCGAAAAAACAAAAATCACAAAAAATTCGTGCAGCTTATTGCATTTTTAGTAATTGTATGTTATAATTAATTAATGTCGGTCATTCGACATGAAAATGCTTATTATACGGCTTTCACCGTAATTTCAAGGGTATGACCCGAAAGGAGCTTTTATCATGGGACTTAAACAAATCATCAGAAACGCTGCAAATTCCGCTATGAACACAGGAATCGGTCAGGCTATCATTGGCGCGGGAAGCGCAATGATCGCAGACCAGTGGAAGGAATTCTTCTACTGCGATACTATCCCGAACGACACATTCGTTGTCAAGGGACAGAAGCAGGTCAAGAAGGGCGTCAACACCAAGGGCAGCGACAACATCATCACTAACGGAAGCGTTATCGTTGTCAATGAGGGTCAGTGCATGATGATCGTCGATCAGGGTCAGCCTGTCGAGATCTGCGCCGTTTCGGGCGAATACGTATACGATACATCCACAGAGCCTTCAGTATTCTCGGGCAACCTCCTCGGCAGCCTGAAGGATACCGTTCAGGTACTCGCAAGACGTGTGACCTTCGGCGGTGAGACAGCTCACGATCAGCGTATCTACTACTTCAACATCAAGGAGATGACGAACAAGAAGTTCGGCACTCCGCGTCCTGTTCCGTTCACTGTTGATTATCCCAAGCTCGATATGAGCTTTACAGTTGACCTCCGCTGCTTCGGTCTCTTCTCACTGAAGGTAGCAAATCCTATGACACTCTACAAGCTCTGCGGCAACGTTAAGGAGTCCTACAAGTTCTCAGAGATCGAGGAGCAGCTCAAGGGCGAAGTATACGCAAAGCTCCAGCCTGCATTTGCAAAGCTGAGCCAGAATGTCCAGTACGACCAGCTCCCCGCACATACTGAGGATATCACAGAGGCTATGAAGTCACTGCTCAACCCGTTCTGGCTCGAACAGCGCGGCCTTGAGCTCGTAACACTCGCTATTGAGTCCGTAAGCATTCCCGATGAGGACAAGGAGCGTATCAAGAAGTACGAGAACCTCATGTGGGATACAAACGCTACTCACGCTGCTTCTACTCTCGTAGGCGCTCAGGCTGAGGCTATGAAGAAGGCGGCAGACAATCCGAACGGCGCTGCTATGGGCTTCTACGGTCTTAATATGGCACAGCAGGCAGGCGGTATGAACGCTCAGAGCCTCTTTGCTATGGGTGCTCAGAACGACGCTGAGGCAGCCGCAGCACGCGCAGAAGCAAGCAGAGCAGCTGCGCTTGCAGGCGGCGGTGCTACATGGAACTGCGCTTGCGGCAAGGTCGGCAATACAGGCAAGTTCTGCGCTGACTGCGGTAAGCCTATGCCAGCTCCCGCTCCCGCAGCCGATACATGGGCTTGCTCATGCGGACCTACTGGCAATACCGGCAAATTCTGCGCTGAGTGCGGCAGCCCCAAGCCCGCTGATTCCGAGGGCTGGACCTGCTCATGCGGCGCTCTGAATAAGGGCAAGTTCTGCGCTGAGTGCGGCAGCCCCAAGCCCGCTGACGCTCCCAAGTACAAGTGCGACAAGTGCGGCTGGGAGCCCGCTGACCCGTTCAACCCGCCCAAGTTCTGCGGCGAGTGCGGTGACCCCTTCAACGACGACGATATAGTTAAGTGATCTCGCTGCGTCGGAGGTAAGCTATGTCCTATGCTAACGAATACAAGTGCCCGTGCTGCGGAGCCAAGCTCGAATTCAACAGCACGGCGCAGAAAATGAAGTGTCCTTACTGCGATACCGAATTTGACGTCGAGACAGTACAGGACTACAACGAGCAGCTCAGCGAATCCACGGGCGACGATATGTCGTGGGAGTCGACGGGCGGCAGCGAGTGGGAAGAGGGAGAGGCGAGCAATATGCGCGTCTACTCCTGCAAATCCTGCGGCGGACAGATAATCGCCGAGGAGACCACAGGCGCGTCGTTCTGTCCCTACTGCAACAACCCCGTCATCATGGCGGGCACATTCTCGGGCGACCTTCGTCCCGACCTCGTCATCCCGTTCAAGCTCAACAAGGATGCAGCAAAGGCTGCGTACGAGAAGTACGTGTCGGGCAAGTCGCTGCTACCGAAGGTGTTCAAGGACCAGAACCACATTGAGGAGATAAAGGGACTTTACGTACCTGTTTGGCTGTTTGGTGCGGAGGCTGACGCGAGTATGTGCTTCCGTGCGGAGAAGAAAAAGACGTGGAGCGACGCCAACTACCGCTATGTGGAAACGTCCTATTATCAGGCAGTCCGCAAGGGTAAGATAGCATTCGCGCACGTGCCTGTGGACGGCTCGAAGAAGATGCCCGATGACCTTATGGAGTCCATAGAGCCGTTTGATTTCTCTCAGGCGGTGGACTTCAAGACGGCTTATCTTTCGGGTTATCTTGCAGATAAGTACGACGTGACCTCGCAGGAGAGCGTCGAGCGTGCGAATACGCGAATCAAGAAGAGCACAGAGGCAGCATTTGCGGCGACTGTCCGCGGCTATGACTCGGTACACTGCGAGAGCAGCGCGGTCAAGCTCAAGGGCGGCAAGGCGCAGTATGCGCTCTATCCTGTGTGGCTGCTTAATACTGACTGGAACGGCAAGAAGTACACCTTTGCCATGAACGGTCAGACGGGCAAGCTCGTGGGCAATCTGCCTGCGGACGTGGGCAAGGCAGCGGGAATGTTCCTTGGCATCACGGGCGGCGTAGGCGTGCTCGGTTCGATACTGTGGATACTGCTGCACATACTGACGGGAGGTTGATGATATGGGCGGAATATTAGTTAGCTTTCTTATCGGACTGATAATAGCCTGTGTTGTTGTCCTGCCGAAGCTCTCGGAGCTGAAAACGGTACATATGAATAACAGCGCGTCCGACTACACAGTCAAGGACAGCATGAAATTCACGGAGAACAGGGACACCTTCCTCAACACGAAGGTGGAGAAGACTCCGCGCAATACGCAGACTACACAGCAGCGCAAATAAAACAAAGCGGATAGGCAATTTGTCTATCCGCTTCTTTTTGATATTTGTGAGCCGCGCGGCGATCACTACCGTTTTGGAACAGCTATGCCGCGAAATTGGGGGTGCAGGGGACGTTGTTCCCTGCCGGGGTCTGGGGCAGAGCCCCAGCGGGTCAAGGGCAGAGCCCTTGCAGAGTCCAGAGGCAGAGCCTCTGGCGGGTCAAGGGCAGAGCCCTTGCAGAGTCCAGAGGCAGAGCCTCTGGCGGGTCAAGGGCAGCGCCCTTGTTATGCGTGCCTTATCTCACGCTCTATCTCCTCGGCACGGAGGAGTGCTGTATCGATATGCGAGCAGAAGTTCTTCTTGCCGACGAGCTTGACAAGTCCCGCCTTTTCCATAGCCTTCATGGGCTGCTTGTTGACGTGCGAGAACACGACCTTGACATTGTGGCGCTCACAGCGCTTGACAATGCGGTAGAGAGCCTCAACGCCCGTCGCGTCGACAGCGGGAACGTTACGCATACGGATGCAGAGGACGTCGATGTTCTTGTCGTCGAGCATATACTTGTACTTGTCCGCCGCCGCAAAGAACATCGGACCGTTTATCTCGTAGACGCGTGTGCCGTCGGGAATCTTCTTGAGGAGGATGTTGTCGGGGTCGGTCTCCTCGTCGTCGATGTCCACCCACGCGTGCGCCTCGGTGACGTCGGCCATGCGCTTCATGAAGAGGAGGGCGGCGAGTACGAGTCCGATACCGATAGCGACCACGAGGTCGAATACGACGGTGAGTATCAGCGTCACGAAGAGGACGATGATATCGCTCTTTGGAGCGGTCTTAATAGTGTTGCGGATATTTCTCCAGCCGCACATATTATACGCCACGATGAAGAGGATAGCGGCGATAGTGGGCATGGGGATATACTTCGCGTAGGGCATGAGCAGGACGAGAATCAGCAGTACAACGACCGAGTGTACCATTCCTGCAACGGGAGTACGACCGCCGTTCTTGACGTTAGCGGCAGTACGCGCGATAGCGCCTGTAGCGGGGATACCGCCGAACAGTGCCGAACCGACATTGGCAAGACCCTGCGCGATGAGCTCCATATTCGAGCGGTGCTTCGAGCCTATCATACCGTCCGCGACAACGCAGGAGAGCAGGGACTCGACTGCCGCGAGGACAGCGATAGTGAACGCATTCGGGAGCAGAGCCTTAACTCGTGCGAACGACACCTCGGGCACCGTGAGGTGCGGCGGGTCGGAGGAGATAGTGTAGAGCGTTTCGATAGTATTAACGTGCATACCCGAGAACTTGACGATGAGCGAGCAGACAATGACTGCGATGAGCGAGGCGGGTATCTTCTCGAGCTTTTTAGGCCAGAGTATGAGGATAGCGAGGGAGATAAGACCGATGACGAGTGCCTGCCAGTTGAATGAACCAATGCAGAGGAATATCTCCTTGACCTTGTCCACGGTCTCGATGGGAGCGTTCTTGAAGGTCAGACCGAGGAAATCCTTTATCTGACCGATGAGGATAGTGACCGCGATACCGAACGTAAATCCGCTTGTTATCGTGCCCGGGATGTACTTGAGGAGCACGCCGAAGCGGCAGAGTCCCATGATGACGAGGATAATGCCTGCTAAGATCGTGGAGATGACGAGACCGTCCATGCCCTCGGTAGCGACTATTCCTGCAACGATAGTGGCAAATGCAGCGGTAGGACCTGCGATCTGCACGCGGCTTCCTCCGAGGAAGGCGACTATGAATCCCGCCACGATAGCGGTGTACAGACCCTGCTCGGGACCTACTCCCGACGCGAGAGCGAGCGCGATAGACAGCGGCAGAGCGATTATCGCGACGATAACGCCCGCAACGACGTCCTTAGCGAACTGCGAGAGCGAATAATTCTTGATGACCGAAAACAGCTTCGGCTTCAGTTTTTCTTCGGTAGGCTTGACTGCTGATTTTTTCATACTGATACCCCTTTATGAGATAAATAACAAATCACGAACTTCTAAATTATACTACTAAGAAATGCGGATTTCAAGGGGGTTTGGGAATTTGCGCAAATTTTGTCGGAATAGATAAATAATAGGCGGCGGTTGAATAAAAATGATATGATTTGCCCCGATTTTGCGTTATATAAAAATAATACAGCTGATTATGTGCGCTCCTGTTGCATTTTCTGATAGATTGTGATATAATGTAATAATCAATGGAGAATTCAGAATCTGCTGCATATGACAGGTTCCGCAGCAGCTTTGCAAACTGGAGGAAATATTTATGGCGAATATCCCTGAGATCTTCGGATGCAGTGTCTTCAACGAGACCGTAATGAAGAACAAGCTTCCCAAGAACATCTACAAGAACCTCAGAAGAACTATGGAAAAGGGCGAGCCTCTCGACACCGAGACGGCTGACGTAGTAGCAAACGCTATCAAGGACTGGGCTCTTGAGCTCGGCGCTACGCACTATACCCACTGGTTCCAGCCGATGACGGGCTCCACAGCCGAGAAGCATGACTCCTTCATCAGTCCCGGACCGAACGGCACAGCGCTCATGGAATTCTCGGGCAAGGCGCTCATCAAGGGCGAGCCCGACGCTTCGTCGTTCCCGTCGGGAGGTCTGCGCCGCACCAGCTCTGCGCGCGGCTATACTGCATGGGACCCGACGTCCTACTGCTTCGTCAAGGAGGGCAGTCTGTATATCCCGACCGTATTCGTCTCCTACACGGGCGAGACTCTCGACAAGAAGACCCCGCTTCTCCGCTCCATGGACGCGCTCAGCAAGACGGCTGTCCGCTTCCTGAAGCTGTTCGGCAACGAGAATGTGACACGCGTGACCTCCACAGTCGGCGCCGAGCAGGAATATTTCCTCATAGATAAACAGAAATACGACCGCCGCGAGGACCTTGTCCTCACGGGACGTACACTTTTCGGCGCGAAGCCTCCGAAGGGACAGGACCTCGACGACCAGTACTTCGCAAATCTGAAGCCGAGAATTGCCGCTTATATGGCGGAGCTCGACGAGGAGCTCTGGAAGCTCGGAATCTACTCCAAGACCAAGCATAACGAGGTAGCTCCCGCACAGCACGAAATGGCGCCTATCTTCACGACGTCCAACCTCGGCACTGACCAGAACGAGCTCGCAATGGAGATAATGGAGAAGGTCGCGCTCAAGCACGGACTTGTCTGCCTCCTCCACGAGAAGCCGTTCGAGGGCGTCAACGGCTCGGGAAAGCATAACAACTGGTCGATGTCCACCAACGACGGACAGAACCTGCTCGACCCCGGCGACACGCCCATGGAGAACCTCCAGTTCCTGACGATACTCTGCGCTCTCATCAAGGGCGTTGATGAATATGCCGACCTGATGCGCCTTTCAGCCGCTTCCGCAGGCAACGACCACCGTCTCGGCGCGGACGAAGCTCCGCCCGCTATCATCTCGATGTTCCTCGGCGAGGAGCTCGACGCAGTGCTCAAGGCTATCGAGGAGGACGGCGTCTACAAGACGCAGGCGAAGGCGTTCGAGATAGGCGTTAACGCACTGCCGTCGTTCCCGAAGGATTCGACGGACAGAAACCGCACCTCGCCGTTTGCATTCACAGGAAACCGCTTCGAGTTCCGCATGGTGGGCTCGTCCGATAACATCGCGTGCCCGAACACCCTGCTCAACACTATCGTATCCGAGGAGCTCAGCCAGTTCACTGAGATACTCGAGCCCCACAAGGACTCCGAGCACTTCGAGGCGGAGGTCAAGAAGCTCCTGAAGGACGTGCTCAAGAAGCACCGCCGCATCATTTTCAACGGCGACGGCTACTCGCCCGAGTGGGTCAAGGAGGCAGAGAGGCGCGGACTTCCCAACTATCCTTCCACTGTTGACTGTATGCCTCACTACACGGACGAGAAGAATCTGCGCATACTGCGTAAATTCGGCATATACAACCGCGAGGAGCTCACAGCCCGCACCGAGATACACCTCGAGAAGTACTCCAAGACGAGACGAATCGAGGCGCGTACAATGGTAGAAATGGCGAGAAAGCAGCTCCTGCCCGCATCTCTCGAGTACCTCGACAAGCTCTGTCAGGCTATCGCGTGCAAGAAGTCGGTAGGCATCACCTCGAAGGCGGAGGAGAAGATAGCCGCGAAGCTCAACGACCTCTGCGACCGCTTCTACGAGTCGATAGAGCGTCTGGAGAAGCAGGTAGCGGCTGCGTGCGAGATAAAGGACGTCCTGAAGCAGGCGGAGTTTTATCACGACTACGTGCTCGCGGAAATGGACATCATGCGCAGCATCGCAGACGAGATTGAGCTGAATATGCCGCTTAGCTACTGGCCTATCCCGACTTATTCCGAGATAATCTACAACGTATGACAACAACCGCTGTTCTTAATCGTTATGCTTATATGGAAGCAATATGAGTATTTACTGGGGAAAACCTTTCTGAAGAAAGGTTCTTCCCCAGACCCTTTTCCAAAGACTTTTAGTCCAAATTTTGCCCCTATGGGGTACTCTCCTGATATGACAAGAGTAAGTATTTCTCTTTCCTGAGAGCACCCCATAGGGGCAAAATTTAAATTGAAAGTTTTAGGGGAGGAGTTTGAGGAGGGACCCTTTTTCAAAAGGGTCCTCCTCAATAGATTCCCGTAATACTGCCATATAAGCATAGTGGTTAAGGGCAGCGGTTTTTTGCGAATGCAAAATAAATGCAAGATTTTACCCTCATTTATTGCTTTAGGGGCTGATTTGTGGTATAATCAAGTATATCACAAAAAGAAAGAAAGGGTCATGTATGGACACTGCAAAATTGATAATGTGCGCGGTATCTGCCGCTGCGCTGGACATATGCGCGCTCGTGCTGATGATAACGGCGTACCGCGAGAAGAGCTCGGGACGCAAGCGCTGGCGGAAGACAGCGGCGGATATGGAGCTTGCCGACCGCGACCGCGGGTACCCGCTCGAGTGCGACGAGATACTGATAGGACGCCACGAGAACGCCGATATCCGCATACCTGATATGTCTGTTTCGCGATATCACGCGATACTCAACGTCGCGGACGGCAAGTGGACAATCACCGATATAGGCTCGAAGTCGGGCGTGTACGTGAACGGCGTACACGTCGAGCAGAAGCGTCTCCGCGAGAACGACGTCATCACAGTCGGAGAGCGCCGCCTCATATTCAGGAAGAGGAGGGACAGACATTGAGCAATCCCGTCTCCTACGTATTTTCGTGCATATTCGTGCTGCTCGCGCACGGAGCTATGCTCTTCAACGTCTTCTACAACGGCAGCTACGATGATGTCAACGCCGTATTCGTGCTCATGGCGGCGGTCATCGGACTCGACGCCGTTTACTTCATCATAATGCCGTTTTTCAGGCAGCAGACCTACGCGGTCGACTTCATGCTGATACTGATACTGAATATGGGCTTGATATTCCAGTCCTGCTTCGGCGGAGTTGACTTCCGGTTCAAGCACTTCATCACAGTGATAGCGGCGCTCATCGCGTGCAGGATAGGCTATTTCGTCTGCCGCGACCACCGCTGGATAGAGGACAAGCGCAAGCTCATATGGATAGGCATAGGCATACTCATGGGCATTATCCTGCTGTTCACGGGCAGCCGCAGTATGTGGATATCCATTGGAAAATCGACCTCGATACAGCCGTCGGAGTTCATGAAGCCGCTGCTTGTGCTTGCGTGCGCGACCTCTGTCACTGAGCAGCAGAAGAAGCACAAGCTGCTCTGCTTCAACGTCGTGTACGAGAACCTCATACTGTTCGGCATCGTCGCGGGGATATGCCTGTTCCAGTGGTGGTGCCGCGACCTCGGAAGCATACCGACCTTTGGCGCGATATACGTATCGGGCTTCCTGCTGAGGATATGCTACCCCAAGGGCAAATACTCGAAAAAGCCGATAATCATAGCAGTAGCTGTGCTTGCAGTGCTTGCGGTCATCGGCATGATATTCGCTCCCGCATACGTCCGTGACCGCCTTTTCGTCGACATATGGAGCGACAAGAACGGCAACGGCTACCAGCAGTCGCAGGCGCTCATCGCGATAGCGGAGGGCGGCTGGTTCGGCAAGGGAGCGGGACACGGCTTCCTGCACAACGTATTCGCATACGAGAGCGACATCGTCTTCGCTTCTATCAGCGAGGAGTGGGGACTGCTTTTCTCAGTGATGTCGGTATTCGTGCTGCTGATGATAGTGGCGATACCGCTCGTCAACCCGCCGCGCTCGTACTATCACGGCTCGATGTGCGCAGGCATAGCAGCAGCGTTCTCGGTGCAGATGGCGCTCAACATCTTCGGCTCGTGCAACATGATACCTTTCACGGGAGTCACGCTGCCGTTCATATCCATGGGCGGAACGTCAATGGTCGTCAGCGGACTGATGGCGGGAATGCTCGTAGCGGCGCAGTCGCCCGTATTCAGGGCTCCGAAGAAAAAGAAGCAGGAGCAGAAAAAGCCGCAGCCCGCACAGCCTCAGCAGATGCAGAACGCTCCGCAGCAGCCTCAGCCGCTTCCTCCGCGTCAGGACGTACCTCCGCAGCCGCCTATAAACTACACGCTGACGGACAGAAGAAAGTGAGGGGAGAGCAATGAAAAGTATCAGGAGATGCCAGCATATAATCACGCTCTTCCTCAGCATATTCCTTGTGGGTATGATAGTGCTCGTCATCAAGATAAACCGCGAGGCGTCGTTCTACATGATGAATTCGGACGACCGCAGGCTCGGAATGGTCTACGACAGGCGCGGAGACGTTCTATTTGACGGCTCGGGCAGGGGAGACTATCCCGACGGTCATTTCACCGATGTCGGCAACCTCATCGGCGACGACAAGGGACAGATGGAGAACACGCTTGTCGCGCAGAATATCGACTATCTCAACAACTACAGCTTTTCGTCGGGACTTGTTGACAAGGGCGGCAAGGCAGCGATATACACTACCCTCGACCACGACGCCAACCGCGCGGTCTACAACGCATACATGGGAGCGAAGGGCTGCGCGTGCGCGTACAACTATAAGACAGGAGAGCTGCTCGTCTGCACGAGCCTGCCGTCGCTCGACGTGACCAAGGGCTATGACAACGTCGGCTCAATGGAGTCGGGCACGCTGATGTCAAAGGTCATGTACCGCACTGTTCCGGGCTCGACGCAGAAGGTATCGACGGTGATATCGGCGCTCGAGATAATGGGCAGGGAGAGGCTTTTCTCCAAGACCTACAATTGCACGGGCTCGTTCATCAACAGCGAGGGCAAGCCGATAGACTGCCACCAGTCGTGGGGACACGGCGACCAGAATATCCAGCAGGCGATAGAGAACAGCTGCAACCCCTATTTCGCGCAGCTCGTTCAGGACTCGGATATGCCGCTCGAGCGCATAAAGTCGCAGTACACGAAGCTCGGCTACGCGATAAACGGCGATGACATCAAGTATTTTGACATCGACGGCATACAGTGCGAGCGCGCCTCGACCACACTGACCGATACGGGCGACTTCATCACGCAGTGGGGCTGTATCGGACAGGGCGACACTCTCGTCAGCCCCATGCAGCTCATGATGTGGCAGAGCGCGATAGCCAACGGCACGGGAAAAATGACGATGCCGCACATCATCTCCAAGGTCACGGACGTGAACGGAAGTGTCAGGAAGACGGCGGATACCGATTTCAGCAAGCAGCTTTTCTCGCCCTCGACGGCGACGACAGTCCGCCAGATACTCACGACCAACGGAGCCAACAACTACGGCTGGCAGGTGCCGGGGTATGCTCTTGGCATCAAGAGCGGCACGGCTCAGGTCAAGGAGGGCGCGGAGGAGAACGCGCTTCTTGTGGGCTTCGTGGACGACGACGCCCACCCGATAGCGTTCTGCGTAGTGCTCGAGAACAAGTTCAGCACGCCGGTTTCGGCGGAGCAGATACTCACGACCATGCTGGACAATCTTTGCACGTAATTTGTTAAATCTTACAAAAATCAGGTGCTCAGCTGTACAACTTCAACAAAATTAACAAATTTCACTTGTAAGCCCGTTGTTTTTATGGTATAATATAACCATAAAATAAAGCTCTCATCAGAGAGCTTATTAAGGAGGCCATCACTCTATGAAAACAACCATAACAGCAAAGAAAATGCAGATCCCGCAGAACTTCACAGAACACGCCGAAACAAGGATAAATTCAAGACTCGGAAAATTCTTCGGAGATGAGGCAGACGCAAAGATCGTTATGTCAGAGGTCAAGAATCAGATAGTTCTTGAGCTCACAGTTAAATACAACAGCATGATCTATCGTGCAGAGCGTTCCGCAGAGGATAAGGCTGTTGCTCTCGACGACGCTATCGACAAGATAATCCGTCAGATCCGCAAGAACAAGACGAGGATAGAGAAGAAGCTGAAGGATACAGCCTTCAAGGAGGCTTTTGCCGAGCCCGTAGAGGAGGTAAGCGACTACGAGATAATCAAGGACAAGAAGTTCAAGCTCCGCCCGATGAACGTCGAGGAGGCTATCCTCCAGATGAACCTGCTGAGCCACGAGTTCTTCATGTTCCTGAATGCGGACACGGGCGTTATCAACGTCGTATACAAGCGTGACGACGGCAACTACGCACTGCTCGAGCCCGACAACGAATAAAAACTGTCAATGAATAATAATGTGTATGCGGAGCTCTTAGCTCCGCATACTTTTAGTCAGGAGAAATAATATGAACGAAAACAAGAAAACGATAATCGAAATGCGCATAAACAAGACGGGCGAGAACCTGAAAAAGAACAATATGGAGTTCTACTACGCGCCCACAGCGGCTGATGTCTGTCCGCTCGTCGAGAAGCTCATGCCCGAGGGCTGTTCGGTCACTCACGGCGGAAGCGAGTCGATGAAGGAGTGCGGCATACCCGCTCTGCTGAATTCGGGCAGATACAACTACATCGACCGCTCGAAGGCGGCGACTCCCGAGGAGGTCAAGGCAGTCTACAGGCAGGCATTTTCTGCTGACGTCTACATCACGAGCGCCAACGCCATCACCGAGGACGGCGTGCTCTACAACGTCGACGGCAACAGCAACCGCATAGCCGCCATCGCATACGGACCTGATTCCGTCATTGTCATCGCAGGCTATAACAAGATAGTCCGCGACCTTGATGAGGCAGAGGTGCGCGTGAAGAACACTGCCGCTCCGCCCAACTGCGTGCGCCTGAGCTGTGAGACTCCCTGCGCAAAGACGGGAGAGTGCATATCGCTGAAGAAGGCAGACCGTCAGATGAGCGACGGCTGCGGCGGCGACGGACGCATCTGCTGCAACTACCTCATATCCGCTCAGCAGCGTCACAAGGGACGTATCAAGGTCATCATCGTAGGCGAAGAGCTCGGATTCTGAGGAGGAGTATTTATCGTTTATTCGGTATATCAGCTGCTGTGCTTTTTCCTGATATACGCGTTTCTCGGGTGGTGTCTCGAGGTGACGTATCAGGCGGTCGAGCACGGCAGATTCATCAACCGCGGCTTTCTCGGAGGACCTTACTGCCCGATATACGGCATCGGAGTCATAATCGTGGCGCTTGCATTGTATCCGCTCCGCAATACGGTGATACTGTTGTATATCGGCTCGGTGGTGCTGACGACGTCGCTGGAGCTTGTCACGGGCTTCGTGCTCGAGAAGATATTCCACCAGCAGTGGTGGGACTACTCCGAGGAGCGCTTCAACGTCAAGGGCTATATCTGCCTGAAATTCTCGCTTTTGTGGGGAGTGGCGTGCCTTGTGACGGTGCGCATCATACACCCGACGATAGAGAAGCTGGTCGGACTTATCCCCCACACCGCGGGAGTTGCGGCGCTCGTGGTCATATATGTATGCTTTGCCAGCGACCTCGTCATCACGGTCATGGGCATCATGCACATCAGGCAGCGTCTACGCGTGCTCGAGAGCATATCTGCCGAGATGCGGAAGATATCCGACAAGGCAGGCGAGAGGCTGTTTGAGGGCGTGGACGCAATACACGGCAAGGGCGGGGACATCAACGAAAAGACTGTTCAGCTCCGCAGGCGTGCAGAGGAGCTCCTCGCGAAGTATAAGGAGCTCATGTCGCAGAGGTATCCCGTCGGCAGGCGATTGGAGCAGGCATTCCCGAAGCTGAGGATAGCACCTCCGAAGGCATTGAAAGCGCAGTTTGAAGCGATAAAGGCAAAGCTGCCAAAGAAGACTGAAAAGTAAAGGGAAACGAAAAAAGGGGAAGACCGCTGAGGTCTTCCCCTATGCTTTTGTCAGCACTTATGCGTTTATCTTCTCGTTGAGAGCGGCAACGAGCTCATCGGCATTTACGCCGTGAACAGCCGCAGCTTCCTCGATAGTCTCGTTCTGAGAAGCGGGACATCCGAGGCAGTGCATACCTATGCTCAGAAGAATGGGAGCAACGTCCGCATCTATCCTGAGAAGCTCGCCTATTTTTGTATCCTTAGTAACCTGTTCTGCCATTTTTTGACCTCCGTAGCTTTATACGCAGCTTGACAATTGTCAAAGTTGCTGATATAATAATAACATGAAGTCTGACATTTGTCAAGGATAATTTTCAACTTTTACATATGAAAGGGTTTTGTCAATGTACAAAGGCACCAATAAAACAGCCCTGTTCTCTCAGAAGCTCATCGGGGACGCGATGCTGCGTCTGCTCGAGGGAACGCCGCTCGCCGAGATATCCGTCAGTGACCTCTGCAAGGAGGCTGACGTCTCGCGCCAGACCTTCTACTCGCTGTTCGGGTCGAAGGAGAACGTCATCGCGTATATGATACAGCACGACTGCTGCTTTATTCCCGAGGACAACGACTGCGGCTGCCGCTCGGCGAGCTTCAACCTCTTTTGCAGGCACTACAGCGCGTTCATCGTCGAGCACCGACATCTGCTCGAGCTGCTTGTCAGGAACGGCATGATGCACTTTCTGTACGACGCTCAGTACGCCTCTTTCATGGACTGCGAGCACTTTTTCCGCGACGTCACGGGGGACAGCCGCGTCTACCTTGTGGATTTCATCGCAGGCGGCATGAACGGCATAGCGAAGAACTACGTGCTGACGGGCTGCCGCGCGGACGAGGAATACCTCGCGAAGCTGATGTACAGGCTCTTTGGCGGACTGTACTTCACGCACAGCTTCACCGACTGACACCCACATTTTAACAGCTGCCCTTTTAAGGCTGCTCACCTTAACGGAAAAAGCGGGCTACCGAGCCGCAATGCAACGGTATAATTTACTAACCTGCGAATCCGCCAAAGGGGGCTCCCATTATTGACAAGGGCGGCTTTTTATTTTATAATGAATATAACTTTATATAAAGGAGAACGAAATTATGAGAAAAATAAGGCTTTTAGCAGGAGCGGCGGCGCTATGCATGGCGCTCGGAGCAGTACTGCCCGCGCAGGTGACAGCTCCCGTGACCGCACACGCGGAGGTCACACAGGAGGGCAGCACCTTCACGTTTGACAAGGCGGGGGAGTACGTGCAGTTCGAGATAGACCTTGAATTTTTATACAAGCCCTACTGGAGCAGCGGCGACACGAATGTCGCGACCGTGACCTCGGACGGAAAAAAAGTGACCATAACCGCAGTCGGCAAGGGCAAGACCTACATCATGGCGACGACTGATACAGGCATTGCTCTCACTCAGTTCGACGTCGTCGTGAAGGACGACGCATCGGCGCCCGTAGTGGACGGCGAAAAGAGCGTGCTCATCGGCGAGTTCACGCTTGACAGCATTACAAACAGCGCAGCTTTGGCGATAACAGGCGTTGACAGCAAGGACGTTGAGTGGAGCTCCACCGACGAGGCAGTCGCGACAGTGGACAGCGAGGGCAATGTCAGGGCTGTCGGCAAAGGCAAATGCACGATAAACGGCGTATACAACGGCGTGACCTACTACGCGCTCGTGACCTCGGAATACGAGCCTATGCACGTAACTATCCCCGAGAGCAAAATAGGCGCGATAGAGCTGTCGGACAAAGTCCCCGCGAGCAAGGTCAAGGTGAATGCTCCCGAGGGGGCGGAGATAGACTGGTCGACCACGGACGACAAGGTTGCGACTGTCTCCGACAGCGGAGACATCACCGCGACAGGTGCGGGCGAGTGCAGGATATATGCGCAGATAAACGGCGTGCGCTACTATGTGGAGGTGACGTCCACATATACGGGCAAGATGCTCATAGGCGACGCCAATCTTGACGGCAAGGTGACTGTTGCGGACGCGGTCGCTATCCTGCAATCCATTGCCAACAGGGACAAATACGGGCTCAGTCCCGTCGGAGCGCTGAATGCGGACGTTGACGGTATCTCGGGAGTTACAGCGAAGGACGCGCTTGTGATACTGCAGTTTGACGCAGAGGTAGTTACAGAGCTCCCGCTCGCCGCGGAGAAGTAAGCCCATGAAGAAACGCTACCTTATCCCACTGATACTCATCGGAGCGGCGATAGTGCTGACCGCTGCGGGCAGGCTCTCGCAGGGGTTCGCGGACTTCTACGCCGCGAACATCTTCCCGTACATATCGCTGCCCTACGTCTTTCTCAGCGGACTGCTGCCGTTCTCGCTCGGAGAGGTGATGATAGTTGTGGCGCTGGTGCTGTTTTTAGTTGGCATACCCGTGATGGTGATACTGCTCATATTTATGAAGAAGTCCCGCGGGACGGTCGCCTCGGTGTCGGTGTCGGCGGTGCTGTGGATACTCGCATTCGTCGTGGTGACGGAGTCGCTCAACTGCTTCACGTTGTACGGCTGTACGCGCTTTTCGGAGCGCTACTTCACCGCGAAGGAGCACGACAACGAGGAGCTGAAGCAGCTCTACTCCATGCTCATCGACGAGGCGAACGAGCTCGCATTGCAGGTGCCGCGCGACGAGCACGACCGCTTCGTGCTCACCATAGACGCGGAGGCGGAGTGCAAACGTGCGATGAAGAAGGCGTCGGAGGAGTATCCGCAGCTCCGCGGCTACTACCCCAAGCCAAAGCCGATAATGTTCTCGTACTTCATGAGCCAGACAGGCACAGCGGGGATGTACTTCCCGTTCTCAATGGAGTCGACCTACAACGCGGACATGGTGCCCGAGATACAGCCCGAGGTCATCTGCCACGAGTTTGCCCACCTCAAGGGCTTCATGCAGGAAGACGAGGCGAACTTCATCTCATTTGTGGCGACACAGGGCAGTGACGAGCCGCAGGTGAAGTACAGCGGCTGTCTTGACGCGCTCGAGTACGTACACAATCAGATATACGAGAACGGCGTGCAGTCGGGCTTCGAGCTGACCGACAGGATATCGCCGCAGGTTCAGAACGACTGGTTCCGCTTCCTTCCTGACAACTACTGGGAGGAAAACGAGGACAAGGAGGTCTTTGACACAGATGCAGTCAGCGCCTTTTCGGAGTCTGCATCGGACACGAGCATGAAGCTCAACGGAGTCGAGGACGGCGTCAGGAGCTACTCTCGCATGGTGAACCTTTTGCTTGATTACTATTTCCCGCCCGAGGAGTGAGCGGCAAAGAAAGTGCGAAATACAGGCGTCAGAGCTGAATGCTTTGACGTCTTTTTTTTGATGTGGAAAAATTTATGTATGTCTAATTTTTTGTGAAATTCAATTTGTGAACTATTTATTCGTTTTGTGGGTTGGATTACTCATTTTTCCAATGTATAATTTAGGCGGGGAAATTTTAATGGAGGTGTTAATAACACTATGGGAAAATCAGTTTTACGGCGCGTCATGTCATTCGGACTGTCAGCCGTCATCGTCGCAGGGTCGACCGTATTTCCTCAATTTGGTCAGACCGCGGCACAGGCTGCTGACGCGGGCATTCAGGACTTCTCTATCGGAGACGTCACTATGCTCGACGAATACAGCGTCAACGCATTCAACAAGGAGGTCGAGTACCTTCTCTCATTCGACACAAACAAGCTTCTTGCGGGATTCCGCCAGAATGCGGGTCTCAACACCTACGGCGCAACACGCTACGGCGGCTGGGAGAATACCAACATCGCCGGTCACACTGTCGGTCACTATATGACCGCGATAGCTCTGGCTTATCAGAACCCATCTCTTACCGATAAGCAGCGCTCTGACCTCTACAAAAGAATGACCACTCTCGTCGACGGACTCAGAGAGTGTCAGAAGAACTCAAAAGGCAAGCCGGGTCTGATATGGGCTGCCTCTCATCCCAACGGAACAGGTGTGGAGGTCCAGTTCGACAATGTTGAGGCTGGCAAGTCCAACATTATAAGCGAGGCTTGGGTCCCGTGGTACACCATGCACAAGCTTATGGCAGGTATCGTCGACATCTACAACGCTACGGGGTATGCTCCTGCAAAAGACCTCGGCTCAAATCTCGGTGACTGGGTCTACAACCGATGCAAGACCTGGAACGACCAGAAGCATCGCACCGTACTCTCTATCGAATACGGCGGCATGAATGACTGTATGTACGAGCTCTATGCCATCACAGGCAAGGACAACCATGCTGTAGCGGCACATTACTTCGATGATACAAATCTTCACGAGACTATACTGAAGGGCGGCGCAAATGTCCTCAACGGCAAGCACGCTAATACCACTATACCTAAGTTCCTCGGTGCCCTGAAGCGCTATATGATCTGCAACGGAAAGACTATCAACGGCGAGAAGGTAGATGCTACGCGTCAGCTCCAGTACGCTGAAGCATTCTGGGATATGGTAGTCACTCACCACACCTACATCACAGGCGGAAACAGCGAGTGGGAGCACTTCGGTATGGACGATATCCTCGATAAGGAACGTACCAACTGCAACTGCGAGACCTGTAACTCGTACAATATGCTCAAGCTCAGCCGCGAGCTGTACAAAATAACGGGCGACAGCAAATACATGGACTTCTATGAGGGTACCTACTACAACTCTATCCTCTCATCACAGAACCCCGAAACAGGTATGACCACCTACTTCCAGCCTATGGCTACAGGCTATTTCAAGGTCTACAGCACACCGTATGACAAGTTCTGGTGCTGTACGGGAAGCGGTATGGAGAGCTTCTCAAAGCTCGGCGATACTATTTATATGCACGGCGACAATACCCTCTATGTAAATATGTATCAGAGCTCTATCCTCAACTGGGCTGACAAGAACATGAAGATAACCCAGAACAGCTCTATCCCCGAAGGCGATACGACCAAGTTCACTATCGACGGCAGCGGTGCGGTCGAATTCCGTTTCCGTATCCCCGACTGGAAGGCGGGAGCTATGACTGTCAAGGTCAACGGCACAAAATATAACTATAAGACCGTCAACGACTATGCTTCGGTATCTGGCGACTTCAAGAGCGGCGACGTTATCGAGCTGACTATCCCCGAGGAGGTCAAGGCTTATTCCCTCCCCGACAAGAACACCGTTTACGGATTCAAGTATGGTCCCGTTGTGCTCAGCGCTGAGCTCGGCAAGTCGAATATGGCTACGGGCTCGACAGGTATGTGGGTAACTATCCCCAAGGACAAGGTTACCCCCAATGAGACTATCAACATAAAGAGCGGCTCGGTAGCTCAGTTTATGCAGACCATAAACGACCACCTCGTTAGAGACGGCAAGTCGATGAAGTTCACACTCAATGACACCGACCACAACCTCACTTTCACTCCTCACTTCAGACAGTATCAGCAGCGCTACGGTATCTACTGGAACTTCTCGGGCAACGGCTCGGCTGTTGAGAAGCTTCCGCGTGCGAAGTACAGCACTACCGATACTGTACAGCCGGGTTACGGTCAGTACGAGAACGATAATCTCCACTACATGATAGAGCACAACACGCAGGGCGTCACCGACGACAGCACCTACCGCTACGCAAAGGCGAACGGCTTCTTCAGCTACCGCATGGCGATAGACAAGGACGCTGAGTATATGCAGCTGACAGTAACGCTCCGCAAGGCTGACAACGGCAAGACGATACGCATACGCGTTGGCGACACAGTTCTTTTCGCGGGCGAGCTCAACTATACGGGCAATAAGGACACCTACGACAAGAAGCTGATGATACCCAAGGACGTTGTTGAGCGCTGTGCTCAGTCCATAAATGCTGACGGCACCGACTACGACGTGCTCGAGGTGGTATTCACTCCCGACGACAACAAGGAGTCGGCGAAGATATGCGATTTCATCTACATGAAGTCGGTCAAGCCCGCATATGAGTCCGACAGCAGTATCGCATACTATGTTGACTGCGGCGACCACAACACCTCGACAGTAACGGGCAAGGATAAGCTCGGCGCATACAACTGCGTGACAGAGCAGCTCTACGGTCCCGACGAAGTAACGGGCAAGGAGTGGGGACTCATAGACGATCCCACCGACCAGTACAACGGAAGCTCCAAGAGTGCAGGCATCTATACTGCCAACACATGGTGCGACGAAGGAAATGCTGCTGACGGCAAGGATAAATCAGTAAGCTTCCGCTATACAAAGAATCAGTACGAGAACAACATCGCGCGTCACCTCGACTACGAGTTCGAGCTCCCGCAGGGCGACTATACAGTAGAAATGGCGTTCCGCGACCCGTGGAGCTGCTCGAAGAACCCGTCAGTTTACGCTGTTGACGGCACGGCAAAGACGCTTGTTGCGTCGAACTGCGCGACCGACGGCACAGCAGTAAAGGGCAAGGCGACAGTAGGCGAGAGCGGCAAGCTCCACCTCAGCTTCACCTCCGAGGACAAGGCGATAAACCTCTGCTACATCATCATCAAGTCGGACGGCGAGGGCGCAGCTCTCCCGCAGACAGGCATCAAGGGCGACGTCAACATCGACGGCAAGCTCTCCGCAGCCGACCTCGTAACGCTTGAGAAGTACCTTGTCAACGAGGACACCCTCACGCGTGACCAGTGGCTCAATGCCGACATCAACAGGGACGACTCCGCAGACGTATTTGATATGGTAATGCTGAGAAAGCTCCTGCTGAAGGCATAAAATAGTCTTTTTCACGGGCGCCGTGTGTGATTATACTGCACACGGCGTCTTTTGCGTATGAACTATTGTGTACAGAAACAGGGCTATTATGATACAAAAAGTCATTGTGCAAAAGTGAATAATATGTTACTATTATAATGAATAAAATCAGGACATTTTTTCATAATTTTACCTGAAAGGGGATAATCAACTATGGTCAAACTGAAAAAGCTGACTGCGGCAGCCTCCTCTCTCGCTGTTGCAGCAGGTATGCTCGCGGGACAGGCTGCACCTCTCGCAGCGGACGCGGCATACGGCGTGGGCGGCAACGGCAACGCCATCATGGAGTACCTCGACCGCGGAATCTACGCTATAAAGTCGGGCAACGGAATGTTCGTGAGCTGGCGCTATAATGCCAACGACTCCGACGACGCAGAGTTTCGCCTCTACCGCGACGACCGGCTCATCTACACGAGCAAGGCGGGCGAAGCTACCAACTTCTGGGACGCTCAGGGCAGCGCAAACTCCAAGTACCGTGTTGACACGCTCAGAAACGGTGAGGTCATATCCTCAGAGAACTGCCGCTTCACATCGGGCACTAACTACTTTGATATCCCGCTCGATGTTCCGAAAGGCGGTACTATCAACGGCGAGGCTTATACGTATTCGCCAAACGACTGCTGTGTCGGCGATGTTGACGGAGACGGTCAGTACGAGATATTCCTCAAGTGGGACCCTTCAAACTCAAAGGATAATTCACAAACACATAACCCCAATAAGGGAATACAGGGATTTACCGCTAATGTCTATATTGACTGCTACACCCTCACAGGTAAGAAGCTGTGGCGCGTAGACATGGGCAGAAATGTCCGCGCTGGTCAGCATTACACACAGATGTGCGTAGCCGATTTCGACTGCGACGGCAAGGCTGAGCTCATCACAAAGACCTGCGACGGAACTGTTGACGGCACGGGCAAGGTCATCGGCGACGGCAGCAAAAACTGGGTGAACAGTGCCGGTACAATCCTTGACGGACCTGAGTACATGACTCTCTTCGAGGGCGCAACGGGCAAGGCTCTCGATACGATAGAATTCCCCGTGCTCAGAGGCGACGCCACGAGCGCGACTGCCAAGTCAACATGGGGCGATAACTACGGAAACCGCAGCGAGCGCATGAACGCGGCTATCGCTTACCTCGACGGCGTTCACCCCTCCGCTATCTACGGCAGAGGCTACTATACAAGGCTTTCTCTTTCCGCTGTTGACGTCCGCGACGGCAAGCTCGTCAAGCGCTGGGTCTACGACACGGGCTTCAACAAGAGCGACCCCGCATACGGCTGCGGCAACCACAACGTAATGGTGGCTGACTTCGACAACGACGGCAAGCAGGAGGTCTGCATGGGCGCGAGCGCCTTTGACGACAACGGCAAGCTGCTCTGGTCGACCAAGCAGCTCCACGGTGACGCTATGCACGTCGGCGACCTCGACCCAAAACATGAGGGAATAGAGGTCTTCCTCTGCCACGAGGACGGCAAGTACGGCATTTCCCTCGTTGACGGCAGAAACGGTCAGATAATCTGGCACTACGACGGCGACAAGGACACGGGACGCTGCTGTGCAGACAATATCGTTGCAGGAAACAGCGGTGCCGAGTTCTGGGGTTCAAGACCCGCTAATGCAGTATTCGACGTTTCAGGCAAGCAGATAGGCAACAAGTGGCCCTCTACAAACTTCCTCATCTACTGGGACGGCGACCTCGAGCGCGAGCTGCTTGACAACATCACAATCACAGACGGTGCGGCGATAAACAACTATCCCACAATATTCACAGCAGAAGGCTGTGCATCCAATAACAGCACAAAGGCTGTTCCTTGTATGACCGCTGACCTCTTCGGCGACTGGCGCGAGGAGCTCATCCTCCGCACCGAGGACAACTCCAAGCTCCGTATCTGGTGTACGAACACCGAGACCAAGTACAGAATGGACACGCTCATGCACGATATGCAGTACCGTATGCAGTGCGGCTGCCAGCAGAGCTCGTACAACCAGCCTCCGCACCCGAGCTTCTACCTCGGCACAGAGGCGCCCCTCCCCGCAAGACCGAATGTCAAGCTCAACAACACGCCTCCCGAGCCGATAAGCGGCACATACATCAAGAACCTCAATGTCCTCGACAGGGACAATATGCTCTCATGGCAGCTCTCGAAGTCCTCTGATACGGGCTCGCTCATCTATGGCGACCGCGACTTCACCTATACGGAGCTCCCCGAGTGCCTCAAGGGCAAGGAAGCGATAATGACAGCGTGCAACTCCAAGAACACGTTTGCAGACCTCGCTGAGTTCACCGCAAGCGAAAACATCGACGTTTTCGTTCTTCTCGACACGAGAGTCGAGGACGCGGGCAGCACTCCCGCATGGCTGAGCGGCTGGACAAAGACCGATATGACGGCGGCTTCGAGCAACGAAGTCAGATTCAGCGTGTACAAGAAGACGTTTGTCGGCGGCGAGAAGGTCACTCTCGGACAGAACGGCATGAACGGCAACTGCATGAACTACACGGTATTCGCAGACGCGGTAGCTGTTGAGACCACAACTACTACCACCGAGACTACCACCACCACCACGACCGAGACTACGACAACTACTACAGAAACGACTACAACAACGACCACCACTACCGAAGAAACGACTACTGCCGAGGAAACAACCACAACTACTACAACTACTGCGACTGAGGAGACTACCACCACTACAACGACAACTACCGCCGAGCAGTCAACGCTCATCGGCGACGCCAACGTAGACGGCAAGGTGTCCGTAGCGGACGCAGTAGCGATACTACAGGCGGTCGCGAACAAGGATAAGTACAGTCTCAAGCCGCAGGGCGCGATAAACGCAGACTGCTATGACCCTGGCGACGGCGTCACAGCGAACGACGCGCTTGCGATACAGAAGCTCGACGCGGGCAGTATTGATAAGCTCCCCGAATACTCAAAAAAGTGACAGCAAACAAAAGGGCTCCTTAGGTTGCTCCCCTTAACGGAAAATGTGGGCTACCGTGCCGTAAACTAACGGCACATAATCGGTAACCTGCGAATCCGCCAAAGGGGGCTCCCCTTCGGGAGCTCTTTTTGTTAGGTGTTGACTATCGGCTCATGGATTTAGGGGCAAAAATAATATATAATCAATAAAAAAAGGGGCTTTGTTCATAATATATATATTGATTTATAACTGAAACAGTGCTATAATAAAGTATCTTAATAATATTTTGATACAGGGGAAATTTAAGGAGCATATTATGGCAAAAAAAGAACAGTCACGGCCGAGCCTGAAGAAGATACGCGGGCTCCAGCTGTCGATGATAATCGGCTATGCAGTGATAATCATAGCTGTCATCTGCGTCGTCACGAACCTTGCGGTCAAGAAGACGGACGTAGTGCTGAAGAACAAGGTCATATCCATGACGTCCTCGCTGAACGTGCAGATGAAGCTGAACATGGACAGCTACATATCGCGCATGGAGACTATCGGCACGCTTGCGTTCGGTACGCCCGAGGCATACACCTACGATGCCACCGACCCTGACAACGACGAGTATGAGGCGCTGAATACCGAGAAGGCGATAACCGATAAGCTGTACAGCCTGTGTATCATGGACAACTTCTGCGACTACGGCATCGTGTACCGCAACAACCGCACCGTCGGCAAGATATCCAACGGCACATCGTCACTCATGGGCGACACCATGTACGAGGAGCTCAGCTCAATGATAACGAGACAGCGCACGCATGACGGCTGGTGTGCGGGATATAAGGGCGACCTCAAGCGTATCTACTACGTCAAGCGCGTACACGATAACGCTGTTCTTGTCATGTCCTTCTACACCTCGGAGCTCGAATCAGTGTTCGACAACCCCGAGACTCTCGCGGATATGGACATACGCCTTGTCGACTCCGACTACGACATACTCTACTCCTCGCGCGACGAGGAGACGGGCAGGCATCTGCCGCGCACTATCATCGAGCGCATAGAGGGCAATACCTCGGCGACGGTCATGGACAACGCCTACCTTGTTTCGGTGAATTCCTGCGTTGACGACTGGTACGTAATATGCTCGATACCGACAAGGATAATCCTCAACGAGAAGAACGAGATGCAGTATTACATTTATACTGCAGGACTCATCGCGGCAGTGCTCGCGGTGCTGTTCGGGACAATGATGTCGATACGTCTGACACGCCCCGTAAAGCGCGCAGTAGCGGCTCTTGACAACAAGGCGAGCAACGACCAGCTCACGGGCATATTCAACAAGCAGACCTTCAACGACCGCACGTCCGACAGGCTTGATTCCTCGCTGAGCATCGAGCGGCACGCGCTGATACTGCTCGACCTCGACAACTTCAAGGGCATAAACGACACTCTCGGTCACGCATACGGCGACAAGGTGCTTGCCAAGACGGGAAGCATACTCCGCGCGGAGTTTTCAACGGAGGATTTCCTCGGACGCGTAGGCGGAGACGAATTCTGCGTGCTTGTGAACAGCAGTCCGAGCGGCGATACCAAGTACGATGATTTCATACGCGAGAAGTGCGAGACGCTCTGCAACGCGTACAGGGCGTATTACTCGGGCGATAAGGGCGACTACAAGATATCGGCGAGCATAGGCGTATCCTTCTTCCCCGAGGACGGAAGCACCTTTGACGAGCTCTACGCCGCGTCTGACAAGGCGCTGTATTCAGCCAAGAAGTGCGGCAAGGACTCGTATGTATTCTACAGCAAGGACGAAAGCGGGGAGGTGGCTGACGAATGAAGGCACTGAGCAGAGCCGTCGCCTCGGCGGCAGCAGCAGTCATGCTCGCGCAGTGCGGCTGTGCGGGCAAGCAGATAGTACACTCGCAGAATGAGCAGACGGTCATCAGTCTCGCATGGTGGGGCAACGACCCGCGTACCGAGTACACGCTTGAGGCGGTACGGGTATTCGAGGAGCACCACCCCGATATAAAGGTGAGGTGCAACTATTCCGAGTGGTCGGGCTATGAGGCACGAAACCGCATACGAATGGCATCGGAGACGGAGTCGGACGTCATGCAGATAAATGTCGGCTGGCTGGACGACTTCTCGAAGGACGGCACAGGCTACTATGACCTGAACAAGGTCTCAGACGTGCTCGACCTGACGAATTTCTCCGAGGATACGCTGAAATACGGCACGCGGAACGGCGTGCTCAACGCGATACCGATAGCGATGAATACGGAGACGGTGTACATCAACAAGACGATGTACGAGGCACACGGACTGAGTATCCCGCAGACGTGGGACGATATGTTCGCGGCGGCAGACGTCCTGAGCAAGGACGGCATATATCCGCTGTGCGGCGCATCGAAGGCGATATGGCTGTACACCATAGCCTACGCCGAGCAGAAGACGGGCAAGAGCTTTTTCGACGAGAACGGCGCGATAGCGTTTACTCCCGAGGAGCTTCAGGTCATGATAGAGTTTTACGTTGACATGGTCGACCGCAAGGTCATACCCAAGATAGAGGATTTCAAGAAGGTCAAGGTCGAGAACGGCACCTGCGCGGGAGCAGTCGCGTGGGTCAGCGACGCGATAAACTACTTCGGCAGTTCGATAGAGAATGGCGACGAGATAGTCGCGGCGGACTATACGGCATTTTCGCCGTCGGACAGCGGCGCTGGCTGGTATGAGAAGCCCGCGACACTCTACGCGATGAGCAAGAATACAGCTCACCCCGAGGAGGCGGCGATGCTGCTTGATTTCCTGCTTAACAACAAGGAAATGGCGCTTTTGCAGGGAGTCGAGAAGGGCATTCCGATAAGCAAGTCGGCACAGAGCTGCCTTGACGAGGCTGGTATGCTAAGCGGCTTGCAGTACGAGGCGTCGGTGGTTATGGACAACAACAATAAGCTGCGCGAGATGTCGCCGCTTATTGAGAATACGAGCCTTATCAACCCCTTCAACGACGCAGCTAACCTCGTGCTTTACGACAAGGCGACGGCAGAGGAGGCAGCTCAGCAGCTCTACGACACCTACGCCGAGAGCTTTGATGTGACTTAAAATAGGGGACAGCGTCCTCGACGTCCCGTATCTATTATGGTAACACGTTGTAGGGGGTGAGGCGAGCCATTGTTGGGGTTGACTTGAACACCATAATGTGGTATCATTATAACTGACCTGCGGTCATACTATGTGAGTGAAAGGAGCCTGCTATGAGCGTTTTACGTACAACTGCAAAGGAATTGCACGTTCTTGCGGAAAAATACCTCTCCGAGCGGACTGCCGAACCCAAATGCGTCCACAGGACACTGCTTCTGAGGTCGCTGGTGATACTGAAGAAGCTCCACCCCGAGACGGAGGACTTTTTCGCGCCGATGATGAAAACGCTGATGCCCTATGCGAAGCGTCCCGACAGGAAGGGCGACTACGAGAACGGCATGGGACGGCACTACTACTGCGCGCTGAGTCTCAGCGGCAAGGAGATGAAGATGGTCAACTCCTACTACCGCAACGGCATAAAAAGGCACACCAAGAGCGCGCGCACGATGTTTGAGGAAGACTACACGATGGCGCTGACCATGCAGCACGCGGGCTATATGGACGAGTGCGGCAGATTTCTCGGGCGCGCGGTGCACATGATATCGGATATGTGCTGTCTTCCGCATACAGCCTCGATGACGTATTACTCGCTCGGACGCAGCTTTCACAAGGGCTACGAGCGGCTTGCGAAGGCGATATATCCCGAGCTCGTCCCCGAGCAGACGCCCGAGGAGCTCCCGACGCTGTTTGAGTCGAGGGAAACATTTGCTGACGACCTCAACAAGATAGCGCTCGAGACGGCTGGGGGACTCACCGCAGTGGAGACAGACCCTGTCGAAGCGATAAAGGAGCATCTGCTACGTACAGAGCGCGTGATATGTGCATTTCTGATGCGATTCTACGAAGACATCACAGCGAAGGAGCGCGAGGCGCATTATATTCTTAACGGCTCGGGCTGCCGACTGCTCAAGGGCACGGACGTGATGACGATAAAGATAACGGAGCAGGGGATGATACTGCACGGAGTGAACCCTTCGCCCGAATCGAAGGTAAACGTTACTGATATGGTGTTTTACGCAGCGCACCGCCACGACGGCTTGTTCACGCTTTCGCCCGCAAAGGACGCGGAGGGGCGAGTGCTCGAGGTGATCGACGGCAAGCTGCAATTGAAGAAGTTCAATCCTCTGCACGGCGAGCAATTATTCAGACTATAACAAAAAGCCAAGGAAACTAAGGGGAGCCCCCTTTGGCGGTTTCGCAGGATACCGAATATGTACCGTAAATTTACGGCTCGGTAGCCCACAAATTCCGCTAAGGGAAGCACTCTAATTCCTTGGCTTTTTATTATTGCGGGCGGATAATATCCGTCCCTGCGATTCGTTTGATTTGTGCCGTCGTCGAAAGCAGACTTGCCTTTTATACAGAGTCGGTCGGCTATGGGGTCAGGGGTGACTCCCCACAGTGTGGGGAGATGTCAGCGAAGCTGACAGAGGGGACGGGCTGTTCAGCTATGTACCCCTGCAGGGTCTGGGACAGAGTCCCAGCGGATTGTCAAGGCAGAGCCTTGACCAGATCCAGAGACAGAGTCTCTGGTCATATAAACTTAACTCCTGCCTTCTGGAGCTTTTCGTGCGCCTTGGTGATTTTTTTCTCAGGGAAGACCGACACCGTACCCTTGCGGAGTATCTCCGCCTTGATACCGCGCTTTGCGGCACCGAGCGCAGTCGAGGTCACGCAGCCGCACTCGTCGAGCCCGCAGAGGTGGAGCGTATCAATGCCCTTCTGCTGTATCAGCTCGCGGAGCTGCCTGTTCGAGAGGGCGTCGCCGACGAGCTTGTCGAAGATGTGTTCGGAGACGATATCAAGCCCGCTGTAGAGCTCCGCGCCCTCCGTCCCCGCTATCGAGTAGCCGAAGAGGAGGCGGTTTGTGGGGAGATTCTGAATGATGTGGCGGATATAGATGACCTCGCAGCCCTTATCGCGGTACTCGTGAATGAGGGCGTTTACGTCGCCGACGAGCTTGTCCGTGTCGTAGGTGAAGCGCGGCTTGCGTTTTTCGTACAGGTAGTCGTTCTGCATATCGATTACGATGAGAGCTGTATTCATGTTGACCTCCTTAACCGCGGTTGATGATGTAAGCCGTGTAGCCGCCGTAGACGAGGAGCATAATCGCTCCCTGCCACCTGACGAGCTTTTTCGACCTGAAGCAGAAGAGCAGCACAAGACCGCTCATGAGGATGAGAACTGCCGAATCTATGAGGTTGAGGGAGGTGAACGCCACGGGATGTATAGCGGCGGCAGCTCCGAGGACGAACAGGATATTGAAGATATTCGAGCCGATGACGTTTCCGAGCGCCATATCGACCTCGTTCTTTTTCGCGGCGACGACCGAGGTGACGAGCTCGGGGAGACTTGTACCGAGGGCGACCACGGTCATGCCGATGAGGTTATCGGACATACCGAAGCGGCGCGCGATGTCGGAGGCACCCGATACGACCATTTTACCGCCGACGCCGATAGCAGCCATACCGATGATGATGAAAAGAATCAGCTTCCACACGGGCATGGACTTTATCTCATCCTCGTCCGTGCCTTGCTGCTTTCTTGCGGTGCTTATCATCAGAACGAGGAAGCCCGTGAAAACGATGAGGAGAATGACGCCGTCGATGTGACCGACTGAGCCGTCGAGCTTGCCGAGGAGCATGAGCAGTCCCGCAATCGCAATCGAGAACGGGAAGTCACGTTTCAGCGAAATACCGTTGATTTTCAGCGGACACAGCAGCGCGCACATACCGCATACGACCATGAGGTTGAAGATGTTCGAGCCGACGACGTTGCTTATCGCGAGCTCATTTTTGCCCGCGAGCGCGGCGCTGACGCTGACCGAGGTCTCGGGGAGGCTCGTGCCCATAGCGACGATAGTCATACCGATGATGAGGGGCGAGACCTTGAGCTTTTTTGCGGCAGCCGAGCTTCCGTCGACGAATAGGTCGGCGCCTTTTATCAGCAGGAAGAAACCGCCGATGAGCAGAATATATTTGAGCATAGAGATATCCTTTCTTTATCCGTTATAGTCGTAGAACAGCCTGTCAAGCAGCTTGTCGAGGTCAGTCCTGTCGCCGAGAGCAGCCCTCGCGAGCGCTCCCGCATTTTGAATCATGAGCTTCAGGTATAGCCAGTCTCCGAGGTCGTCGTACTTGCGGGTGGAGTTGATGAGGCAGTTGTGACGGAGCGTCGTGTACCTCTTGCCGAGCGCCTTTCCGTAGGCACGGAGCCGCTTTGCAGTGGCGGCGTCCTCCATAGCCTTTTTCTCGACGAAGCCGCCGACCTCTGTGAAAGTACGCTTTTCCGCCCAGAAAATGCCGCAGTACAGTCCCGTCGCCGCGAACGATGCGCGGCAGAGCAGGTCATTGAGGTACAGGGGGAGCGAATACCGCTCGAAGCGTATGGGAGCACCGCCGCCGATGAATCCGCCCGTATTGAGCAGTCGGACGGCTTCCCTTATCGTGCCGCGGGTCATGCGGTTGTCGCAGTCGATAGTCATGACGATGTCGCTATTTGCGGCGAAAATGCCCGCATTTCGCACCTTTGCGATGCACCTGTCCTCGTTTGCGAGCACTCGCGCGCCGAGCTCCCGCGCTATGTCGGCAGTCCTGTCCGTACAGCGGTTACAGACGACGATTATCTCGACCTCGCCGCCGTAGACCTCAGCCGCCTCGCGTATGGAGCCTATGCATCGCGAGACGTAGCGCTCCTCGTTGTGAGCGGGTATCACGACCGTGACCGTTCTTTTCTTCATCATAGCCATACCGTCACAGCTTGCGGACGAGGGAGACGTGCCCCTCGAGCTCCGTGAAGCCGTTCTTTCTGTAGAAATCGTATGCAGGGACGTTGTTCTCGGTCTGTAGGAAGATGTGGTCGACGCCCATATCCCTGACGGCGTCCTCGATCCCGTGCAGGAAGAAAGTCCCGAGCCCCTCATGCTGGCGTGAGCGGTCGATGCAGAACTCATAGATGTAGTATTCCGTACCCGTACACCAGTGCATGATGCTGCCGAGGGACAGCCCGACGAGCCTGTCGCCGTCCAGCAGACCGAAGGCGAGGGAGTTCCTGCTGGCTGTGAGGTCGAGCAGATACTCAGTGAGCTGGATGTCGTCGCTCCAGTCGTCGTTCCACGGCGGGTTCATGAAGATATCGCGGAAGAGGAGCTTTAACTCGCCGAAGCGGTCGGCGCCGAGCCTGATGATATCCATAGCTTGACCTCCAAATAAAGAGTATACATATTATAACATATAGACGGACGATTGGCAATAAGCGGAGCTTATGTTCATTTTTTTGACTTGCAAGAAAAAGCGGTGGAGCACGTATAAAACGGAGCGAATGCGACGGCAAAATGCACAAAAAAAGCTCCCCATCAAGGAAGTTTGCGGAGTATATGCAGAAATTTTACTTTGAGTCGGTTTTCTCTTGAATAAAGCGACTGATTGTGCTATAATTCGATTTGGTTCGATTTTCCCGTATCAGCAGGGGAGACGGCTAATGCATATACATTTAAGCTGTTAGCCATTAGCTCGTGGTGTCCGCTGTCGCGGATCATTCAAAAAAACGCCGTCAGGCGATACCGAAAGCTAAAGGCTAAAGGCTAAGAGCTAAAGGCTTGCATATCAAACAGGAGGTCATTTATGCTGGCAGCACAGATTTTTGCCATAGTCATTTTCGTCGCAATGTTCCTGCTCATCGTGTGGGACAAGATAGAGCGCCACATCGTCACGCTCGGCTGCGGACTTCTCACGCTCGCAGTCGTATTCGGCATCTGCATGAGGAGCTGGACGGCTATATGGAACACCATAGCGGTCAAGGAATTCGCGACCAAGGAGTTCTGGTATCAGGTCACGGAGAGCGAGAGCAAGGGCATCAACTGGGCGACTATCGTGTTCATCGCGGGCATGATGGTCATGGTAGAGGGCATGGCAAAGGCGGGATTTTTCCGCTGGCTGTGCATGAGGATAGCCTATCTCGTAAAGTGCAAGACGATACCGATATTCATTACATTCATGATAATGTCGGCGGTGCTCTCGATGTTCATTGACAGCATCACCGTTATCATGTTCCTCGCGGCGGTCACGGTAGAGCTTGCACAGCTTCTCAAATTCAACCCCATACCGATGATACTCTCGGAGATATTCTGCGCCAACCTTGGCGGTTCGGCAACGATGTGCGGCGACCCGCCGAACATCATCGTCGGCACATCAATGGGCTTCTCATTCTTCGACTTCCTTATGAATACGGGAGCAGTCGCAGGAATATGCCTTGTTGTATGCATAGTGTTCTTCTACATCGTCTTCCGCAAGGAGCTCGCCTCAAAGAGCGCAGAGCCCGTGGACATGACGAAGCTCCCCAAGCCGTCGGAGGCGATCACCGACAGGACGGGCTTCATACTCAGCAGTATCATTTTCGGAATCGCGGTAGTGCTCCTTGTTACGCACTCGATGACGCACCTCACCGTAGCAACGATAGGCACATTCATCGCCGTGATAACCCTCATCGCGAACGCAAAGCACGCGCTTGAGCTTCTCAAAAAGGTCGACTACAAGACCCTGCTGTTCTTCATCGGACTGTTCATCGTTGTATGCGGACTTGAAGAAACGGGCATACTCAAATACATCGCGGACTTCATCAGCGACATCTCGGGCGGCAACATCATGCTCATGGTAGCTATCATACTGTGGCTGTCTGCTATTGCGAGTGCATTCGTGGACAACATCCCGTTTGCGGCGACAATGGTGCCCGTAATACAGAGCCTTGCACCTATCGTTATCGCGAGCGGCGCCGACCAGCACACACTTGCGTGGGCGCTCTCACTCGGTACGGACATCGGCGGCAGTGCGACTCCTATCGGAGCGTCCGCGAACGTTGTCGGCACATCTGTTGCGGCAAAGAACGGCTATCCTGTCAGCTGGGGCAGATACTGCAAGAAGCTTGCCCCTGCGACCGTTATCGTGCTTGCGATCTCGACGGTATACCTGTTCGTAAGATACTTATAATAAGGGAGGAAATACTATGTCACAGCTTATCATATCAGTAGGACGTGAATTCGGAAGCGGCGGACGCGTTATCGCGGAGGCGCTTGCGAAGCGATTTGATATCCCGATATATGACCGCCATCTCATCACCGAGATAGCCAACAAGACAGGTATGTCTCCCGAGGAGATAGAGAAGCTGAACGAAGCTCCTAACCTGCCGCTCATCTCGCGCAGGGTACGCGGCTTCAGCAACTCCATAGAGGACAACATCGCAGAGATGCAGTTCGACTTCATCCGCAAGAAGGCGGAGAGCGGCGAATCCTTCGTCGTAGTCGGACGCTGTTCCGAGACAAAGCTCAAGGGATTTGACGGACTTGTCTCGCTGTTCATTCTCGGCGACATGGACGCCAAGATAAAGCGTGTCATGGAAGTCTACGAGATGAACGAGCACGACGCGAAGAGCTTCATCGAGAAGAAAGACAAGAAGAGGAAGCGCTACCACAACTACCACGTGCATATGCACTGGGGAGACTCGCGCCTCTACGACCTCTCGATAAACAGCTCGCGTCTCGGAATCGAAAAGACAATCGACTACCTCGAGAAGTACATCAGAGCCCGCATGGGTGAATGACAGCGTAATAAATCAATAAAAAGGCTTGCGGTCTTGTGCCGCAAGCCTTTTTCAATGCTGTTTGGTGGCTTCTCAATACTGCACATAATGCTTTCGTGCAGGCACAGCGGAAAAGTCCGTCCTTCTTGCTATTATGCAATTTTTATGGTATAATATATCTATATTTCAAATGCATCGGAGGAAAAGCTATGGAAATAACGCAGGCAAGAAAACGCGCGGAGGAGCTCACGGAGCTTCTTGACAAATACACATACCAGTATTACGTCCTTGACGACCCCGAGGTCAGCGACTACGAGTTCGATATGCTCATGCAGGAGCTCAAAGCCATAGAGGCGGAGTTTCCCGAGCTCGTCAGCCCGTCCTCTCCGACGCAGAGGGTCGGCGGAATGGCGTCGGGCAAGTTTGCGAAGGTGGAGCACGCCGTGCAGATGGCGAGCTTGCAGGACGTATTCTCGCTCGAGCAGGTAGACGCCTTTGTCGAGCGGTGCAGGGAGCAGCTACCCTCGCCCGAGTACTCGGTCGAGCCGAAGATAGACGGACTATCGGTGTCACTGGAGTACACCGACGGCGTGCTGACGCGTGGCTCCACACGCGGAGACGGCTTCATCGGCGAGGACGTCACCGCCAACATCAGGACGATTCGCTCGATACCGCTGAAGCTCAAGGAGGCGCCCGAATTTCTCGAGGTGAGGGGAGAGGTCTATATGCCGCGTGCGAGCTTCTTTGAGCTCGTCGAGCAGCAGGAGCTCGAGGGCGAGCAGCCCTTCAAGAATCCGCGAAATGCGGCGGCGGGCTCGCTGAGGCAGAAGGACCCGAAGATAACCGCGAGCCGCAAGCTCGATATGTTCATATTCAACGTCCAGCAGGTGCGCGGGCGCGAGTTTGCGTCTCACACCGAGTCGCTGGACTACCTCCGCTCGCTGGGCTTCAAGACGGTGCCTACGTACAAGAAATGCACTCAGACCGACGAGATAAAGGCAGAGATAGAGCGCATCGGCAGCGAGCGCGCCGACTTCTCGTTCGACATCGACGGCGTAGTCATCAAGGTCAACGACCTCGCGCAGCGCGACATCATGGGAGCTACCGCCAAGACGCCGAAGTGGGCTGTCGCGTACAAGTACCCGCCCGAGGAGAAGGAGACCATACTGCGCGACATCGAGGTCAACGTCGGACGCACGGGAGCTATCACGCCCGTCGCTGTGTTCGACTCGATTATACTTGCAGGAACGGCTGTATCACGCGCTGTTCTGCACAATCAGGACTTCATCGACGAGAAGGACATACGCATCGGCGACACTATCGTAGTCCGCAAGGCGGGCGAGATAATCCCCGAGGTACTGCGCTCCGTGGCACACGCCGACGGCTCGGCGGCGTTCAGGCTGCCCGCGGTATGTCCCGTCTGCGGGACGCCGTCAGTGCGCGAGGAGGGCGAGAGCGTGCTGCGCTGTCCGAACGTGGAATGTCCCGCGCAGCTGCTGAAAAACCTGATACACTACGCCTCGAAGGAGGCTATGAACATCGACGGTCTCGGACCTGCGAACATGAAGCTGCTGACCGAGACAGGGCTCGTGAAGTCGCCCGCCGACCTGTACACGCTCGACAAGGAGCAGCTCATGGTGCTCGACAGGTTCGCGGAAAAGTCCGCGGACAACCTCGTCGCCGCGATAGCCGCCTCGAAGGAGGCAGGGCTCGACAGGCTGATACACGCGCTCGGAATACGCAATATCGGCAGACGCGCGGCAGTGCTGCTCTGTGAGAGATTCGGCGACATGGACAGCCTTCTCGCTGCGGGAAAGGACGATGTTGCGGCGATAGACGGCTTCGGCGAGGTCATGGCGGAGAGCGTCGTGACTGCACTCGGTGAGCCTCATATGCGCGACCTCATTGCGAAGCTGAAGGCGGCGGGCGTGGATATGACCTACACGAAGCAGAGCACGGGCGACGACCGCTTTGCGGGGCTGACCTTCGTGCTGACGGGCACACTCCCGACGATGAAGCGCGACGAGGCAAAGGCGCTCATCGAGAGCTTCGGCGGCAAGGTGTCGGGCTCGGTGTCGAAGAAGACGAATTACGTAGTCGCGGGCGAGGACGCGGGCAGCAAGCTGACAAAGGCGCAGGAGCTCGGCATCGCGGTACTCTCCGAGGCTGAACTGCTCGAAAAGACGAATTAAGGAGGAATTCCCATGCTATTTATATGTTATCCTAAGTGTACGACGTGTCAGAAGGCACAGAAGTGGCTCGACGGCAGCGGGCTGAAATACGAGCTCCGCGACATCAAGGCCGCGAATCCGACCTATGAGGAGCTCGCCGACTGGCACGCAAAGAGCGGACTGCCGCTGAAACGCTTCTTCAACACGAGCGGACTTCTGTACAAGTCAATGGAGCTAAAGGACAAGCTGCCGACGATGAGCGAGGAGGAGCAGCTCCGACTGCTCGCAACGGACGGTATGCTCGTCAAGCGCCCCATACTCGTGGACGGCGACAGAGTGCTCGTCGGCTTCAAGGAGAGCGAGTGGGAGCAGCTCAAGTGAGCGGCACGGCTGACAAACAGCATTAAGGAGAAAACTATGTCAAAGGTAATAATGCTCTGCGGGAGGCTGTGCAGCGGCAAATCCACGTACTCAGCCACGCTGCGGGACGAGCTCGGCTGCGTCGTCCTGTCGGTGGACGAGCTGATGATAGCCCTCCTCGGCAGGGAGACTGGCGCCATGCACGACGAATACGTCCGCCGCGCAAAGCAGTACATCTGCGGCAAGGCTGCGGACATAGCACGCGCGGGAGCCGACGTCGTCCTCGACCAAGGTTTCTGGACGCGTGCGGAGCGCGATTCTGCGCGGGAGTTCTTTGCCTCGCGCGGTGTGGACTGCGAGCTGCGATACCTCCGCATATCCGACGAGGAGTGGGAGTGCCGCATTGCCAAGCGCAATGCCGAGGTCGCGGCGGGACGCTCCGACGCCTACTACGTGGACGACGGGCTGAAAGCGAAGTTCACCGCGATGTTCGAGGAGCCGACCGAGGACGAGGCTGACGCTGTCATAGAGGTGTAAAATGGCTGTATTACGTGAAATAACCGACCTCAAAGCTCCCGGGCTCGCGCCGTACACCGACACCTCGGAGCTGAATCTGCTGCGAGAGGGAGTATTCGTCGCCGAGAGCCCGAAGGTGGTACGCACGGCGCTCGATGCGGGATATGAAGCCGTTTCGCTGCTCGTCGAGGACAAATATGTAACTGGACAGGCAGCCGACATCATCGCGCGGGCGGGCGATATCCCCGTATTCCACGGGAGCTCCGCCGCGCTGTCCGAGCTGACGGGCTACAAGCTGACGCAGGGAGTCCTCGCCGCGATGAAGCGTACCTCGCTGCCTGATATCGGCGATATACTGCGGGATTCTCACCGCATAGCCCTCCTCGAGAACATCATGAACCAGACCAACACGGGCGCTATCTTCCGCTCGGCAGCGGCACTCGGCTTCGATGCGGTGCTGCTCACGGACGGCTGCAGCGACCCGCTGTTCCGCCGCTCGGTGCGCGTGAGCATGGGCAGCGTTTTCCTCATACCGTGGGCGCGTATCGGCGGCAGCTCGCCCGAATATATCCGCACTCTCCGAGGGGCGGGCTTTGTCACGGCGGCTATGGCTCTTCGTAGCGACACCGTCACCGTTGACGACCCGCGCGTCACGGGAGCGGACAGGCTCGCGGTCGTGCTCGGCACGGAGGGCGACGGACTGCTCCCCTCCACGATAGAGGAGTGCGACTACACGATAAAAATACCGATGTCTCACGGCGTTGACTCGCTCAACGTCGCCGCTGCGAGCGCAGTTGCGTTCTGGCAGCTCGGCAGGCACTGAAAGGAGCACATATGCGTTCAATTCTCATAGTAAACGACGACGGGATAGAAGCGGAGGGGCTTATCCGACTTGCCGCGCTCGCGAAGGAGTTCGGCGAGGTGTGGGTGGTCGCTCCCGACGGACAGCGCAGCGCCGCCTCGCACGCGATATCGCTCCACAGCCATGTGGACGTGTACCCGCACGATTTCCCGATAGAGGGAGTTCGCGCGTTCTCGTGCAGCGGGACTCCTGCGGACTGCGTGCGCGTGGGAGCAGTCAGCCTCATGCCGAGCAAGCCTGACATCGTACTCTCGGGCATAAACAACGGCTACAACGTCGCGACGGACATACAGTATTCGGGCACGGCGGGAGCCGCCTTCGAGGGAGCCTTTCATGACTGCCTGTCTATAGCCATATCCGAGGAGGCTAAGTCCTGCCACGAGGTCGCGGACAGATACCTCCCCGAGATACTCGCGGAGCTCGTTGAGCAGAGACTCGGCTACGGGCAGATATTCAACGTGAATATCCCCGCCTGTCCGCTGTCGGAATGCCGCGGAATACTGCGGGACAGAGCAGTTTCGCACGGTATGTTCTACCGCGACCGCTACAAGAAGACTGCCGACCTCCCGAACGGAGGAATGAGGCTTGTCGTGGACGGGCAGTACAACGAGGACTGCGAGCCCGACACCGATTTCAGCGCGGTAGTCGGGAAGTACATATCAATCGGAATCGTAAATAATTATAATTGACGGAGGCACAATATGAAACGAATCATAGGCATTATCGGAGCTATGGACGAGGAGGTCGCAAAGCTAATCTCACAGGCTGACATCACCGCAGAGGAGACCGTTGCAGGCATGACCTTCCGCGCGGGCACACTCGGCGGAGCGAACGTCGTCATCGTCAAAAGCGGCATGGGCAAGGTCAACGCGGGAATATGCGTACAGCTCCTTATTACGCGGTTTGGCGCAACTCACATAATCAATACGGGCTTCGCGGGAGCTCTCTCTCCCGAGGTCACGATAGGCAATATCGTCGTCTCAACCGAGGCTGTACAGCACGATTTCGACGTTTCGCCGCTCGGCGTAAAAAAGGGCGAGATAATCGCGGGTATGGTCGCATTTCCTGCGGACAAGGAGCTTGTCGGCTCGGCGTGCAAAGTCATCGCGGAGACGCTCCCCGAGGTCAAGGTGCTCTCGGGACGCATTTGCAGCGGCGACCAGTTCATCTGCGAGAAAGCCGCAAAGGAGCGCATAGTTTCGGAGTTTGGCGGACTCTGCTGCGAAATGGAGGGAGCGGCTGTAGCGCAGGTCTGCACGCTCAATAATGTGCCGTTTCTGGTACTGCGCGCGGTGTCGGACTCCGCTGACGAGGCTGCGGGCGAGGACTTCAATTTCAGCGTGTTCCAGAGCACGGTAGCCGAGGAGTTCGCGGAGGCAATAGTGAAGCTGCTGACTATCATAAAATAAGCCGCGCGAGGTAACAATGCCATTTATTGGCGGGACGCCGAGGCGGCGTCCCCTACAAGTTGCGCCTTCTATAAGGGGTGCAAAAATGCCCGTTTTGCAACGGAAAACCGTTGATTATTGAAAAAGTTTTCTGAAACTTTGTAGGTGTGCACAAATCAGCCTGTTGATAATTGTACGTTTCCGACAAGTGCGGACGTGCAAACTATGACGTAACGTCAGGGTTGAACATACATAAAAAAGGCGGACATTTTGTCCGCCTTTAATTCTGAGCTCCTTTTAAAGGTATTTCGCCGTTATCCTGCGTACCTCGCTGTAGACACGCTCCCTGTCTATCGTGAGGAGCTCCCTGTCCTTCATCAGCATCTCGCCGTTTACCATGACCGACGCTACCTCCGAGCCGTTCGCCGAGTAGCACAGCGACGTGATAAGGTCGTTGTTCGGGAAGAGCGAGGTCGCCGTCAAATCGAGGAATATGAGGTCTGCGCACGCTCCCTCTGCGATGGTTCCGAGCTTGCCCTCCATACCGAGCGCCTTTGCCGCGTTCACGGTCGCCATTCCGAGGACGTCGTTCGCGCTCAGGAACGTGCAGTCGCGCTCTACGCCCTTGTGCATGAGCGAGAGCAGGCTCATCTCGCGGAACATATTCAGCGTGTTGTTGCTCGCACAGCCGTCCGTGCCGATGCAGAGGTTCACGCCGCTCTCGCGGAAGCCGCGTATCGGAGCTATGCCGTTGCCGAGCTTTGCGTTGCTCGCGGGGTTCGTGACCACAGTTGCGCCGCGCTTGCGGATGAGCTCGATGTCGCCGTCGCGCATCTGCACGCAGTGTGCGAGTATGCATTTATCGTCGAGGAAGCCCGCCCTGTCGAGCAGCTCAACAGGCGATATCCCGTTCTTTTCGTAGCAGCTCTCGACCTCGAATACGCTCTCGGACAGGTGCGTCTGCTTGAGCAAGCCCTCCCTTGCGGCGAGCTCCGCTATCTGCGCGTAGTATTTCTCCGAGCAGCTGTATATCGCGTGCGGCGAGAGTATGAACTTTATCGTGTCGCTCTCGTACTCGGCACGCTCGCGCGTCATCTGAGCAAGTCGTTCCGCGCCGTCGCCGTTTATGTCATCACCGACGAGACCGCGTCCGATGTAGGCGCGCATTCCAGCGTCCCTTGCGGCTTTGCAGGACTGTCCCTCGAACATATGCATATCCGAGAAGCAGGTCGTTCCGGTCTCTATCATCTCTATCATGCCGAGAAGGTTCGTCCAGTAGGCGTCCTCGCGCTCAATGACGTCCTCGACGGGCATTATCCGCTTGAACAGCCACTCGTCAAAGCTGACGTCGTCCGCGTAATTGCGGAACATCGACATATACGCGTGTGTGTGGAGGTTTATCAGTCCCGGCATTATCAGCCTGTCCGACGCGTCGATGACCTCGCATTCGTCGGAGCTCCCGCTGAATGATATCTTGCCGCCAATTACGTAAATGTCCTTCTTCGATGTCGTAAATACGCCGTTTTCGTACTCTGCGACGTATCCGTTGATGATTTTTTTATCCATGGTGCACTCTCCAGTTTTCAGTATGCTTTGATTATAGCACAGTTTTTCGGAAATAGCAAGGGCAGACACGATCGATAGTTTTGTCTCGGTGTAGGGGCGCATTACAGCAAAGCTGCATATAGCATCGCAATCCAAATCAAAGATTTGGTGCGCTGCTTATCCGTGCGCCCGCGATACCAAATGCATTTGCCTGCGGGCGGATGATATCCGCCCCTACATATTGTTAACGTTAGTAAACGCGTAAGACGCGGAACGCCGAGGACGGCGTTTCACACGTAAATGTCAGATTACATTGTTCGCAAACAATTCACTGGATTGTTTGCGAAGGACGGTTTTTGTGTGATACGGAGTATTTCGCCGCCATAGACGGCGACCAAGGGCTGCTGAACAGCCCGTCCCCTCTGTCAGCTTCGCTGACATCTCCCCACCCCGTGGGGAGTCACCCTTGGAACCCGCCAAGGACGCTGTCCTTGGACCCTGCGGGGCTGCTGAACAGCCCGTCCCTTCTGTCAGCTTCGCTGACATCTCCCCACCCCGTGGGGAGTCACCCTCGACCCGCAAGCCTTTGAAAAGGCTTGAGCGAAACTTTCGGATTTGTGTCCGCCAGAGATTAAAAACGGTGGTTATCTCCGCTATACAAAAAAGCTATTGCCCGTAAAAGCTGAAAAATATCGTCCGCGACCTTGCAATCAGCCGCATTTTATGTTAGAATATATCTATCACACCCGAAAGGAAGTTTTTCTATGAGTATTATAAGAGACCCCGCCCTCTGGGAGAGCGGCGAAAGAAAAATACAGTGGGTAAAGCAGAATATGCCTCTGCTTCGCAGTATCGAGGCTGATTTCCTCCGTGACAAGCCCTTCGCGGGACTCAAGGTCGCGCTCTCTATCCACCTCGAGGCTAAGACTGCCTACCTCTGCAAGGTGCTCGCGGCAGGCGGCGCCGAAATGTATATCACGGGAAGCAATCCGCTCTCCACGCAGGACGACGTTGCCGCAGGACTCGCTCACAGCGGACTCAACGTCTTTGCATGGCATGGCGCTACTCCCGAGGAGTACCACGCTCACCTCACCGAGGTCATTTCCATTGGTCCGAACATCATCATCGACGACGGCGGCGACCTCGTCAATATGATACATACCGAGTATCCCGAGCTCATTCCCAACGTCATCGGCGGCTGTGAGGAGACCACTACGGGCATTATCCGACTCATCGCCATGAATAAGGCGGGTCAGCTTAAATTCCCTATGGCGCTCGTCAACAACGCCGACTGCAAGCACCTCTTCGACAACCGCTACGGCACGGGTCAGTCCGTGTGGGACGGTATCAACAGGACGACTAACCTCATCGTTGCAGGCAAAAACGTCGTAGTAGCAGGCTATGGTTGGTGCGGCAAGGGCGTGGCTATGCGCGCTAAGGGACTCGGCGCAAAGGTAATCGTCACCGAGATAGACCCCATAAAGGCTATGGAGGCTGTTATGGACGGCTTCACTGTTATGAAGATGGAGGAAGCCGCTAAAATAGGCGATTTCTTCGTTACCGTGACGGGCTGCAAGGACGTCATCACCGAGAATTCCTTCCTCAATATGAAGGACGGCGCTATCCTCTGCAATGCGGGTCACTTCGACTGCGAGGTCAGCGTGGCATGGCTGAAGGCTAACGCTGTCGAGCAGTGGGAGGCTCGCAACAACATTCAGGGCTACAAGCTCGCTAACGGAAACAGCGTCTATGTCATAGGCGAGGGCAGGCTCGTTAATCTCGCGGCGGGCGACGGTCACCCCGCGGAGATTATGGATATGTCATTCGCTATTCAGGCTCTCACGGCGGCTTATCTCGCCAACAACAGGGATAAGCTCTCCGAGAAGCTCATTCAGGTGCCGCGTGAGGTCGACATCGAGGTCGCAGAGCGCAAGCTGCGCTTCTGGGGCATGGAAATAGACAAGCTCACTCCCGAGCAGGAGGAGTACCTCAACAGCTGGCAGGCAGAATAAGTCCAGATAAGGCAGTACGTTAAACCGTGCTGCCTTTTTTGCTCCATGTGCTCTGAACCTCATAAAATTATCCGTAAGATATTGCATTTTTGTTTCTATATGATATAATATAATATATATATGTTTTAGGGGTGAGTTATTATGAGTCAGACTGAAACAGCCAGAAAACAGAATCCCGCTTACGTGATAACACTTTGCGCGGTCTGCTTCGGACTGAATATGCTCGGAGCTTTCATTTGCAGCAAATTCGGTATCAATATGTACCTCGATACGGTGGGTACAGTCCTCGCGGCGGTCTGCGGAGGCTATATCCCGGGTATTCTCGTCGCCTTCTGCACCACCTTCATCAAGGGTATTTCCGACCATGAAGCGCTCTACTACAGCCTCGTGGGTATGCTCATGGGCGTCTGCGGTGCCTTCTTCTCGAAGCATAAGTTCTTCAACAGCTTCTTCAAGACTGTCGCCACTATCCCCATTTTCACGCTCGTCGCGGTCATTCCCGACAGCATTCTCACTTGGTTCCTCTACCCCGAGAGCCAGACTACCTTCGCAAATCAGGTCATCTCGGACTGCCGCATAGAGCTCGCGGACAAGTCCGTGACCGTGCTCATAGTCTTTTTGATTTTTATCCTGCTGCCAAAGACGCTGCTGAAAAAGTTCCGATATCAGGTGCTTTATCAAGCTCCCATGCCTCCCGAAATGGCAAAGGCAGTTAAAAAGAGCCGTCCGCGCTCCCTGTCAATAAACATTAAAATCGCTCTGATACTTACTCTCGCTTCCTTCCTCATCGCGGGCTCGTCTACCGTAATCAGCTTCGTCCTCTACAGAGATGCCACTATCCACGACCACGAGAGCATCGCCTCGGGCGTCGCTGAGGTAGTCGCGGGTACTATCGACGCCGACAAGGTCGACGAGTACATCGCCAAGGGCAGCGCTGCCGAGGGCTATGACGAGACCGAGGAGAGGCTGTATATGCTCCGTGATAGCCACGTCGATATCCTCTACATCTACGTCTACAAGATAGAGAAGGACGGCTGTCACGTCGTGTTTGACCTCGATACCGACGATATGAAGGGCAACGAGGCGGGCGACATCATCGAGTTCGATGACTCGTTCAGCCACCTTATCCCCGACCTCCTCGCGGGTAAGCCCATTGACCCCATAATCACCGATGACTCATACGGCTGGCTCATGACGGTATATAAGCCCGTCTATGACAGCAGCGGAAAATGCGTATGCTATGCGGCGGTTGATATCTCCATGAACGACATAGTCGCCTATCAGAACCGCTTCATCGCTAAGCTTATCGCTCTGTTTGTCGGCTTCTTCATTATCATTATCGCAATAAGCCTGTGGTTCGTCCGAAGCAACCTCCTCACCCCTGTCAATACTATCGCCTACAGTGCGGGCGCTTTCGCCTTCAACAGCGACGGCGCTCTCGAAAAAAGCGTCGAGCGCCTGAGAAAGCTCGATATCCGTACGGGCGACGAGATAGAGAACCTCTACCTCGCCTTCCTCAAGACCACCGAGGACAGCGTCCGCTATATCAGTGATATCGAGGAAAAGACCGCGACTATCTCGAAAATGCAGAACGGTCTCATCATGGTCCTCGCCGACCTCGTCGAGAGCCGCGACAAGTGTACGGGCGACCACGTCAAAAAGACTGCCGCCTATGCCCGCATAATCATGAATGAGATGAAAAAGCGCGGTATGTACCCCGACCAGCTCACTGACGAGTTCATCAATGACGTCATGAACGCGGCTCCGCTCCACGATATCGGCAAGATACACGTCTCCGACATGATACTCAACAAGCCCGCAAAGCTCAATGACGAGGAATTCAAAAAAATGCAGACCCATACTACCCTCGGAAGCAAAATCATCGACCGTGCTATTGATATGGTCCCCGATTCTGCTTATCTCAGAGAGGCTAAGAACCTCTCCGAGTACCACCACGAAAAATGGAACGGCAAGGGCTATCCGCATGGTCTGAGCGGCGAGGATATCCCGCTGTCCGCGCGTATCATGGCTGTCGCCGACGTCTTCGATGCCCTCGTCTCACGACGCAGCTACAAGCCTCCGTTTAAGTTCGAGGACGCTATGGACATTATCCGCAAGGACGCAGGCTCTCACTTCGACCCGCTCGTCGCCGAGGCTTTCCTCGGTGCGGAGGACGAGGTCCGCAAAGTCGCCGAGGAATTCGGCTGCATCGAGCCTTCTGCTCCCGAAAAGAGCGAATAAAACTAAAACGCCCCTATGAGGTGCTCACGTTGAAAAGATGACTTCTCTTTTCATATCTGTGAGTACCACATAGAGGCTTTATTTGTCTAATGGTCTGCTGTATTATTTCTTCATCAGTTTGGCAAGCTCCTGAAAGAGCTCGATGTCGTTGTCGTTTATCTTGATGTTGGTCTTCATCGTCTGTCCCTGCGAGGTGGTGAGGGTCATCTCGATGATGCTGTCCTTGTCGACAGCTCCGCCTACTGCTCCGAGGAACATCAGGAACTTCGGGTGGTCCTGACAGAATGTCTCGAACAGCGGCTTCAGCTTCATTGCTGCAAGTGGGTTCATAGCTATTTCTCCTTTGATTCGTTGTTGTTGTCCGTCCGTCTGACAGGTATCAGCCGTTTCAGCACGTACTGCGCGCACAGTCCTGTGAAGAGTCCCGCGATACTGCCCGTGACTATCAGCACGGGATAGTTGAGCAGCACGGCTGGCGACCGCGTCACTACGAGCGCGGCGGCTATCTGCCCCGTGTTGTGGAGCATTGCGCCGAATACGCTGCACAGCCACAGAAAATTCAGCGGTATCACCTTTTTCAGCAGGAGCATTCCAGCGATGCAGAGCGCTCCCCCCGCGAGGCTGTATATCAGCGCTGAGAGGTTGCTGCTGAATATCGCGCCGAGCAGTATCCTCGTCACGAGCAGCATCGCCGCCTCGCGCGCCTTATAGCTGTACACGGCGTAGACCGTGAATATGTTCGCGAGTCCGAGTTTGACCCCGGGTGTCGACGAGAGGTCGGGCAGTCGGAGCTCAACGATGAATATTATCAGAGCCGCCGCCGTCAGCAGCGAGAGCTCTGTGAGCCGTCTCGTCTTCATGTCAGCCTCCGTTCTGCGGCGCGTCCGTGAACTTTATCACGAGCTTGTGCGGAAGGCACACGATAGGCACGCCCTCGGACTTGAGCGTACCCGTCTTGATGCAGGTCTTGTCGGGGCAGTCTGCCTCGGATATGCGGATTGTGCCGTCCTCGCCTATCTCGACGATATTGTAGCCGCCGTCGGGCGATTCTATGCGTATCGTCTGCTCGGCGTCGTAGTCCGCGAGGTCAAAGGTGTACAGCACCTTGCCGTTCTGCGTTATCTCGACCCATGTGCTGTCGGAGGGACGGCGGAGCAGCAGTGCCGTGACCGCCGCCGCTGCGAATATGAGCACTGCGGCTGCGAGGCATATCTTCACTCCCTTAGTCACGGGCTATCACCTCCGAGGGCATATCGCTCGTGATATCGAGCTTTTCCCGCAGTCCGTCCGTGTAGAGGAGCCTGCCGTCGTCCGTGACGAGGACAGCCTCGACGTCGGTGTGGTCGGCGAGGTAGGTCTGCGCCTTGTCCGTGCCCATGACGAACAGTGCCGTCGAGAGCGCGTCGCACTGCAAGCCCTTGCTGCCGATTATAGTCACGGAAACGAGTCCGTTGTCCGCGGGACAGCCGTCCGCAGGGTCGATGATGTGCCAGTAGACCTTGCCGTCGTCAGCCTCGAAGCAGCGCTCGTAGTTGCCCGAGGTCACGACTGCCTTGTCCGCGATGCTCACCACGCACATATTCTCGTCGGGCGAGAACGGGTCTTTTATCCCGACGCGCCAGTCCGAGCCGTCGGGCTTGCTGCCGAGTGCCTGCACGTTGCCGCCGAGGCTCACCAGTCCCGAGCTTACGCCGTTTTCGCGGAATATAGCCATTATCTCGTCGCCCGTGTAGCCCTTTGCGAGAGCTCCGAGGTCTATCTCGCTGTCGGCGGGAATCTGCACAGTCGAGCCGCTCACGCTTATCTCTCCGCCGCAGACGTTTTTCAGCAGCTTCGCAATGGTGCTGCTGTCGGGGACTTTGTACTCGCCCGTGGTGAAGCCCCACTCCCTTAGCACGGGATATACGCTGATATCGAGCGCTCCCGCGGTGTCCTGCCAGTATTGCGCTCCCGCTCCGACGAGCAGAGCCGTGTCGGGCGAGACCTCAACAGCCGCACCTTTTGCGCTGTTTATGCGGGAGATGTCGCTGTCAGCCTCCGTGACCGAGAGCTCGCTCTCGAGCTCGAATATGCGCGTCTCGGCTGCCTCGAGCGCCTTGTCTGCGCCGTCTCCGTATGCCTTCATCGTCATAAAGGTGTCCATTGCGAAGACGTCGCGCTCGGAGGCTGTCTGCGGAGCGGGTTCAGCCGCGCATGAGGTCAGAGCCGCAAGAAGTGCCGCAGCTGCAAGGAATGCTGCAAATTTGTGATGTTTCAAGGGTATTTCCTTTCAGTTAGATGTGTATAACTATATGCACATGATAACGGGCGGAAGCTCCGCCCGTTGAACACTTATTTTACAAGGAGCGACTTGCCTGTCATTTCAGCAGGCTGAGGAACCTCCATGATATCGAGCATCGTGGGTGCAAGGTCTGCAAGCACGCCGCCCTCAATGAGCTTGCCCTCTACGCCTACTGCGATGAGCGGTACCTTATTCGTCGTGTGAGCCGTGAACGGGCTGCCGTCGGGCTCCATCATCTTGTCAGCGTTGCCGTGGTCGGCTGTGATAAGCGCTGCGCCGCCCTTTGCAAGTATCTTGTCTACCATGCGTCCTACGCAGGTGTCAGTCGCCTCGACTGCCTTTACTGCGGCGTCGAATATGCCTGTGTGACCTACCATGTCGCAGTTTGCGTAGTTGAGTATGATAACGTCGTACTTGTCGGAGTCGATTGCCTCGCATACAGCGTCGCATACCTCATATGCGCTCATCTCGGGCTTGAGGTCGAATGTGGGTACGTCGGGCGACTTGATGAGTATTCTGTCCTCGCCCTCGAACTGCTTCTCCTCGCCGCCGTTGAAGAAGAACGTTACGTGCGCGTACTTCTGTGTCTCGGCGATGCGGAGCTGTGTCTTGCCGAGCTTTGCGAGGTACTCGCCCATTGTCATGGTGAGCTGCTCGGGAGGATATGCTACCGATACGTTAGGCATTGTTGCGTCGTACTGTGCCATGCATACGAAGTTCACGTGGAAGAAGCCGTTCCTTCTCTCGAAGCCCTTGAACTCGGGGTCTACGAAGGAGCGGGTTATCTGTCTTGCGCGGTCGGGGCGGAAGTTGAAGAAGATAACGCTGTCGTCAGCCTTTATCTGTGCGCCGCCTGCGATGACTGTAGGAAGCATGAACTCGTCAGTTACTTCATTAGCATAGGAGTTCCTGATTGCCTGTACGGGGTCTGTCTCCTGCACGCCCTCGCCGTAAACGAGTGCCGCATATGCCTTCTCGACTCTGTCCCATGCGTTGTCTCTGTCCATTGCGTAGAAGCGTCCCGAGATAGTTGCTACCTTGCCGAGACCTATCTTCTTGAGCTCAGCAACAGTCTCCTCCATGTACTCTGCCGCAGATGACGGAGGTACGTCACGTCCGTCGAGGAAGGCGTGGATGTAAACCTTGTCGAGACCGTTCTTCTTCGCCATCTCTACGATGCCGAACAGGTGCTCCATATGGCTGTGAACACCGCCGGGAGAGAGAAGTCCCATGAGGTGGAGAGCGCTTCCCTTTGCCTTGCAGTTCTCCATTGCAGCCTTGATAGCCTTGTTATCGAAGAAAGTGCCGTCCTTGATGTCCTTGGATATCTTGACGAGCATCTGGTATACGATACGTCCCGCACCGATGTTGGTGTGTCCTACCTCGGAGTTGCCCATCTGACCGTCCGGCAGACCAACATCAAGTCCGCTCGCGCCGATGAGAGTGTGAGGGAACTCAGCCATATATTTGTCAAGATTAGGCTTCTTTGCGGCAGCGATAGCGTTGCCGTAGGAATCAGGGTTGTAGCCGAAGCCGTCCATTATAATAAGTGCTACGGGTTTTTTTGACATTTGAATTATCCTTTCATTTTTTAGGGCGGAATCGCTCCCGCCCTGATGTGATTATTGCTTTAATCAGCCGTTTACAGCTGCCTGAACGATAACGTTGAAATCCTCAGCCTTGAGTGAAGCTCCGCCGATAAGACCGCCGTCTATGTTGGGCTTAGCAAGGAGCTCTGCCGCATTCTTTGCGTTCATAGAGCCGCCGTACTGGATAGTTACAGCGTCTGCTGTAGCCTTGTCGAACAGCTTAGCGAGCTGCTCGCGGATGAAGCCGCAGACCTCCTCAGCCTGCTCGGGAGTAGCTGTGAGACCTGTGCCGATCGCCCATACAGGCTCGTATGCGATTACTACGTTCTTTACCTGCTCTGCTGTCAGCGACCAGAGGTCGAGCTTTATCTGACGTGCGATAACTTCCTCTGTGATGTTGCACTCGCGCTCCCACTTGAGCTCGCCTACGCAAACGATAGGCTTGAGTCCTGCCTCGAGAGCTGCGATAGTTCTCTTGTTTACGGTCTCGTCTGTCTCGCCGAAGTACTGTCTTCTCTCGCTGTGACCGATAACAACGTACTCAACGCCGAGCTCTGTGAGCATATCAGCGGAAATCTCGCCTGTGAATGCGCCGCTCTTCTCGAAGTGTACGTTCTCAGCGCCTATCTTCACGTTGCTGCCTGCTGTGGTGTTGATAGCTGTCTCAAGGTTTGTGAAGGGTACGCAAGCGATAACTTCAATCTTGCCCTCAGCGTTTGCTACGAGGGGCTTGATAGCCTCGAGAAGTGCCTTTGCCTCGGGACGGGTCTTGTTCATCTTCCAGTTGCCTGCGATGATTGCTTTTCTTAATGACTTGTTCATGGGTATTTACTCCTTTTTCATTATGTTATCGGACGTCGGGAAGCTCCCTTGCAGTCCGTATGTTTTACTTCCTTTTTTTGCACTTTTCCCTTTTGCAGGTCTCTGCGTTTTCCTCTGCCTCATATGTAATGGCGGAGTTGTTGCAGCCGATTGTCACGCCGTTCTTGAAGGGAGACGTGATATATCCTACGATAATGCCAAAGAGAAAGGCGCAGGCTACAAAGAGCCAGAGCGAAAGAGCGCTCTTCTGGAGCTCTGCTGTGAAGTCCTTCATGCAGTCGCAGTTGATATCCTTTTTGAGCATCGGCTTTTTCATAGTTTTTCTCTCCTTTTCAATATCGCAACAAGGGCGAATATCTCTATCCGCCCCCGTAACTTTTCAAGTATAGTAAGCTGCGCGGCGATAAACTTCAGGTTTTTTCCGTGCCTTACTTTTCAGCGATTGCTGCTACGCCGGGAAGCACCTTGCCCTCGAGATACTCGAGTGATGCGCCGCCGCCTGTTGAGATATGGCTCATCTTGTCAGCGAAGCCGAGCTGGATTGCAGCTGTTGCGGAATCGCCGCCGCCGATGATTGTTGTAGCGTCTGCCTCAGCGAGAGCCTCGCATACGGCAACTGTGCCCTTCTTGAGTGTGGGGTTCTCGAATACGCCCATAGGTCCGTTCCATACTACTGTCTTTGCGGACTTTGCTGCCTCTGCGAAGATTGCAGCTGTCTTGGGTCCGATGTCAAGTCCCATCTTGTCAGCGGGTATCTTGTCAGCGTCAACGTACTCAACGTCGATGGGAGCGTCTATCGGGTCAGGGAAGGATGCAGCTACTGCTGTATCAACGGGAAGAAGTATCTTCTTGCCGAGCTTCTCAGCCTTAGCGAGCATCTCCTTGCAGTAGTCGAGCTTCTCCTCGTCAACGAGTGAGAGTCCGATGCTGCCGCCCTGTGCCTTGATGAATGTGTATGCCATACCGCCGCCGATGATGAGTGTGTCGCACTTCTCGAGGAGGTTGGAGATAACGTTGAGCTTGTCAGCTACCTTAGCTCCGCCGAGTATAGCAACGAAGGGTCTCTCGGGAACCTCAACAGCATTGCCGAGGTACTGTATCTCCTTCTGCATCAGGTAGCCTACAGCAGTCTCCTTTACGAATGCTGTTACGCCTGCTGTGGAAGCGTGAGCACGGTGAGCCGAGCCGAATGCGTCCATTACGAATACCTCGCCGTCAACGAGAGCTGCGAGCTCCTTGGAGAATTCCTCGCCGTTCTTTGTCTCCTCGTCGCCGCGGAAACGTGTATTCTCGAGAACAACTATCTCGCCGTCCTTCATCTCTGCAACTGCCTTCTTGGCGTTGTCGCCTACAACTGTGTCGTCAGCAGCAAATGTTACCTTTGTGCTTACGAGCTCTGCAAGTCTTGCAGCTGCGGGAGCAAGTGAGAACTTTGCCTCGGGTCCGTTCTTGGGCTTGCCGAGATGTGAGCAGAGAACTACCTTCGCACCGTTCTCAACGAGCTTGTTGATTGTGGGAAGTGCAGCCTGTATACGGTTGTCGTTTGTGATAACGCCGTCCTTCATAGGAACGTTGAAATCCACTCTTACGAGCACCTTTCTGCCCTTTACGTTGATGTCTTCTACGGTCACCTTGTTTAATCCTGCCATTGGTATGACGTCCTTTCATTATAAAATAAACGATTTCAGTAGGTTGTTAAAATCATAACGATTATACCAACACATATATATTGTACACTATTCCAACGATTTTTTCAAGTCTTTTCCAATATTTTTTTCTTAATATATTATTAAGAAAGCAACATCTGAACAATTATCCTCTCTTTCCGCAGAATTGCTCTTGACAAGCTCGCTCTGCCATGCTACAATAGCACCATAGCTTTTTTTGTCGGAGGTGACGTCTATGCCCGAATGTATAAAAATGATCCCGCGCGCTAAGCTCACCCGCATCGCCGACCTCACGGACAAGGCTCCCGAATGGAACGAGCACCTAAAGCTCCTCTCCGCGGAGGGCTGCCTCTGCATCATGCACGAGGACTGCGACCCGCCCGACAAGTTCTGCCTGATTCTATTTGACTACCCGAACCGCTTCAAGAGCTTTTCGGGCGACCTCGAGATGACTGAGTCCGAGGTGCGGCTAATAACCAAGGATACAGGCTACGTTTTTACTGTGACAGACCCCGAAATGACCGAAGAAAAGGCTGATGCCCTCATTAGTCAGCTCGAATCTCTCCGAACGCTCCTCGAGGCGGAGGGGGCTATCAGCAAATATCTCAATAATACTATTACAGGTGATACCAATGAACATTCTTGAAGAACTTACTGCTGCTACACGCGAGCGCGTCGAGACCTCGAAGCTGCTCATCCCTGCCGACGAGATGAAGTATATGGCTCTCTCCATGCAGGACGATACCTTCGATTTCGAGATAGCACTCTCGAAGAACGGAGTCTCCATTATCGCCGAGTGCAAGAAGGCTATGCCGATAAAAGGCGTTCTCACTCAGGGCACGCATTTTCTCGAGGTCGCCGCAGAGCTCGAAACTGCGGGCGCGGACTGCCTCTCCGTCGTGACCGAGCCGAAGTATTTCCTCGGCTGCCGCGACCACCTGCGGCTGATAGTGAACGAGGTATCTGTTCCGTGTCTGCGCAAGGAAGCCGTCATCGACGAGTATATGATATATGAGGCGAAAATTATGGGCGCCAAGGCGGTGCTGCTCATTGCTGCGCTGAATACCGACGACGAGCTCCGCGACTATATTAAAATTTGCGATTCTCTCGGTATCTCGGCGTTTGTCGAGGTTTGCTCCGAGGATGACGTCAAGCGCGCTCTCGCTGCGGGTGCCCGCATTATCACCGTCGATAACCGTGACCTGCGCGATTGCTCCGTAGACCCCGACAGGTGCTTCCGCCTGAGAAATACTGTCCCGAGCGACGTCATATACGTGGCTGAGGGCGGTATTGCGACCGCTGATGATATCAGACGCCTCCGTGATGCGGGAATCGACGCCGCTGTTGTCGGTACTGCTCTCATGCAGGCTGAGGACAGGACTGCTAAGCTCCGTGAGCTGCGCGGCAGAAGATAAACTTATCCCATATGAACAATGCGCCCGCTGAGTTTTTCAGCGGGCTTTTTGCGTCAGGTCAGGGGAGAGGTGTCGTACATCTTTTTCAGCTTCTGTATCGCGCGCTTCTCTATCCGCGACACGTAGGAGCGCGATATCCCGAGCTTTTCCGCTGTCTCGTTCTGCGTGTGCGGAGCTCCGCCGTACAGCCCGTAGCGGTAGACGATGAGCTCCGTCTCGCGCTCGTCAAGACAGCTCGCAAGAAAGCGGTACAGCTGCTTCGAGCGTATCGTCAGCTCCACCTGCTCGTGTATGTCCACGCCGTCGTCGATGATGTCGATGAGCGTCATAGTATTGCCGTCCTTGTCCGTCTCGACGGGCTCGTTGATGTAGATGTCGCCCGCCGATTTCTTCGCCGCGCGGAAGTTCATCAGTATCTCGTTCTCAATGCATCGGCTCGCGTACGTCGCGAACTTCGCGCCCTTGGTGTAGTCGAACGACGACACCGCCTTGATGAGCCCTATTGTCCCGACCGAGATGAGCTCATCCTGCTCGGCGGCGGACTGGGTGTACTTCTTCACGATGTGCGCCACAAGGCGGAGATTGTGCTCGATAAGCCGATTCTTTGCGGCTCTGTCGCCCTCGGACATCCTGACAAAGCACTCGTGCTCCTCCTTCTTGGACAGCGGCTTTGGGAAAACGCTCCCGTTGTCAACGTGGAGGGCAAAGAAAAACAGGTTTTTCAGCAGTTCCAGAAACATATTATCACCTCGTCAAATCATATGCGGAGGTGTTTGTACATTATTTCATATACAAAAAAACAGCCGTTAGGGAGTGCTCCCTCAGGGCTGTTTTTCGCTGTTTATTCGTATTTGCTGTCGTGCTTTGCGATGCGGTCGAGTGTGTCGGTCGTGTCGAGATAGTTGAATAGCGCGTTCAGCCAGTAGCCGTATGCCGCGCCCGAGATGTGCAGTCCGTCGCCGCCCGCAACGTTGGAGGCAAGCGCTCCTGTGTTCGGGTCCTTCAGCACGGCGTTTGCGTCGAAGAAGAGTATCTGCTCCGAGTCATTGGCGTTCACAGTGGACTCTATCGCGGAATTAAAGGAATTGAGCGTGTCATTGGTCGTGTAGTAGTTGCCGTTGGAGACAGGCGTTATCGAGCCGATGACTACCGTAGTATCGGGGATATTGTCCACAAGCTGCTGTGCGACAGCATAGAGCTTGTTCGCGTAGTCGTCGGTGGAGTAGCCGAATATGTCGTTCATGCCTATCGAGATGTAGATGAGCGGCGAATCGCTGTATATAGCCGCGTCAACAGGGCTCATGGCGCCGCCTCCGAGGTCGAAGGTGTACCTGCTCATGTTCCACAGAGCCATTGACTCAGCGGCAACGTTGTGCTCGCGCGGGATATAGCCGTATGCATTGAAGCCGTAGGCTATCGAGTCGCCGAAAATGACTAGCCTCTCCTGATAGTAGCCGCTGTTGGGCGAGTCGGCTCCGACATAGACCGTGTAGGGCGACACCTGCGGGCGTCCTGCGGGTGTATCGGGCGTATCATCGGACTCGGCGGACTCGGTCGAGCTGCCGTCCGAGGAGGCGCTGTCCTCGGAGGCTGTAGCTGTCGTTGTTAAGGCAGTTGTGGTCGTCTCTGCTTCGAGCGTTACGACGGTCAGCACCGTCGCTGATGTCGTTGAAGTAGACGATGCCGCGGTATCGGTCGTGGTGGTCGCGGTCTCGCTCAATGAGGATACGGCGAGCGGGACGGATGTGCGGACGTAGTCGGGCGCGTCGGACTTGAGCTGCTCCGACGGACCGTCGCCAGTGAATAGCATTGCCGATACCGAACCGACTATGACGAGCAGCGGGAGGAGGGGATTTGCGAAGAAGTGCCCGAAGAACTCGTGTATGAACTTTTTCAGTATCCTCACCTCCTGAAAATGCATAATAAAATCCCGCAGGAATGCTGCGAGATTAGTAGTCGGAAATCAGAATATAAGTAATATTATTTTTTTGAAATTGTATCAACTGCGGCGAAAAACTGCAATTGCATATTTAGTAAGCGAGGTACGAGCGACCTCGCGAACTGCCCGCGGGGGCTCCCCGCTGTGTTATCTGTACGAAATAGATGACTTTCATGCGCGGAAAACAATTTGCGTCCCGGAAAAACTGAGACGCGAACCGCGCGCGCCCGCTCGGCGCTGGTGCCGCTGACCGGGGTCGAACCGGTACGGATTTTACTCCGAGGGATTTTAAGTCCCTTGTGTCTGCCTATTCCACCACAGCGGCTTCTAATTAACAGATAACATTATACCACTATCAGCTTTTTTTGTCAAGCTTTTTTAATAAAAACAAAGCTGCCACGCGCGGTGACAGCTCTGTACTGAACTTTCTTTTGTTGATTCTTTCTGATTTCGTGCGGATATACCTTTGTCACTCGTCCGAGCCGAGTTTTTCTTCTATTTCTGCTATCAGTTCTTCCCTGAAGCTTATCTCGTCATGCAGCTTGTCGCGCTCAAAGGCGTCTTTTTCAGTCTCGAGCTGTGCATTGTCCTGCTCTATCTCAGCCTTGTACTTCTCGCGCATGGCTTCAAGCTCCGCCTGCTGCTGTTCCTGCTGCACATTCAATGCCTCGCGCTCCATTTCAAGCTCGTTGTCGGGCTTTATCCGTATCGGGTCGGAGCTGCTTACAGCGTAGGAGCCGACAGTCTGCCAGTCGCAGAGGATATTGATACAGCTCTTCCTTGAAGTGCCGTTTGAATCTGACTCTGCTGCCTCCGTGAAGTGCCCCTTCGAGTAGTACACGCGCAGATTCCTGAACAGCTTTTCGTCCGAGGGGAGGTCAACTGTGCTGAATATGCTGTTCGTGAGCGAGCTGCTCAGACTAAGCGGATGTCCCGCTTTTAGGTCTGTCGCATTGTATGAGATGCCGTTGAACGGTCCGACATAGCCGAAGCTGCCGCTGCTCGCTGTTGTATCGGCTTCGCGGGTGAAAAGCTCCGTGCGGGTGAAGTTGGTCTCGCTGACCTTGGGGAATGCGGAGCTGCCGTTGTAGTACAGCGACCTTTCCCACATATCCTCCCTCTCGGGGAGCTCAATAGCCTTGCCGTTTCCGTATGCGATGCAGTCATAGAAGTATTCGTCGGAGCTGTCGCAGCCCTTGTGTCCGTAGATGATGGTCGTGTACGCGAACACTGTGTCGCTGCCGTCTCTGATGAAGCAGCCGTAGTCAAGGCTTGCTGCCGATACCGGCTCGCCGTCGGAGTCTATGAGGCAGCCCTTGTCCTTGTCAGGAGTGAAGTTCTGCTCGAGAGCGCTCGGAGCAACGTCCGAGATGGTGGTGTCGCTGCTGAAAAGAAAGCGCTCGATGAGGTCCTCGTCCGTGAAGCTGTACGCCGACTTAGCCGCCGCGATGATGTTGTTGTCGCAGTATTCACCCCTGTACTCGACTGCGTAGACCTGCGCCGTATCAAAGCTGAAATACGCTGCCTCTGCCTGCCTGATGTAGATGCGCACCATGACGTCATCCTTGCCGCAGTCCTCGAACGGACAGCTGAGAAGCGGCGTTACCAGTACGTCGTTTTTGAGGTAGTATTCCAGCGGGACGTCTATCTCGTGGTACGGGTTTGCCTCCGTTTCTTCGTTTATCTCGGTGATGAGCTGCTGGAACTCGCGTGTGACAGAGCCGCCGAGATTAGAGAGCACGTGCCTTACTATGCCTGTTTTCGGTATGAAAACAATGCACAGCACAACTGCCGCTGCAATTGCTGCCCAGCGCAGTATTCGCCCGTGGTCGCGTCTGCCTGTGATGTTCTCGACGTCACTTACGGTATATCCGCTTTCGGAAAAATTTGGGTCTTTTTCGGGAAAAGCACGCGCAGAGATCTTATCGAAGCAGTCAACTGAATCAGAAAGCTCATTCATCTTGTCTCTCAGCACCTTTTCGAGGTCGCTGTTTCCGATATTCTCATTTTTCACTGTCAACACCTGCCTTTTCCTGTAGTATCGCCATTGCCTTCTGATACCTTGATCTTGCCGTTGTTTCGGGGATATGCATTATCTCACTTATCTCCTTGAAGGTGAGGTCGCTGCAGCACCTCATTATCACCAGCTGCCGCTGCTTTGACGTCAGATGCTTCAGCAGCTGGTTGATGAATATACTGTCCTCGACTGTCTTGTCTGCCTCGCCGTAGCTCTGTATGAAGAAGTTCCTGTATTCCCTCTGGTGGCGGCGGAGAAGCTCGTGGGCAACGTTCTGCGCAGTCTTGATGATGTAACCTTTTCCGTTGCCCCTTTTCGGGTTGAAGTTCGTGACCTGCGTGAGTCTGATGAATGTTTCGATAACGCAGTCCTCAGCAAGCTGGTAGTCGCACGTTATCCCGAAGGATACCGCAAATACGCTTTTTTTGAACATCCGATACAAGGTGCTGAGGCTTTCTTTTGAGGTGGCACATTCCATGATGAGCCGATTGACTTCGCTGTATGCGCCGTTGTCAGTCTTATTGCGGGAAAAAATGGTCAAAATAGCTTCCACACCTCCATTGTACGTTTTTGGACCTGCCGTCATTTTCAGTCACTCCCTTCCGATATCAGTTATATATGTCAACTCAGACGGGTCCGCGGCAGCCTCGCGGCTGCGCTTTGAAAGCTTTCATATATAAGTGCATTTCAAGGGCGAAAAACACGAAAAAATCTGAAAAATTTTTTAAAAAGTTGTTAATCTGTGCTAACTGGTTTTGAAAATGGCTATTCTAAGCCTTTTTGCGAACGAGCACTTTTTTCGGCAGGTGCGGTGATATTGTTAACCTCGGTTAACAGTCTCCGCTTTCTTACCTATTATACTATCACGATTACAGCGCAGAGTCAATCCGCAGAAAAAATTTCCCCGATACTATTGACAAATGCGGATACGCGTGATATAATAAACATATGAACAAGTGTTCATATGTTTGGAGAGTGATACTATGGAGAAAATTTACGATATCCGCAACCTCGGCTGCGCTCACTGCGGCAGCAAGATAGAGGAGGCGATAAATAAGCTCGAGGAAGTCGATTCTGCCGTGCTGAATTTCCAGCTGAAGCGCCTCAAAATTAACGGCGAGCACAGCGAGGGGCTCCTCGCGCGTATGAACGAGATAGCGCAGTCTATCGAGCCCGACGTCGAGATAGTGCCCTCCGCGGGCAGAAAGAAGCACGCTCATCATCACGACCACGAGCATGAGCATCACCACGATGAGCACTGCGGCTGCGGTCACGACCACGAGCATGAGCACCACCACGATGAGCACTGCGGCTGCGGTCACGACCGCGAGCATGAGCACGGCGAGGACGGCAAGCTCGAAATCGCGTCCGTCGCTGTCGGAGTTGTGCTGTTCATCGCGGCTATCGCTGTACACCACCTGACGGAGCTGCTGCCTGTGGCGATAGGACTGTACGTTGCGGCTTATCTCGTGCTCGGACTCAATGTCCTCAAGGCTATGGTCAAGAGCCTGACGAAAGGCAACGTTTTCAATGAGAATTTCCTGATGACTGTCGCTACTCTCGGAGCGTTTGCCCTTGGCGAGTATGCGGAGGCGGTCGGAGTCGTCCTCTTCTTCCGTATCGGCGAGATGTTCGAGGACTTCGCGGTCGCGCGCAGCCGCAAGGCTATCACCGATGTGACCGAGCTCCGCGTGGAGGAGGCTGACGTCCTCCGCGGCGATGAGTTCGTGCGCGTCGACTCCGATGACATCGAAATAGGCGATATTCTGAGGATTAAGGTCGGCGAGCGTATCGCGGTCGACGGCGTGGTCGAGTCGGGCGAATCCCGCATTGACACCTCCGCTGTGAACGGCGAGCCTGTGCCAATGACTGTCCGCGCGGGCGACAGCATCATGTCGGGCTGCATCAACATCGCGGAGACGTTCACGCTCCGTGCGACGGCGGTCGCGGACGACTCTATGATAACGAAAATCGCGAATGCTGTCGAGGACGCTTCCTCCGCGAAGCCGAAGCTCGACCGCTTCATCACGCGCTTTGCGAAGGTCTACACGCCTATCGTTATCGGCATTGCGGCGGCGACTGCGCTGCTCGGCTCGCTCATCACGGGCGACTGGCAGAAGTGGGTCTACTCCGCGCTGACCTTCCTCGTAATCAGCTGCCCGTGTGCGCTCGTGCTGAGCGTTCCGCTGGCGTATTTCTCGGGTATCGGCGCGTCGTCGAAGCTCGGTATCCTCTTCAAGGGCGGCGACTCTATTGAGGCGCTCGGTAAGGTCAAGGCTATCGCCTTTGATAAGACGGGCACCCTCACAAACGGCAGCTTCACGGTCACTCGCGTGACGAGCGCGGGCAGCCTCACCGATGAGGAGCTCCTGCGCCTCTGCGGAAGCTGCGAGCAGATATCGACTCACCCCGTCGCGGAGAGCATCGTCGACTACTGCCGCGCGAACGATATCCGACTCTCCGAGCCCGAGCGCTCGTCCGATATCGCGGGCAGGGGAGTTGAGGCTGAGGTCGGCGGAAAAGCCGTGCTCTGCGGCAACATGAAGCTCATGCAGGAGAAGGGCGCGGAGGTGCCCGAGCTCCCGCAGACGGCGGCAGGCACGTCCGTGTATGTGGCTGTGGACGGCAGAGTTGAGGGCGTTATCCTCGTCTCGGACGAGGTGAAGAAAACCTCCGCGGAGGCTGTGAAGTCGCTGAAAAGCATGGGCATTGCGACGGCGATGTTCACGGGCGATGTCCCCGAGACTGCGGCGGAGGTCGGCAGTGTGCTCGGAGTCGACACCGCAAAGGGCGGGCTGCTCCCCGATGATAAGCTCGCGGAGCTCAATACTCTGCGTGAAAAATACGGCAGCGTGATGTTCGTCGGCGACGGTCTCAATGACGCTCCCGTGCTCGCGGGCGCGGACGTCGGAGGCGCTATGCAGACGGGCTCCGACCTCGCTCTCGAGGCTGCGGACGCTGTATTCATGAGCAGCGAGCCCGCGTCGGTCGTGACTGCGAAAAAAATCGCGGACAAGACGCTGCGTATCTCTTACGAGAACATCATCTTCGCGCTCGCGGTCAAGGTGGCGGTGCTCGTCCTCGGACTTGTCGGTCACCCGAATATGTGGCTCGCGGTCTTTGCGGACTCGGGCACGGCAATGCTGCTGATACTAAACTCTATCCGCGCACTCAACACAAAGCGCTACAAATAAGGAGGAATCGCTATGATATGGGATAAAGTCGCACCGCTGTACGATATGTTCGAGACGCTTTCAAACAATAAGGTCTTCAACGGGACGGGCAGAGTCGTTGCGGAGGAGATATCCGCGGACGACTGCGTGCTCGAATGCGCCTGCGGTACGGGAGCGATAAGCAAATTCATCGCGCCGAAATGCAGGGAGCTCATCGCGACGGATATGTCGGAGAAAATGCTCCGCGAGACATACATGAAATGCCGCGATTTCGGCAACGTGAGGCTCGGACGCTCCGACATCATGCACCTTCGCTTCCGCGACGGACGCTTCGACAAGGTCGTCGCGGGCAACGTGATACACCTCCTCGATGACCCCTACGGCGCGCTCGCGGAGCTGCTGAGAGTCTGCAAAAGCGGCGGAAAGGTCATAATCCCGACCTACATCAACAGCGACAACAACTCGCTGAGTACCGCGCAGTCCGTCCTCGAGAAGGTGGGATTCGAGTTCAAGAGCGAGTTCGATATCGAGTCGTATAAGGCTTTCTTCAGCGGCGCGGGGCTGACAGACGTCGAATACCGCGTGGTAGAGGGGAATTGTCCGTGCGCTGTCGCGATAATAACCAAGGAATAAAACGAGCCGCAGAGGTCATTTCTCTGCGGCTCTTTTCGCGTTGTACAGCCTTCCCTGCCACGTATCGAGCTCCGCGAGACGCTTGTCGATACCGCCAAGGACGGATATTTTGTCCGCGCTCCACTCGGGAGCTATCAGCTTGCGCTTGTCACCGTCGCCCGTGATGCGCTCTATGACAGTATCGGGCGGCAGCAGCTCGAGCTGACCCACTACCGCGTCGATGTACTCCTCGCGCGTGAGAAGCCTGACCTCGCCGCGGGTGTACATCTCCGCGAGGCGAGTGCCGCGTATGACGTGCAGCATTTGCAGCTTCACTGCGTCGGGGGCGAGCATCGCGGTCTGCCGCGCGGTCTCGAGCATCATCTCCCGCGACTCGTTCGGCAGCCCGTCTATTATGTGCAGGCAGGTGCGTATCCCGCGGCTTTTCAGCTTCCCGAAGCCGATGAGGAACTCCTCGTGCGTGCAGCAGCGGTTGATGAGCGTGAGGGTGCTCTCGTGGACGGTCTGCATCCCGAGCTCGACCGTCAGCGCTGTGCGCTCGTTGAGCTCGCAGAGGAGGTCAAGTACGTCGTCGGGGAGGCAGTCCGCACGTGTGCCGACCGATATGCCCCTCACATAGGGATAGTCGAGAACAGCGGTGAACATCTCCCTCAGCTTCTCGGCGGGAGCGTAGGTGTTGGTGTTTGCCTGAAAGTACACGATAACGGGTACATCGCCGTTTTTCGCGGAGATACGGGCGTATTCCTTCTCGAGCTGCGCCCTCGGCGAGAGACTGCCGTCCGTGAAGTAGCCGCTGCCTCCGTCGCAGAAAATGCAGCCTCCCGTGCCCTTTGCGCCGTCGATGTTCGGGCAGGTGAACCCGCAGTCGATGACCGCCTTGTACAGTTTCCCGCCGTACACCGTGCGGAGGTGGTAATTGAGCGTGTGGTAGCGCTTGTTGTCGAGAGAGTAGGGGAATGGACTCGCGTGCATGGGACACCTCCTGTCTTTTCAAGGGCTCTGCCCTTGACCCGCCAGAGACGCTGTCTCTGGACTTTGCTGGGGCTCTGCCCCAGACCCTGCAAAGGGACACAGTCCCTTTGAACCCAGCTTCGTTGCCGCTTGCTTCGCGCGCTCAGTCTGTTCAAACGGCATAGTCTGCTTTCGGTGGGAAACAAAGAAAATATGCCTCTCCCCAAAGTTGAGGAGAGGCTGTGATTTATGCTATTGCTGCTTTTATGCCGAAGTAGAGCAGTACAAGTGCTCCGAGGACTATCCTGTACCAGCCGAACACCTTGAAGTCGTGCTTCTTGATGTAGTCCATGAGGAACTTGATGACGAATATCGACACCGCGAACGCTACGACCATTCCTACCAGAAGTATGCCTGTCTCAGCCAGCGAAAATGTGCCTCCGTCCTTGACTACGTACTTCACTATCTTCAGCAGGCTCGCGCCGAACATTACGGGTACTGCCAGATAAAACGTGAACTCAGCCGCTACTGTACGCGATATGCCGATGAGCAGCGCTCCGACTATGGTCGCGCCCGAGCGTGATGTGCCAGGGAACAGCGCCGCGATGAGCTGGAAGCCGCCGATTATCAGCGCCGCTTGGTATGTAAGCTCTGCAATGGAGCTGACCTTGGGCTTGCGGTTCTTGTTCCAGTTCTCGACTAAGATGAACGCCACACCGAATGTGATGAGCGCTATCGCAACGACCCACGGATTGTAGAAGTGCTTGTCGACCCAGTCGTCCACAAGCAAGCCGATGACGGCTGCGGGCAGGCACGCTACTACGACCTTGAACCACATCTGCATTATGTCAGCCTTGACATATGCCCCGAAGCCCTCCTTCTTCCACGGGTGCGGGTTGTTCTCCCTGCCGAAGGGGAAGAGCTTCTTCCAGAAGATGATGACGACCGCCATTATCGCTCCGAGCTGTATCACGACGTCGAACATCTTGATAAAGGCTTCGTTTGCGGCTTCGTCGCTGCTTACGTTGAGATTGAGGAACTCATTGACGAGGATGAGGTGTCCCGTACTGCTGACGGGCAGCCACTCGGTGATTCCCTCGACTATGCCGAGTATGACCGATTTCAGAAATTCAAGTATCATATCGTTGTCCTTTCTTTATTTAGTTATGTCACATTATATGATTATAGCACATCGCAGAAAAAAATGCAACCTTTATTCTCCGCCGCGCACAAGCCTGAATTTCCGCTTGGATATCGTCAGCACTCCCGCCTCCTTCAGCCGCGCCATTTCGCGCTGGAGCGAGCTCCTGTTCACGCAGAGGTAGTCCGACAGCGCCGTCGTCGAGAACGGTATCTGCGGTGTATCGCCCTTTGGAGTGTTGTCTGCCGTTATCTGCAAAAAGCTGATGAGCTTGTCCTCTATCGAGCGCTGGCTCAGCACCTCTATCCGCTCGCTCAGCGATATCGTCTTTTCCGACATCAGCATCAGCAGGTTCTCCACCACCATTGAGTGGCACCTGCACGCGTTCTCGCAGCGCTTGAGTATCTCCTCGCGGCGGAAGAACATCACCTCGCAGTCCGTGTCGGCGACTATCTCCACGGAGCTGCGGTGAGTCCCCGCAAAGGTGAAAAATTCGCCGAATATGCCCTGCTCACCGAGTGTCTCCACGATGGTGCGGACTCCGTTTATATCGTAGCGCACCATTGCCGCCCGCCCGCTCAGGACTATCCCTATCCTGTCGGTGCTGTGCGAATAATCGGCGATGCGGCTGCCTGCACGGTATCTGCGCACTTCCGTGTTGAAGCAGCTCATCATGCGGCGGCAGTCTGACTCTCCGACGCCCTTAAATAAAATGTTTTGCTCGGGTAACATTATTTTTTCTCCTTTGTTGCAAATGCAACAGATTTTTTGCTTTTATTATGATACAATATATTCAGACAAAAGTCAAGAAGATTTTTGGCAATATTCAATATTTTTATTGGAGGCGTTCAGAATGAAGGTTAATGTTATCGGTGAACAGCTCTCTCAGCAGGAGATCGACGCGTATATCGACTATGGCAAGAAGAAATACCGCGGCAGAGAGATTACCGAAATGACTGTGACTACAGACGGCGAATATGTCGACCTGAAATACGGCTTCGCTGATATCCCGTTCGACAGGATAAGACGTATCACAGGCTACCTCGTAGGCACACTCGACCGCTTCAACGACGGCAAACGCGCTGAAGAGCACGACCGCGTTAAGCACACTCTTTCCTGAATCAAAGCCCGAGGCGCACTGCGCCTTTTCGGGCTTTATATAAATTTTTACATATCGGAGGTATTTGTTATGGCTAAATATGTATGTCCCGTTTGCGGCTACGTTCACGAGGGAGACGCTCCCCCCGAGAAATGCCCTCAGTGCGGTGTTCCCGGCTCTAAGTTCAAGGTTATGGATGAGAGCAAGGAGCTCGTTTTCGCTTGCGAGCACGTTCTCGGTGTGGCTAAGGACGTCACTGACCCCGAGATAATCGAGGGTCTCCGCTCCAACTTCACGGGTGAATGTACTGAGGTGGGTATGTACCTCGCTATGGCACGCGTTGCCTACAGAGAGGGCTATCCCGAGATAGGCGCATACTGGGAGAAGGCTGCCTTTGAGGAGGCTGAGCACGCGGCTAAGTTCGCGGAGCTCCTCGGCGAGGTGCTCTCCGATTCGACAAAGGAGAACCTCGAGAAGCGCGTTGCCGCAGAGCACGGCGCTACAGAGGGCAAGCTCAAGCTCGCTAAAAAGGCTAAGGAGCTCAATCTCGACGCTATCCACGACACTGTACACGAGATGGCTCGCGATGAGGCTCGCCACGGCAAGGCCTTCGAGGGTCTGCTCAAGAGATACTTCAAGTAAGAAGAAAAACAGCCATTGCATTTGCAATGGCTGTTTCTTTTTATGTGGTCACTTGCCGCTTTCGCCGTAGTTGGAGAGCACACGTGCTGACGGGTCGTTGACGTTGCAGCCCTCCCACTCCTTGTTCGGCATCCAGAAGTCAACTATCATCTCGCTGTTGCCGCTGTAGTATTTCTCGAATATCTCGCGGTACAGGAGCGACTCCTTCGTGAACGGCTTTGCGTGAGAGTATTTCGTGCATTTGAGCTCGAACTCCTCGTCCGAGTAGAAGTCTGCGGCGTACTCCTTGAGGTAGTCAACCATTGAGTGTCCTACTGCGTCCGAGAAAGCCGCCTTCTCGCGGTAGAGAATATCGTGCGGGAGATAGTCGCCCTCGAATGCGTGACGGAGCAGATACTTGCCCTTGTTGTACTTGTTCAGCTTCATCTCGGGGTCTATCGCCATGACGTACTTCACGAAGCCGAGGTCGCCGAACGGCACTCTCGCCTCGAGCGAATTTACCGATATGCAGCGGTCTGCGCGGAGGACGTCGTACATATGAAGCTCGTGTACGCGCTTGACCGACTCCGCCTGAAATGCCTCTGCGGAGGGTGCGAAGTCCGTGTACTTGTAGCCGAAAAGCTCGTCGGATATCTCGCCTGTGAGCAGCACGCGGATATCGGTCTGCTCGTGGATAGCCTTGCACAGCAGGTACATTCCCATGCTCGCACGGATAGTGGTGATGTCGTATGTGCCGAGCAGGTGTATGACCTCGTCGAGCGCCGCGATAACGTCGTCCTTCGTGATTATGACCTCGGTGTGGTCGCTGCCGATGTAGTCTGCGACCTGCTTTGCGTATTTGAGGTCGATAGCGTCGGTGTTCATGCCGATAGCAAAGGTGCGTATCGGCTTGTCGCTCTCGCGCTGAGCTATCGCGCAGACGAGCGAGGAGTCAAGTCCGCCCGAGAGCAGGAAGCCGACCTTTGCGTCCGCGTCGAGACGCTTCTTTATGCCCGCGACGAGCTTGTCGTGGATGTTGCTGCACACAGTCTCGAGGTCATCGTATACGACCTTGTCTACTGCCGTGATATCGCAGTAGCAGTGGAACTTGCCGTCCTTGTAGTAGTGTCCGGGCGGGAAGGGCATTATCTTTTTGCATATTTTCACGAGGTTCTTTGGCTCGCTCGCGAATGCCATTACGCCGTCCTCGTCATAGCCGTAGTAGAGGGGGCGTATGCCTATAGGGTCGCGGGCGGCGATGAACTGCCGCTCTACGCTGTCGTATATCACGCAGGCGAACTCCGCGTCGAGCATCGCGAACATATCCGTGCCGTACTCCCTGTAGAGGGGCAGGATTATCTCGCAGTCGCTGTCGCTCCTGAAAACGTAGCCCATTTTTATCAGCTTCTCACGCAGCGGGCGGAAGCCGTACAGCTCGCCGTTGCAGACTGCGAAGTCTCCGTCAAGCTCAAACGGCTGCATTCCCTCGGGAGTGAGTCCCATGATGGAGAGCCTCTGAAAGCCGAGTATGCCGTCGGGCACCTTGTATATCCTCTGGTCATCGGGTCCGCGCGAAACTGTCGCCTTCAGCCCCTCCATGACCTTTCCTGTACCGCCGCTCACGCCGCAGTATGCCATTATCGTACACATTTGTATTCCTCCGAATGCTTGATGATGTCAGCCTGCACATCGCCATTGATGTGCGGCTCATGAACTCTTATTACTGAGTCCGTATTGCGGGACGCCGGGTGACTCCCTACAGTGTAGGGAGATGTCAGCGAAGCTGACAGAGGGTACGGGCAGCCGTTGGCTGCGGCGTCCCCTACTTATGTATTTTTTCGTCGAATTTGTTCTTGCTGCCCGCGCCCGAGATGTCTACGGGGTAGTCTCCCGTGAAGCATCCCGTGCAGTGTCCGAGCTTGTTGTCAACGAGCTCGCCGAGGCAGTCAACAGGCAGGTAGGCGAGGCTGTCCGCGCCGATATACTGCGCTATCTCCTCAGTGGAGCTGCACCTGCCCGCGATGAGGTTCTCCTCTGAATCTATGTCCGTGCCGAAGTGGCAGGTGTGCAGGAATGGCGGCGATGAGATGCGCACGTGTACCTCCTTTGCTCCCGCCTCGCGCAGGAGCCGCACTATCCGCGCGCTCGTTGTGCCGCGGACTATCGAATCGTCTATCATTATCACGCGCTTGCCCTCCACACTTTCGCGGACGGCGTTGAGCTTTATCTTTACCGCGTTCTCGCGCTGATGCTGCTCGGGCTGTATGAAGCTGCGCCCGATGTACTTGTTCTTGATGAAGCCGATACCGTAGGGTATACCGCTCGCGTTTGCGTAGCCGAGCGCTGCGTCAAGTCCCGAATCGGGCACGCCGATGACGATGTCCGCCTCAACAGGACTGTGCTTCGCGAGCAGCTCGCCTGCCTTGCGCCGCGCATGATGTACCGATATCCCCTCGATGACCGAATCGGGGCGCGCGAAGTAGATGTACTCGAATATGCAGATATGCCGCTCGCCGCCGCAGTTTGTGCGTATGGAGCGCAGTCCGCTGCTGTCGATGACGACTATCTCTCCCGCCTCTACGTCACGCAGGTACGCGGCTCCTACGGTCTCGAGCGCGCATGACTCCGATGCCACAACGTATGCGCCGTCGTGAGTCCTGCCTATGCACAGCGGTCGGAAGCCGTTCGGGTCGCGGAAGGCGATGAGCTTGGTCGCTGTCATCAGTATGCAGGAGTATGCGCCCTTGATGAACGGCATCGCGCGCTCGACAGCCTGCTCGGTGGAGCTGCTCGACAAGCGCTCACGTACTATCGAATACGCTATCGCTTCGGTGTCGGAGGTGCCGTGGAAGATAGCTCCCGACATCTCGAACGAGCGGCGGAGCTCCGCCGCGTTGACGAGGTTGCCGTTGTGGACGAGCGCCATGTTGCCCTTGATGTGGCGTATTACCAGCGGCTGGATATTGTTGTGATTGTGTCCGCCCGTCGTCGAGTAGCGGACGTGTCCGACAGCCATATTGCCGCTGCCGAGCCTGTCGAGCTGCTCGCGGGTGAATACCTCCGAGACGAGCCCGTCAGCGCGCTTGTGGCGGAATATGCCGTCGTCGCAGACCGTTATGCCGCAGCTCTCCTGTCCTCTGTGCTGGAGAGCATACAGCCCGAAATATACCGAGGCAGCTACATTTGCTGTCTTATTCTCGAAGATGCCAAATACTCCGCATTCCTCGTGTATCGTGTCAAACATTTCGCACCTCTACAGATACTGCTCGCTGAGCTTGTCGATTATCGCAAGCGCTGCGAGGCTTTTCTTTTTCCGCTTGTTCATGGCGTACTGCTCGATGTAAGCGTGCGCCTCGCTCTCGGTCATGCTCTTGTACTCCATGAGCATGAACTTCGCCTTGTCTATGGTCTGTATCTCGTTTATCTTCTCCTCAAGATGAGCGTTCCTGAGATACAGCTCGGCGGAGCGGGCTACCGCGATGTCTACAGTCCTGACTATCTGGTACAGCATCGTCTTGCTGAACGGCTTGCCTACGATGATGACGCCCGCCTTCTCCGCGCGCTCACCGAGTTTGTCGGCAGCCTCAGCCTTGACCAGCAGTATGCAGTTCGCGGCGGTATTGCCTGTGACGTATTCGGCAAATTCTATGCCCGATTCGTCCATGAGCGGCGAGTTTATCATTACCAGCTCGGTCAGGATATCCGATTCGAGCACCGTCTTCGCCTGATAAGCCGATTCGACTGTCTTTGGGGTGCATTTGAACGAGCCGCGGAGAAAATCAAGGAGAGCTTCGGCGGCAGTCTTGCTGCTTGAAACTACTATGACCTTTTCCAAATCGTACCTCCGTTACAGCGAGCTGAAATACTTCTTGTCCTCGAATGCCTCCTTGTCATAGGCGGAGCTGTACTCACGCCATTCCTCGCGGCTGTGGAGTATGAGGACTTCAAGGATGTTCGCGGGTATGTACTTTTTCAGGAATTCCGATGCTTCCGCTGCTTCGGCTGCCTTTTCGAGATTCTCGGGGAGGCGGGCTGTGCCGCTGTTTTTGTCGGGCAGTGCTGCTCCCGAGGTCATGCCATCGAGTGCGGAGTATATCATCATGCCGAGCACGAGGTAAGGGTTGCAGACGCAGTCCGCTGCTCTCAGCTCGACGGAGGTGTCGTCGCTCTCGGGCGACATACGTATCAGCTGCGAGCCCTCCTCGTCCGACCATATGATGTCGCGCGGAGCCGTGAACTCGCCGAGGCGTGCGTAGGAGTTGATTGTTGAATTTGTCAGCAGAGTGAAATCGCGGATATGCTCCATGATGCCCGCAGCTGCGCTCTTGACGATGTCGCCACACTCAGAGCCGTGCTCCTCGAGGAAGTCGCTGTCGGGGAATACCGTGAAGCTGATGTGCATTCCGTTGCCGCAGTCGCTGCGGAGGGGCTTCGGCATGAAGCTCGCGTGGACTCCGTGAGTCTCGGCGACGGACTTGACTGCCGACTTGAAGCTCAGGAAAGTGTCTGCCGCCTTCAGCGCGGACGAGGAGTTGAAGTCTATCTCGTGCTGACCGCAGCCGCTCTCATGTCGCGAGGAGACGGGCTGTATGCCCATCTGCTCAAGGGTCAGGCAGACATCGCGGCGGATATTCTCGCCCTTGTCGTCGGGAGCTGTATCGCAGTAGCCTGCGTAATCGTGCGGATTCTTCGTCGGAAGCCCGTTGTCGTTGAGGTGGAAGAGCGTGAACTCGCAGGACGTCCCGAAGCGGAAGCAATAGCCCGCTGCAACTGCTGCCTTCATCGCCTTCTTCAGGAAATAGCGGCTGTCGCCCTCGAAGTGAGTGCCGTCCTTGTAGCGGATATAGCAGAACATTCGGATAACGCGTCCCTGCTGGGGTCTCCACGGCAGGACGGTCATCGTCTGTGCGTCGGGGAAAAGGTAGAGGTCTCTGCCGTTTGCAGCCTCAAAGCCCGATATCTTCTTCGCAGCGATTCGGACGCCGCGCTCAAAGGTCACGGCGAGCTCCGATGAGAGTATGGATATGTTTTTCAGTCTGCCGTGCAGGTCGCAGAACGTCAGCTTGACGAACTTGACATCGTTTTCCTCGATATACTGCAATATCTCATTTTCCGAATAAACCATTTTAGCCTCCGTTATTTTAGATTCGTGTAACCCATCAGATATTCGTCAACCTCTGCTGCTGCGTCGCGTCCCTCGCGTATCGCACGTACCACGAGCGACTGTCCGATGTGCATATCTCCTGCCGTGAACACCTTTTCAACGCTCGTTGCGTGGCTGTTCTCCGCCGTTTTCACGTTCGTGCGCGGATTGAGCTCGACTCCGAATGCCTCGGCAACGTAGCTCTGACATCCGAGGAAGCCCGCCGCGATGAGGCAGAGCTCGCACGGGAGCACTTCCTCGCTGCCCGCTATCTCCTTGGGGACGTTCCTGCCCGAAGCCTCGTCCCTGACAAATTCGAGCTTCACCGTCTTGACCGCCGAAAGCGAGCCCTTCTCGTCCTTGATGAACTCCTTTACGGTCGTGCAGTAGATGCGCGGGTCGTGACCGAATACCGCGATTGCCTCCTCCTGACCGTAGTCGGTCTTGCAGACTCTCGGGTACTGCGGGAACGGGTTGCTCGCGGCTCTCTCGTCGGGGAGCTTCGGCATCATCTCGAGCTGCGTCACGGACTTGCAGCCGTGGCGTACCGACGTGCCCACGCAGTCGTTGCCCGTGTCTCCGCCGCCGATGATAACGACGTTCTTGCCCTCAGCGGAGATGTACTTGCCGTCCGCGAGGTCGGAGTCGAGCAGGCTCTTTGTCGTAGCCTTGAGGAAGTCTACCGCGAAGTAAATGCCCTCGGCGTCGCGTCCCTCAGCCTTGATATTGCGCGGGTTCGATGAGCCGCACGCGAGCACTACCGCATCGTAGCCGCTCATTATCTCGTCCGCTGAGACGTCCTGTCCGACATTTGCATTCGTCACGAACTCCACGCCCTCTGCTCTCATGAGCTCTGCGCGGCGCTTGATGATGTGCTTCTCGAGCTTCATATTCGGGATACCGTACATCAGCAGTCCGCCCACACGGTCGGAGCGCTCGTATACCGTCACGCTGTGTCCGCGCCTGTTGAGCGTATCTGCGGCGGCAAGTCCCGACGGACCCGAGCCGATGACTGCGACACGCTTTCCGCTGCGGACAGCGGGCGGCTGAGGTGTGATAACTCCGCTCTCAAAGCCGTACTCGATTATCGAATTCTCGTTCTCCTTGACCGTGACGGGGCTGTCGTATACTCCGCATATGCAAGCCTTCTCGCACAGCGCGGGGCAGACCCTCGACGTGAACTCGGGGAAGTTGTTCGTCATCAGCAGACGGCTAAGCGCCTGCTCCTTCTGTCCGTGGTAGATGAGGTCGTTCCACTCGGGGATGAGGTTGTTCAGCGGGCAGCCCGACACCATTCCGCAGAGCATTTTGCCGTTCTGACAGAACGGGACTCCGCAGTCCATACAGCGTGAAGCCTGCTCGCGGCGCTGCTCCTCGGAGAGCGGTACGTGGAACTCGTTGAAGTCCTTTATGCGTTCGGTCGGCTCCTTTGCAGTCGCCTCTGTACGTGTGAATTCAAGAAATCCTGTTGCCTTTCCCATGGCTCACGCCTCCTTTCTGATAAGCTCAAAGGCTTCGATTTCAGCCTGTTCATGTGATACGCCCGACATTTCGAGTTCCCTGACCGTGGTCTGTATCTTTGCGTAGTCGTGAGGGATGACCTTCTTGAAGCAGGGGAGGAAGCTGTCGAAGTCAGCAAGTATTGCCTTTGTCTTCTCCGAGCCCGTAGCCTCCGCGTGCTCCGTGATGAGAGCCTTCAGCTCTGCGATGTCTACCTCGCGCGTTACTGTCTCGAGCGATACGAGAGCCTTGTTCAGACGCGTGTAGAGGTCGTGCTCCTCGTCGAGAACATAGGCTATGCCGCCCGACATTCCAGCCGCGAAGTTCTTTCCCGTGCGTCCGAGCACTACCACGCGTCCGCCTGTCATGTACTCGCAGCCGTGGTCTCCCACGCCCTCACAGACAGCAGATGCGCCCGAATTTCTCACGCAGAAGCGCTCGCCTGCGATGCCGCTGATGAACGCCTTGCCCGAGGTCGCGCCATAGAGCGCTACGTTGCCGACGATGATGTTCTCGTCAGCCTTGAATGCCGAGTTCTTGGGCGGGCTCAGAACAAGTCTGCCGCCTGAAAGTCCCTTGCCGAAGTAGTCGTTGCTGTCGCCGACGAGCTCAAGTGTCAGTCCCTTCGGTATGAACGCGCCGAAGCTCTGTCCGCCGCTGCCCGTACACTTAACAGTGTAGGTGTTGTCAGCGAGAACGTTCTCGCCGTGGATACGTGTTATCTCCGCGCCCGTCAGTGTGCCGACGGAGCGGTCGGTGTTGACAACATCTATGGATATAGTCTTGGGAGTACCGCTCTTGAGCGCACTTCCCAGCTTCTTTATTATAACACGGCGATCTATGGTCTTGTCAAGCTCAAAATCATAAATATCCGCAGGGTCGAAGTGCTGCTTACCGCCTGCCTCGCTGTGCGAGAGGATATTCGTGAAGTCGATTTCCGTTTCTCTCTTCGTTTTCAGCAGGTCGCTGCGTCCGACGAGCTCGTCTACCGTGCGTATGCCGAGCTTTGCCATGTACTCGCGGAGCTCCTGCGCAATGAAGTGCATGAAGTTCACGATGTACTCGGGCTTGCCGCGGAAACGCTTGCGGAGCTCTGGATTCTGCGTCGCGATGCCCATAGGACAGGTATCGAGGTTGCAGACCCTCATCATCACGCAGCCCATTGTTACCAGCGGAGCCGTCGCAAAGCCAAATTCCTCAGCTCCGAGCAGAGCCGCTACGAGCACGTCGCGTCCTGTCATCAGCTTGCCGTCTGTCTCTATGCGGACGCGTGAGCGAAGTCCGTTGAGCATGAGCGTCTGATGTGCCTCGGCGAGTCCGAGCTCCCACGGAAGTCCCGCGTTGTATATCGAGCTCTTGGGAGCAGCACCAGTGCCGCCGTCGTAGCCCGAGATGAGTATTACCTGCGCGCCTGCCTTTGCTACGCCCGCTGCGACTGTGCCTACGCCAGCCTCGGATACGAGCTTGACCGAGATGCGAGCCTTGTCGTTAGCATTTTTGAGGTCGTAGATGAGCTGCGCGAGGTCCTCGATAGAGTAGATGTCATGGTGAGGCGGAGGCGAGATAAGTCCCACGCCTGCCGTAGAATGGCGGGTCTTGGCTATCCACGGATAGACCTTGCCCGAGGGCAGGTGTCCGCCCTCGCCGGGCTTTGCGCCCTGAGCCATTTTTATCTGTATCTCCTGCGCGGAGACGAGGTATTCCGATGTAACGCCGAAGCGTCCCGAAGCCACCTGCTTTATCGCCGAGCAGCGGTCGGATTTGAGGCGCTCGGGGCTCTCGCCGCCCTCACCACTGTTGGACTTGCCGCCGATGCTGTTCATCGCGACTGCCATACATTCGTGAGCCTCCTGCGAGATAGAGCCGTAGGACATCGCGCCTGTCTTGAAGCGCTTGCATATTTCCTCGACGGGCTCGACCTCATCAATGGATATGCCGCCGTCCTCGGGAAAATTGAAGTCGAGCAGGCTGCGGAGCGTGAGCTCGTTGTCCTCGCGTGTGATAGCGGCTGAGTAAGCTTTGAATGTCTCGTAGCTGCCTGTCCATGCCGCCTGCTGGAGGAGGTGTATCGTCTCGGGTGTGTAGAGGTGCTCGCTCTTGCCGCTGCGGAGCTTGTGGCTGCCCGCGCTGCCGATGTTGGAGTTGACTGCGAGTCCGAGCGGGTCGAATGCCGCAGTGTGGAGCTTCTCCGTGCGCTTGCTTATCTCGGCAAGTCCTATGCCGCCGATACGGCTGACAGTTCCCGCGAAGCAGCTGTCGATGAGCTCCTGCGATATGCCGACAGCCTCGAACAGCTTGCTGCCCTGATAGGACTGTATCGTGGAAATGCCCATTTTCGAGGCTATCTTGACGATGCCGTGGAGCACTGCACTGTTGTAGTCGTCCTCGGCTGCGTAGAAGTCCTTGTCAAGCGTGCCGTCCTCGATGAGCGAGCGTATAGCTTCGTGTGCGAGGTAGGGGTTGACCGCGCAGGCTCCGTAGCCGAGGAGAGCTGCGAAGTGATGTACCTCGCGCGGCTCTGCGGACTCGAGTATCATCGCTACAGCCGTGCGCTTCTTCGTGGAGACGAGGTGCTGCTGGAGCGCCGCTACTGCAAGCAGTGACGGTATCGGACAGTGGAACTCGTCTACGCCGCGGTCGGAGAGTATGAGTATCGACGCGCCGTCACGGTATGCCTTGTCAGCCTCGATGAACAGACGCTCCACCGCCTTTTCGAGCGATGTGCCGATGTAGTAGGTTATCGGGATAACGGCGCTTTTCAGTCCGTCCTCGTTGAGCGCCTTAATCTTGAGCATATCCGTCTCGGTGAGTATGGGATTCTCTATCTTGAGGACGTGGCAGTTCTCGGGGCGCTCCTCGAGGATATTGCCGTCCTTGCCGATGTATACGCTCGTGTCGGTGACTATCTCCTCGCGTATCGCGTCCATGGGCGGGTTAGTTACCTGCGCAAAGAGCTGGCGGAAGTAGTTGAAGAGGGGAGGAGACTGCTTGTCGAGCGGCGGGAGCGGTATGTCGCTTCCCATGGAAGCAATAGGCTCTGCGCCTTTTTCTGCCATAGGCAGGATAGATGTTCTGATGTCCTCGTAGGAGTAGCCGAATGCCTTTTCCAGCTTTGCAAGCTCCTCCTTGGAGTAGGTCTGCACGCCCTTGTTCGGGATATGGAGGTCGTGCAGGCGGACGAGGTTCGCGTCGAGCCACTCGCCGTAGGGCTGGCGTGAGGCGTACATGGACTTAATCTCGTCGTCCTCTATGATACGTCCCTGCTTTGTGTCCGCAAGAAGCATCTTTCCGGGGCGGAGACGGTCTTTTTTCACTATCCTGTCAGCGGTAATGTCGATACAGCCCGTCTCGGACGAGAGTATCAGGAAGCCGTCACTGGTCACGCAGTAGCGCGACGGACGAAGTCCGTTCCTGTCGAGGACTGCTCCCATGACCTCGCCGTCGGAGAAGATGATAGACGCGGGTCCGTCCCATGGCTCCATCATCGTTGCGTAGTACTGGTAGAGGTCGTACTTGGACTTGGAAATCGTCTTGTCGTTCTTCCAAGGCTCGGGAATGGTTATCATAACCGCGAGCGGAAGCGGCATACCCGACATTACCATGAATTCAAGCGCATTGTCGAGGCGCGCGGAGTCGGAGCCGTTTGCGTTTATCGCGGGGAGTATCTTGTACATATCTGCCTTCAGCGCGTCGCAGGTCATGCTCTCCTCGCGGGCGAGCATCTTGTCGGCGTTGCCCGTTATCGTGTTTATCTCGCCGTTGTGGACGATGAAACGGTTCGGGTGAGCCTTCTGCCAGCTCGGATTCGTGTTCGTCGAGAAGCGCGAATGCACCGTCGCGATAGCAGATGTGAAGTCCTTGCTCTGGAGGTCGGTGTAGAACTTCCTCAGCTCGTCCACGAGGAACATACCTTTATATACGATAGTACGGCTCGACAGCGAGCAGACGTATGTGTTCTCGTTCGAGTGCTCGAACTCGCGCCTTGCGATAAAGAGCCTGCGGTCGAAGTCGAGTCCCTGAGCGCATCCCTCGGGACGTCTCACGAATGCCTGCATGATGTGGGGCATACTGCTCAGCGCCTTGTGTCCGAGGATATCCGAGGATACGGGCACTTCTCTCCAGCAGACAAAGTCCATGCCGTTCTTCTTTATAATGAGCTCGAACAGCTTCATCGCCTGACCGCGCTTCATTTCGTTCTGCGGGAAGAAGAACATTCCCACGCCGAAGTCGCCCTTGCCGCCGATGTCATAGCCGAGCTCCTTCGCTTTACTTATAAAGAAGCTGTAGGGCATCTGCACGAGTATGCCGACGCCGTCGCCTGTCTTGCCCTCGGCGTCCTTGCCCGCGCGGTGCTCGAGCTTCTCTACTATAGTAAGGGCGCTGTCTACGACGTAGCGCGACGGTTCGCCCTTGATGTTCACTACTGCGCCTATGCCGCAGTTATCATGCTCAAATCTCGGGTCGTAGAGACCCTGCTGCTCGTATGGAGCTTCACCTCTGAAATTGTCCATATCCTTCACTTGCCTTTCCGATACGAAGCGCCGTTGATTCGTATCACAAAATAAAAAGGACGTCCGCGCAGACAGATAGTCTGCGTAAACGTCCTTGTTTCTAATTAATCTTAGCACGTTAAAGCGGAAATGTCAATAGGTAAACAGGGATTTTTAGCGGTTTCGTTGAAATTTAACAGTTATTTTGCGCTAACACTGTGGAGAAAATATGCGATACGTCAAATTTCAAAAAAGCTATTGACAAACTCTTCACGAAGCGCTATAATGGCATTGTAAACAGCAACGGAGCTGAGGACGACATAGTCCTCGGCTCTATTTTTTTGGTTAGCGCTAATTCCATACACAAAGGGGTGTATGATGTCAGCAGTGGCATCATGCACCCTTTTGAATTTTATGCTGTAAATTTTTAAGGAGGAATCCCTATGGACGCTCAGACAATCATATCACAAGTGACTGAGAGCACAAACGGCGTAGTATTCGGAGTATGGTTCCTTATTGGCGCGGCTCTCGTATTTTTCATGCAGGCAGGCTTTGCAATGGTGGAGACAGGCTTCACCCGTGCAAAGAACGCAGGCAATATCATAATGAAGAACCTCATGGACTTCTGTATAGGTACGGTCGTATTCGTACTCATCGGCTTCGGACTCCTGTTCGGAGAAGACCTTGTAGGTATAATCGGAAAGCCCGGATTTGACATCTTCACTTCCTACGGCTCATTCGATTGGTCGAACTTCGTGTTCAACCTCGTATTCTGTGCAACAACAGCTACTATTGTTTCGGGTGCTATGGCAGAACGTACAAAGTTCCTGTCTTACTGCGTATACTCGGCGGTCATCAGTGCGGTCATCTACCCGATAGAGGCTCACTGGGGCTGGGGCGGCGGCTGGCTCAGCCAGTGGGGCTTCCACGATTTCGCAGGCTCCGCACACATCCACATGGTCGGCGGTATAGCTGCTCTCGTTGGTGCGGCTATCCTCGGACCCAGAATCGGTAAGTTCCACAAGACCAAGGACGGCGAGACAAAGGTAAACGCTATCCCCGGTCACAACCTCACAATTGGCGCTCTCGGCGTATTCATCCTCTGGTTCGGCTGGTACGGCTTCAACGGTGCGGCTTGTACTTCTATCGACCAGCTCGGTTCAGTATTCCTTACAACTACTATCGCTCCCGCAATCGCAACAGTTACCTGCATGATTTTCACATGGGTAAAGTACGGCAAGCCCGATGTTTCGATGTGTCTGAACGCTTCACTCGCAGGTCTTGTAGGTATCACAGCTCCCTGTGACGTAACAGACTGCCTCGGTGCTACAATAGTTGGTATAGTTTCCGGCTTACTCGTTTGCTTCGGCGTATGGTTCCTCGACTACGTGCTCCACATCGATGACCCTGTTGGTGCAGTTGCAGTCCACATGATGAACGGTATCTGGGGCACTATCGCAGTCGGACTCCTCGCTAACCCTGAGGTCCCCGGCTACTCACTCGCAGACCAGAACGGCGACCAGCTCGCAGGTCTTTTCTACGGCGGCGGCTTCGGTCTGCTCGGCAGACAGCTCACAGGCTTCGCTGCAATCGCAATATTCACAGCTATCACAATGACTGTTGTATTCCTCGTTATCAAGGCTACTATCGGACTCCGTGCCTCTGAGCAGGAAGAGATCATCGGTCTCGATATCACAGAGCACGGACTTATCTCCTCTTACGCTGACTTTGCTCCCTCTATGAGCGACGCTGCAATGTACGGCTACACTAAGGACGACGCAAAGAGCGTTCAGAAGGTCGGCACTCCCGAGGCTCCCGCAGTTCCCGTTGAGGAGGCTATAGAAGTCAAGAACTACTCTGCTCCTGCTCCCGACGGTACTCCCAAGATGACGAACATCGTGGTCATCTTCAAGCAGCAGAAGCTCCAGCAGTTCATCGAGGCTATGGAGGCTATCGACGTAAAGGGCATCACGGTAACGAACGTTCTCGGCTGCGGTATGCAGAACGGACAGCGTAACTACTACCGTGGTACTACGGTCGAAATGAACCTGCTCCCGAAGGTAAAGGCTGAGATAGCAGTATGTGCGGTTCCCGTCGACAAGGTAGTGGCTGCTGCCAAGTCGGCTCTGTATACAGGCAACTACGGCGACGGCAAGATGTTCATCTACGACATCGAGAACGTCATCAAGATTCGCACGGGCGAGGAGGGCTACAACGCGCTCCACGACTCGGCAGAGTGGGAAAAAGCATAAGCTGACTAAGGCGTCCGCAGATACACTGAAATCCTAAAAAAATTCCAGATGAATTCTCCACCGTCTGCGGACTGCCTTTCTCATAAATGTATTTCAAGGAGCATAAAGCTAATGTCAAAATTCATTTTCGTAACAGGCGGAGTCGTTTCAGGACTCGGCAAGGGTATCACGGCTGCATCGCTCGGCAGACTTCTCAAACAGCGCGGCTATAAGGTCACGATACAGAAGTTCGACCCCTATATCAACGTCGACCCCGGTACTATGTCGCCCTTCCAGCACGGCGAGGTCTTCGTCACCGACGACGGCGCCGAGACCGACCTCGACCTCGGACACTACGAGCGCTTCGTGGACGAGAACCTCTCGGTACACTCGAACGTAACGACGGGCAAGGTCTACTGGAACGTCATCACGAAGGAGCGCCGCGGCGACTACCTCGGCGGTACGGTGCAGGTAATTCCTCACATCACCAACGAGATAAAGGACAGGGTCTACAGTGCCGCAAAGGAGGCAAACGCTGATGTTGTTATCACGGAGATAGGCGGTACGGTCGGTGATATCGAGTCCACGCCTTTCCTCGAGGCGATACGTCAGGTCGGAACGGAGCAGGGACGCGAGAATGTATGCTACATACACGTTACCCTCGTCCCGTACATCGCGGGCTCGGAGGAGCTCAAATCCAAGCCGACTCAGCACTCCACCAAGGAGCTGCTCTCGATAGGCATACAGCCCGATATCATCGTATGCCGCACAGAGAAGCGCATCCCCGATGATATGTCTGCAAAAATTGCCCTCTTCTGCAATATCCGCAAGGAGGACGTTATACAGAACCTCACAGCTCCGTCGCTGTATGAGGTGCCGCTATGGCTCGAAAATGAAGGACTCGCGCACTCGGTATGCCGCCACCTCGGTCTCACGGACAACGCTCCCGACCTGACTGAGTGGACGGAAATGGTACACCGTGCCGAGAATGCGCACAAGCAGGTCACGATAGGACTCGTCGGCAAGTACGTCGAGCTCCACGACGCTTATCTCTCGGTAGCGGAGGCACTCCGCCACGGAGGTATCGTCAATGACGCTGCCGTTGATATAAGATGGATAGACT